>Ga0364866_10459_pt1 | contig 25203 bp, 18 predicted proteins | sample ExccelAu500001D3_3_FD_206913 | JGI IMG/M metagenome (GOLD analysis project Ga0364866, IMG submission 206913) | Enriched cells from Trout Bog Lake Hypolimnion, Wisconsin, USA - BchlTB.Aug13.5000.01.D3 | ecosystem: Environmental > Aquatic > Freshwater > Lake > Hypolimnion/Profundal zone | place... | reverse complement strand
TCCGGGGAAAAATCGCTACCGACCACGATCGACTGACCACTGGACACTGACCCCGGACTTCCGGCGTCCGGCAAGCGTCCGCCACCCTATCAAATGGGAGACTGCGGATGAGTCGACTTTTTAGGAATTGCGGACAACCGAAAAACTGGCGCGCAAGGTGCTCCGCACATGATTGGTATCACCAATTAGCAAATGCCAATCATGCAAACGACCACCCAAGGCGATGAGGTTCGGAAGATCCAAATCGAAGTGCTTCGCAAGGCGGCAAGAATTGCCGAACTAGAGGAATCACCCATCGCAGTTGACATTTGGAATCGGGCGTGCCATCGCATTTCCCAGCTTTTGGAAGCTGAAGCAGCCAAAATGGAACATTACTGAACGTTTCTCGCCAGAGCGAAGTAAGGTGGTGACGGATACAAACGGCTTCGCGTTTGCTGAATTTGCAGGAGCGCCTGCCCAAGGCCAGCATGCGACCGCCAGATGACTGACTAGAGGACAACTCACCACGCATGGCTTAGCCACTCTAGGATTCCAAATATCGGGCCATCACTTTTTTCGATCATAGCACGCCATTCCAGCGGAAAAAACAGGTAATTCTTGCCTTAGGGGCGGTTTCTTACGGTAGCCCAGACGGGCTCAAACTTCTGGCAGTGGAGAAGATCAAACTTAGACTGCGTGCCCCGTAACGGGACACTTTCTTACTCTCCGTCTCACAACCGGGCACCGGACCACTAGCCATTTGAGGAAATACGCTTTGATGGCACTCGGATTACAAGCCGAGAGAATTGAAAATCGGGGCGGGGACGACCCGTCCCCGCAGTTGGTTGATCAGAACTGAGAAATCTGGGGACGAGCCTCCCCCACCCCTGATTTGTGAGGGAGCTGGAAAGGCGGAGGGCGCAGGGCAGAGATCAAGAGCGCTGTGTGCGGGCACACGGCCTACAGAATTTCGACAGGAGGAATTATTATTATGAAACAATCGCTCAAGTACTCCGGGAACGAAAAAATGGCGGCAAATGGGAATGGGAATGGGAATGGACACATGGCAGGGAACGGGAATGAGACTGGGAACAGGAACCGAGGATGCCGTTGGTGGCTATTCGCCCGGCGAGCCATCGTCGTGTTGATTGCGGCTAGCGCACTGTTTGTCTGCCGCTGGCTGGCCTACCAATTGCGCTTCGATTTTGTCGTGCCGGCGGAATACCAGACTCAACTGGACCGCCATTGGCATTGGGTCATTCTGTTGCAATTGGGCTGGCTGCTGGTTTTTCGTCAGTTCTCCGGAATCTACAAGTACTTCAGCCTGCCCGAAGTCCGGCATCTGGCGTATGCGATGGCTGCTTCCGGGGTGTCGCTGTACGGCTTGCGCTTGCTGGGCATCGGTTACTCACCCCCACTGGGAGTGATCCTGATTCAATGCATGTTGGGGTTTCTGCTGTTTGGGGCCATGCGGTCGGCTTGGCGGCTGGCCCATGAGCGCTGGTTGTCCCGTGGGCAGCAGGCTTGGCAGCCCAAGCGCAAAGTGGCCATTATTGGGGCGGGAGATGTCGGGGCGAGCCTGATTCGCGAGCTTAATGCGCGGCCGAATCTGGGTTTGGTTCCAGTCGCGTTGTTGGACGATGCCCGGAAAAAATGGGGCTCGTCGATTCATGGGGTGCCGGTGGTCGGCCCGCCGGAACAAATTCAGCGGCACAAAGACAAATTGAGGTTCGAGGAAGTGATTCTCGCCATGCCTTCCTGCTCGGCCAAACGGCTGGGGGAGATGATCACTTTGCTCCAGCAGTCGCACTTGAAACACGTCACCGTGCCCAGCGTGGATCAACTCACCTCGGGCCAATACCGGGTCACTCAATTGCGACCGGTCAAGATTGAGGATCTGCTCGGGCGCGAAGCGGTGGATTTGCACGTGGGTCAGATCTGTGACGTGATCAAGGGACGCACGCTGATGGTCACGGGCGCCGGGGGGAGCATTGGTTCGGAGATCTGCCGCCAAGCGGCCGCGTTTCAGCCGAGCCAACTGCTGCTCGTGGATCAATCGGAAGTCCAATTGTTTCCCATTGAGCAAGAGCTGATCAAGCTGGGCTACGGCGGCATGATTGTGCCGGTAATTGCCGATATTTTGGACGAACCGCGGATGCGGGAGATCTTTCGGACCTGGCATCCTGACGTGGTCCTCCATGCGGCGGCCCACAAGCACGTCAGCTTGATGGAGATCCAGCCCAGCGAAGCCATCAAGAACAACGTCCTGGGCACGGTCACCCTGGCCGAACTGGCGCTGGAGCATGGGGTGAAACGCTTTCTCATGATCTCCACGGACAAGGCTGTCAACCCCACGAGTGTGATGGGAGCCAGCAAGCGGCTGGCGGAGGTGTTTCTGCAGGCCTTCGCCCGGGAGTGTCAGCACCGAACCTGTTTTGTGGCCGTGCGCTTTGGCAATGTGCTCGGTTCCTCCGGCAGCGTGGTGCCCATTTTCGAGCGGCAGATCGCCGAAGGCGGCCCCATCACGGTCACCCATCCGGAAGTGGTTCGTTACTTTATGACCATCCCCGAGGCCGTGGGACTGGTACTGCAAGGCTGCGCCCAGGGGCAGGGCGGGGAAATCTTCATTCTGGACATGGGCAAGCCGGTGCGCATCGCGGATCTGGCCCGGCAAATGGTACTGCTTTCCGGTTTGGAACCGGACCGCGACATCGAAATCAAGTTCACCGGGCTCAAACCCGGGGAAAAACTCTTCGAGGAATTGCATCACCTGCGCGCCAACTGTGCGGACACCTCGCATCCGCGGCTGAAGCGGCTGACCAACGAGCCGGCGTCGCTGCAAACAGTGCGCACCCAACTGACCGCCTTGGAGCGGGCGCTGCATACCGCCACACCCGGCGAACTCAAGGGCCAGCTCGCGCAAATCCTGCCCGAATACACGCCCCACCTGGTACCGGCGCCGGGACCGGCACGAGACGGCGGCCGGCGGGCAGTGGCCCCTGAACCCCGGACCAATGAACGCGAGATTCCTGACCACGAACTACGGACAGCGGGATCACTGGTTCCACAACACTGAAGGGGTTGCGTCCGGCCCGAAAATCCATGGGGTTCATCATGGTTTGTAGTGTCTTTGCTGGTTGGTTGGTTATACCATACGACAAACCAAACCTTCGAACAGCATGCCGCCCCAAAACAAGAGACCTTGGCCCTCGGTAAACGGAGGGAATGAACTTGCAACCCTAAAGCGGGTTGCCTCCACACCCAAATCCCACGGCTCGCAGTCCTTCCCGATGCTAGCTTGGATACTTCATAGTTGCGCTGGCGGACGCGGGCACAGTTGGCGTGGCGCAGGTTTCCAAACCTGCAGGATCGCGGATTTCCAAATCGGCAGGGCGTCGAAACGGTGCGGCGTTGGCGAGTTTGGAAACTCGCGCTACAGCAGACTGGGACGACTGCGCTACAGTGTTGCAATCCCGGGGTTACGGATAACAGGCGTTGCGCTGGCGCTGACTTTGTCGGCGGCCGACGCGCAAGTGGCCGCCTCGGTCAGCGCGTCGGACCTCGGACCAAGCACGAATTCCGAACTCCGAACTCCGAGCTCCGATTCCCCATGGTTGAACCCTGCCCAGCTCCCCCAATTAACTTGGGGGCCGTTTGACCTGCATCCGCATTTGCGGGAACTGGTGCTGGCAGACGACAACATCGCGTTCACCGCCAAAAATCAGCAGGAGGACATCGCCAATGATCTTGCGGGCGGATTTCGCATCGTGGGGGGCGACCGATCCACGCTGCGGGACTATGCCAAACGGGACTATCCGGTCGATGCCGCCGCACTTTCCACCTCGTACCTCATCATTCATCCGCCGGAGACCTGGCCCGACAAATTTCTGGTGCTGGATTATCTCACCCAATGGCAAGCCTACACGCGCTACACCGGCAACAATTCCGTGGACCAGTTCGTCGCGGCCACTGCGGAGTGGCCCATGGCCAAACTGGTGCTGGGCCTGGCGGAAAACTATAGCGATCAGAAGACCCTGCTGATTTCCGGCGCCACCCGGACCGAAGTCCAGCAGAACCAAACCGAGGTGAATGCCGGGTATCGGCTCAATGAAAAACTCTCGCTCAACACCGCCGTGGATTTTCAGGACGTGGCCTATCCCGAGGCCCCGACACTGAGCGGCTACACCGAAGGCAAGTGGACCCTCTCCGCCAACCGGGAGGTGGCCCATCTTTTCAACGCCAGCGTCGTGCTGGCGGGCGGCTTGGACAATGTGGAGGTCGGGTCGGATCAGCAATTCGTGGATTTCGGCGGGCGCATCCGCTATGAATACAGCGAATTATTCACCGTGGACGTTTCCGCCGGCGGGGAATATCGGCAGTACGATTCCGGCATTGCGGCCACCCTGGAGCCCTATGGCACACTGGCGGGCACTTATTCGCCCAGCGAGCGCACAAGTTTCACGCTGAAATTCGGGCGGCAGCAGTTCCCCAGCCTGTACAACGGCTATTACTATACTTCGACGGGTGGTGAGCTCATTTTCCGAAAATATTTCACGGACCGATTTTCCCTTCAGTCCGACCTAGCCTATTACGAAAGCGAATATTCACCCACTTCGAAGGGTACGGTCAATAATCGGAACTCCTCCGATTATTACGCCGTGAAAATTGCGGGCAAAGTGCGGCTGCTAAAATACCTGGAGGCCGAACTGTTTTACCTGTTTCGAGGCAGCGGCATTTCGCAGAATTATGATTCCTTGCAAGAAAACCAGGTCGGCCTGCAACTGGAGGCTAGGTATTAATTCCGCAGCGCGGCTCTGCGAGCCGCAGCAACAATCAAACTTGAAGTTTAACCACGGATTCCACGGACGGCACGGATAAGGAAAAAACAATTACAATCGCGGACCAAACGACAACATTTTAAACCACGCATGGACACGAATGGACGCGAATAAACATAGATGACCTTCACAGGAAGAAGCAGAGACAGGCAGAATCGGAAACTGAACTTTTTTGGCCGCAGAGACACCGAGACATCCACCCTCCACAATGGGGCTACGGAGGACGGGCAGAGAAGATTCCATTTTACGGCAAAGAACGCGGAGCACACAAAGAGCATTCTTTAACCACGGATAGCACGGATGACACAGATAAGAAAACGCAGTTGAAACCAAGAAATACACGAAGCACATGAAAAAAAGCGAAACCAGGGCCTTGAACAGAAGGTCACAAAGATAACAAAGACTCTTCGCTGCCTGCTGTAAAGTCTATCCGTGTCATCCGTGTCATCCGTGGTTAAGAAAAAACAATTACAATCGCGGACCAAACGACGCCATTTTAAACCAGGCATGGACACGAATGGACGCGAATAAACATAGATGACCTTCACAGGAAGAAGCAGAGACAGGCAGAATCGGAAACTGAACTTTTTTGGCCACAGAGACACGGAGACACCCACCCTCCGCAATGGGGCTACGGAGGACGGGCAGAGAAAATTCCATTTTACGGCAAAGAACGCGGAGAACACAAAGAGCATTCTTTAACCACGGATAGCACGGATGACACAGATAAGAAAAAGCAGTTCAAACCAGGAAATTCACGAAGCGCATGAAAAAAGCGAAACCAGAGCCTTGAACAGAAGGTCACCAAGATAACAACGACTCTTCGTTGCCTGTTGTAAAGTTTATCCGTGTCATCCGTGTTATCCGTGGTTAAGAAAATTACTTTGCTTTGAATTCGTGTCCATTGGTGTCCATTCGTGGTTAGAACCCTATTGACGTTTTTAGTTCCTGTCCCTAGAACAAACTGGTCTGTCTCGTATGTTTATAAAAATCAATCCCCAGCGCACCCTGAGCGAACGGTTTACCCAACTCCGCCGCCCCTGGTGGACTATGATCCGTAGTTCGTGGTCCGTAGTCAGTGGTCAATGCTCAGTGGTCAATAATCTGGTTTGCGTGATCTTCTGTCTCTGTGCGTTCAGCCTTGCCGCCAGCGCACAATTGCTAACCAATGCGCCCGCCGTGGTCGCGGCGACAAACCTGCTGGCCCAGCCGGCTGCCGCAGCCGCCGAATCCCGCCATCTGCAACCCAACGACCAGCTGGATGTCAGCATCCTCCAGCAGCCCGATTTGGAAACCAAAGTCACGGTGGACAACCGGGGCATGGTGATGTTGCCGTTGCTCGGCTCCGTCAAACTGGGCGGTTTGACGCTGGAAGAAGCCACCAAGCTGGTTCACGATCTCTATGACGCGGATTATTTGGTGGACCCCAAGGTCACCATCCAGATTCTACAATTCGCGGTTTTGCGGTTTACCATCCTGGGACAGGTGCAGAAGCCAGGCAGTTATGAATTTCCGCCGAATGAAAAACTGAATTTGCTGAATGGCGTTGCCATGGGCGGCGGCTATACTCGCCTGGCCCTGCCTTCCAAGGTGACCGTCCAACGAACGGTGGCCGGTGAATTAAAGGTGTTTCGATTGGATGCCGAAGCCATGGCACTGGATCCCACGAACAAACCCTTCCTGATTCTGCCCGGCGACACGATCACCGTGGGCGAACGCGTGTTTTAATTTAATTAACATGATTCAAAAAAATTCCAACGACCTGGAATCGGCCCAGCCCGGACAGTCGGCACCCGCTGCTCCCAATTACGCCTCCGATTACGCGGAGGTGGTCGCCCCCATTGACTTCGGCCGCGAACTCCAGACCTACTGCTATCTGCTCCTGGACAAGTTGTGGTTGATTGGCGCCATCGTGCTCGTGGCTACCATCTTAGTTGCCAGCTACGCCATTTCCCTGCCCAAGTTGTACACGGCCACCGCCACCGTGCAAGTGGAGCTGCATGATCAAAGCGAGCTCTCGCAAAAAGAATCGGACGCGCAGACCGGGTTGGAACCGTTGAATACCATCGTGGGCAAGTTCAAGGGACGCCCATTATTGGTGGCAGTGCTGGCTCAGGCCGGTCTGCTTTCTTCCAATTCTGTAACGTTTGTCGCCAATAACCTCACCGCCGCGAGCGATCGCAGTACCGCGTTGCCCGCGGAGGAGGCCATGCTGTTGAAGCAATTCGAGAAACGTGTCACTGTGGCCCTGCGGCGAAATTCCCGCCTGATTGATATCTCCGTCATCAACCATGATCCTGGACTAGCGGCCACGCTGGCGAATTTAATCGTGCAAGAATATTTGAAGCAAGATTTTGCCATTAAATCCGCGAATGGCAAGCTGGTCAGCGAGTTTTTCAAAACGGAATATGACCGGCTTAATCAGAAAGTCCAAGCCTCGGAGCAGGCCCGCCAGGATTACGAAGACCAGATCGGCACCGCCCAATTCGCCAATCCGCAGAATGACGCGATTCAAGGTTATCAAAGACAGTTGCCGATTGCACAAGCGGACCTGTTCCGCTTCAAGTCCGCGTATGACAAATCGCTGGCCATGGGCACGAATATGGATGAATTGCTCGCGTACACGGCGATTTCTGCGGATCCGCAGGTAATCGCCTACCAAACGGCCATCGCGCAACAGGAAACCGGCTTGCTGGCGTTAAAGCAGCAATACCGGGAGAAGAATCCCAAGTACATCGGGGCCGTGAAAAATCTGGCGGAGCTGAAAGAACAATTGGCGCGCAAGGTCCTGGGCATGCGGGACCAGATCCAGGAATCCTGCCGGCTGCCGTACGAGAATGCGGCCAAAACCGTGGAGGGATTAAAAGCTGAGCTGGCCAAAAGTGAGGCCATGAGTCAGACCAAAAGTCTGGACTTGAGTCGCAAAAGCATCCGGTACAACCTGCTCGCCCAGGAAGCCTCGGCCGCGAGCAACATCTTCGCCACCATTTCCACCCGTTTTAACGAAATGACGGTCAGCTCGCAACTGGCTCCGGCCGGCATTTCGCTCATAGCTCCGGCCACTCCGCCCGAGACCTTCAGTTCCCCCCACGTGGTCATAATACTTGTTTTAGGACTTGTCGGATCTCTTATCTTCGGTTGTGCCCTGGTCATTTTTCTGGACCTCTTCGACACCTCACTGCGCACCGTGGAGGCGGCCGAGAACTACCTGCGCGTGCCGGTGCTGGCCGCCTTCCCGCAGCTCAAACTCAACCGCCGGGAACACCAAAGTCAATTGGTGGTGCTGGGAAAAAACTCCCGGCCGGCTGACCAGGAGCTGTTTCGCACCCTGCGCGCCAGCCTTTCCCTCCAGGGCAAGGAGGAACAGCGCAGTTTCCTGTTCACGAGTTCCTTCCCGAATGAAGGCAAAACCTTTGCCGCGTGCAATTTCGCGGCCAGCCTCGCTCAGCAGGGATTCCGCACGCTCGTCCTCGATTTGGACCTGCGCCTCCCGCACGTGGAAGAATTCTTCACCGGCCAATGCCAAAACATTCCGGGCGTGGCTGAGGTGCTGAAGAACAGGATCAACGTGACCGACCTGGTCCAAGTCCACCGCGAAATCCCCAACCTGTTCTGGGTGCCGGCAGGAAACGTGACTTCAGATCAATTTGAACTTTTGTCACCCGCGCTGTTCCGCCAATTGTTGGAACAGGCCTTGTCAAAATATGACCGTGTAGTCATAGACACGCCACCCATTCACCCCGTCAAAGACGCGCTCATAATGGCCAGCGTGGTCAACACAGTCATTACGCTCGTGGATGGCCGCAAGACCCCCCGCAAGGCCGTCGCGAAGACCCTGCAATGGTTACGTAGCGCCAACGCTCCGATTGCCGGCGTGCTTCTCAATCGGCTGCGACGTCGCCGCAGTGGGTCAGGCTACCGTTACAATGAGTTCCATGGCTACGGCTACGGCCATTACGGCCGCAAAGAAAAATCGTTGGCCGCCCGCTGATAATCGTGGATTTTGCAGGCCCGGGGGGCCTCACCGGGCGCGCTCCTCTAAGGCTGTTCCCTGTCCCAGCTTGCTGGAGGTTGCAGAACCTTCACCTTGCAGATGGCGCCAGATGAAATATTCCGACTTTTACATGGTCAATGTCTTGAAACAACAATATGGATCATTGCAACGATTCATGGCTTGCGTTCGTTTTCGACCATTTGCGACGGACAGTCCCGAAGACCGCGCCAGGGAAAGGATTCGAAAAGCCAGTCTGACGACCCTGGCCGCCATGTTGGCCAGAGTTATCTCCATGCTGACGCCGTTGATCACAGTCCCATTGACCTTTCAATATCTTGGCCTCGAGCGGTATGGCATGTGGCAAACCATTGCCTCCTTCGCCGGTTTTCTGGCTTTTGCCGATCTGGGAGTGGGCAATGGCATCGTCTCGCGAATTGCCCAAGCGGACGGCAGAGGTGACCGCGACATCATTGTCCAGACCATTTCCACCGCCTTCATCCTGCTGGCCGGAGTAGCGGTCCTGCTTATAATTTTATACGGTGCAACTGCATCCTTTGTTCCATGGGATAAAGTGTTCAACGTGAAGACGCCCCTGGCGATTGCGGAAGCCAGCCCTGCTATGACCGTCTTTATCGTCTGCTTCGTGTTGAGCTTACCGATTTCGATTGTCCAAAAAGTGCAACTGGCGCATCAAGACGGCTTCAATAGCTACCTGTGGCAATGTTTAGGCAACCTTACAGGTTTGGGGGTGGTTTGTTTGGCGGTCTCAAGGCAGTTCAGTCTCCCCATTCTCATGCTGGGTATGATGGGAGCTCCACTGTTGGTCACTGGCTTGAACGGGGTTGACTATTTCGCATGGCGAAAACCCTGGCTCCTGCCTCGGCGTCGGTATTTCAACAAGATTGCCGCATGGAAATTGCTCGGGGCCAGTTCGTCCTTCCTGGCCATTTCAACCTTAACGAGCGCCGGTATGGGAGCCGATAATATTATTGCGGCGCAATTGCTGGGAACTGATGCCGTGGCTCAACTTTCCGTACCGGCAAGGATGGCGATCCCCTTGGCGGTGGTGGGGCAGATGCTTTACCTGCCCATGTGGGGAGCATATGCGGAAGCCATCGGCTGTGGGGAAGTAGCTTGGGTGCGGCAGAGCGTTGCTAAACTGACGAAGCTGACTGTGCTCTTTACTGCGGTCGGAGCCCTGATCCTCGTTATAGTCGGCCCATGGGCGGTGGGACTGCTGACAAGGCAAGGCTTACAAACGAATTACTTCCTGTTGGCCGGATTGGGAGTCTGGGCGATAATGGTCTCGGCGTGTGGTCCCAGCTTTATGGTTTTAAATGCCGCGCATGTCTTGCGGCCACAGATTTGTATGTACTCAGCATTTCTACTCCTAAGTGTTTCGGCAAAACTGTTGTTGGCTAAACATTTCGGGATCGATGGGATAGTATGGGCTGGAGTCGCTATTTATCCCCTGGTGGTCTTCTTTCCACTTCGCGTAACGCTGAATAAAACACTAAAGCGGCTTGCGGTCGAACGCAATGCCCACAGATGTGAAACGACTCTTGAAATCCCCTGCCCAGAGTGAACTTAACTTGGTGAACATTCAACAACGGGACACCATGTACAAGGAAATCCCTCCTTCTCAGCGCAGAGCAAGCCGGCGCTCATTATTCGTTCCGCTATGGCTCACAGAAGGATATTTATTCCTGACCTTCCTCATGTTCTTGGTCACGCCCCTGCGCGAGCAAGCAGTGGGGCTGGGGTTGCTTACATTATTTGTGGTGGCCTGCAACTTGGCTTTCTTGGGGGGGTATTTATTTTTTTTTAGAAAATATCATTGCGACGCAAACAGACTAACGGCTCCCTTGCCAGTATTGCGCTTTGCAATCGGTCTGGCAATTGTGTGGACCATAGCCTTCTGGGTGCAATTCTACCTTGATTCTGGGGACGGCACGTCGCTGACCGCGCGCCTCGCTCATCCAGGTGACAGCTACCTGATGCGCCGGCAGCTTTTGCTTGAGCACGTTCCGAATAGTAAACCTATCAGCCGGGTGGGCCAGTTGGAAAGAGCTCTATCGGTCCTGTACATATGTCTACCGATATTTGGCATCCTGCTCTGGTCCAAACTCGGATGGTTCTTGAGGATTGGAGTCCTCTTGGCGATGAGTTCAGTCGTGGTGGTGGCGTGGGCAAGTGGGACGAATGAACCTCTGGGACATTTGGCCATTCTGGTGGTTTGCGCCTTTCTTATACGCCATTATGGGTGCTGGCCGCGCGCGCGCGCTTCGGGGCTCAGTGGACGCAGAAAACTTACAATGGCGGTTGTTGTGATAGGCACTGTCCTGGCGTTCGCTTTGTTCATGGGCTACAATTTGGAGGACCGGCTCAATGCGCGCAAATGGTATGACCCACGCGCGAACGTTGGTGAACTTTCGAGCTTATCTTTTCTGCCGCCCCAGATGCGCGAGGCTATCTCCCACGTTTGGTTCTACCCGGCCAATGGTTACTGCGGGCTTTCGTATGCGCTTCAAACGCCCTTCGAGTGGACGTATGGCGTCGGTTCATCCAGCGGCATTCAAGCTTACCTAGAGGATCATTTTGGAATCATAGGAATACTCGAATCAACCTATCCCTTCCGTGCGCAAGACACTTTCAGCTGGCCTGCTAAGGCCTTTTGGTGGACGATGTACCCGTGGCTGGCATCCGACCTGACTTTTCCAGGAGTCATTGTATTCATGTTCGGCTTGGGATGGGCCTGCGCGAAGAGCTGGTACGAGTGCACCCGGCTCAACGACCTCTTCGCAGCCATCCTATTCGCAATGATTTTCCTGACGATTGTCTTTGAACCGGCCAATGTTCAATTGCTCATAACTCAAAGGGGCGTTTGGATGGTGTTTGGCGCTTTGTCGTTATACTTCTTGTCACGGCGCTTTAATCCGAGATCACCCTTCAGAACCGCTTAAACCCAAGTCCATAACAAGCTTGATCACGACTACTGCCATTTATCTCAACTTAACTCGCGCGTACACGAGGTTGTCAAACGCAACTAGTTTCCTGGCTATCCCCATCTATTGGTGTTGGTGTGCGTTTCAAGGGGTAGCTTGGCAAAACGGTTGGAGATTTTCAGGGTTTCCTCGTTTTCGCACACGGGGCTCAGGGGCGAGAATCCTTATAGGGAAGAGGTTCCTAGCCCGGAGCAAAAGCTCTGGTAACGCCATTGGTGTGTTTCAGCCGGTCATGATTACGGCTTGGGGTAAAAATGCCATTGTCGAGATCGGGGACGATGTTCGAATCAGCGGTTGCAGCATTACCGCAGAGAAACATATCAAAATTGGTAATCGCGTCATGATTGGCTCAGGGGTCTTGATCATGGATACGGACGCGCATCCGTTGGACGCGGAGGAACGCCAAAAAAACTTTGCTCCAAAAACAGCACCGGTCGTGATTGAAGATGAGGTCTTTATCGGCACCCGTGCCATCATATTGAAAGGCGTCCGGATAGGTCAGGGCGCAGTCATCGCTGCTGGAGCCGTAGTGACCAAGGATGTGCCCCACGGAAGCATCGCCGCAGGAAATCCAGCGAAAATCCTTGGTACAATTCCGCGGATTATTACCAATTAATCGCCCATCATGTCGTGTCCTCAAGTCTTAATTATTGGTGATTTTCCATTTCCATATGGATCGGCTGGTGCGAATCTACTGCGAGGCCACTGCGTTGCGCTGCAGGCGGCTGGATATAGCATTGGAGTGCTGCCGAAATCCCAAGACATACATGACACGCAAATCCGCGAGACTACATACCGGGGTGTCAGGGTGTGGAATATACCGCAATTTCAATCACGGCGGAAACGCCCTAACGTGGTTCAGCAGCAGTTAAACTGGAATGACACGAGAATTCATTGGTTAAAACAAGCTGACTTGTGCTCAGTCAAGGCAATTTTGGCTTATACTGGCGTGGGAGGATCGTCAGCCTTTTATTGCCAATTAATCTCCCTTTGCAAAAAAAGCGGCGTGAAGCTTTTTTGCTATGTTGTAGAATGGCATGACTGGAGGCATTTTAAAGGCATCGACGCTTTTTTGAATATTGCTGACTCTGAATTTCTAAGGCGGGTGGCATTACGCTTGGGCCACGGAACGATAACCATTTCTGAATTGCTACAAAGTTATTATGCACGTCCTGGATTTGTGTCAATTTGCGTGCCTCCGCTTTTGGACTTGGAAGACCCTAAGTGGCTAAATGGAAGGGATAATTCGTCTCGGCCCAAGTACGAACCAATGAAGCTTTTGTTTTCCGGTAGTCACCGTCGTGAGCGGCATGATGTCATTTTACGGGCTGTATTGAAATTGCGGCAAGAGGGGGCTGACATAGTCATAGAATACTTAGGGCCAACGCGCGACGAAATCCAAGGAGAATCAGGCGTAGATGCTACCGTCGTACATGCACTTGGATCAGGTATTTACTTCCATGGGCGAGTAACGGATGACGAGAAAGTTGCCAAGGTGACTGCTGCAACAACATATGGTATTATTCTTCGTGACAATGCGCACTGGGCGCAGGCATGTTTCCCATCCAAAGTCGTGGAATTTGCGGCTCTGGGCGTACCTATGATCTGCAACATCTCAAGTGATCTTGGTCGCTACCTGGACGATGGATTTAACTCACTGATTTGTGAAGCAATTACTGTAGATGCTCTTAGCGCAACCTTGCGCCGCGCATGGGAACTGACCGATCCACAATATCGCAGAATGCAATTGGCAGCGCTGAAGACGGCTGAACGATTTGACGCCAGGAAATATGGCAAAATATACCAGCAACTCATTGGATGAAGAAGCCATGCATACTCAATGGTTTAACCAACTACTTGCCCCGTGGATGAATTATTATACAGAGGTCATAAATATGGGCGCATGTGGTATAGGCAAAGCATCCCATTTCTAGAAGTTCTGCACGATTCGGGCACCCTGTTTAATGATTCCCGTTAAATTACTGAATCACATAAAGAGTTTTTGCCGACCGGTTTAGGAGATGTCAGAATAACTATGTCCCATCATTAATTGGGTTACAAAAGAGATCCTGATCGTCGTGTGCGAAAAAGTAACTGTGAAGTTGCATTAAGATCTTAATCTTTAGCATGAAGACAATTCTCGGCACCGGCTCCTCCGGACTCATTGGTTCGGAAGTCGTTTGATCTTTCTGCCGCGATAACTGGCAGGTACACGGCGTGGACAACCACATGCGCACCGATTTCTTCGGTGCCACCGGCGATACCCGATGGAACCAGGTGCGCCTGCCCGCCGCGCAGAAGAATTTCTTGCATCATGAACTCGATATCCGCCAGCGCCCCGCCGTGCTGGCGCTGCTCAAGGAAATCCGAACCTTTGCCATTGTCCACACTGGCGCTCAACCGAGCCACGTCTTCGCGACCTCGCGCCCTTTTGATGACTTCGACGTCAACGCATACTGCCCGCTGAATATGCTCGACCGCGCGCACTTGGCCTGCCAAGAATCGCCATTCGCCCACATGAGCACCAACAAGGTTTATGGCGATACTCCCAATAAGGTTTTATCGACCGAACTTCCAAAACGCTGGAATTTTGCCGATCCCGCGTATGCCGATGACATTTCGTAAGCGATTCACATAGATCAAAGTAAGCATTCCCTCTTTGGCGAGTCCAACGTTGCGGCCAGCATTTTGATGCAAGAATATGGTCGGTATTTCGGCATGTCGACTTCCGCTGTGCGCGGCGAGTGTCTTACTGTGCCAAACCATTCCGGCGTTGAATTGCACGGTTTCCATAGCTAGTTGATCAAATGCAGCCTCGAAGGAATAATGTATCGTGTGTTTGGCTACAAAGGGAATCAATTCCCGGACAACATTCATAGCCAAGATGTGGTCAAGCTGAAGGCTCACTATCCCTGCTGGAGCATCACCAACGATCTCACGACCACATTCATGGAAATTCACGACGCGTGGATCAGGAGGAAGGGCGGATATCTGGATATTGACAGAATCATTTTACGCACAACCAAGCTTAGGCGACAATTGGAGAAACTTTAGAAGACTAAAGTTCAGCCGGACTCGATTAAGCACTTTGACGGGAGAAAAACCCCAAAACAGCGAAAAAACAAACATAACATGAAAACCCTGATTAGCCGCAAATATGCAATGCCGCTAGGCCTCATCTTGGCTACGGCAGGCTTAGCACTCAGCAGCATTACTACCGTAACCAATGCGCAAGACATGGTAATTAATACTTTTGATTCCGGGATAGAAGGAATGGATTGGGTTAACTTTAGAAGCATTGGTTATAACCAAGTTTGGGATAAATCCCAGGATGTCAAAGGCCTTACGAATAGCGGATCCCTGTATGTCAGCGTTAATTGGCCTTTGATTAATGATGTCAGTTGGACCAGTGCATGGACCGATGTTCAAATGGCTTTCGCAACACCATCATTTAATTCTACGAACTTTGTTCGATTTGAGTGCGATATCAAGGTGGATGTAACGAATTCGTTCACGGCTATGGATGGAAGTTATGGGATCGTGGAACTGGTCGTTAATGATCCGTGGCAAGATGTGCTGGGCCGGGCGCCATTGCTCAACACGAATAGTTGGCAGCATTTTGTAGGTTACTTCTCAGATGTCCCCGACGGGAACTATAAAGAGGCAATCGTGGGTTTGGCCTCCATCGGAGAGTCTGCTTACACGAACAAACTTGCAGTTTGGATAGACAATATTATTTTTACTGGAGTGCAGTTGACAGGCACAAACCAGCCTCCGATAACCCTGCTCAAAGCTCCGCCAGCCGGTTTGACGTGCCTGTGCAATCAACACTATGGCACCTGGCAACGCGCAATGATCGCTACTGCCGACAACCACTATTCCTGGAACACGGCCACGGCCGCTTCCGATACGACCACGTATGCCATGAATATCGCCGCCTTTCCGGATGCTTCGCATGTGGGTTTCGCCGCTCAAATGTTTCTCATCCCGGGATCGGGCATTAATGGCTCACCCTTCTCCGATAATAGCATCGACTTGCGCGCCGCCAATGTTGCGGCACTTATTGTCACGGAACTCACAAATCATACCGCCCTAGGCTCGTTTCAATACAAAGTCAACAATCCGGGCAACTGGAACTGCGTTATAACCAAAGGATTAAAATGTGTGGCTGGACCACTTGGGAAGTGGAGACTCAGCTTTAACAGCAATACAAATATCACGCTCACGGCGCCCGATAACACCAGCACCAATTTTACCATTGCCGGTAGTGATGCAGCTCTGTTTCAAGATCCATTGTACTTTTATGTCGGGACGGAGCCAAATCGCAACGCCAATATTGGCGAATACGCCACTTTTAGTGCGATCCAGATTAATGGTTCGGCGAGACCCCTCAACGATAACTTTATTTCTAGTGGTACGGGAGGCCAAACCTTAGCTCTTAACACCAATTGGGTTAATGTCGCGGCAAATCCTAAAGGTATCTCCATCACCGCCCCGGATGCAATGTACCGATTGACCTGGCCAATGCCTGATCCGGGCTTCAGGAACGTATATGTTTCTGATAATCTCACGGATAATGCGGAGTCAAACCAATGGCTCAGCGTGCCAACTGCCGCCACCGGTTGGTTGGACAATGGCAATGGCTCTCGAGTAGCCGTGATTGATCAATCTGCTTTGGATGCAGCTTGTGGCCATACGCCAACCAATTGTCTCTTCCAATTGTATCAACCCTGATTTAGCGCCATTAATTCACGACTTAAAACATACTTAGAGATTGCATATGAACTCGACAAAGAGCGGGGACTCTCTGCCGACATTCAAGCAGTTTGATCAAGCGTTTTTCTGATCCGAAGCGCATTATTCCTGAAATCGGCCAGAAGGTTGATCGGTTCTAAACATCTATAATTCTAAAATGCGCATTGCTCTTGTCAGCGGGACGTTCCTGCCAATGGTTGGAGGACTAGAATGGAAGGTACATTTTTTGGCTACAGAATACGTCCGCAATGGACACGAGGTAGTAGTTTTCCATGATAGGCTCCCTTGCAAGCATGGCGGCCCGCTGCCAATAAAACCTCATTACTCAGTGATTCCGCTGGGATTGCGTGGTTTTTCCGGGTACGGACGTTTAGGTATTGCTTCATGGCTGTGTCACCGTCAGATTCTGGCATATCATCGCCGCAACCCGATTGACGTGATTCATTGCCATGGAATTGACCTGCCCACTCGCTATGGGCTCCTCGTCAAGCTCAAGACCGGCGTGCCCGTTGTGGCCACGACCGCCGGGCACGACGTCATTCCAATGTCCGCCATCGGTTGGACTCTGCGCACGCGACCATTCTATGAAAAATTGATTCGCCAAAACATGTGCGCGGTAGATGCCGTGGGAGCGATCAGCCTTAGAGTTCGCAAGGAACTTGAACAGATGGTTTCCACGGCCCGCATTTTAGATATCCCCAACGGTGTCGATTGGGACGCCTTCCAAGTCAAGTCCAATGATTACTTACGGGACAAGCTTCGATTGCCATCGTCGGCAATAACCTTGGTTGCAATTGGGCGTAACCAGGCACAGAAAGATTTTCCGACAGCCTTGAAGGCATTCGCGTTGGCGGCGGAAGCAAATCCACGAGCCCACCTTGTGATTGTCGGCCCCGGGACCCAACAACTGCAGGCGCTCGCACGGCGCAGCGGATTTGAAAACCGCATCCATCTTTTGGGGCCAGTACCTATGGCTGAAATCCCGAAGCTCCTTTGGTCCGCAAGCGCTTTCTTCTCCACATCATTGGTGGAAGGTTTTGCCCAAGTACTGGTTCAGGCCATGTCCTGCGCTCGGCCCTGTGTCTTGAGCGATTGTTCTGGGAATGAAGATTTTCTTGGCTCCACTTTTGCAAGATTTGGCAAGGCTGGTGTCCCGGAATCCTTGGCAGAGGCATTGAAAGAGGTGCTGGCTGACGATAAACTTCGGCGGGAGATGGGCGCAGCGGCGCACACTGCCAGCCGACGCTATGGGTGGAGTATAATTGCCAGCGAATACCTAACAGTATTTAAAAGACTTATAACTAACAGGTTGAAACCGTCTTAGCTTTTGTTTTTGCAAGCATTATTGCCAACCAAAAAATCAGCGCTTAGGTATTTTTGCTTTGAGTTAACTAAGTACGTTTCAATTTTTAAACCCGTGATATTACAATTTTGCTCCACCTCTGGTGGTTTTGGTGGCATTCCACGTTATGTGGAATTTATCCTTAATTCGCCTCTGGCGCGCAAGCATAAGTTTGAGGAAGTGACCACCTGGTGGGGACCTGGATTACATCCGGCCGCCGTTCTCCAAAGCTTTCGCCTTTTACGCCGCAAGAAACCCGATTTGTTGCATCTGCACGGTTTAGGGCCTGCTGCTTTTCATATGGCAGTGGCAGCGCAAATTGCACGACAACCGACGCTGCTTACGATTCACGCATTTACAGAGGATAATAACTCCAGGGGTTATTGCAACCGTAATTTTATCGGCCGCGTTCTAGAGCCGTTAACAATTCGTGCCGCAACTGCGGCCTATTGTGTTTCGCAGTATGGAAATAGGAAATCCGTCTATCAGCGCAATGTTTCTGTGGATTTGGGTCATATTAATAATTTCGCCCCCACCTGGGATCTACCAGCGAATAACTTAGCTTTGAGGGCGGAGTTTGGTTTTTCCCACAACGATACGGTCGCACTTTGCATCACGCGGATTGAGAAGGAGAAAGGGATCTTTGACCTAATTTCGGCCTTTCGGTTACCGCGTATTGAACGCCCCAATCGTCTAAAGTTGTTGCTAGTTGGTGGCGGATCAGAATTGGAAAAATGTCGTCTGGCGTCAGGTCCGTTAATAAGTTCCGGAGAAATCGTGATGCCAGGACGACGTAGCGATATACACGAGTTGCTTGGGATCGCAGACTTCGTAATACTGCCGAGCATAATAGCGGAAAATCAGTCCTTGGCGGTACTGGAGGCAATGGCGGCCGGCAAGGCCGTCGTGGCGACAAACACCGGAGGAACTCCCGAATTGGTGCTGCATCGGGACACTGGAATTCTCTGTCCGCCCTTGGAACCCGAGGCGCTGCGATCGGCCATGATTGAGTTATGCAAAAATCCCGAGTGGCGAGCGCGTTTGGGCGCTGCCGGACGCGTCCGGGCACAGCAGGTTTTTTCACCCGAGAACTTTTGCAATCGTTTAGACGAAATCTATACTAAAATGCGGGCACTTGGTCGGGTAACCGCCGAGAAAAGCGAGAAGTGATAGCGCGTAAGCTGCAAACAATGCATCCGCAGTCCCCATTAAAGAACATGGCAATGATCACTTCTATGGCCGGAAGCTGCGTTGTACGCCAATGAAAAAGTGCTTTTACATCATCACAACTCATGACGGAAAGGAATTGCCTTGTGTGCTACAAGCCGTGGCTCGGTTACATGACCTGCCGAGTACCGTGGTTGTGTCTTCTGATGGAATGATTGACGGTGTAGAAGCTAAGGTTTTGGACTTTAATAAGCGAACCAAAATTCGGAGCATTTATGCTAGCCGCGCAGCGAGGGTCGGAGCACGGAGAGCACAAACTCGAAATAATGCGGTACGAGCGCTGCTCCCGGAAATTAAAGCCAACGACACGCTTGTATTTATAGATGGTGATATAGTTGTGCATCCTGATCATAAAAAGCACATTGCCGCGCTTAATGGAGCTGACGTTGTGCTTGGTTATGTTTTGCGTTTGAATCCTGAGCGATCAAACTGTCTGCGAGCGGCTTTGCATAAAGAAGGCATTTGTTTTTCTGCAACCTTCAGCGAGCATATTCCTCTGTTGCATTATGCGCTGAAGATACGGACACAGATGCTTATTGCGGGTATTCGCGATTTCACCAAATTACCGCTCGGGCGGCCGTGGTGGCCATCTTTGGCCTCCGGCAATTTCGCCGTCAGGTATGGGGCCTTTCAAGATGTGAATGGCTTTAATGAGGAGTACATCGGTTGGGGGTTGGAGGATGCCGATTTAGGCCGGCGTCTCTTAAACGCAAAGTTCAGGTTCCGTTCTGCAATTATTTCCGGAGCTGGATTTCATTTATGGCATCCTTCCAACCAGGCCACACCGGCAACCGTTGCCCAATTTTCGCGAAGTGTGGATGCCAAGAACGGGGACGGGCCTTGCTTTTCTCGTTATGGTTTGATGTCGCCGTTTGAGCAGGATGCGAGTGAGCTGTTGGTTCAATATTTCTAATCTCGGAAAACCGCGCCGTGTCATTCAAATCCAAAAGGGATGTCATCGAAACGTTTGGCATGTTCGGTGTTAAGTGAGTCTCATGGCTACGCAATACCAATCTGAGATCTGCTTCATCCCTAGGTTACACTATTTTTTGTGACAATCGGTGTGTGTTTAAGAGGGCTGCCTTGCCCCATAATTGGACGCGTCCATTTATCACCCACGACAAACTGTTGCGTAAATCCCACGAGTGGAGGCACGCAATAATCCAAATCCAATAGTTGCCAGAAAGAAGCAAGCTTACACGAGGCGGCCGTTGCGCAGTGGCACAATCCGTGCTATGATGTTAGAATAGAGCGATTTAAACTTGTCTGAGGCCAGTCAAGAATCAGGGCATTGCCGCCATACCTTGCGGCTCCCTTCGATCCGCAGGTTTAAATTGCCTCCTTTAATGACATAAATGAAACGCCAAATATCAATGGTGGGACAAAGTCTCACCGTTCACCCGAAGCTGAATGGGGAAGCCGCGAGCCGTGCCGAGAATGATTTTCCCGAATCCTTTGAACCTCGAAAGATAAATCGATTTATAATTAAGTTAGGGTGCTTATTTGCATCAGGGATGTGCTTTTTGAGCTTGGCCTCCGTCCATGCGGGTATTTATTACGTCTCGCCAAATGGTTCAACCACGAATTCTGGATTTTCAACCAACACGCCTTGGTCCTTGGGCAAGATTAATTATAATTCCAGCATTCCATCTAATAGCACAATCATTATTCTCCCGGGAATATACGAGGAGACAAATAAGCAGAACACCACCGCTGGCCCGGTTATTTACAGTCCCTATGTCACGGTTAAATCTGAAATAAAATGGGGGGCGGTGCTGCGTGATAGTAGTGACTATGGAATACAGGCACAGACGAATAATGTGACAATTGATGGTTTGCGAATCATCAATGCCTTAAAATGTGGCATTAACGGCAGCGCAGCGTTTGGAGTGGATTCCAACCTCGTTGTTCAAAATTGCTGGATAAGTTATTGTGGCACAAACCCGATTTCAGGCGTGGGTCCATCAGGAATAGCAAACGGTTACGCCAACAATCAGATTGTTCAAGATAATTTAATCGAGCACATCGGCAACACTCATCAAGCGATCTACGATCATGGTATTTATTTGGCGGGAAACAATATTATAATCAAGAATAACGTTGTGCGTTATTGTAGCGGCGCCGGAATCCAGCTAAACGACCATACTCCTGGATGCTATGGTTCAAGCAACGTTTTGATTTTCAACAATTTGATCTATAGCAATGGCAACTGGGGAATGTATTTATCGAGCGACGGCTCCAATAATGTTTCGACGACGATATACAACAATACGGTTTATGGGAGTCCGTATGCGTTGGCGGCTGAAACGCTGATTCCTGGGATCACCTATATGAATTGCTCGAACAACATTCTGCTGGCAACCACTGCGCAGACGCTCAAGGAAAGTCATGCTTTCTCCACCAATTCCGTGATTAATGCCGACTTTAATTTGATGGCAAAGGTCGATCATCTGCCGGTGGGCAGCCATAGCATCATCACCGACAATGCGGGTTTCGTAAACCCCAGCACCGGCCTGTTCTGGCTGCGGTCCAACAGTCCGGCTCGCGGGGCGGCTTATGCGGGTCTGTATCCAACCAATGATTTTTTTGGCAACCCGCAAACGAACTCATTGGATCTGGGAGCATTTCAATATAACAGTTTATACGCCTCCGACACCCGGGTACTGGACCCTTCACCAGCATCCCCAGACTACTGGCTTGATTTACTTTTATTGCTGCCACCTACGCATCTTCGGACCGTCCCGGGGTTTGAACCGTAGTGGGCTGATTACAGCCAAGTGTGTAGGATTTACTGCAGTAGCGCAGGTTTCAAAACCTGCCGTATCGCTGATTTCCAAATTGGCGGAGCGATACACTCTCGAGCGCGTTGGCTTGACGACGGCGTGCCGGTTTGGAAACCCGCGAGACAACCCCGAATGCTTTCGGTGGAAGTCTGCGGTACGGCGTACTGTCGCCGATCCCGGCGACTTGGCGGTGAGCGCTCGAATTATGCCGCGATCGAACCTGGGTTTTGTGGCGGCTATGCTGCCGCCACCATTTCCGCCGAGATCGCAGCAATTGTGGGCCCCGTGCCCCAACCGGGCATTTATTTCGGTAGGTAGCTAATTCACTTAAGGTTGGCATGACCGTTGGCAGATTCAAGATTGCTGCTAATAATCTTTAATTAGTACTCGTGAACATAAATAGAGCGTTTCGCTTTTGGATGTGGACCTTTTTCAACGGACGGAGATCTTGGTCTCCTTCTTTAAGTGGACCATTAGAGATGGAGAGCCTGGTCAAATCAAAAGTCGTGTATCCCTGAAAAATCGCAAACCTAACCCCTCAGCGAATACCACTTTAGTTTGGCTGGATTCTTTGGGCTAAGTGATCGGCAACGGGCTTTCCGTTGTCGATCGTGTGCCGCAGAACCTGTCAATGTCCTAGCGAAATACGAAAAATTGCAAAGGGATGAATTAATTATAGCTCACATTTTAAGTCAAATCAAAACAGATAAAGATAAATTAACCATGAAAGTTCTAATATTTGGTGCCGGTTATGTCGGATGCGTTACCGCTGCTTGCTTGGCCAAGATCGGTCACAACGTCACAATTGTAGATGTTGTTCGGTCTAAGGTAGAGACGATCCTGAGCGGGCACAGCCCGATTTTGGAGCCCGGTTTGACGGATTTGATTGCCAGCGGCGTTGCCAGTGGAAGGATTCTGGCGCAGGTTCCTGACAAGGAGAGCAGGTGCCTGCGAGACGCGGAAATTGCCATGATTTGCATTGGAACGCCGAGCCGCCCCAATGGGGTTATTGATGGAGGCGCTCTGAGGCGGGTGCTCGAATCCATCGCGGTCAGCGCTCTCGATCGTGCTGAACCACTCACCGTCATGGTGCGCTCAACCGCGCTGGCGCCGTTGCTCAGAACACTTATTTCAGAAATCGTCCCGCGAGAAGGTGTCGCCAGACTCCGCTTGGTAATAGCGCCGGAGTTTTTGCGGGAAACCACGGCCCTGTCTGATTTCTTCAACCCACCGTTGCTGGTCGCGGGGGGAGACGATTCCACAGCTATCGATCATTCGCTCAAGCTATTCGAGGGCATACCCGGGCCGCGCTTCAAGGTTAGTTTTGAAACAGCCTCGATGCTCAAGTATACCTGCAACGCTTTCCACGCACTAAAGATCGCCTTTGCTAACGAGATCGACACGGTGGCCGACTTGATCGGCGCCGATGGCCAGGAAGTGATGCGGTTAATGGTGCAGGACAAAGTGCTGAACATTTCTTCGGCTTATCTTCGACCTGGTTTCGCGTTCGGCGGCTCCTGCCTGCCGAAAGATCTGAGGGCCTTGGAAGCTTTAGCCCGAGAGAATCACCAGTCCCTCCCGATCCTTTCATCCATACTGCCCAGCAACCGTTTGCGCGTCGAGCGGGCCTTGGAGACTTTGGTCTCAGGGTCCGCCCGGCGGTTGGCTTTTGTTGGTCTTACGTTCAAAAAGGACAGCGATGATCTGCGGGAAAGCCCATATGTGGAATTGGCTGAGCGGTTGATTGGTAAGGGGTTTGAGCTCAGGATCTACGATCCCGACCTTGATCCAAAGCGATTAGTTGGGGCGAACATGGCCTATGTGATGGAACGGCTTCCCCACTTGGCGCGCATTCTCGTGGACTCGCTGGAGGAAGCCTGTGCGGGCGCCGAAGCCGTCGTGGTATGCAAACACCTGACCGATTTGGCAGTGCTGCGGGCCCTCTCCACTGACAGGGCCGTGATTTATGATCTGGATCGCATGGTCCGGCTCTCCAACTTGGCCGAAGAATCCCACGTGAACCCTCAAACTTCAACTGAAATGAGGGCGCATGAATAACATTAATAACATCAACGGTTTCCCGTTTCGACGGATCCTTGTTCTCTCGCAATATTATCGCCCGGAACCTGGCGCTACCCAGGTTCGCTTGGGTAATCTCGCCCGCCATTTAACGGCCCGCGGAGTTCAGGTTTACGTGCTCACCGGTATGCCAAATTACCCTTTGGGTGTGGTCTTTGACGATTATCGGGGCCGGTTTCATGTTAACGAGATCATTGATGGTGTTCCGGTGGAGCGCGTTTGGCTCTACCCGGCGGGGGGCCGCGGCTCAATCAAACGCCTGTTGAACTACCTTTCATTTACGGTAATGGTGGTGCCCAAACTGCTCTTCGGCCATAGACCAGATTTGGTTTTTGTTGAGGCCCAGCCAATAACTCTGGCCTTTCCGGCATTGCTGCTCCTATATCTCCGTGGCGTCCCTTACATTTACAATACACCCGACCTCCAGGTGGAAATCGCCGGTGAGGGTCGATGGATCCTCATCAAATGGCTGATTGCTCTCGCCCGGGCGATGGAGGGCTTCCTCATGCGACGGGCATTTTCGGTGACTACTGTCACCTACGCCTTTGTTGAACATTTTATCCAAAACCGGGGCGTTCCACGGCAACGTATGAGTTTCTTGCCGAATGGCGCTGATGTCGAAGCCCTTCGGCCCTTGCCACGTGATGCCGCTTACGCCGAAGCCTTGGGCACCGGGGCCAGGAAAGTCTTCACTTATGCGGGAACGAATGCGCATTATCAGGGATTGGAGGTGATTGTGGAAGCCGCCAAGTTGCTGGTGGACCGCAAAGATATCGTGATCCTCATGGTCGGCAAGGGACCGGTTCGGGAGCAATTGATACAAGCGGCGGCCGCGGCGAGACTCGATAATATTCTCTTCCGTGATTCACCATTTGAGGAGATGCCCCGCCTCATGTCCATCACGTACGCCTCGATTGTGGTTTTGAAGAAAATGCCTGCGGCACAAATGATGCGCCTGTCCAAGACCATTCCGCCGCTCGCCTGCGGTGTGCCGGTAATTTACGCTGGCTGGGGTGAATCGGCCGAGATTCTGCAGAAAGAAAACTGCGGTGTGGTGGTGGAGCCGGAGTCTCCAGCCCTGCTGGCTCAAGCGATTCGCGATCTGGCCGACCGGCCGGACAAGCGTAATGAGATGGGACAGCGCGGAAGGGTGTTGGCCGAGCGCGATTTCTCCTGGCGCTCGTTGGTCTGGGATTGGATG
>Ga0364866_10458_pt1 | contig 25232 bp, 10 predicted proteins | sample ExccelAu500001D3_3_FD_206913 | JGI IMG/M metagenome (GOLD analysis project Ga0364866, IMG submission 206913) | Enriched cells from Trout Bog Lake Hypolimnion, Wisconsin, USA - BchlTB.Aug13.5000.01.D3 | ecosystem: Environmental > Aquatic > Freshwater > Lake > Hypolimnion/Profundal zone | place... | reverse complement strand
AATCTGGTAATCCGGGTTGATGGGGACTTTGCCGCCGCCGCCGGGCGCGTCGATGACGTATTGCGGGACGGCATAACCCGAGGTGTATCCCCGCAGCCCCTCGATGATTTCGATCCCCTTGCTCACCGGCACTTGCAGGTGCGAGGAGCCCAGGATCAGGTCGAGCTGGTAGAGGTAATACGGGCGCACGCGGCAGATGAGGAGCTTTTGAACGAGGGCCTTCATCGTCTCCAGGTTGTCGTTGACGCCCGCGAGCAGCACGCTCTGGTTGCCCAGCGGGATGCCGTGGTCCGCCAGCCGCCCGAGCGCGTCTTTGACTTCCACGGTCAATTCGCGCGGGTGGTTGACGTGGACGCTCATCCAGAGCGGATGGTAGCGAGCGAGCATCGCGCAAAGCTCGGGCGTGACGCGCTGCGGCAGGAAGATTGGGACGCGCGAGCCGATGCGGAGGAACTCGAGGTGCTCGATGGCCCGCAAGCGTTTCAAGATGGATTCCAGACGGTCGTCGGAAAGCAGGAGCGGGTCGCCCCCGGAAATCAGCACATCGCGCACTTCCGAATGCGCTTCCAGGTAGCGGTAAGCCGCTTCAAGATCGATATGCAGCTCCTGTTCGCCCGCGCCGCTGACCACGCGGCTGCGGGTGCAATAGCGGCAGTAGGAGGCGCAACGGTCGGTGACGAGCAGCAGCACGCGGTCGGGGTAACGGTGGACCAGCCCCGGCGCCACCATATCGGCGTCTTCGCCGCACGGGTCGGCCAGTTCGCTGGGCGAAATGCGGGTTTCCTCCAGCCGCGGGATGACCTGGCGGCGGATCGGGCACGCCGGATCGTCGCGGTCGATCAGGTTGAAAAAATGGGGCGTGATGGCGAGAGCCAGTTTGCTGCCGGAGAGAATCGTTCCGGCGCGTTCCTGAGGCGTCAGCTCCATTCGCGCTTCGAGTTGCGCAAGCGAAGTGATCCGATTTTTTAACTGCCACCTCCAGTCATTCCACTGAGTGGCATCCACATCAGGCCAGCAGCCAGGCGCGTGAGATTCAAACGCCTTCAGGTTCTTGTGCATGGTTTTTGGGCAGATTACCGCCCGTCCCGGCTTTGTCAACCACGAGACGGCACATATACACCACTTTCTCTATCGAGTATCTGTTGTTTTCCGTTTTTTCCAAGAGGCGGCACTTTGAGGTTGAACAGACGCGCGGCCTGTCTGTCATAGAAGGCATCCCTATGTTTACGCATCGTATTCTCCCCTTGGCCGGTTATTTTTTCCTGGCCGCTTCCAGCTGGGCGCAAACGCCGCCTTCCGCTCCAGCGCCCGAAACTCTCCTTCATCAGCTCGACGAAGGGTTTGTTGCCGTGTTCGAAAAAGCCGCGCCGAGCGTGGTCGTCATCGACGTCTCCAAAAAGACCTCGCTCTCGGACGACGAAAGCAGCTCCGAGGGTTTCGACTTTTTCTTTCGCTCGCCCGACGCCGGGCTGCGCAACCCGCTCAAGATGCAGGAGCCGCCGAGCCGTAGCGAAGGCTCCGGCTTCATCATCCGCGCCGACGGGTTCATCCTGACCAACAACCACGTGGTGGCGGGAGCCGACAAAGTGACCGTGAAGCTCAAGGACGGGCGGCAGTTCACGGCAAAGGTGGTCGGCACCGACGAGTTCACCGACATCGCCGTGATCAAAATCGACGCCGGGGGGCTGCCCGTGGCCGCCTGGGGCGACAGCGACAAAGTCCGCATCGGCCAGCTCGTCTGCGCCATCGGCGTCCCGTACGCGCTGGAATATTCCTTCACCATCGGCTGCGTGAGCGGCAAGGGGCGCTCCGGCCTGACGCCGGAAGTGACTCCCTACGAGGATTATCTGCAAACCTCCGCCCTCATCAACCCCGGCAACTCCGGCGGGCCGCTGATGGACGTGGACGGTCGCGTGGTCGGCATGAACACGCTGGTCAACGGCCTGAACCGCGGTCTGGCGTTCGCGATTCCCTCCAACATGCTCAAGGAAGCAAGCGCGCAGTTGATCGAAACCGGCAAAGTGGCCCACCCGGCGCTGGGCATCCGCATCGAAACCCTCGGGGCGGATTCCAGCCTGCGCGAACAAATCACCGGGGTTGAAAAAGGGGTGGTCATCACCACCATCGAGCCCGACACCCCCGCCTACAAGAGCGACCTGCGTCCGGCGGACGTCATCACCGCCATCGACGGCACGGCGGTAGCCACGGCGCAAGACCTTCGGCGTCAAGTGCTTGCCAAGAAGATCGGCCAGGCCGTCACCCTCGACGTCTGGCGCGGTGGCAAGACCTTGAAAATCACCGTCACCGCAGGCGAAATGCCCGCCTCACGCACCGCGTCGGCCGCCACCGAACGGCTTGGCAAAGCCGCCTCCGTTGAGAGCCAGTGCGGCTTGCATCTGGGCGAAGTGACCCGGACCGTGGCCGACCGATTGGGAATCAAGACCCTCTCGGGCGCGCTCGTCACCGACGTGGAGCCCAACAGCCCCGCCGCCATCGCGGGCATCCAGCGCGATGACGTGATCACGGAAATCGACTCCAAAGCGGCCCCGGATCTCAACGCGGCCCGGAAATTGCTGGAAAATCATAACGGACAAAAAGCGGTACTTTTGTTCCTGGAACGCAAAGGACAGAAGACCTATGCCGTGGTGAAAATCGAAAAATAAATGTTCCTTGGTTGGGCGGACGGCGCTGGAAGGTATACCAGCGCCGTCCGTTTTTTTGTGGTGCGCTCAGTCTCCAAGAAACAGACATCAGGATTTTCTGGATAAACGATAGCCTTCCCCTTTACAGTAGGGCATGCCCGCCCAGCCTCTTGTTGAAGTCTTTGGATACCCCGCTGATGATCAATCTGCAGAGGCTTCGCGACACCGCAGGGATCGGCTGTGCCCGTACGGCAACAAGGTTCCCAACTGCACCAAGGACAAGATTTCCGCGCCTCTTGGTGTCTGTTCAATCTACGAAGGAGAGACCCCCACTATTGTCTGCCCTGTCCGATTTCGCGAGCGTTGGTTGATTGCATCAGACGCTGCGGCTTTCTTTTTTCCAAAAGACACCCGTTGGACTTCGCTGACTGAAGTTAGACTCCGGGATGGCAACGGAAAGGCTGCTGGAAATATCGATGTGGTTTTGGTGGCCTACGACAAAAACCAGAGAGTGGTTGATTTTGGCTCGCTCGAAATCCAAGGAGTTTACATTTCGGGCAATCTCCGGCGACCGTTTGAGCGATACATGAGCGATCCTGCTACCGGGGCGAATATGGACTGGAGGAAGGAAAAGAATTACCCGTCGGCGGACTACCTCTCGTCTTCCCGCAAACGCCTTGCTCCCCAGCTAATATACAAGGGTGGAATTTTGCATGCGTGGGGAAGAAAGATGGCCGTTGCCATTGATCGTCATTTTTTGGAAGAACTGCCACCACTGCCGGAGGTCGATCCGGGGGATGCTGATGTTGCATGGATGGTTTACCATCTTGATCGTGGCCAAGAACGCTACGAATTCAAGCGTTACAGGACAATCTATACCAAGTTTATCCCGGCGCTGGAAATGATTACGAAGACCGTCCCGGGCAACGAGAGCGACTTCAGGAATGTCTTGCAGAAGAAGTTGGATGAGAAGCTGAGCGGAACCTCTGCCGAAGCCCCCAGGGTGGGTTTGGATTTGGAGGACATTTTCGATGATAACGGAGGTGAGTAGCTTGGAACAATTGGCATTCCTTGACCTTGGCGCGACAAGCGAAGTGATTGTAAACGTCGCGAGTGTTCCACAGCGGAGCCCGTTCAGGTACCCGGGCGGGAAGACTTGGCTTGTGCCGAGAATTCGCGATTGGATGGCCTCGCTTCCAAAGCAGACCCTTTTCATTGAACCGTTTGCAGGTGGAGGCATCGTTTCTCTCACGGTGGCTTTTGAGAATCTTGCGACGAAAGTCTTGATGGTCGAAATCGACAAGACGGTCGCAGCCGTATGGGAAACAATCCTGCATTCAAAAAATGCCAAATGGCTGGGTGACAAGATATTGAACTACGAACTGACCCGAGAGGGATGTGAGGCGGACTTGAAGGGAACGCCAAAATCCATACGAGAGCAGGCCTTTTTGACGATCCTTCGAAACCGCGTTGCTCGGGGGGGGATTTTAGCGAAAGGCGCAGGATTCATTGAGTATGGGGAAAATGGAAAAGGGGTCCATTCCCGCTGGTATCCCAAGACACTCAAAACGCGCATCGACAATATCGGCCTGGTGCAAAAGCGAATCGAGTTTCGGCAAGCGGATGCCTTTGATATTCTGCGAGAGTTTGCCAGTCGCACCGATGTTGCTTGGTTCATTGATCCGCCTTATACCGCATCAAGGAAAAAAGCGGGTTCGCGGTTGTATAACCATTTTGAAGTGGATCACCGCAGCCTCTTTGACTTGGCGTCCAAGTGCGCAGGGAATGTTTTGATGACCTACGACAATGCGGAGGAAATCAAAGCGCTTGCCTCCGAATTTGGTTTTTCCACAAAACAGGTGGCAATGAAAAACAACCACCATGCCGAGATGAAAGAATTACTGATCGGCAAGGATCTCTCTTGGGTGCAATAGCAGGAGTTGCACCCCGAGAACGCCCCCCTCGCAACCCGCACTTGATCGCGAGGGGTTTGCTCTCTAAGATGTGGAATTCTTTTCCCTATGACCACGCAGACCACCACCCCTTCAACTCCCGAGACTCCCCACCTGATGACCGGCGCGGAGATTCTCGTCAAAAGCCTCGAACGCGAGGGAGTGGACACCATTTTTGCCTACCCCGGCGGGGCCAGCATGCCCGTCCACCAGGCGCTCACCCATAGCAAAAAAATCCGCACCATCCTCCCCCGCCATGAACAAGGCGGGGCGTTCGCGGCGGAAGGCTACGCCCGCGTGACGGGCCGGGCGGGCGTCGTCATGGCCACCTCCGGCCCCGGCGCGACGAACCTCATCACCGGCATCGCCGACGCTTATCTCGACTCCGTGCCGCTCATCGCCATCACCGGCCAGGTCGCCAGCCCGCTCATCGGCAAGGGGGCTTTCCAGGAAACCGACATGTTCGGCATGTCCCTGCCGGTGGTGAAGCACAACTATCTCATTCTCGACATCGCCGACATCCCGCGCGTCATTAAAGAGGCGTTCCACATCGCCCAAAGCGGCCGGCCCGGCCCGGTGCTGATCGACCTGCCCAAGAACGTCCAGGAAGCCAAGGCGGTTCCGGTTTTCCCGGAAACCATCGATCTGCCCGGCTACCACCCGCTCCCGAAGGCGGACGACGCGGCTCTCCAGCAGATGCTCGACCTCATCGCCTCGGCCAAACAGCCGATGATCTACTGCGGCGGCGGCATCATCTCCGGCGAAGCCTCGGCGGAACTCCTCGAATTTGTGGAACGCACGGGCATCCCGGTGGCCACGACGCTGATGGGCGTGGGCGGGTTCCCCGAAGACCACCCCCTTTCGCTCAAATGGCTCGGCATGCACGGGACGGTTTACGCCAACAACGCCGTCAACGAAGCCGACGTGGTGCTGGCCATCAGCGTCCGCTTTGACGACCGCGTGACGAGCAAAGTAGAGCGCTTCTGCGAGCGGGCCACCATCGTCCACCTCGACATCGACGCCTCCGAGATCAACAAAAACAAGCACGTGCAGCTCGGCATCCAGAGCGACGTGAAATACGCTCTGGGCCGCCTGAACGCCCTGCTCGAAAAAGCCGGAGCGGCCCGCGTCACCCGCGACTTCTGCGCCTACCCGGCCTGGTATGCCAAGATCAAAGCCTGGAAGGAGCAATACCCGATGACCTACCGGAACACGGAGAAGGTGATCCAGCAGCAATACGTCGTCGACCTCCTGTGCGAAATGACGGGCGGCAACGCGATCATCACCACCGGCGTCGGCCAGCACCAGATGTGGACCGGCCAGTTCTACCAATTCCGCAACCCGCGCACTTTCCTGACCTCCGCCGGGCTCGGCACCATGGGGTTCGGCTATCCCGCCGCCATCGGCGCGAAAGTGGCCCGGCCCGACATGGAGGTCGTGGATATCGACGGCGACGGCTCCTTCCTGATGAACGTGCAGGAACTGGCCACGGCGCACATCGAGCGGATCGCCGCCAAAGCGATCATCCTCAACAACCAGCACCTCGGCATGGTGGTGCAATGGGAAGACCTCAAATACGGCAGCAACCGGGCCCACACCTACCTGGGCGATCCGAAACACACCGACCAGATTTACCCCGACTACGTGGCCATCTGCCAGGGCTTTGGGGTGAAGTGCGAGCGGGTGCTGCACAAGAGCGAACTGCGGGCAGCCATCCAGCGGATGCTCGACGCCAAGGAAGCGTATATTCTCGACGTCATGGTCCCCTACACCGAGCACGTCCTGCCGATGATCCCCGGCGGCATGAGCTACAAGGATGTCATCACCCACGTGTCCCACTCCAAACTGAGCGCCAAGCAGGGGGCTCAACTCCCCACCGCGTTGTAGAAAGGAAGAAGAGTCCGCAGATTTCGCAGATGAACGCAGATTTTTAAGAATCCAGAAAACCAAAGATCAATTTTTCTAATCTGCGCTAATCGGCGAAATCTGCGGATAACTCCTCTTCCCCTCATCTTTTTAAGGTTTACTGTTGGGCTCAAACCCGATTTGCTTTCCTCTCCCAGAGACGCATTACCATGGATCTTATCTCCAATCTCCGTTCACTCCTCCATCTCAAGCCGAAAGAGCTGATTGTTCCCGGCGACATCCCCACAACCCTCATCAATTGCGGCGGCAACGTCGGGGCGGCTGAACAGTTCCCCGGCGTGATGGATTTCTTCGCCCGCGAACTGATGCGTCTTTACCCCCTCCAACTCGGCGAAGGCAAAGCGGACTGCATGATCGCGGCGGCGTGTCCCGACAGCCTCGTGCTGACGGCTCATCTCGCCCATCTTTCCGGCTCCCGGTTCGCCTCCATCCAGGTGGTCGAAGGGGTGCCGAAAATGACCCGCCACCACCTCGTTCCCAAGGAGAAAGTGGTGCTGGTCATCGACGAGTGCAAAAATTTCATCCCGCTCAACGAGGCGATGGCCGCCCTGGCCTCCCACAAGGTGCAGGTGACGGCGGTGGCCTGCGTGGTCAACTCGACGGGCCGCAACGAATTCTCGTTCCTGGAGCGGGTGCCGATCCTTTCCCTCTACCACGGCACCCTTCCCGCCGTGCGCAACGGGCACTAATCCTGCTCTGATAAGAAGCTGCCCCTGCCCTTTTTTTGCGAAATCCAATGTTATCCAAACGTTCCTTGCCCGATTTCGCGTGGGTGTTCATCGCCGCCTTCGTGGTGCGCCTGCTGGTGTTGATCCACTTTAGCGCGTCGCCGTATTTCCTCCCCACCTCGGGAGATATGAAATTTTACGCCGATTGGGCGCAACGGATCGCCGATGGCCAGTGGACCAACCACCACGCGTTTTACGGGCTGCCCGGCTACCCGTTCCTGCTGGGGGGGCTTTTCGCGCTCATCGGGTTTGACCCGTTTGCCGTCGGCTTTTTCCAAACGCTCTCGGAGTCGGCCATCGCGGTGCTCCTGTTTCAACTCGCCGCTTGGGCGTTCCCCGGCCCCCGGGCCCGCTGGGCTGGCGCGCTGGCGGCCCTCGGCTGGATTTTCTTTCCCGCTGCCCAAGCCTTTTCAGTCATCCTGATGCCCACCACCTGGGCCGTGCTGACGTTCTGGGGCGTCTTTTATTGGAGCGTGCGCACGGAAAGCCGTTCGCTCTGGCGGCCCTGGCTGGGCATGGGGGCGCTGGTCGGGGTTTCGGCGACGCTCGTGGCCACGGTCCTCTTCATCCTGCCCATTTCCCTCGCGACGGCAGTGCGCAACCTGCGCAAACCGGCGGCGGTGCTGGCCGCTTCGGCCTGCCTGCTGGCGGGCGTCGGGCTGGGAACGGCCCCGTGCTGGCTGCACAACCGGCTCATCGCCGGGGAGCCGGTCTGGCTCTCGGCCCACGGCGGCTTGAACTTCTGGGTGGGCAACCACCCCGGCGCCAACGGGTTTCCGAGTCTGCCCCCGGAACTCCAACGCGCGAGCCAGGAAGGGATGCTCAAGGACTCCATTCGCGTGGCGCAGGAGGAAGCGGGCCGCCCCTTGAGCAACGCGGAGATCTCGCAACATTGGTCGGCCAAGGCGAGCGCCTATATTCACGAGCATCCCCGCGAATGGCTGGCGCTGATGGCCACCAAAATCAAGAACTTCTGGAACGCCGCCCAGTATGATGATTTGAGCGTCATCACGCCGTTTCAGGAACGGCGGATCATCACGCCGGGGCTCCGGTTTGGATGGGTGGCTCTCCTGGCTCTTCCCGGTCTGGCGCTCCTGTGGCGGCGCTGGCCGCGTTCGCGCTGGATCGCGGCGGCGGTGGTGCTGCACATGATGGCGCTGCTCCCGGTGTTTGTGACCGAACGCTACCGGTTGGCGGCGGTTCCCGGCCTGCTGCTTCTGGCGGCGGGAGGCCTGACGGAACTGGGGGAAGCGTTGGCCCTGAAGCGCTGGGACCGGGCGTGGGCCTGGGCAGGGGTGGGCGGCACGGCGGCCTGCCTGGTCATGCTGCCCGTCAACGAGCCTTCCCTGCGTTGGCTGGACACCTACAACAGCGGCCTCAAGGCCTTTGAAACCGGCGACTTGGAACAAGCCCGCCAGAATTTTGAACTCGCCGCACGCTATGAGCCGGGGAACCCGGAGATTCAGACCTCGCTGGGGAATTACTGGCTGCGCAAGAACGACTTTGAACAGGCCCGGAAGGCTTACCAGCAGGCGTTGAAAATCAACCCTGAGACCCTGGTGGCCTTGAACAATCTGGGGCTGATCGAAATCAGCCAGGGCCATTGGGCCGCAGCCAAAACCCTCTTGGTCTCCGCGCAGAAGATCGAACCCAACGATCCGTCCTTGAAGGAGCTGATCGAACGTTGCGAATGCCAGGTGAAGCCGGACGCTACGGCGGTTCCCTCGCGCTGAAGCCCGACGCATCGGGAGAATCCCATTTATCCGGTGAATCCGAAGGATTCATAGCCGTTAGGTTAATGCTTATACCCGCAGTGGGCGGGATGAGAAAAATGGCGCGCGTTTTGATTCGGTCCCTCCAGGGCTGAGGCACCTCTTTGACCTGTTCCACGGGCTTGCGCCCACGGCTATTCACATTGAACCCTCTTCGGGGTTCGAGAGGAAGCCCTTTCTCTACGCCTTGCGGGCGATGAGCGTCAGCCGGGGCCACGACCAGGTGACATTCCCGTCCGGCTCCTCCACGAGGTGGAACGCCCGGCGCGCTTCTTCCGGCGCGTGGGCGATGAGTTCCCTCGCCTTGCGCCGGGCTTCGGGCGGCGTGGCGGAGGTGTCGAAAAACCATTCCAGGTTGGGCTGCTTGAAGGGTGAAAGCGTGGCCGATTGCACTTCCAGGGCGGCGGCGTGGCAGAGGGCGCGCCAGGTTTCGGGGCTGAGCGCGCGGACATGGCTGGCGTCGTGCAATTTGTCGATCCGGTGAATCCATTCCTCGGCCACGGGGTTGCCGTCTTCCACCGAGTTGTCGATGAGCAGGAACCAGCCACCAGCCTTGAGGACACGCGCGGATTCCCTCACGAAGGCTTCCGGCGAGCTGAAGTGATGCGCGGCGACGCGGCAGGCCACCAGGTCGAAGCTGGCGTCGGCGTAGGGCATCGCCTCGGCAGGATGTTCGCGGGTCTCCACGCTCAGGCCGCGCTCGGCGGCCAGTTCGCGGGCACGGTCCAACATGGGGGCCGCGATGTCCGCGAGAACGACGCGGTGCCCGAGGCTGGCGAAGTAGAGGCCGGTGTGGCCGTTGGCCGCCGCGACATCCAGGACGCACGCGCCGGGCGGGAGCCGGATTTGCGCCGCCGCCGCGATCACGTCGTCGATATTCTCCAGGGTATGCCCCTTGCCGTAGTTCGCACTTCGCTTGGCGAACTGCGCCCGGGCGGCCTGTTGAATGGGGTCGAGGTCCATAAGAGAAGAGTTTATCCGCAGATTGCGCAGATGAACGCAGATTTTTTCTTAGGAGTTCTCCGCTTAAAGAATCTGCGAAAATCTGCGCAATCTGCGGATTGCCTTTCGTCTTAAATGTGAATCGCCTCGCCGAAAGCCTGGCTGACGGCTTCGTGGACGGCTTCGCTCAAGGTCGGGTGGGCGTGGATGGTCGCCTCGATCTCCTCGTAGGTGGCTTCGAGCGTGATCGCCAGGCCCATTTCAGCGATCATCTCGGGGGCTTCCGGGCCGACGATGTGCGCGCCCAAAATCTCGCCGTTGGGCTCGCCGATCAGCACTTTCACAAACCCGTCCACGTCGCCCACGGCGCGGGCTTTGCCGCTGGCCATGAAGGGGAATTTGCCGAGCTTGTAGGCGATGCCGCGTTCCTTCGCCTCGCGCTCAAGCAGGCCGACGCTGGCGACCTGCGGGTGGCTGTAGGTGCAGGCGGGGAAGGAACCGACGCGCTTGGGCTTGGCTCCCGGCTTGAACATCCCCTCGACGGCCTGGATGGCTTCGAAGCTGGCCACGTGGGCGAGCCAGGGCGGCCCGATGATGTCGCCCGCGGCGTAGACGCCGGGGACGCTCGTTTCATAGGAGTCGTTGACTTTCAGGTAGCCGCGCTCGGTCAGCTCCAGCTTGAGCGAGCCCACGGGAAGGATCGGCGTGACGCCGATGGCGACGAGCGCCGCTTCGGCTTCGAGGGTCTCGTTTTTCTTTCCCTCGACGGTGACCCGCACGCCGCTTTCAGTGACTTCGGTCTTGGTGATCTTGGTGTTGGTGAGGACGCCGATGCCCTGCTTCTGGTAGGCTTTCTCGACGACCGTGGAGACGTCCACGTCTTCATACGGAAGCGCATTGGGTAACATTTCAACCATCGTCACCTTGGTGCCGAAGGCGTTGTAGAAATAGGCGAACTCGACGCCGATGGCTCCGGCCCCGATGATAATGAGTGACTTGGGCTGCGTGGGGAGGACCATGGCCTCCTTGCTGCTGATGACGGTCTTGCCATTGAAGGGGAGGCCGGGCAGCGGGCGCGAGGCGCAGCCGGTGGCGACGAGGATTTTCGCGGCGGTGTGGGTCTCCACTTTCCCGTCGGCGAGCTTCACCTTGACGGTTCCGGCGGTTTCGAGGTCGGCCTCGCCCCGGATGTAGTCTATTTTGTTTTTCTTGAAGAGGAACTCGATGCCGCCCGCGTTTTTGTCGGAAACGTCGCGGGAGCGGGCGATGATTTTGCCCCAGTCAAAGCCGAGGTTGTCGAACTTGAACCCGAACTCGGCGGCGCGCTTGGCCATGATCTGGTACAGCTCCGCGTTGCGAAGGAGAGCCTTGGTGGGGATGCAGCCCCAGTTGAGACAGGTGCCGCCCGCGCGCTCCTTCTCGATGCAGGCCACGCGTTTCCCGAGCTGGGCCGCACGAATCGCTCCGACATACCCCGCCGGGCCTCCGCCGATGACAATCAGGTCGTAGTTCATAGGTTTTTTAAGGATGCGGCGACTGCCCTCGCAGCGTCAAAAGAAATCGGCGCGAAATCATACTCCCATCGCCTCGTTTTTTCTGCTTTCCGAATGCCAATTCCTGTTAAAAAGAGTCTTTGGACAGGATGAACCAGTTTTTGGGCTGATACCCATGCCCCGCAGACGGGGCGCCACGCGGCATGAAAAATATGATTTCCTCTTTGCCGTCACGTGACGGAAGAACGCCGGATTCCTCACCCCCCTTCAACTGCCCCAACCCATCCTTCGCCAAAAAAATGCGATTGGAGCAAAGATTTGTTTTTAATAAAATGATGAAAACCTCTATAGTCTCAGGTTGCCTCACTATCCAAGTGAGGCCGACAGATTACAGCAACTGCCCATCCAGCACGCTCCATCCATTCGAAAACCCCGCTCCTATCTATGTTTTCCCATTCCAAACTGCTTGCCATTTCATGCCTTTGGCTCGTCTCCGCAGTGATGCTCCCTACGGCGCAGGCCAGTCTTTCCGAGTTGAAGGCGCAACTCGCCAGCCGTTCCACCATCGAGAGCAAGCAGGACTTCCTTAAAACAGCCTTGCCGGGACAGCGTCTTGAGGTCAAGGCGGCGCTCGGAGCGGATCTCATCGCATCGGCCCCCGCGAACACCCAGTTGCAAGTGGCCCGCAACGTGGCCCAAATTCTCGCGAGCTTGAAAGACAGCCCATCGGATACGCCGAAATTAATCGGCATGCTCACCCACAAACTTCCGGCCAATCTGGCGCCCTCGCTTGCGGGAGCCATCGCCATCGGCGCAGGAAACAGTGAGCCCCAAAGCCTGGCGCGGATCACCGCCGCGGTCATCGTGGCCCAATCCAGCACCATAGACCATGCCGGGACCATCGCGGAGGAAGTCACGGCATCCGCCCCTCTTTCCAGTGCCAGCGTCATCGCCAGTGCCATTGGCGCTGCGTTTGCCGACAACCCTCAACTCGCCAATAAAGCTCCCGAGATTGCCGCGGACATCACACGCGCCATTTTGTCCAAACAAGGGACCGTCGATCAACTTCGGCGTGAAATTGCCGACAGCGTCGCCGCATTGACGGTTCTCCTTCCCGGTTCCGTTCGCTCCAACCAGAACCTGATCGTCAGCATCGGCAAGGCCGTCGCCGCCGTCATTTCCAGCACGCAACCCGGGATGGCGACCACGATTGTTGGCATCACCTCTGCCGCGCTGAAGTCCGCTGCCGGCACCGCCGACATCGCCCCCGTTCTCGACGGTTTCACGGATGCCTTCAAGGATAGCATCAATGATCCGATCATCCAAGCTAAGCTCGATAAAGTCGTTTCGGATATTAATTTAGGGGCCAGCGACAAAACCATCAAGCCGCTGGAAACTTTACCGCCCTCGACGGATCCGCTCCCGCCACCCAGCGCCCCTCCCGGTCCGATTACCAGCCCCGAAACCAACGTCGTCAACCATTAGGCTGACCGTAAGAGCTTGCCTCCCCGCGTGGGATGATGAGCAGGCCGTTCGTGACCGGTTCTATTTGATGTAGACCCCGGTAAGCCTGAATTTGCAGTAATCCCGGGAAAGATAGTCACTGACGAATCCGTGCAGCGTGCGGATTTCAGCGTGTCCGTGCCCGCCCACCTCGCCGTTGTCCTTGTAAACCAGAATGGCGCCCACGGGAGCCTCGTACGGGTTGCTGATGTCGATCTTTCGGAACCCGTATCGCGCCACCAGCTCATCGCCAGCCTGGTATGCGTACGGGGACGCCGGATAGGATGAGACAGCTCCAGCCTGAACCAGCGCCTCTTTGACGCGCTTCCAACAAAGCTTCTGCTCGCCGACCGAAAAAGCATGGAGTTGGCAGTAAGCAGCCGCGAGCCGCAAATCGGAGCTAACGCGGTTATCCAAAGGAGCCTCCTGGGCGTCATAGGGCGAGACATTTGTCGCCATTAAACCGCCATCGGGACGTCCGTTTGGCCGGGCAAAGAGCGGTGCCGGAAGGCACACCAAGAAGATGGCGATGCCACGGAGAAGATTCATAGTTAAACATAGATACGAACCTTGATATTGCTATTGGATGTGGGGGGGCGAATCCTCGAAGCCCCTGCCAGCCCGCGAATGCGGCGACGGTCAAAGCTTGGAAAATTTAAAAATGCTTGCGCACAACCGCCGCATTAGCGAAGTCCGTTTAGGCTGTGTTCACGAATTCATTAAAAGAGAAATTCAGCCAGGAAAATTCTTTTTTCTTCGTGCCTTCGAGCCTTCGTACCTTGGTGTGAAAAGACGGGGCGTTGAAGCGGATGGATTCAGGGCGAATCTTGGCCGAGTCCCGCAAAGCCCGGGAGTTGGCGAGGCTCTGTCTGAAACTCCACGCCTTTTGCCTTGGCCCACGCTTTGCGTGAATTTCTCACGAAGGCACGAAGGCGCAAAGGCTCGAAGTTTCTACTCCCATGGGGCTGCTCTATCATTCAAAATCTGCGTGAATCTGCGGACTCTCTTCTTTTCCGATACTTATCGTGGGACAGTGTACTAGAAGCCAAATTGCATGCCGCCATAAACCGAGTGGGCGGTGTAATTCTGACGGCCAAGGTCGCCGGTGTAGTAGAGGTAAACTCCAAGCCGCGGGGTGAGCTGCACGGTCGTTCCAATATCGAGCAGCAAGCTGTCCCGGCCAACCTCGGGGCCGAAAACATGGAACGCCCCGCCAGGAAGGAACGAGGCTCCGAGTCCCCGGCTGGTATCGAGATATTCGTGCTGCCACTGGGCGCGAATTTCCGGCGTGATCGTCGTCGTACCCACCTGCCATGCGTAGGAAGTTTGCAGGCCGATCGTCGATTGCATCGACGCTTCGCTTTGATCGCTGATTTGCAGCGGCGCCAGCGAGCCGTGTTCCGTAAACCCGTCAACGCCCACCCAGCTATACCGCGCCGAGGCGATGGGACCGGCTTTCAGCTTGCCCGTGGTGTAGGTGTAGCCCGTTCCGAGCAACGCATTGAAGTCGTTGCCTTCCGTGTCTCCCCGGGCCATCCCTCCGATCGTGTCCCGCTTGGTGTCATAGTTGCTGGCCCCGCCGCCCACCATGCCGTTCAGGAAAAATCCGTCGTCAAACAGCGTGCCGTAGGCTCCCAGCTTGCCGCTGTTCATCTTCACGAAACCTTCTCCCTGCCCATTGGTCGAGGTGTTCGCGTAACCCGCCGTCAGGCCCACCGCCGCGTGGTCGCCCAGGCGGTAATCGGCCCCCGTCGTCACGCCGCCCGTGGTGAAGTCGCCCCCGCGCGCGATGGCGGTGTTCTCTTCGTCCACAAACTCGCCCGTGCCGTTGATGAAGAATCCCCAGCGGTCGCCCAACGGAGCCGGGGCCAGCTCTTTCCCGTCTTTGCCAATGGGCTGTTTGTCCTGGCCGCCGTTGCAGTTCAGCGAGCCATGCGAATCGGTCACGGAAAGGCCGCTGGCGCTGAAGCCGGTGACGCCGTTGCGGATCTCATTCATGCGCCACTCCAGATTGCTGGCCTGGACCATGGTGGAGGCGATGCCGGCGTCAAACATCGTGATCAGATCCGTCGGCACGATCTTTTCCAACGCGTTCGGCAGGGAGGGGATCGCGATGCCGTCGAGCTTGTAGACCAGCTTGGCCATCCGCTGGTTGTCGACCATCTTGTCGAGGGCGCGGGCCACGGCAAGCTCGTTGGGAGTCAGTCCGGGAACCTCCTTCGCAAAAGAACCCTGGGTGTAATCAAGCGTTACCGAGTCGGGATTGTAGACCACGCCGAGTTTCAGAAGCGTGTTGTTCCACTGCGTGTTGAGGACGTTCGTGAACTGGCCGGAAACCCCGATATCCGCCGTCAGGAAGGTGAAGCTGTCTCCCTTCGCGGGCCGGAATCCATTCCAATACGCGACGGTCAGCGTGCCGCTGAGGGCCGCCTCGCCGCTGATCACGAGTTTGTCATAGACCGAGGTGGAGGCGAGCTGGATCAACAGCGAACCGGTCGCGCTCTGGGTGTAGTCCCCGCCGATGGTCAGGGTGCCGGGGGAATTGCCGGGGCTGACGAGCGCCTGGCTGTCCACGTTGCCCAGAATGTTGCCGCTGCCTCCGAGGAATCCGCTCGAAACGGTGACGTCTCCGGCCACCGTTCCGTTGACCACGAGACCGCCGCCGTTCACCGTCGTCGGGCCGCTGAACTCGTTGTCGCCGGTCAGCGTCAGGACGCCCGTTCCACTCTTGGTCAGGCTGCCGCTGCCGCTCAGGACGCCCGTATAGGTCGTGCTTGCGTTGTCGCCGCCGACGCTCAGGGCCACGGCATAGCCGAGGTTGTCCACGAGCGAGATATGGGACCCCGTGCCCGAGGACCCCGTCGCCAGCCCGCCGAGAACGACGGCCTGCCCGCTCACCGCGTCGAAGATCAAGCTGCCGCCGTTCATCGTCACGGTGCTGTTCTGCGCCGCGTTCTGGTTGGAGAGGTGCAAGGTGCCGCCGTCAACCATCGTCACGCCGGAGTAAGCGTTGGAGGCGGAGAGGACCAGCACGCCGGTGCCGGTCTTGGTGAGGCTGCCGCCGCCGCTCAGGACGCCCGCATAGACGGTGTCCTGGTTGTTGCCGCCCACGGTCAGGGCCACGGCGTTGCCCGCGTTGTCCTGGAGCGTGAGGTCATATCCCGCCCCCGAGGCCTCCGCAATCAGCCCGCCGAAGGTGAAGGCATGGCCGCTCACCGAGCTGTCGAAGCTCAGGCTGCCGCCGTTCAGGGTCAGGGTGCCGTTCCCCGCCGCGTTCGAGTTGGAGAGACGCAAGACGCCCCCGCTGACGGTCGTCGCGCCGTCATAGCTGTTGGCGGCGGCGAGCGTCAGCGTGCCGGTGCCGGTCTTGGTCAAAGAACCGCCGGAGCTGGTCAGCGCGCTGGCCCAGGTCACGTTCTGCCCGTTCGTATCGACGTTGTACTGCTGACCGGCGGCGGTGCTGAACCGGCCTGAATAATCATACTGGTTCACGCTCGTGTATTGGAGGTAACCGCCGTTGAGAACGATGGAGCCGGCATTGTTGGCCGCCAATTTGCCGAGCGGGCCGGAGATCCCCGCGTTTTCCGCCGCGCCGAGGCTGAGCGTCCCGCTGTTGAGGGTCGTCACGCCGGTGTAGGTGTTCACGCCGGTGAGGAGGAGGGTGTTGCTGCCGGATTTCGCCAGCCCGACCGACCCGCCGCCCAGGCCGGTGGAGTTGCCAAGGTTGTCCGCGATGGTGAAGACCCCGCCGGAGGCGTTGCTCGTGTCGAAGCCGATCGCGGAACCGGCTTTGAAGCCGCCGGTGGTTCCCGAAAGCTGGGCCAGCAGCGTGGTGACGTTGCCGTTGGTGAACTCGCCCGTGCCGCCCACGTTGAAGGAGAGCGTTCCGCCCGCGCCGACCGTGAGGTTGGCGGGCGTCCAGCTGGAAACGGTTCCGCTATAGAGCGCGTTGACGTTGCCGAATTGCAAGGCGCCCCCGTTGATCGCGGTGACGCCGGTATAGCTGTTGCTGCCCGTGAGAATCAGCGTGCCCGAGCCGGTCTTGGCCAGGCTGCCGCTGCCGCTCAGCGCACCGGCAAAGGTGCTGTCGGTGTTGTTGCCGCCCACCGTCAGGGCCACGGCGTTGCCCGCGTTGTCCACCAACGCGAGATCATATCCGGCGCCCGTGCCGCTCGCCGCCAGCCCGCCGAAGGTAAAGGCATGGCCGTTCACCGTGCTGTCGAAAACCAGGCTGCCGCCGTTGAGGGTTAGGGTGCTGCCCCCCACCGCGTTCTGATTGGACAGGAGCAAATGGCCTCCGTTGACGGTCGTCGCGCCGTCGTAGGTGTTGCTGCCGGTGAGCGTCAATATACCGTCGCCGATCTTGGTCAGGGAGCCGCTCCCGCTCGTCAGCGCCGAGGCCCAGGTGACATTCTGGCCGTTCGTATCGACGTTGTACTGCTGACCGGCGGCGGTGCTGAACCGGCCGGAGTAGTCGAACTGGTTCACGCTCGTGTATTGGAGGAAGCCGCCGTTGAGGACGATGGAGCCGGGCTTGCTGGCCGCCGATTGGCCGAGCGGCCCAGAGATGCCCGCATTTTCCGCCACGCCGAGGCTCACCTCGCCGCCGTTGAGCGTCGTGACGCCGCTGTAGGTGTTGGCGCCGGTAAGGGTCAGCGTGCCGGAGCCGGATTTGGACAGGCTGCCGCTGCCGCTCAGGACGGCGGCATAGGTGGTCTCCTCGCTGTTGCCGCCGACATCCAGGCTCACGGCATTGCCCGCGTTGTCCACCAACGCGAGATCATATCCGGCGCTCGTGCCGCTCGCCGCCAGCCCGCCGAAGATGAAGGCGTGGCCGGTCACCGAGCTGTCAAACGCGACGCTGCCGCCGTTCAGGGTCACCGTGCTGTTTTGGACCGCGTACTGATTGGCCAGGTTCAGCGTGCCCCCGGTGATCGTGGTGGCCTGGTTGTAGGTATTATAACCGGAGAGCGTCAGGGTGCCGTCGCCGATCTTGGTCAGGGAACCGCTCCCGCTCGTCAGCGCCGAGGCCCAGGTCACATTCTGGCCGTTCGTATCGACGTTGTACTGCTGGCCAGCGTCGGTGCTGAAGCGGCCGGAGTAGTCGAACTGGTTCGAGCCCGTGTAGCGCAGGTAACCGCCGTTGAGGACGATGGAATCGGGGTTGTGAGCGGTCGATTTGCCCAGCGGCCCGGAGGTTCCCGCGATTTCCGGCGCGTCGAGTTCGACCTCGCCGCCGTTGAGCGTCGTGACGCCGGTGTAGGTGTTGGTGCCGGTGAGCGCCAGGATGCCGCTGCCGTTTTTGGCCAGCCCGACCGACCCTCCGCCGCTGCTTCCGGTGGTATCGCAGAGGTTGTTCGCGAGGGTGAAGGAGCCGCCGGAGGCGTTGGTCGTATCGAAACCGATCGCGGACCCGGCTTGGAGCAGCGCGTTGCTTCCCGTCAGCGTGGGCAGCAAGGTGTTGAGGAGGTAGCCGTCAAATTCATTGGAGCCCCCCACGTTGAACGCGATGGTCGCCCCGCTGTTGACGATGATGTTCGTTCCTGAGACTCCGCCGGGCAACGAGTTGAGCAGGGCGAATTGCACGGTGCCCCCATTGATCGTCGTCATCCCGTCGTAGTTGTTGTTGCCGGAGAGGATCAGCGTGCCGTCGCCGATCTTGGTCAGCGAACTGCCGCTTCCTTTCAGGTCCGAACTCCAGGTGACATTCTGGCCGTTGGTATCGACGTTATACTTCTTCCCGTCGTCGCTGATGAAATTGCCGGAGTTGTCCGCGTGGTTCGCCGCCGTGTACTGGAGGTAACCGCCTGTGAAATCGATCTTGCCGGTGCCCAGCGCCGAGGAGGAGCCGAGGCTGATCTCGCCGCTGGAAAGCGTCGTCTTGCCAGTGTATGTGTTGGAGCCCGTGAGGGTCAGCGTGCCGCCGCCGGTTTTCGTCAGGCTGCCGCCGCCGCTGATGGCACCGGCAAAGGTGGTGCTCTCACTGTTGTTGCCGACCGTCAGGGCCACGGCATCGGTGTGATAAGTGGTGCTGCTGGTGATGAGGTTGATATCAGCGATGGGAACCGTCTCAAGGACCACCGCGCCGGTCCCCGAAAGCCCGCCAAAAGTGAAGGCTTTCCCGCTGGCAAGCGTCTCGTCGAAAGTGATGTATCCCGTCGGGGTCATCGTCACGGTGCTGTTTTGGAGCGCGCCCTTATTGCCCACAACCAGCGTGCCCGAGTTGAGGATGGTCGCGCCATCATAGGTGTTCGCGGCGGTGAGCGTCAGCGTGCCGCTGCCGCTCTTCGTCAAGGAGCCGCCCGTGCTTGAGAGCACCGCGCTCCAGGTGACGTTCTGGCCGTTCGTATCGACGTTATATTGCTGGCCGTCGTCGGTGCTGAACCGGCCGGAGTAGTCGAACTGGTTCGTGGCCGAATATTGGAGGTAACCGCCGTTGAGGTAAATCACGCCCGTGGAACTCAAGCCCGGGCCATAGCCAGAGCCGCCCAGCGGCCCGCCCAGCCCGTCACCGCCCTGAAGGCTGCTTCCCTCCACCGCGCCAAGGTTGATCGTCCCCTCGTTGAGGTACGTCGCGCCCTCGTAGGTGTTCCTGCCAGTGAGCGTCAGCGTGCCGCTGCCGGTCTTGACCAAGACGCCGTTCGTGCTCGTCAGCGCCGTGGCCCAGGTGACGTTCTGGCCGTTCGTATCGACGGCGTATTCCTGACCGTCCGCCGTGCTGAAGCGGCTGGAATAGTCATACTGGTTGGTGGCCGAGTATTGCAGGTAGCCGCCGCTGAAAACGATGGAGCCGCCCTTGCCCAGCGGGCCGGAGGTCCCGGATTCCACGCCGCCGGCGTTGATCGCGCCGTAGGAAAGCGTCGTCACGCCGGTGTAGGTGCTGGAGCCGGTGAGCGTCAGGACGCCGGTGCCGATTTTGTTCAGGGCCCCGCTGCCGCTCAGGACGCCCGCATACGTGGTGTCACTGTTATTGTTTCCAACGACCAGGGTGACGGCTTGGCCCGCGTTGTCCTGGAGCGCGATGTCGTAACCCGCGCCCGAAGAGGTCCCCGAAAGTCCGCCCAAAACGAAGCCATTCGCGCCCAAGAGACCCGCTCGAGACCCGCTCACCACGCTGTCAAAAGCGAGGCGGCCGCCGTTCATCGTCACCGTGCTGTTCTGAACCGCGTAGGGGTTGGCCAAGTTCAGCGTGCCGCCGGTGATGGTGGTCAAGCCGATATAGGTGTTCGCGCCGGAGAGCGTCTGGGTGCCCGCGCCAGCCTTGACCAAAGCGATGTAGTCGTTGTCGCTGTAGCAGCCTCCGATAATACCGGAGAATACACCGGAACCGCCAGCGACCCCGACCGTCAGCACGCTGCCGACACCGCCTCCGCCGTTGTTCGTGACGGAACCGCTGCCCGTGAGGGCGTCGATACTGACATTGTTGCCGTCCCAAATGTCGAACGTGGCCCCGCTGGCGATGTTCATGGACGCCTGGTTGTTCGTCCAGATCGCGTTCGTCCCGCCGATGTTGACCAGAGCGCCGCCCTGGATGTCAATCAGCCCGCCCGCGCTCATGGCGACGTTCACCGTATTGCCGGGAACGTTCCCCACGGCGAGAATGTCGGCGCTGCCGCCCGTGATGACCCAGGTGCCCGCCCCCATCAGGGAAAGGGAACCGCTGGCCGCAAGCGATGTCGTCGCGCCGGCGTCGCCCACCGAGCCGGTGTCGTAGATGCCGCCGATCCCGGTGACGTCCGTGTTAAAGACGGCTCCCGAGGCGATGGTCGTGTTGGAGCGGTAGCTTTCAATCGCGGAATACCCCGCGAGCGCCAGCGTGCCGCCGCTGACAGCCGTCGCGCCGGTGTAGGTGTTGGCTCCGGTGAGCGTCAGCGTGCCCGCGCCGATTTTGTTCAGGCTGCCGCTGCCGCTCAAAACGCCGCCGTAGGTGCTGCTGGCGTCGTTGTTGCCGACCGCCAGGGTTATGGCGTTGCCCCCGTTGTCCGTGAGCGCGATGTCATACCCCGCGCCCGAGGAGGTCGCGGCAAGTCTGCCGAAGATGAAGGTGTGGCTGCTCACCGAGCGGTCGAACGACAGGGTGCCGCCGTTCATCGTCACGATGCTGTCCTGAACGGCGTTCTGGTTGGCCAGGTTCAGGGTGCCCGCGCTCACGGTCGTCGCGCCATCAAAGGTGTTGCTGCCCGAGAGGGTCAGCATTCCAGCGCCGATCTTGGTCAAGGAACCGCCCTCGCTTGTCAACGCGGCGGCCCAGGTGACCGACTGGCCGTTCGTGTCGACGTTGTACTGCTGCCCGGCAGCCGTGCTGAAGCGGCCCGAGTAGTCGTGCTGGTTTGCCGCCGAATATTGGAGGTAACCGCCGTTGAAGACGATGGAGCCGCCATTGCCCAGCGGCCCGGAAATTCCGGCGCGCTCCGCCACGCCGAGGTTGACCTCGCCGCCGCTGAGAGTCGTCACGCCAGTGTAGGTGTTGGCGGCGGTGAGCGTCAGCGTGCCGGTGCCGGTCTTGTTCAGGGAACCGCCCACGCTCTTGAGCGCGGTGGCCCAGGTTACGTTCTGGCCGTTGGTATCGACGTTGTATTGCTGATTGGCAGCCGTGCTGAAACGCCCGGAGTAGTCGTGCTGGTTCGCCGCCGAATATTGCAGGTAACCGCCGTCGAGGACGATGGAGCCGCCGTTGCCCAGCGGCCCGGACTTGCCCCCGCGTTCCGCCCTGCCGAGGTTGACCTCGCCGCTGACGAGCGTCGTGACGCCGGTGTAGGTGCTGGCGCCAGCCAGGGTGAGGGTGCCGGTGCCGGTCTTGATCAGGTTGCCGTGGCCGCTCAGAATCCCGGCATAGGTGGTATCCTCGTTGTTGTTGCCGACGGCCAGGGTCACGGCGTTGCCCGCACTGTCATAGAGCGAAATATCGGCATCGCCGCCGGAGGGGCCCGAGGCAAGGCCGCCCAAGGTGAAGGCGTGCCCGCTTACGGAACTGGCGAAGCTGAGGTTGCCGCCGTTGAAGGTCACGGTGCTGTTCTCAACCGCGTTCCGGTTGGCCAGTTTCACCGCCCCCCGGTCGAGGGTCGTCGCGCCATCAAAGGTGTTGACGGCGGAGAGCGTCAGCGTGCCGCCGCCGATCTTGGTTAAGGAGCCGCCCGAACTGGTCAGCGCGGTGGCCCACGTCACCGACTGGTCGTTGACGTCCACGTTATACTGCTGACCGGGGGCCGTGCTGAAGCGGCCCGAGTAGTCGAACTGGTTCACGGTCGAATACTCCAGGAAGCCGCCATCAAGCACGATGGAGCCGGGGTTGTTGGCGGCCGATTTGCCCAGCGGCCCGGAAATCCCGGCGCGCTCCGCCGAGTTCAGCTTGAGTTCGCCGCCTTTGAGCGTCGTGACGCCGGTGTAGGTGTTGCCTCCAGTAATATCGAGGGTGTTGCCGCCGAGTTTTGTCAGTCCGACCGCTCCGCCGCCCAAGCCTGCGGAATCGCCGATGACATTCGCGACGATGAAGCGCCCGCCAACGGCGTTGGTGGTGTCGAAGCCGACTGCGGACCCGGCTTGCAGGCCGTTGTTGTTGACCGTGGAAAGATTCCCCAGCAGCGTCGTGATATTGCCGTTGGTGAACTCCCCGGCGCCGCCCACGTTGAAAGCGATCGTTGCGCCGCTGGCGACGGTGATGTTCGCCGCCGTCCAGCTTGAGCCCGCCCCCGCATAGAGCCCGTTCACCTTGGTAAACTGCAAGGTTCCCGCGTTGACCGTGGTCGTTCCGGTATAACCGTTGCTGCCCGAGAGCGTCAGGGTGCCGGTGCCGGTCTTGATCAGGCTGCCGCCGCCGCTCAGGAACCCGGCATACGTGGTGTCGCTGTTGTTGCTGCCAACACTCAGGGCCACGGCGTTGGGCGTGGCCGCGTTGTCCTGAAGAGTAATATCATATCCTACTCCAGATGAAACCGCCGCCAGGCCGCCGAAGGTGAAGGCATGCGCGCTCACCGAGTTGTCGAAGATCAGGCCGCCGCCGTTTTTGTTGACCGTGCTCTCGTCAGCCGAGCTTTGGTCGAAGAGTTCCAGCGTGCCGCTGAGGTTGATCGTGGTCATGCCGCTTCCCAGCGCGCCCGGCTTCGCAAAAACGATGATCGTTCCCGCCGTGCCACCGATGACGGTGCCGCCGGAATAGGTATTGTTCGCGGTGAGGGTGAACGCGCCGTCCGTGGACAGGTTGCTATTCACCAAACGCAAAGCGCCGCTGCCGCTGATCAGACTCGCAAGAGTGACGCGGTTACCGTTGGCATCCAAGGTGCCGCCGTTCGCGCCGAGCGGGCTGAACAGATCGGAAACATCCTGGGTATTACCAGACGCCCACTGCAAGCCGCCGCCGTTGAGCGTGATCGGGGCTTGGTTAAAGACCTGGCGGTCGGCGAAGTTGATGAGCCCGGCGGTGACTTGCGTCCGGTTCTGGCCGACATTCCGGTCCAGCACCCAGGTGCCGCTGCCCTGCTTGACCAGCGCCCCACCCACCTGCGTGGCTCCGCGGACCGCGAGGGAGTAGGTGGTATTATTGCTGCCGTCGAGAATGAGCGTCGAATTGCTGCCGCCGATGCCGACGTACAGGTTGCCCGAGATTTGCGATCCGGCGAAAAGCTGCACCGTGCTGCCCGATGGATCGAGCACGACATCGCCCATGATCGTGCCGGTTTCCCGGTTCGTGATCCGCGAAGTGCCGGTGGCGAACACCCCCACCGCGCTTGCGGTCCCGCCGTCCACCACGGTGGAGATGGTGCCGCTGTTGTCGAGGAGGTTGACGCCCGATCCGCTGGAGGAGAGGCACACGCCATAGGCGGTCGACGTGCTGCCCTCGGCGCCCAATACCATCGCGATGGCCTGGATCGTCCCGCTGTTGATGAGCACATTGTTCCCGTCCACGCCGCTCATCTTCACACCGTACGCCAGCGCGGTGGCGATGCCGTTGGTGCCGCTGGAAGCGCCGGTGCCTCCCATGCCGCCCATGGCCTGGCTGTTCACGGTGATCACGCCTTCATTGGTCGCGCTGTTCAGACCGCTTCCTGAATTACTCAAAGCCAAACCGGTGCTGTTCGCGACAGCGCTTCCGCCGTTGCCGCCGTTACCTGCGGTTCCAGACACACCCACGCCGCCCGAAGGTCCGCCAACGCTGGTGGAGCCCTGGCCGCTTCCGGGCGCTCCGCCATTACCGCCCGCGCCGCCGGTGGCCGTTGACACCACGTTCAGGGTGCCGCTGAGGGTGACCGTGTTTCCGCCCTCGCCGTTGTTCGTTAACGAAAGGCCGTTGCCGGAGGCATTGGCGCTGCCGCCGTTGCCGCCGTTGCCGCCATTGCCGCCGTTGCCGCCGTTGCCTCCCGTACCCCAGCCTCCGAAGTCCCAGCCTCCCGCGCCGCCATAGCCGCCCCAGCCGCCATTGCCGCCTTGCGATCCGCTTCCGCCCAGACCGCCCGTAGCGGTTGTGTTGACGGTCAACAAATTGGACACGATGGCGCTGTTCGATCCCGCACCGCCATTCACCAACGAAATTCCGAAGCCCGTTGCAAGGCCGTTGCCGCCCGCGCCGCCCGCGCCGCCCGTGCCGCCGTTGCCGCCATTGCCGCCGTCGCCGCCGTTGCCGGACCATAGGCCGTTGCCGCCGCCCGCGCCGTCGCCGCCGTTGCCGCCGTCGCCGCCCTGGACTCCCTGACCGCCCGCGCCGCCCATGGCGGATATATTGAGCAAAATCAAATTGGAAGCGTTGGCGCTATTGAGCCCGGTGCCGTTGCCAGTCAACGCGATGCCATCACCGGACGCCGTTGCGTCCCCGCCCACGCCGCCGCTCCCGGCGTAAGCGCCCGGACCGCCATCGCCGCCCGCGCCGCCGTCGTTACCCGCGAAAAATCCGCCCGCGCCTGGGCCGCCCGCGCCGGGTTGCCCCCCCGCGCCGCCGCTTCCACCGTTGCCGCCTACACCGCCGGTCGCATGGGTGGTCAACAAAATCGTCCCGCTTGAAACGGCGTCATTGGAACCGGTGCCGCTGTTCACGAGCGCCATGCCGTAAGCGGTGGCATTCGCCAAGCCGCCGGAACCGCCCGTTCCACCCGCGTCACCCGCGCCGCCGCCTTGGCCATCGGCGCCGGAACCGCCCGCAAAGACACCGCCGCTGCCTGCGCCGCCGCTGCCGCCTTTGCCGCCCGAACCGCCCGAACCGCCGATTCCCCCCACGCCGCCCGCCGCCGTCGCGGTACCGCTGATGAGACCGCTATTCGTGACACTGTTGACCAGGCTGCCATTG
>Ga0364866_10456_pt1 | contig 25397 bp, 19 predicted proteins | sample ExccelAu500001D3_3_FD_206913 | JGI IMG/M metagenome (GOLD analysis project Ga0364866, IMG submission 206913) | Enriched cells from Trout Bog Lake Hypolimnion, Wisconsin, USA - BchlTB.Aug13.5000.01.D3 | ecosystem: Environmental > Aquatic > Freshwater > Lake > Hypolimnion/Profundal zone | place... | reverse complement strand
TGTTCCTTTCGAGTCATTTTACGGTGATGAGATTGGATATTACTGCGGAGGAAGTTTGACTATTGAAGCTGACTATTTAAAAGTTTCTTACCTCGATACGCAAGAATTAATTACCGACAATACCACACCTGAAATTATAATATACGAACCCGCTGTCAGCAGAGGTCTAAAAATAACTGCGACAAATAAACAGATGGTTGTAAAAGGCAAAGCTTCAGGAAAGAATGGAATTTACGAGGTGACGATAAACGGAGCAGACGCAAATTTAAGCGCAAACGGAGATTTTCAACAAAATGTCAAACTTGCCGTAGGTGATAATTCGATTACTGTAAAAGCTACCGATACCAGGAATAACACGGTAAATTACTCTTTTGACGTGACCAGATCACCGGAAGCAGTAAATAACGATGCGATGATCAACGAAAATCCTGTCAATCCCAATGAAAATAGACTGGCATTAATTATCGGCAATTCAAATTATGGCGGCGGTCAAACCTTGAAAAATTCGGCAAATGATGCTAATTTAATGTCGGCAACATTAAAAAGTCTTGGTTTTGAAGTAATAACACGAATTGATGCAACAAAGCAAAAAATGGAGGAAGCTGTTAGAGATTTCAGCAAAAAGCTCCCTGATTGTAATGTTGCTTTGTTTTATTATGCAGGACATGGATTACAAGTTGAGGGTATAAACTATCTGATACCAACTGACGCAAAATTAACAGAGAAAAGTGATTGCAAATTTGAGGCAATTCCCGTAAATTTTGTCGTTGAGGAATTTGAAAATTATCCCAATAATGTAAACATAGTGATATTAGATGCTTGCAGAAGCAACCCTTTTAGAAGCTGGGCCAGGGGCGGGGAACGCGGGTTTAAAATAATAAATCCAACAAGCGGAACAATAATTTCATTTGCCACCGCAGAAGGTTCGACGGCATCAGACGGAACCGGGAAGAATGGACTTTTTACAGAGGAATTAGTTAAACAAATGACTATTCCTCAACCCATTGAAAGTGTATTCAAAAAAACGCGGGTTCAGGTTCAAAAAAGGAGCAATGGTGGACAAAGTCCACAGGAATGGTCACAATTAACAGGCGATTTTTACTTTAAAAAATAGAATTAAACCATTGCTAAAATAGGTTCCAAATAAGGCTTTTTCATTCCAAAAAAATCAGAAATATGAAAAAATCAAGTCAATATCGGGTCATTGCCGGATTCCGTTTAACCCTCCTGGCGGTTGGATTGGCAATCCTGTTTTCAGGTTGTACCGCCAACAAGTATTCCTCTAAAATAGACGGTGAATCGGTGACAATTAAAATCAAAGAAGATGCAAACCTGATCAAGTATGCAACGTTGCAGCCCCAGAATACCCCTGAACTTGCGTCAGCGTCTAAAAGCAGAGGCATGATGGATATCGTAGGTCAGGTTGCTTCTGCAGCAGTAAACGGGGTTATTTCCCTGGTAGATAAGGAAAAAAAGAAATATTCAGCCAGTTATCAGAATTCGATAGGTCAATGTTATTTTTATGACCAGGTCTCCGAAAGCAGTGCCTTCGATCCAACCGGGATGCAGTTTACCGGCTTTACTTTTCTGAGGCGTGCTAAAGACAACACCGGGAAGACAGATACCGCGGTATATGCAAAATTCAAGGTAGATGAAAATAATGCCTATGAAATCATCAACAATTCCTCGTTTAAACTGAAACTCGATGAGCTGAAAATAAATTACGCCAAGGCCAAGATCATGGCAAAGCGATTGTATCAGCCGTTGTCGTGGTTTAAAACATCCAAATACCCCACTTTAAATATGGATTTTGAGATCAATATTACCTCATCCTACGTCACCCGTGAAGGAGGTATCTATAATGATGTCCCGGTCGGGAAATTCTATCTTACCCTCCGCAAGATACCACTGGACAAAATGGATCCTGCCTATGATAAATTTTATGCCAATGTAAAAAAGGATACCATCCGGGGACGGTCATTCCTCGTTCCCCGCTCCTTCGGTTATTACTATGATTCGAAACGGCAGATCAAACCTTGTTACGGGCAGGGAATGTATAATATTGTGGTAAAAGTAAATGAATCCTCACGGCCAAATTTTGTTCAGACGATGTTGTTTGATAACTCGACAGAAATTATCAAACAGGCTGGAGCCACCTTTAACAAAGGTAGTGCGAAAACTAAATAGGAATTATTTACTCCTGCTTCTTATAGTTATTACCTGTTTTTTCCATGATGAGGGTGAAATAAACATCTCGTTTCCACGTGATTTTACCCTACCGGCAACCAGATAATTTAGTAATGAAGAGGTATAACCACGTGTATTTACGGCCTCTGAATTGAATATTTCCACATTTGGGATCTGCTCATCCAGGGCCAGCAGGATATAATGATCATAACCGTAAGGTGGAGTAACCTGGAATAATTGCCTCCTCCCCAGATTGATGGTGTCGGGCAATTCATCACCCAACGGATAGTGGTTTTCTACGTTGGATATAGGGAACATCAGGGAACTTTTACCCCTGCTGTCGATAGACGAAACATAAATAAATCGTCTGGATCTGTCCCAGTTTTTTGCATTTACGGGGTCCTTAACCAGGACAAGCCCATAGATTTCTTCTTCCTTAATAGTGCCGGATGATACGACTTTCCCGGTAGCTGCGTTTCGCAAAGCCAGATAATAAGGGAATGCACCATCGTCAGGAGGTGAGGCAAGGGTTAGCCAGCCCTTTATTCGTGCAATACGACTGGAATACTCTGTAAGCGTATCACCAGCTTTTCCCAATATAGCATGGTCTTCACTCAGATGAACAAAATCTGTTCTTACCGGCAGTACCGTTGAGCTGTTAACGGCCGAATGGGTAGCAGATATAAAAGCATATTCGATCTCATTATTGTTCAACCTTCCACTTAACACATAATCGGCTTCCGCTGAATTCTGAGTCACAGAAACAGCTAAATTACTTTTATACAGATTATTCAGGGCAAAACCCAGATTTTTAAAAGCAGGAAGCGATAGATAGACCTTGCTCCCCGATGGCAGAGCACCACGGATAGAAGAACCGGATAACGGTTCATTTAAGGGTACAAGTTCACCGCCAGTTTTACTCAACAGCCAGCTTTTACCATTAAAAAAAACAGTAGGGATACTATCAAGGCTGGTTGGATCAGCGATGAGTTTTATCTGATTATTTGACTTTAAAGCATTGTAAAGTGTTTTCGCAAGGGCACGCAACGCATTGTAATTAGCTGCTGATGACGGAATATAAACTTTAAGCGTGTTTTGAGATTCAAGTGCCCATTCGGTTACCTGAAACATGTCTCCTGGTTTTATCTGATTGAAATCCCCTTTTACTATTTTTGCCGACGAGCTGTTAGCTCCGTTTACACGGGTAACCTGAATTAAAAGCGTATCCCCATTATAAACTTTCATAAGTTTACTTTCGGATCTAAGGCCTAAAATATACCCTCCCTGAATGGTTATATCGTCCTGACCTTCATTGTTAAGGATAGCCACAGTTAGGATATTTGGAACTGATTCACGTGGTACTCCGGTAAATGTGGAATTCTTCCTGTTTTCATTCCCTTCAAAAACGGGCTCCTGAGATTTACCGTTATACTTGATAACTGCACGGGTACTTTCAATTATTTTGATAGCAGGGGCGTTGGCAGGCAACGTCATTAATGCCCTGGTCAACGCATAGGTGAAAGCTCCATGAGGATTTCCCTGCTCATCAATCTGTTCTTTTGCCGATTCATCATCCTGGGCAGCCGAAATGATCAACACATTTTTAGCTGCCAGGTCATGAGGGATAGTAGGATCATTCACCTGAGCATTGGGAACAGGCGCTAAATACCTGGATTTCGGTTCATGATCAGCCAGCCCCCTGCTGATCGAACCACTATGACAACTATCAAAGATTGCCGTCAGGATGACCCCTTTTTCTGATAGCTGGTAAAACAGCTCATTAATTTCTTTGTCCCGGATATCGGCTGCCCCAAGGTAACCATCTGAAGGGATAATGGTTTCATCTTTTTGATCTGCTTCACTGCTGGCCGTATTCCTGATCTGCGAACCATGTCCGGCAAAATAGACAACCACAATATCCCCCTTTTGAGAAGTCTCAATCAGTCGTTTTAAACCGTCTGTAATACCTTGCCTGGTCGCTTTTTCGTTGGAGAGGAAGATTATTTGACCATCTTCGAACCCATATTTAGATTCCAGCAAAGTCTTGATTGACATTGCATCGTTAACGCAGCCGTCAAGATTAATCCATGAAGTCCTTGCAGATTTAATCTCAGAAACATTCCCGGGGAGGTAAATATCGATTCCTATGATTAAAGCCCTTTTAGTCCCCGTTGCAAATAATGAGCCGGAGAGGAAAACAAACCATAGAATCAATGAACCGGGAAAAAGTTTATATCGGTATTTCATAGATGTCAGTGGATTATTTATTTGAATCTTATCCGTTGGTTTTTAATCAAATAAGCAACAAGAACGATTTATTGCCGTAACTATTTACTCCTGCTTTTGACCTCTTTTTTTTGAACTTCCATTTGGTTGAATCTCCCTTAATTTTTCATTGAAGCCGGTTGTCCTGTAGTTTCCAGAACATTCCACCACAATTCGCTTTCCATATCAATTTTACTCCGTTTTGAGACGGAGGCAGGTATCGGCAATAACGTGAAAACATTATTCCAATGTCCGATTACAAAATCAGTCTTACCTGCCATGGCGGCATGAACTGCATTCTGAGCCAGAAGGTTACAAAACTTACTATCGTTGGCATTGGCTGGTGCACTGCGAATAATATAGCTTGGATCAATGTATTTAATTGAAAACGGGAAATCTGCTGAATTGAATTCCTCTGATATTTTATCTTTTAAAAAAAGGCCAATGTCTTTATTTTTTATATTTCCTGAGGCATCCTTTTCTACAACATCATCCTCAAAAAAATACTGCCCGGCTCCTTCGGCAACTACGATCAGTGCATGATGCCTGCTTTCAAGCCGGTCTCGCAGAACCTTTAAAAACCCTTTCGAACCCTCTAAATCGAATGTCATTTCCGGCACCAGCACAAAATTTGCCAGTTGTATTGAAAGAGCTGCATAAGCAGCTATAAACCCGGAATCGCGTCCCATAAGCTTTAACACGGCTATCCCATTGTAGGCTCCAACTGCCTCATTATGGGCATACCGAATGATGTCGTGGGCAATGGTAAAAGCCGTTTCAAATCCAAACGATTTATCAATTAGATTAATATCATTATCAATCGTCTTGGGTATACCTGAAACCGAAATCTTTAAGTTACGGCGCAATATTTCTTCATAAATAGCATGTGCACCGTGCAAGGTTCCATCGCCTCCGATACAAAATAATATATTCACGTTCAATTTGACAAGCTTATCTACAATCCGGCCTACATCCTGTGCCCCCCGCGAAGAACCCAGGATCGTTCCGCCCACCAGATGGATATTATCAACCCTTTCCGGAGTAAGATCGATTACGGGATGATGATACTTATCGATAAAGCCTTCATAACCATATTGAATTCCAATAATACTGGTAACCTGATACCGGTAATGAAGCTCATTTACAATACTTCGAATCACGTTGTTTAAACCGGGACATAATCCGCCACAGGTTACGATTGCGGCTTTCGTTTTTGAAGGATCAAAATAAAGATGCTTATGAGGCCCCGCCTTTTCAAATGAGATTGGAGTTTCTCCGGCTTTCCGGCAACGCTTATAATTTTCAAGAGAAGCATCGAATAATACCCTGTCGTGCTTCTCAATGAACCCAAAAGATGAGCCTTGAGGAAATAGTGTGAGATTTAATGGAGACTTTATCTGCGAAATACCAAGCGTTTCCACATTAAGATCTGCGTGAGTCATGAATGATTTTTTTATGCCTGATGAGAATCCTGTAACCTATAAGATATTCAATGCAAAGTTATTATTATTACAAAATATTTAAAAGAATAAACATAAAGTGGATCAAAATTAGCGACATCAAAAAAAACTCTAAATTTGCCTGACTAACTGATGATCAATGGATGATTTCAAATCTAAATATGGACCCTGGGCGATAGTGGCCGGGGCTTCTGAAGGATTAGGTGCAGCTTTTGCCGAAGTATTGGCCAGACGCGGATTAAATTTAATATTAATTGCCCGGAGGTTGGAAAAACTGGAAGCATTATCAGTCAATCTCAGAAACAAGTATCCAATTGAAATCATCGTTTACTCAATTGACCTGGCTGATTTCGAACAAACTAAACAATTCCTATCCCGGCCAGAGACAGAGATCGGCCTGTTGGTGTATAATGCCGCTTATGCACCCATTGGCTATTTCGAAAATATCTCAGAAGAAAACCTAACCAGGATAGTTGATGTTAATATCAAGACGCCCTTACTGCTTTCCAAACTGGTTTCAACACAACTGATTGGAAAAAAGAAAGGTGGCATTATTTTGATGTCTTCGCTGGCTGGCAATCAGGGTAGCCCTAAAATTGCAACGTATGCCGCTTCAAAAGCATTTAACGCAATTTTTGCGGAAGGAATCTGGAGTGAATTAAAAAAATATGGGATCGATGTGATGGCGTGTTGCGCCGGTGCAATAACTACCCCCGGATATAAAAACGCACAAAATACAAAAGATGCACCCGGTACATTAAATGCCAACGAGGTTGCGGAGAAAACATTAAATGCCCTTGGGAAAGGGCCGACAGTAATTCCCGGATTTACGAATAAAATGGCCCGATTTTTTATGGGTCGACTATTTCCCAGGAAATTAGCCATTTCAATAATGGACCACAACACAAAAGATTTATCATGATGACTAACCTGACAGGTTTCTTCACTCCCTGGATCATATATGCAGGAATTACTTTGCTGCATCTCTTTCTGCCCGGACGTCGCGTAACCGGATATGTAAGGGATTCCCAAACCGGAGAATTACTTAAATACCGGTTAAATGGAATTCCTGTATTAATTATTTCCATCGGGCTTTGGTTTTTGCTGGGTTTTCTGGGTTGGGTATCTTATGACTGGCTTTACAGGATAAGGTGGTATAGTCTGGCAGGCGCATCCACATTGGGATTGATATTTTCGTTCGCCATTGTTATTCCATACCCTTCAACCGGGAAGCCATGGATTGCCGATCTTTTTTTTGGAAGACTGGAAAATCCACCCTCTGGCAAAAGGCAAATTGATGCCAAAATATGGTTGTATTTAATTGGAGCAGTTATGCTTCAATTAAATGTGCTGAGTTTTGTAGCCCATTACTATTTGGTATACGGGGAAATAGCTCCAGGTGTTTTACTCTGCGGGTCTATGTTAACTTTTTTTATCTGGGACTACCTAATCTTCGAAAAAGTGCACCTGTACACCTACGATTTTTTCGCAGAACGGGTTGGGTTAAAATTGGGATGGGGTTGCCTGACATTTTACCCATATTTTTATTTAATTGCCTTATGGTCAGGCATTGATTTACAAAACTCACATGAGCCAACCTGGTTACTTTTTTGTTTTGTCCTGACATTCCTATTGGGCTGGATTCTCTCCAGGGGCGCAAACATGCAAAAATATTTTTTTAAGACTCAACCGGCGAAACCATTTTTCGGGATTAAGCCTCAAATCATTTCGGAGGGAAATATGACCTTATTGGTTAATGGCTTTTGGGGCTTCAGCAGACACCTTAATTATTTGGGTGAAATTTTAATGGGATTGGCGATTACTCTTAGTGTTGGTTATCCGGGGAGATTATGGGGCTGGTTATACCCTCTCTATTATGTTCTACTTTTGGTTCCGCGCCAGATGGATGATGACAAGCGCTGTTCCACCAGGTATGGCAATTTATGGAAGATTTATACCCAAAAAGTAAAATACCGGATAATTCCGTATCTGTATTGATTGGGCATTAAAAGAAATGCCCCGGCCACATTGTGTGCAACCGGGGCATTTTTTACAGCCAATCGTTTGTTGGATAGAATTTCCTATTTGATCGGTTCCACATCAAGTATTACAAATGAATTTGGTTTAATTGGAGGACGTTCACCCGCAACCGGGGCACTAAACTCTGCGGTAGGCAGGTAAAGATGGTGAGTCACCTTATCCACGGCAATAGTCCGGGCACCCAACTGTGTCTTCGCATTCTCAACAACCTTGAAGGTATTGGCATCAACCTCCCGGACTACTGTAATCGTGCCATCCCCGTTCGAACTGTAGGCGATGTTCTTCCCTGGATCAAAAGTGACGCCATCACATCGTCCACCAATCGGCAGTGTAGTGATAATCTTCCCTGTCAGAGCATCCGTGACAACCATCAGTTTATTACTGCAAACACTGAACAAACGGTGGGTTGTGTTGTCAAGTGCCAATCCGCTGGGCTCTTCTCCGGGGGCAATTGACCAGTTTTGAACAACTTTATAATCTTTGGCATCAATCACCGTGATCGTGCTTTTGTCTTCAATATTCACATAAATCTTCCCATTGCCGTCAGAAGCGGCAAATTCAGGCTTTCCGCTTAACGGAATAGTGGCGACGACCTGGTTATTCCTCGAGTCGATAACCGATGCACTTGAACTGCGGCCATTGAAAGTATAGATTTTCCTGGAAAAGTTATCATACAGGATGCAGTCCGGATTGGCTCCTGTAACCTTAATTTTCTCAATGGGTTTTAAGGTAGTCAGGTCAAAAACAGTAACCGAAGAGTCACGTCCGTTGCTGGTATAACCGCGGTTAATTTCCGGAGCCAATGCAATACCATGAATCCCTTTGGTATCGGGAATCGATCCGATCACTTTACCCGTTTTGATATCTACCACAACGGCTGTAGTTGCGTGTGAGGCATAAATCCGTGATGAGGCACCATCAACCGTAATATAATCCCAGCCCCCATCTCCCCCTACAGCAATCTTTCGCGCAATTTTATAATTCGATTGTGCCACGACTCCAAATGAACTCAAAAACATTAGCCCGGAAAGAACAACAAAAATTAACCTTCTCATAAATTGATTGTTAAGATAAATTATTGATTTGTAATGCGATGATGTAACTACTGTCAAAGTTAGCAAAATCATTAAACTAATCTGTAAATCGGACTAAAGGAAATTTAAAACTCAGATGAATTATTTAATTTTTGCTGTTCAGTGAAACCGGGATATAAAATCAGATGTCTGTTTTTATAGTTTGAAAATCCAAACTTAAGATATTAATGGAAAAACTTCAAGCGGAAAGTAGCTTGGTCCTGCGGGGGAAAGCTTACTTTCGAAAAGGATCAGTTTGGAGGCAGTATAAACTATCGGCGCTGAAAGTTTCTCCTCTTTTAACGCTGAATCCAAACCCAAACTGACCTCCTGACGCGGCATGAATCGGCCAAGGGTCAGGTGGGGACGAAAGACTTTACCTTCAGTTAAAAAACCTAATGCCGACACTGACTGATCTATCTTTTTTTTGAATTCAGACATTGGACCAAAATCCTCAATACCAAGCCATAAAACCTGTGGTTCTTTCCCTTTCCTAAAGATTCCAGGCCCGGTCAATGAAAACTTAATTGGAGCCTGACTTTTTATGGCAACCGGTAAAAGTTCACATATTGAGGTAATCCGGGGCATTGGGATTTCCCCAAAAAAGAAGAGTGTCAGGTGAAAGTTTGCGCTGCTGACCCATTTAATCCGGTAATTGGAAAGTCGTTTCTGCAACCGCATCATTATTTCAACCGAAGGCTCAGCCGGTTCGAGGGGCAGAGCCAGGAATACCCTTTTCGAGACCATAAATTAGAAAGTTTAATTAGTCCTTATATTCAGGTTTATACCATTTTAAAGCATTGGTTCTGTAAATTTTATCTATGACAGTTTTTGGCAGTTTCAACCCATTAAATTTACCTTTAATCTCATTGCTTGCCATCGTCTCATCCGTAACCAGGTAAGTCCACTGGTCTAACCAAATATGGTGTATGTTCGTCTTTAAATTCTGCGGATTATCCTGTTGAAAGAATTCTTCATCCGTCCCATAGATCAGGCGATCCTGATATTTGATCATAAAATCCCTTACCTTTATGTAATTGGTAACCGACTGATATTGAAGATGGATTAATCTTGCAGCTAAATCAATCGCCATATTGGGGAACTTATCAAGCTCTTTGGCCAATTCGTCGACACTCCATTCCAGGCTTCCGAGATGCGCCCCAATAAAGCGCATGTCGGGGTGTCTCCTGACAAACCGGTCACGGGCATCCATAAGCACCTGGTAGGATGGTTTTTCGGGATGCAAAAACATGTGTTCTTCGGGATTTTCGGCATAATAACTGCTATCGCCCCCAACAGTCATCCGATTGAATGGCAACCAGCAATTTTTTGGTTCGCCAAAATGACCTAAGATGGCTTTATCCTGTTTTATAATGTATTCAATGACCGGGTCAAAACGGGGATTATCAATCATTATAAAATTACCGGTTGAATCTTTATAGGACATGCCTATCATCTTATAAAGTTTTACCCCTATGGCACCTTTGTTGAACGAAGCTTCCAGTTTATGGATTGTTTTCTCAGCCCAGTCCGGAGAATTCCAGTCTTTCAGGGTAAACGCTGTCAAATAGTTAAACCGATTGGGGAAATGCTTTTTCTGGATTAAAGAGGTCTTCTCCATCTTTACCAGGGCAGAATCATCCCCTTTTCCTCTCCGGTCGTGATTCACATCTATCAAATAGAAATTATCCGTTTTAGCCTGGACCGTGAAGGCATCATCTTCAGATTCATAGTGAATATGTGCATCAATCTTTTTCACCTTCTTAAAATCTTCTTTTGAATAAAAGGATAAATTACAGGATACGACTATCATCAAGGCGGGAATTGCCATTAAGAACCAACCTATTGTATTCTTCATTTGAGTAAATTAAGAGTCTGTTTAATATTCGATTTTCAATGCGGTCTGCAATCAGGTAATCTGAAAGATCCAATGTACGAATAATTTCTAAAAACTCATCCGCTAAAAGTAAAACTCCCTAATTTTAGTCGTTTAAAATAACTATTAATTGCTAAAAGGGTCCTGGTTGTTGGTTTTTGGGGCATACAACTTATAGACCTTCCTGGGTTTCGAATAGGTGGTCTTCGCGGATCTTGTCGGGGTTACCTTTTTTTTGGTATAACCCTTCTTTGTACTGGTATAATCACTTACTCTTGGTTTCCCGGTCAGGGCATTAGCATTATTGTTGCCCGCTTTATAGGTATTGGAACTCTTTTTCAGAGTATGTGAATGTACAACTGTTCCGTTCGATTTCAGATATCCATTTTTTTCTTTCCAATTTGGATCAATCTGTCCATTAGCCATATAAACTATCAGGATCAGAGAAATTAAGGAGAAAAGCTTTTTAGGTTTCACACGTATAAATTTTAATTAACTTATTAATATTTTGATCTTTGATCCGTGTGGAACCCTCATCGATTTATACATTGCCTTTTGTGAATGTAAGTTCATGAGGGTTTCATTCGTAAAAATTTAAATTAACTTGCTGAATTATAGATTCTTGATTCGTACAGACAATGGTTTTTCCTGGACTTGTTTTTCTATAGTGATTGATGCCCAAAAGGTAAAAAAGGTTCAGGTATAATTTTAAAAAAGTCCTTTAAACACCAGTCATCATTAAATTTGGATTACCGGTTCCCTTTATTTTGAGATCTTCATTTCGTTGAGCAAATAACCTGCTCCGCCGAATTTATCCATGATAAAAAGGGTGTAACGAATGTCGACATTGATACAACGTTGAAGTGATGGTTCAAAGATAATATCGCTACTCATCGATTCCCAGTTGCCGTCGAAGGCGGTCCCGATCAGCTCTCCTTTGCGGTTCATTACCGGGCTGCCTGAATTACCTCCTGTAATATCGTTATTGGTCAGGAATGCGACCGGCATCCGGCCATCTTTCATTGCATATTGTCCGAAATCTTTGGCAATGTAGAGTTCTTTCAGCTTAGCCGGAACCACAAATTCCCAATTTTTTGGATCTTCTTTCTGCATCACTCCATCCAGGGTGGTCACATAATCGTAGGTCACCCCATCTTTGGGTGAATAGCTCAGGACTTTTCCGTAGGTCATCCGCATCGTGGAATTTGCATCGGGATAGATGGCTTGACCGGCTTTCATCTCCAACATTCCAGCAATAAAAAGTTTTTGTCCATCGGCATACAGCGAACGCGACTGCTCAAGTTCCTTGTTGTATTTGGTCATTGCTGTTGAGATATTTTTTGCGGCCTTCAATGCAGGATCATTCGCCAACTCCTTTTTATCGCCGGCCAGAGCTGCTTTAAGCTTTTCTTCGGAACCAAATACCGAAGTACTGAACATGGCATCAACGTAGGCATCAATGTTCCCGTGAAATTCCCCATCAATGGTTTTAAAGAAGTCGGGCAGATCGTTTGCAGCTACTTTCTCTTTGAAAAGTGCCAGCATGGCTTTGGCAACTTTTTTGTCGGTAGCAGCATTGTAATCCTTATAAAAATCAGCAGGGGTGACTGTCGGACCTGTTCTGGCATCAGTTCGCGACCTGGAATCTTCCTCAGACTTTGGGCTAAAACGCGATGCCGCCGAGGTTAGTTCGATCGGATAGAGGGCTTCGGTATAATATTTCAACAGAGTCTGGAGTTTAGCCCTGTCGTCAATGGCCGTTTTCACCTCAGAGAGTGCTTTGCCATATTTCTGGATCCGGTCCGGGTCTGCAGATACCCAGTCGGTGAAGATCTTCTCTTCTGCAGCTCGCCGGTCATAAACTTTTAGCTTTTCAAAGGTCTCGTTCATGCCGATTGCTTTTTTCCAGAAATTGGAGGATCCCGCGTATTTGTTTGAATACTGCAACCTGATTTTAGGGTCCGATACCATGTCAGCCAATAGTACATTCTGTCGGACTCCCCGAACCAGAATAGTTATTGCATTTGTGATTTCGCTGGTCTCCTTCACCTCATAGGAGGTCATAAAACGATTGGTCCGGCCGGGATAACCGATGACCATGGCAGGATCGTTCTGCTGCTCCCCTTTTAGTGAGATAGTCAGGAATTTTTTGGGTTTAAAGGGAACATTGTCTTTCGAATAATCTGCAGGATTATTGTCCTTATCGGCATAAATGCGAAACATACTGAAATCTCCGGTGTGTCGCGGCCACATCCAATTATCGGTATCTGCTCCAAATTTGCCAATTGAGGAAGGGGGAGCGCCAACAAATCGGATATCATTGTATGTTTTGGTAATGACCAGGTAATATTGGTTGTCTCCAAAGAAAGAGGCAACCCTTCCTTTGAGGTACTTATTGGTCCCAACAGCTTTGGCTGACAGCTGATCGGAAATTGTTTTTAAGGCTTCCCTCCTGGCTTTTGGATCGGTGACACCTGCTATAGCCTCAGAGACCTCTTTGGTCACATCTTCAAACCGGTCGAGAAAAGTAACCGTTAACCCTTTGGCAGGCAGCTCCTCATCGCGGTTCATGGCCCAGTAACCGTTTTGAAGATAGTCATGATCGACCGTGCTCAATTTCTGAATTGAACCATAACCACAATGGTGGTTGGTTAGTACAAGCCCGTCTTTGGAAATTATTTCGGCCGTGCAGCCGCCGCCAAAATGGAGCACGGCATCCTTTAAACTGGAGTTATTGATATCATAAATATCTTTCGCAGAAAGTTTAAACCCTATTTCTGACATCTTTTTTAGGTTCAGCTTTTGAATCAGGGGTAGCATCCACATTCCTTCATCGGCACGCAATGTACCTATTGACAAAACGATCACTGAAAGAACTAATGATCCGAATTTTTTAATGTTCATCCTTAAAATTTATTTTATATTGATAATACCAAATCGATCAGACAATAGTAACAATAATGTGGTGAGAAAAAAATGAGATATATTCTCTATAATTCCTTTGCATGACCGTTAACAAATGCCAGGATCAGGCTAGCTGATTATCAGGGATTCCTGTTGATTTTGCTTTTGATGTACGCAGCTTGGAGCGTTAAGGGTTCTTAAAGATTTCCTGTTGGATTTGGCAAAATTGACTGGTTTGGCCAAAAGTCAGTAATGAGAATTTGGTCAGATAAATCAGGGGAAATTGTTTTTTAATTTTTATATTCCAGGGATCAAAGCCTTATCCAATGATTTACCAAAAATTAATTCTATGAAAGAAAGACGCCAATGTGGAAGGTTTCAATTCAGATTGTCTTCTTTTTAATCGTGCCACAGCCCTTGTATTTTTTTCCCGTTCTTCATAATATGGCGGAATCAATAGCTGCTGGAAGGGATCATCTTTTTTAATTAGTTTCTTCTTTTTGATGATAAAAGCGGGGATCATAAAAAGGCTCGAACCTGCAATTACAATATAAGCCGTAAGACGAAGCACCCCATAGGTATGCATAATAAAAACCAACATGATAAAAATAGCATTAGAGGCAATAATGGTATAGGTGGCACTGCGATGCGAAAATCCTAAAGCAAGTAGCCTGTGATGCAAATGATTTCTATCCGCACTGAATGGCGACCGGTGATTTATAATCCGGATGGCCATAACCCGGAGGGTATCAATTAATGGGTAGGCAAGGATTCCAAATGAAATAACCGGAGCAGAAGATATGGCAAATGATTGGGTTTGATTAATATTAAATTCATTGAACCGGATCACAATAATCGACATTATTGCACCCAGTAAAAGTGATCCGGTATCCCCCATAAATATCTTAAACTCTTTACCGTAGACATTTAAATAGAAAAATCCGGCAACCGCCCCAAACAGCGAAAAGCAGATCAAGGCGTAATCAAAATGACCGCTGACCAGAAACCAACTGCCGAACACCATCGAAATCAACAGACTTAACCCGGCGGCCAATCCATCAATACCGTCCATAAGATTAAAGGCATTTATGATCACCACAATCGTAAAACAGGTGATTAAAATGCTGGGGATCAACCCAATTTCTGTTATGCCCAGTAATCCATGGAGATTCGTAAACCGGATATTAGCCAGGAAAATTAGTATACCTGCTGCAATAAGTTGGGCAACAATCTTTTTCAAGGGGGATAAGTTAACGATATCGTCTTTTAACCCGACAAAGAATATAAGCATGAGCGCAATCAGGATATAGGGCCATTCAGGGAGTTGAAAACTGTATAAACCAATGGTGGTGACAAAAACGAAACTGAAAAAAATAGCAATTCCCCCCAGGGTTGGAATTGGCCTGCTGGCAGAAGACCTCGCATTCGGCTTGTCGAAAAGACCCAGTTTGTTTACCGCGTTGACCACTATGCGCAACACATAGAGCGAGATGCATAGTGCCAGAAGTAAACAACTGATTAATTGTATGGTAATTTGAAGGTTAATCATTTCTTGGTTGGGTTTGGGTTCTAATTTCTGCTTTATGAATCTTTAACTATTATCTCTCTGATTTCATTAATGGAAACAATTTGCTATTCGCTTATAAGTTTTGCCTTAGGTTTATTCCATGCATGTAAAAAAATTATAAAACCGACGAAAAAAATACGTGAATTGCCTTTCCAAAGGTAATATTCACTTTCAAAATGTGCAATATTCGGATGACTTGTTTTAAAAACTTTCAAAAATTAATATTTACATAACAGACGTAAATATTTTATTAATATTCGTAAAATACATTTACAATTGGATGGATTAATATTCGTAACCACAGGCCGGATTTTTACACGGAATCCCCGCCCTGTAAAGACCAGAAATTTGGAATTATTTACAGATTGATTTATTTCAAATTATCCCAATACCACTTTACCGCCTCCCTTAAGCCATCCTGAAGATTAAATTGCGGATTGTAATGCAATAACCGCCGTGCTTTGTCTATTGAGGCCAATGAATGGGGTATATCTCCGGTTCGGTTTGGTCCGTGCAGGATTTCAACCTGTGCAATCAACGGATCAAATTCAGACAGAAACTCTTTCAGATAGCCAGTGAGCTGGTTTAGGGTAGTCCTGTCTCCAAAAGCGGTGTTGTAGACACTATTGACCGCTTCCGGATTATCGGTTTTCATGGCCAGTATATTCATCTGGATCACATTGTCGATGTAGGTAAAATCGCGCGAGTACTCACCATCTCCATTAATCAGTAGTGACTCATGGCTCATCAGTTGTTTCACAAACAGGGGAATCACCGCGGCATAAGCCCCGTTAGGATCCTGTCTGCGGCCAAAAACATTAAAATAACGCAGACCGATACACTCCATTCCATAGGTCCGGGAGAAGACATCGGCATAGAGTTCATTCACATATTTGGTAATCGCATAGGGAGAGAGCGGACGGCCAATTACCTCCTCCACCTTGGGTAAAGATTCCGAATCGCCATAGGTTGAAGAGCTGGCTGCATAAATAAATCGTTTGACCTTTGCATCACGCGAGGCCACCAGCATATTGAGAAATCCGGAAACATTGACTTCGTTGGTGGTAACAGGGTCTGTGATTGAACGCGGCACTGATCCCAGCGCGGCCTCATGAAAAACATAATCAACCCCTTCAACGGCCAGTCTGCAATCCTCCATTTCGCGAATATCGCCGGTAATGAGTTTAAAACCGGGATGTGGTAAGAGGTTTTCAAGATTCTCCATCTTGCCGGTTGAGAAGTTGTCGAGACATTTCACGTGATAGCCGGCCTTAACGAGGTTCTCACAAAGGTTGGAGCCGATAAACCCTGCGCCACCGGTTACCAGTATCTTAGTTTCAGGAATCATTGTAGGAAAGATAAAGGAGGTAAATTTAACATGATCTTGTTTAAAAACAATTATCGTCTGAAATAAACCCCGCTGGTTTGAGTTTTGTAGCCTGAGGTAAGCGTTACCGCTTTTAGGAAAACGCGCCACAGCGGGTAAAGAATCGAAATGGAAAGGCACCGCAGCACACTGACAATTGAAAAACAAACCTTCCTTTCACCGCAAGGGCTACGCACCAATAACGCATTTGCAAAGTTATGCTCCATTGCGTCCGAAGGGGATGAAGCCCTCTTGCGGGGCTTTGGTCGCGGACGCCTCTCATTCACATTCTTTTACCCCGGGTGGCGGGTAGACCCTTACCCGGGGTTACCAAAATATAGCCCCTTTGGGGCATGAATTATCTTTGGATAATATTGTGCCAATTATAAACCTGAAACTGCAACCTAACTGTATAGCAATTTTGCCCCATGACCACCTGATTACCCCGATATCTGTAGCCCTGGTTAAGCGTTACCGCTTTCAGGCAATATCTCATCCTGTCACTCCTTCACTCCCTCATTTCTTTTCGCTTAAATTCCGGTAAAATTGGCAGACCCTTTTGCAGACGCGGAAAGATATAGGCAAATCCGATCAGGAAAAGCCCCAGCAGCAGGTAAACGATACTCCGGGCGATCGTTTCCAGCGTCTGAAAGTCGATCACAAACAATTTAACGAGCATCCCCAAAAAGATTACGATTCCGAAATTGCGCATAAAATGGTTCCGTTGGATCATCGCCCGGATAAACACCACCACGGCAACCGCCCAAATGATCAGGGAATAGGGAAGAAACCTGTTTTGAAGCAGCGGGTCACCGCTCATCAGTTGTGCACCCGGACTGCTCTTAATCACCAGAAAGAGGGCTGTCAGGTTATCGTATTCGGTACAAAGGAGAAAAACCAGGAAAGAGACGGTTAACAAATCCGTGAGGCGCAGCACATTGTTCCTTTTAATATGATGTCTGCGGATCCGTTTGATCACCATTCTGCCCAGGATAACCACCAAAGCGAGCGCCAGGTAGTGAAGCACCAGTACAATTCCGTTCAGTTCGTTTTTGATCAGCATACTGGTCCTGCAGATTACCATGTTCAGATGGACCAGGAAGGGATAGGACAACATAAATGCCCCGGACAAATAGAGTATCGGCCTTTTGAGCGAGGATTGTTTGCCTGAATAGTAGCGGATGACCTGGATAAAAAAGAGGGTGCCTGCGATAAACCAGGGTAAAGGGGTATAGTTCAGGGAACCGGTAAGCTGACTGACCAAGGAAAATCCCAGCCATCCCAAGGTGATCAGGATCGAAAAAAGAAGCATGATCCGGACCAGGCGGTCATATTTGCGTTTGCTGAACCATTTGTGTGAATGCGAAAGTTCATTGCTCTGAAGCTGCCAGGTCGTGAAGCCCAAAGACCCAATGGCCAGTCCACCGATGAGTAATCCGTAGCCGATCAAATCAGGCTCGGGTACGATACTCACAAAAAAATGGGCCGGAAGGCAGAACCTGATCCACGAATAGAGGAACAGGCCAACGGTCAGCCCGAGCGAGATCACTGAGATCCAAAAAGAAGCAGGGTCTTTCGTTTTGTGGGCATATCCCAGCATCAAAACAGACAAAACAGCGGTGAAGAGAATTAATCTGGTCTCCAGAAAACAGAACGGAAGTACCAGTGCGGCAAGAATCATCACCGCATAATGATAGGGAAGTTCCCAGGCCGAAAGCTTTAACTTTTTAAGGAGATAGATTCCCAGGATATTAAAAAGGAGAAGCGCGCCTATAAAAACCGGAAGACTAAAAGGAGCATAGAAACGATGCAATACCCATAAGATGGTCCCCAAAAAAATAAGCAGGTTTGAGCCGGTGATGGTAAATTGCATCCACTTTGGAAACTGATTCCCTTTTTTATCCGGGGCAAAGAGTATTACTGCATAAAATAGGATATAGACTAAGATCCCAAAAGTAAAAAACAGCGGCAGGAATTCAACATTCTGATGTACCCACAATTTACGAAGCCAGAAAAGTCCGAAAAATCCCCAGGTAAAGGCGATATTTATGATATAAATAACCGGCTTTTTGATTCTCTTTGCAACCCACGATACCAGAATGCTAAAGAATAATACGTAGGTAAACAGGAATTCATAATGATTGAAATAATTTATAGCTAGCAGTACAGGTGCAATATAAAGATAGAAGCATGTGAAGACCAAAAGGGCATGCTTCCGATGTATTAAACTATTTGCAAGCAATAACAAAGCTGGAAACAACAAAAGCAGAGTAGCTGCAAAAAAGTCAGGATAATAACAGCCCCCAAAGTTCAAATTAAAATAAGAAATTTTAATCTGTATCCCGATCAGATAGATCGCGGTCAGCAGTGAGACCGGATAGCTTATCGTTTTATAATTCCGAGCGAAAATAAGGGTTGCGCTTAATATTAATATCGCGGGTATAAAATAGAGCAATAATTCTACATTTCCACTTCCAGAGATCTCAGCAGTTGGCGCATCCACTATTTCAGGAATTAAAAACCGCTTTAACATCTCAAAGAATCCGTTAGTCCCATTTTCGGAAGAGAAGGATGAATAGATTCCGATGAGCAGGAATATTGCCCCTAAGGCGATAAATGTGCGTGAGTTTAACAGGCGCTCAAATCCTTTTACCGGTTTAAGGGTCTTTGGTCTGCGGGTGTGGCGGGTGCGTTTTTGTTCCATGGGGTTAAATGGGGATTAGGATCAGATATTCTTGTCGGGCCAGGTGTTTCATTTTCAAATAAGCGGTAAAGATAGGGTTTTTTATGGCTAAATTTGAATCTGTTCGTTCAAATACTCTGGCAAAGGGTTAAGGGAATGCGCCACCCCAAGTCTAGAAGTGAAATGAAGAGGCGGCTCTATATACCGTAAATTGAAAAATAAACCTTCCTTTCGCCGCAAGAACAGCAGCTCCTAAAAAGCATTTTTATAGGTTTGCATCATTCCGTCCGAAACAAAGGTCTGGCTTTTGTGGTCTCTTGAGCGCGGACGGTCTTCCCATGGGATCATTTTACCCCGGGCGGCGTCGTTCCTCCTTACCCGGGGTTATTAGGATTGAGCCCTTTCAGGGCAATGGTTATCTTTGAAATAAAACTATATCTTCAGTAAAAACCACCCTGGAAGGGTGAAATATTTGTAGCACAGGGTAAGCAGACCTATATACAAGCGGCGCTATATACTGTAAATTGAAAAATAAACTTTCCTTTCGCCGCAAGAACAGCAGATTATAAAAAGCATTTTTAAAGGTTTGCATCATTCCGTCCGAAACAAAGGTCTGGCTTTTGTGGTCCTTTGAGCGTGGACGGTCTTCCCATGGGATCATTTTACCGCGGATGGATAAAAGAATGAAAGAATAAGGATTACTTACCCGAGGTTATTTACAGGTAGCCCATGCCTGGCATTAATCACCTGGGAAAATATTCGGATTTTTTTTCGATGCCCAATTATAATCAGCCAGGTTTCCTTTATCTCCTGATCTTAAGCTGTATCCCGTTTTTAATCGGGTGGTCGGCAACCAGGACCAGGTAACCCCCACCACCAGCACCGGAGATCTTCCATCCCAGCGACTCCGGGGCATAATAGTCGATCTGTTCCTGAATATAGGGATTCACCATATGGGGAAACATAGCCACCTGTGCCTCAAACGATCTTCTGATCCCTTTCCCAAACGCTTTAAGATCCCGTGCTTCTATTGCCTGCCAAACTTCATCTGCCGCTTCGGCCAGCTCCCTGGCTCCCGGTTGGTCTATTTTTGTATCTGACAGCACATTGTATCCACTCTCGCGAGGGGAGAGATTGATCAGATAGAGATGTTGCTCAATCCAGCTTAACTTTTCGTCATTGGTAATGGAATTGATCTTTTCGGGCCAGTAATCTCCTGAAGGATAAAGCATATGATTAACTCCCGGATATACAATTCCGATCGAGTCCTGAGAACCACTGATATAATTAGTCCCCGGAGGATTCTCGACACAGAAAAGTGTACGTGCGAGTTTTTCGGGATCACCTTCCGGGATATCGGTCTGCCAAAGGTCGATCGCCTTTTTACGGGTACTGCTGGCCATTCCGGAACGGTCATTAAACTCAATCTCGGGCTCGAGAGAAATGGTAATCACGGGACCCGGGTAATATTTAGAGACGAAAGGTTGGTCGAGCCAGCCTCCGGCCAGATCAAGCCGAAAGGGGATCAGGCACTCCTGTCGTAAAGCAGTGGTGGAACGGGCAGGAAGCCCTTCATGCGGGATGCGGCGGCTTACGACCAGGTTGATCCCTAATTTCGAACAAAGCTCCATTTTGTCGGGCGTATAGCCATCTTCATTCACGAAAAAAATATCAGGATTTAATATCTTCAATTCTTTTTCGAAATCCATGAGTCCTGAACCGCTGTTGATCCACGCCTCTTTGACCATCCGAAGGGCCTGGACCATATACAACCGTTCGTGGTCGGTATTGATCGTCTTGCGACCCTTGAGCTGGCTGATTGTTTTGTCAGACCCCAGACCAACATACAAATCGCCATGCGAGGCGGCCTCAGTAAAAAATGCCACATGCCCCGAATGAAGCATGTCGTAACAACCGGAAACAAAGACTTTTTTTGTCATGGGAATGAATACGAATTTACGCGAATTGGTGTGAATTACACGAATTTATACGGACTGAATATAACTGTATGGATTAAATCGAAAGGGCGAAGAGGCGAATGGGAGAAGGGGCGAATTGGCGATGGGGCGAATTGGCGATGGGGCGAATTGGCGATGGGGCGAATTGGCGATAAGGCGAATTGGCGATAAGGCGAATTGGCGATAAAATTTAGTATCTTTAAGTAAAAAAGTTATGAACCTAATTAGAACTCATAAAGAACTCGAAGTTTATAAATTAGCCTTTCATGTTGCTGTTGAAATATATAAGATTTCAAAAATGTTTCCTGCAGAGGAAAAGTATTCTTTAACAGATCAAATCAGGCGAAGCTCAAGATCAGTATGTTCCAACATTTCAGAAGCATTTAGAAAAAGAAGATACCCAAAATCTTTTATATCAAAACTTTCTGATTCTGAAGGAGAAGCTGCCGAGACGCAGGTCTGGCTTGATTTTGCAACTGAATTTGGATATCTGGATAAAGAAAAATATGAATTGCTTTATGATAATTATGATCATATTCTGGCGCAGATTGTGATCAAGATTAATTCTCCCGACAAATGGAGCAATTGATATCGCCCCATCGCCCAATTGCCTTTTCGATCTTTGCCCTAAATTCTATCAGCTAATTAAATACCACTTATACAGCCTCTCCACCCCTTCCTCAATTTCTATCTTATGCTTCCATCCTAGCTGATTGAGTTTGGAGACGTCAGTGAGTTTACGCATTGTGCCGTCTGGTTTGGAGGTGTTGAATGTTAGTTCTCCCTCAAATCCAACGATCTTTTTGATCAGAAAAGCCAGGTTGCGGATAGAGATCTCATGACCTGTGCCGATATTGATGTGATGGTTACGGATTTCGCGGATTGAAGACGGATTTCGCGGATTTAATGTAGAGGAGAGGGTGAGAGGGTGAGAGGGTGAGACCAGATCCTGAAAATCTATGTTCTCCATTAAAAATACACAAGCGTCGGCCATCTCCTCAGACCACAGAAACTCGCGCATGGGTGTGCCGGAGCCCCAGATCTCGACGGTTACGGATTGTGCAGTGTGAGGGTGAGAAGGTGAGAGGGTGAGAGGGTGAGATGAGGAGAGCGTAATCCCATATTTAGATAATATTTCAATAATTTTATTCTCATTTTCTCCATTTCCTATATTCGCATCTTCCCCTATTTCTATTCTCGCCCCTTCGCCCTTTCGCCTATTCTCCCCTTCTCCCATTCCTTCCGTCATTGCGAGCGAAGCGAAGCAACCCCCTTCGCCTTCTACCGGCCTTTTTCCAAGATCTGCCCGAATCGCGTCCCAATCCCCCTCTTCGAGACATTTTCCCAGGTATATCTTGCGTAACAATCCTGGCAGGACATGTGATTTCTCCAAATCGAAATTATCATTCGGACCATAGAGATTGGTCGGCATGACGGAGATGTAATTGGTGCCATATTGGATATTATAACTCTCGCAAAGCTTTATACCCGCTATTTTGGCAATCGCATAGGGTTCATTGGTATATTCAAGTGGTCCGGTTAACAGGCAATCTTCCGGCATGGGTTGCGGTGCATCACGGGGATAAATGCAGGTGCTGCCCAGGAACAGCAATTTCTTTACGTCGTTCAGATAAGCCGCATGAATTACGTTATTCTGAATCATCAGATTCTCGTAAATAAATTCTCCGCGATAGGTGTTGTTTGCCACAATTCCCCCTACTTTGGCTGCCGCAAGAATTACATAATCAGGCTTTTCTGTTTCGAAGAAATTATTTACGGCCTTCGTATCGAGAAGGTCCAGTTCTGTCTTTGTCCTTCCGATCAGGTTGGTATAACCTTTCTCTGTCAGATTTTTAACAATTGCAGAGCCGACAAGGCCGTGATGACCAGCGATAAATATTTTGCTATTCAGATTCATACGTTTTTTTTCCACAAATTCACACAAATAATTAGCAGCAATTCACACAAATCAAAAATACAAATGCAATCAACTGACTAAAGAATAACGCGTTTATATTCGAGTTTAGTCGTTCCAAAATTGATTAATAATCCAATTTTTTTTCCTGTTGCTTTCAGATAATTTAGTACTTGAGCAAAATGGACAGGATGAAGTGCATCAATGGCTTTAAGTTCAACAATTACCTCTCCGAAACAAACAAAATCTGCAACATATTTCTTTTCAAGCAAATGATTATTATAATAAACATCCAGAACTTTTTCTTTTTGAAACGGAATATTTTGTTCTGAAAATTCTATGGCAAGCGCCTCCTGATAGACCGGCTCAAGAAAACCGCATCCTAATCCGTTATGAACTTCAATACAAGCTCCGATTATCTGATAACACTCCTTTTTGAATGGATATTCATTTGTGTCCATTGATTTTCCATTTGAGTTCATTTGTGGATAATCCATCACTCAAAATAATTCAATGTCCGATACCCCCCTTCCCGGAGCCAGGCATCTTTTTTCATCAGTTTGATATCCGATTGCATCATGTCTTCCACGAGATCTTTAAGATCATATTCCCGTTTCCAACCCAACTGGTTCATCGCTTTGGTAGGATCACCGATCAGCAGCTCAACTTCGGTGGGACGGAAGTAGGAAGGGTCGACGCCGACAATTTGGGAGGGAGAGAGAGAATGAGGGAGAGAGGGAGAGAGGGAGGTTAGGCGGGACTTGATACCGGCGAGGTATTGTTCACCTACGGTTTCGGCAAATTTTGTTTCATTGATGGCTGTAAGGAATCCTTTCTCTTCTACCCCGACCCCTTCAAAGGAGATTTCCAAACCTATTTCGGCAGCGGCCATTTTAATGAAATCACGAATCGTGGTGGTTACTCCTGTGGCAATCACATAATCATCGGGTTTTTCCTGCTGGAGCATCAGGTGCATCGCCTTAATGTAGTCCTTGGCATGACCCCAGTCCCGTCTGGAAGAGAGGTTTCCCAGGAAAAGTTGATCCTGCATACCCAAAGCTATCTTGCTAAGGGCACGTGTAATCTTTCGGGTAACAAAGGTTTCACCCCGGATCGGACTTTCATGATTAAACAGGATTCCATTGCTCGCATGCAAGCCATATGCTTCCCGGTAGTTTACCGTAATCCAGTAGGCATAAAGTTTGGCCACCGCATAGGGTGAGCGCGGATAAAAAGGTGTTTGTTCGTTTTGAGGCACCTGTTGCACCATCCCATAGAGCTCTGAGGTAGAAGCCTGATAAATCCGTGTCTTTTCAGTCAGACCCAGCAGACGAACGGCTTCCAAAAGCCGTAAAGTCCCGACACCATCTGCATTGGCTGTATACTCAGGAGTATCAAAAGAAACCTTCACATGACTCATTGCGGCCAGGTTATAGATCTCGTCGGGCTGAACCTCCTGGACGATGCGGGTAATGTTCATGGAGTCGGTCATGTCGCCGTAATGAAGCATAAAATTCCGGTGTTCGACATGCGGATCCTGGTAGATATGATCAATCCGATCGGTATTAAACATCGAAGAGCGGCGTTTGATGCCATGGACGATGTATCCTTTTTTAAGAAGGTATTCACTCAGGTAAGCGCCATCCTGGCCGGTGACGCCGGTTATTAGAGCAGTTTTTTGTGGCATAGGGATTACACGGATTATTTAAAAAAGATTGCGCGTCGCTGATCTCCGATTCACGGATTCTAAAAAGGATTCAGCGTTGAAGAGCCAATGATCGCGGACGGTTTTTTGAGGTATTTTACTACCTCTAGGGGTAGGGATTCAATTAAAGAAACTGTTAAAGCTTGAAAGTATAATGATGATGCAAGTAAGCAAATCGTTGAAGCTTCAAAGTAAAATGTTGAAGCAAGAAAGCAATTCGTTAAGGCTCCAAAGTGAAATGATGATCCAGGAAAGCAAATCGTTAAGACTTCAAAGTAAAATGTTGAAGCTTAAAAGTATAATATTGAAGCGAGAAAGCAAATTGTTAAGGCTCCAAAGTAAAATGATGATCCAGGAAAGCAAATCGTTGATTTAATTGAATTAGTTGTGATAGTTTC
>Ga0364866_10454_pt1 | contig 25506 bp, 24 predicted proteins | sample ExccelAu500001D3_3_FD_206913 | JGI IMG/M metagenome (GOLD analysis project Ga0364866, IMG submission 206913) | Enriched cells from Trout Bog Lake Hypolimnion, Wisconsin, USA - BchlTB.Aug13.5000.01.D3 | ecosystem: Environmental > Aquatic > Freshwater > Lake > Hypolimnion/Profundal zone | place... | reverse complement strand
TGATGGAATCAGTTTCGCTAATTCATTAGCGAGCCTCAAACTTGCCGCCAGTGGATGCTAAACCTCAGTTTTGGATCAAGTCGAATCGCGTCGATGAGCCGATTTATGCGTGCTTCGGAGAGCGATACGCGTTGCTTTTCCGCGTACTCGAGTTCTCGAGGGTTTTGTAGTGTTAGTCTCGATTCTGGGAGTGACCTTTCGACTGAATCCGCGAAGCTCTCCACAGTTTGATGGCGAAGTTCCTCAAATGAGCGGATAGCGAGGTGGTACCGGTTGAGCTCTCTCTTGACATTCAGGATCCGCTTGTCACCCGCTGGATATAGGGTTTCGAGTTCAGTCAGCCACTCGCCCGCTCTTTGACTGAGCCGAAGGAGCTCTCCCCTGGATGAGTTTAAATACTTGTTCATCGATGTTTCTTAAACGCCGACTGAGGATATCAGAATATTGGGATCAGTATTGTAGGTGAGTGTTGTACTTAGGTGGCGACCTTCAACTTCTACATTCGTTCAACATTTAGCGGATCAATTGTTAGCTTCCCGACCTCCTTAAAGCCTTCCCCATGGATAGCCCAGGACACTGTGCACTCGAGTTTGTCGCCATGTATCGGCTGTAGAATCTCTATGTTGTGCATGACCATTCCTGGATAGATGAAGGTGCCGGGCGTGAGTCGAAATAGTTCGGCCTTTCGTTCGGAGCCATCTTGGATCTTAACTTCGACGAGCGTGCCAGCACGAAAGTCAAGTTGTCCGTTGCATCTTCGATCTCCATAGGAGAGGAGTGAAACTGCCACGTCTTTTGCAGCGATATCGCCAGAGTTTCGAATCGCCAAGAAAGCTCGGATCATTTTTGATGTGGATACTCGGTCAGAGTTCTCAAAGTTGGCTTGATGGACGAACAACTCCAGCTTCGGTTTCACCCTCCTGAACATCATTGATTCAACTTGGATATGATCGATCCTCTTGGTCTGTGACCCTATGCGCATGTAGTAACGCATTTCGTCGGCTGCGATACTCATATGGGGTCGCTTATCACTTTCCGGGATAAGAGTGACCGCGTAGCCCGAACCGTCTGGCAGCTCGATCTCCTGGTTCTCAACTCCGTCAACCGGTCTAAGGACTACCTGGCCCACATACGAATTGAGGTCACCAACGAATCTACGGATGTTCGGAATTGGTTTTTGTTCGTGTGCCTTTCGCTCAGGGTGTTTGTCGTTTCGGTTCTTTGCCAAGACTCCCCAGACAAGGACTCCGCCATGGGCGTTTGCGAACCCACTTAGGTTCTCCCCAAGGTTCTTGCGATCATCGGAATCCATTGCGCCATCACGTGTGCGACTCGTTTTGAAGTCGAGATAAAGCGATTCAGGTTCTTCGCTATTGGCGGCTTGTAATATTCTGTCTTCGCGGCCGTCAACGAATTCTTGAAATAGCTTCTCAGGTTGAGTCATGGATATATTCTAGGCTCAGGCTGGATTCGCGGTAGACATTCGTGTACAGCCGGGAACGAACATGGAGCCCATGAATTTGCAAATTCATTTACTAAAGAAGGCGATTCAGATCTACGTCAAACCCAGCTTCGCGGAGTTCGCGTCCTAGCAAGAGCTTCCAAGCACCAAATTGGTCCATTAACGTGTAAACGACGCCTGTGAAGTCAGAAGGAAGTTCCATATCGGGCAGTTCGACACCCTTCTTGTAGAGGGCACAGGTCTTAGCTCTTCCAAGCTTTCCAATGAAGTATCCGAGTTCCAAAACCACATTTTGCCGAGCCCGAGGTCGCTCATTTTGATCTGTTTTGGCATGTCCAAGATCGTCTGGCGTCAGAAGGACGATGGCGAAAGATGCCTGACCTGCGTAGAATTCAAGCTTTTCGATGACCGTATGGCCCTTGTTGGGCTGGTCTGCCAGAACGATGGGGGTCAGTTCCAAAGTTGTAAGAAATGAGACAATTTGGGTCCGAGCAAGTTCATCATGGCCATGAACTACGAAGACTGTTGAGCCTGCAGCTTTCGAAGCAGGAGTCTGGTCTAGTGGTTCAGTTTGTTCTGAATCCTCCTGAATTAGGCTGAGTCGCTCGAGAATGGACTCCAACACATTCACATTTCTTGCGGTTGCGGATCGGTAGTACGTGGCTTCGGCTTGAAATGTAGGTGTTCCGATGTAATTGGCAGGGTAAGGGCGGGCTGCGTCGTACTCGTTTGCTATTTTTGAGTTGCTAAACAGACTTTCGAGCAATGCCGTATTGAAGTCGAGCCATATTTGACGAGCGAATGTGGCTTCGGAGAGTTGCTCTTTGTTGAGTGCAGGTCGAATCACAAGCTCTTTTCCCAGCCTTATTCTTTCTTGGATCAGGCCAGCTGCTTCAATTCTCGGAACAAGGAGCTTTGGCAGGGGTTTTCTGCCTATTACATCCGATTTCTGTGTTGCCATAGAGCAGGAATGTTATCTTTATTTATCGAAAGCAATGCTAGTGGCTTGAGTGTTCCTGATGATGTTCTTTGTGTGGATGGTACTTGCAGTTATAGCCAGAATCGGCGCGGAATCAGTTCGAACGAAATTGGGTTGCATAGATTTTGACTCGCGTTGTGACTTCCGGTCTGCTGGATTGATTCATGAAGGGGGTGTCTAGGCGATGCCTGATGGTTTATTGGTCCCGCTTTTAGACAAGGTTATTCAGCTAGCAAGGTTGAGACAGGTAGAAAAGCGAAAGCTGTTCGAAGATCATATTGACCCACTATTTAGAGATCTTCAAGAAGTTACTGGCGACTATATAAAAATCCTTGGCAGGCTACGAAATATTCTTGAAACGAATGATTGCGAAGTGGTTCAGTCAGCGTTAATCGAGGCCAAAAATATGGTCGCAGATGCGCGCCTGCAGCTAAGGCTGAAACGTGTTGAACTGCGTGTAATATTCGATGATGAAGGTCGTTCCCAACTTTGTGCCTTGTCTAAGGAAGTGTGTGTCCAAGAATTTGTAGCTAACTCTTGCCGGCTCGTAGGATCCTGGTTTTCTACTGCAGAATACGGGACGGACACGTCTCTGGGGACGTTGTTCTTTATGGCGCTCGGAGATGCCCTCAAGCAAACGGCACCTGAATTTGGCGAAAATGATGTTGATTCGCGGAGAGCTGTCGCCTGGATTTCAGGCTGGTCAACAAGAGTATTGGATCAGATTGAGTCGGCTTGGGCAGACGTTTCGAGCAGTTATCACGCTTGCCGGGTTGAATTGTTTCGTTGATAGGGATTTGGCTTCAAAGGGATCAAAGATATCAGCAAGGTGGCAATGAAGAAGCTGGGTGGATTGGGCGGACTGCTATACAAATTCGCAAAGGGGCGGCCATTGATGTTGGGCCAGCTGTTGTAATCTGGCGTTGTTTGATCCTTGCTCATCTGGGTCCCTTCGTGTATCTGTCAACGACATAGGGGAGTTGGTTGAGCGACCTTGCACCGGCGGCTTGGTCATCGATTTCGACGATTCCGAGCTTGCCATAAAGCCCGTCTTTGAACGCCTTTCCTCTTCCGCTTGTTCCGCGACCGTCGAACGACGCGACGAGAAATCCAAGTTCCGTGATCGCATTCGGGAGTTGAAAGGACTCAGCGCCACCGCTCGATTCTGGTCCGCCGTAGACGCCTACGATTACCGGATACTTCTTGTGAGGATTGAAATCGGACGGAAATTGGAGAGTTCCGTAGCACGTTGTTTTTCCGTCGGCGGCGGTGAACGTGATCCGTTGAGTCTTCTTCAGGTGCAGCTTGTCGAATTGGGTCAGGTCGCTCTTCGCGATGTCGGCGACCTTGTTTCCCTCGATATCATAGAGGTGCGTCGAGGGTGGGATCTCGATCGTCTGCGTCACATCGACGAAGTGCTTTCTGTCTGGCGCCATGAACACCGAATGACTCAAGGCTGGGTCGGTCAGTCTCTTGTTACCGGAACCGTCCAATCCTACGCGATTCATCTGTTGCAGGTAGGGTCCATTGCCGCTTCGGCATAGGTAGAACATCACTCCCGACTTTTCGTCAACAGAGACAATGCCCTGGGAATCGAACTTGTTATCGGTGATCGTATTGATCAGCTTGCCGCTCAAATCGTAGAGGTAGTAGTTCTTGAATCCGTTCCGTTCGGAACCCCAAATAAACCGAGTCTTATCGTCGAGGAACTGCATCGTTGGGTGATTGTCGGCCCAGCTTTGAGGCTGAGACTCCTCGACGATCGTTCGACACTTCCCCGTCGCCGAATCGGCCCCACATAGCTGAAGGGTCTTCTGTTTTCGATCCGTCCTGTTGAACAGAATCTCCTTTCCATCCGGCGCCCAGCGAACATCGAAAACGTACTCTCCGAGTTCAGGATTGGAGAACTTCGTGTCAACCGTCGTCGTTTGGCTCGTGGCTATGTCATAGACGTAAAGAGTAACGATCGGGTTTGGAGCGCCTGCCTTTGGATAGGCTTCGACATCGAGTGTGTCCTGAACGTGAGTCTGTTCATATTGCAGGAAGTAATCCTTGACCTTGGACTCGTCGAATTTGTAGAAAGCGAGCTTTTTGCCGTCGGGCGACCACCACATTGCCTCGCGAACTCCCAACTCTTCGCCGTAGACCCAGCTCGCAACTCCGAATTTGACTCGGTTTTGTACGCTCCCTTCTGTTGTTACGGCCCGTTCGTTCTTGCCGTCTGCATCGCCGACATACACATTTCGGTCTCGCGTTGTCGCTTTTAGCTTGCCGTCCTCGCTGATGGCCGACGAAAACTGGCGTCCTCGTTCGGGTGCACCGACACCGCGTCCAGCCCTTTGCCCCGCGCGGCGTCCATTTCTAGCCGGAGCGGCAGGAACCCCGTCTGTCTCGGTAGCAGATCCCTTTGCGATATCGAATTTCAGAACTTTTCCGTCAACGTCGTAGACGAACGATAGACTATCTTCAGCCCACCGTGGGGTTACTGCCCCTGTCTTAACCGATCCTGCAATTTCACGTCGAAGCTTCTCGTAGCGGTCGTATCGGGGCATCGTCTGAAGTGTGTCTTGTGCAAGCGCTCCAGTGCTATAGGCTGCAACCAGAAGCCATGGAAGGAGTAGTTTCTGAGACCGATAAGGCATAGAGCATCATACGCTCTCGGGTCCTTCGCCATCTACATGGTCTGTAGATATGCGAAGTTAACCTACGGAAGCCGACCGACGCCGGCAGGATAGAAAAGAACGCCGTGCTTGGCCCGTAGTCGAGCGATCTCTGAAATAAGCCTATGCCTGATCTCCAACTCGACCGCCTGCGTATCGGCCTCAAAATGGCACTGAACCAGGACGGTCATTGCCGTGTCGTCCATCTCAGCTAGATCGACGATAACCCTTTCGGAATCCACTCTTTCATCGCCCTTAAGGAACTCTCGCAGATCGTCGCACAGCGCGTTCACCTTGTCAGGCGGAGTGTCATAGGCAACGCGGAGGTTCAACTTCTGACGGCGGTAGCGGCGAGAACTGACGTTTTCAACCGCAGCACGAATCAGGTTAGCGTTCGGAAGGTTGATAACCGAATCCTCGAACGTCCTAATTCGCGTCGAGCGTAGGTTGATATCCTCGACAATCCCTTCGTATTTGTCGACCTTCACCCAGTCGCCGATTGCGAACGGCATATCGAAGAGGATCGTGACCGACCCGATGATATTCTCGACCGAGTCTTTGGCCGCTAGGGCGACCACGATGCCGCCCAGTCCGAGACTTGCGATCACGGCCGCAACGTTGACGTTAAAAAGTGTGCTCGCCGCGATGAAAAGTGCGACGAGGACAATCATCGCACGAACAAATTTCCGCGTGAGCGGCACCAAAAGTCGTTCTGCTCGAGCCGATACGCCGGCGGCTCGACTTGCCATGCTGTCGCATACCGTGTCCCAAATCGCATAGGCGAGCATCGTGAAGGCGAGGATCGTCATCGCCTCCAGGATCATGAGCACGCCACGGTCAAGCTTTGGCGGCAGATCGAGAGGACCTGTAAGCGGATAGCAGACAAGAACCCCTGCCAACAATCCGGCCGCACGGCGGGTCGCCATGTGCGTCTCTGCGGAGATCTCTCCCGGCAGGTACTTGTCTCGCGTTCGCATCAAGCGGATCGCAATCCTCTTCCCGATCAGCATTGCGATGCGGGAGACTGCAACGAGCAGTACGAGCCCGACCCACTGCCAAACCTGTACGCCCAGGAACACCTGATGGAATTGAGACGGCAGATGATCGACCCAATCGGGTGTTTCAACGCTCGGATAGAAGTCGTTCAAACCGCTTTCACCTTGGACTCGGCATATTTCTGGCCGATCATTACTACTATAGGCGCGATGACGATCGCAGGGAGGTAGTTCGCAGGTTTCAGGTTGGCTATCTCAAGCAGACCTAGCCCCGTGGAGACCATGATTGCGCCACCGGCCGCCGTCGTCTCGTTCAGCATCTGCTCGTTCTCGGCGATGGGTCGCAGGGGTCTCGCTAATAATGTCAGCAACCCCTGGAAAATCAGGAGCAGTAGTGCCGTCACCAGCACGCCGGCGCCGTAGAGGGCAGCGAGGAAGACCGATGCAATACCGTCTAGGGTCGACTTGAGGCTCAGCAGCTCGATCTTTTTCTCAAGCGCATCCTGAATGCAGCCCAAAAGCGTCATCGGGCCGATGCAGAACAGGACAAACGAAGTGACCAGGCCCTCCGAAAAGTGATTTGCGCCCGATTGGCCCAAATGGACCTTCGACCATTCGGCAATTGCTTGAATTCCGTCGTGAATCCCCAGAGCAAGCCCTAGTACACCTCCGCCGGCAACCGCAATCGCTGAGATCAGGGGGTTCTTGCCCTGCAAGAACATCTTGATTCCGATGCCACATGTTACGAGGCCGAGACCATGCAGGGCAACCGTCTGGTAACTGCCGGGAATCGCCTTGCCTACCAAGAGGCCCAAAGTCGCACCAGCCGCAACTGTGGCCGTGTTGAGCAAGGTCCCGCGCATTGGAAGCGTTGTACCACGCCGAAGGGCTCTCACGGCATTTTAGCTTCCGCGGATTCAGGATGGCGTCAAGAATCGAGTTCGACGAGATTCGCTCGGACGAGCAGACTTCTGTCCGCTAGGATCTCATCAACCGGACCACAAGCAATCAATTCGTGAGCTTCAGATAGGACAACGGCTTTGGTCGCAACCCTTGGAACCAGATCCAGGGTGTGAGTGGCAAGGATGATCGTCTTTCCTGCCTCATGTAAATGCTGCAGGGTCTTTATGAGCCATGACTGCGATCGTGGGTCCAATCCTAAGAACGGTTCATCGAAGATCAGCACCTCTGGGTTCATGCTCAAAACCGAAGCAATCGCCACCTTGCGCTTCTCGCCTCCGCTCAGGCGGAAGGGAGGTCTCTCGGATAGGTGCTCGATTCCAAGATAGCGCAAGATGTCGTTCACACGATCTGTGACCTCCGACTCCGCAATACCAACCTGCCGAGGGCCAAACGCCAATTCCTCATAAACGGTTGCGTTGAACAACTGCGCATCCGCGTTCTGGAAAACGAACCCAACGCTCTGGCGAAATCGATAACGAAATTCCGGCTTTTCCAAAGAACGCTCATTTAGAACTTCTCCTTGAAACTGAATGGCGCCTGAACTGGCAAAGAGTAGGCCGTCGAGAATCCTCAACAGCGTCGATTTCCCACTTCCGTTTGCACCAAGAATTACTATTCGATCTCGAGCTTCAATTGTGAAACTCAACTCCTGTAGAGCGGGGGTCCCGTCCGAATAGCGGTATCCGAGATTCGTTAGCTCAAATAGCACGTGAGACTCCCGATAAAACCGCGATCGCCAGGCAAGCGACTCCAAGACAAACTGCAATCGAATCGATCGCTTTCCAATTCGAGTTGATACGAGTACGCCGGATTCGATCGAAACTGCGGGCAACCATGGCTTGGTGCACTTCCTCGGTGAATGCTTGGCTCTTGGCGAACAGTATCGCCGTACCTCGACCGGCATACGTTCGCCCTTGGTTCTTGCCGTTGGGTACCACCTGCCTGGAAGTCCTCGCCTCAACCATTTCCGCTAACGCCTCGACAACCACGAAGAGGTATCGGTAAGTCAGGGTAGCTGCTGCCAAGAACATCTGCGGAACCCCAATCGCTCGAAGCGATTGCAGGAGCTCGTTCCATTTTGTAGTTAGCGTCCAGACCATTGCCAAGCTAATTCCGGCACACAAACGCAACAAGATCATTTCGGACGAATGCAAACCGGTCGACGATACATCGACGCCGAGGATTCGGAACTCCGATGGCCCGGAAGTCACCGAACGAAGCGAAAGAGGCACGGCAACGATAAGACCAAAGAAAAGAACCGTTTCGACGACTCTCGAGCAGAAGGCTTTGAGCGGAACCCTCGAAAGTGCTGCGAGCACAATCACCAACCCGACAAACGCCGTCACAGGCCACACCGATCGAGCGATCCCAGACGCGATCAGTAGGCAAAGGAATCCTATCGCCTTGGCAAGCGGATTGATCGATTGCAGGAACCCGTTGCTTCGAGCGATCTCTTCCGACGCTATCGCCTTCTCCACCGTCTTGCGCATCTTTTCGATGGTTTTCCTGAGCCATTGGCTTTCATGGCCGACATCAGCCGTCCTAGCCGGATTCTTCTGAGTCAACCATTCCGGCATCTTTTCGGTTGGCGCACCTAGAGGGAGTTCGGTTAGTGGGACCACTCGCGCTCCTCGAATCACAACACGGGCAAATGCGGCGACAAGACAGCATCCGACGACGGCGCTTACCAAGTAGCCCAAAACCTGCCAGGTCGTTCCGGTGAGACCTCCAAATCCGTAGTCGAGAAGAACCGGGTGAACGATTTCGTGCGAGTTGGCCATTCCCTGTGGGGAGTATCCGATCTTCTGCGCCAACTTCGGCAGGTCCCATTCACCCCAAGCATCGGCTCCTGCAAGCAACCCGATAGGAGTGAGGATCAGTATCCAACCGAACTTACGGATCAATCGGATTCCTGAATCCACTTTCGGCCTGGAATCTGCTCGCCTGAACTCCGGAAAAGAAACCCACAAGTAGGCAAGAGCCGACATCGTGATTACCGACTCCGCCGGCCCGGCGATCAGGAGATGGCTGATCACCATTGCAGGGACCGCAACGTTGAGCCCAAATGGGCAGTACAGAGCATGCCCAACAGCGTCGTGAGCAATGGCCGGTTGAATTCCGAGGAGCACCCCGGCACTCAGCGATGCCACCACGGTTCCGACGTATGCCCCGATCGCAGCAGCGATTGTGCGTCGGCGATGATGTTCTTGGGATCCCGCAAGAAGCCGATAGATCCCATATCCGGCGAACGGCGCCACGAAACCCATGTCCCAACAGTTCGCCCCGAGAGACAGGATGCCGCCATCGCCAAACAGCAGAGCCTGGATCACCAGTGTCAGAGTCATCCCCATGAGGGCTGCCCATGGGCCGACCAGAATTGCGAGCAAGGTTGCCCCTAGCGCATGAGCGCTCGTACCCCCAATCGCGGGGATATTGAACATCTGAATTGCGAAACAAAAGGCGGCGCCGATCGAGAGCAATGGCGCCTGCCTGGTGCTCAACTCTCTCGTCGTTTTCCGGATGCCCACTGCCCATAGAGGGACCATGACAGCGTAGGCGACAATTTCGGTCGAAGGACTTAGATAGGCGTCGGGGATGTGCATGGCCGGGCAAGGGAGAGATGCGCCGGATTGCAGGGAGGCAATCCGGCTACATATTTACCCGAGCCGTCACGGAGCCGTTTTGCCGCTACTTCTTGGGGACGAACTTCATTGCGACGGAATTCATGCAATAGCGAAGGCCGGTAGGCTTCGGACCATCGTCAAAAACATGCCCAAGATGTCCACCGCAGCGTGCGCATCGCACTTCGTCGCGAATCATGCCATCACTGGTATCGCGGTTGCTATCGACGACGTTCTTCGCTACCGGTTCGAAGAAACTGGGCCAACCCGTGTGGGAATCGAACTTCGTGCTTGAGCTGAAAAGCTTTAGTCCGCACCCTGCGCAGAAATAGTCGCCAACCTTGTGATTATCCCAGTAGGCTCCGCTGTAGGCTCGCTCGGTGCCAGACTGCCTCAACACGTCGTACTGCTGAGGAGTCAAGATCTTTTTCCACTCAGCGTCGGACTTCACGACCTTCTTTATAGGCTGAACTCCGGAACGTGATTGTGCGATGGCAAGGGCGCAGCACGTGAGCATTGCGAATGCGATTCCTAAGCCTTTTTGGTACTTCTTCATTTGATTCTCCGTTATTTGCAAGTCGAGGCGGACCTGCCTCGTTAATAAGAATCTTGAGCGACGAAAAGTTCGACGAAAGCGTTTGAAACGCCTTTGATTCGCGGTTGATCGGGGATTGAGCTCCTGACAGGGCCTTCGGTCCTGGTTCGGGGTTGAAATGAGCTAGTGCATTCTCTTATACGGTGTGTAGCCCTTTGAGATCTCAACCGTATACACACACGCCGTTTGCGGTGGGACCGTGACTTCGAACATCCCGGAGAAGGACTGAACAGTCTTACCGCCGATCAAATCCCTGAGTTGACCGCCGTTCATGATTCGTCCATCGCGCGTTGCAACCGTTTCAGTGACCGCCTCCGACGAAGGATTAGCCAGCACAATAACCGTCTCTGCCGTCTTGTCCGTCTTTCGCACGAACCCTAGCAGTCGGTCTGAATCGAGGGCCAAGTAATCGCCTATCTTAAGCGCAGGATGTGACTTCCGCATCGCAATGAGCTTTTTGGTCCATGTCAATTCGGTATTCGACTTCGTTAGTAAGTCCCAGCGCATGGGTCCCCTACTTCCAGGGTCCCCGGCACCTGCCATCCCCAGTTCGGCCCCATAGTAGATCACTGGGCAACCGGGCAGGGTGAACTGAAGAACTTGGGCAAGCCGTCTTGCTTTCTCGTCGGGAAGAAGCGACTTGAGTCGGCTTGTGTCGTGGTTATCCAGCACAAGCCATGACTTGAGAAGATGGTCGATGCCAACATCGGAGACCATTCGCTCCAACATCCGGTTCGCTTGAGAAGCCGACACCTTCTTTTCGAGAAGGTCCATCACAACTCTCCTCGCGAAGAAATTCATGATTCCGTCAAGCGCTGGAAACCAACCTGTCGGGTAATTCCAAATCTCCCCGATGACAACGCTATCCGACTTGGCGCGGTGTGCCGCCTTTGTCAGGTCGCCGAGATACTTCGGACCGAGTTCGAAAGCTGTATCGAGCCGCCAACCATCGACGCCTTCAGTGAGATACTTTTGAACGACCGAGTCCGGACTATCCCAAATGTACTTTTGAACGGCAGGATTCTCAATTCGCGCCTCGGGTAGGTTGTGGACGTTCGCCCACGCCCGGTAACCGCCTGCGTATTTCGGACCGATGAAAAACCAGTCGCGATAGGGGCTCTTTGGGTCGTTAAGCGCAGATTGGAACTTCGGAGAAGTCCGGCCCATGTGGTTGAAAACGCCGTCGAGCATGAGCTTCATTCCTTTGGAATGGAGCTCATGTGCGAGATTCGAGACGTCCTTTCGCGTGCCGTATTCGGGAGATACTTCCGCCCAATCCGTAGCGTCGTATTTGTGGTTGGTGAAAGCGTTTTGGATCGGGTTTAGATAGAGAACGTCGGCGCCCAATGAGTGGATATAGCCCAATTTACGTTGGAGGCTGTCTAGATCGCCTCCCCAAAAGGCCAACTCATGGCTCCATAGCCCCAATTCGGGTACAGGATGACCTGAAGTAGGCTCTTCCGCCCACGGATGCAGGGAGCGTGGGGATGCATATAGCTTCCGCTTGGACTCTAGATGCTCGGATGGCGCAAAGCGATCGACGATTGCCTGGTATACGATCGGTCCGTTCCGCCAGTCGCCTTTTCGGTTTTGGAAAACTCTCGATAGTGAGCGGTCGGAGTCAGTCATCATAGCGCTCGATTCCTGAGAATAGGCGATTACGGATGGAAGGGCGACACACAGCAAAGCGGTCGATCGAATCAGGTTTTGCATCGACAATGACTCCGTAGTTAGCGCCAAATGTGCTCACGCGAGGATCGCCGATTCACGGCGGATCCTCGCGGGAAAATCGTTACTTGATGTTGTATTTAGTCTTGATCTCAGCGATTTTCTGCGCTTTCTGAGCCTCAGGCATCGGAGCATGCTCGATCATCGAAATCTGCTGATCGGGAGGAAGTGAGTCTTCTTTCTTCTTCAGTGCCTCGACGTTCGGTCCCTCAGGTTGCATTCCCATGCTGCAGCCGGAAAGCACACCGACACCGATAAGCCCAACGAGTACGAGCGTTAGCGTTGTTTTCATAATTCTTGCCTTGATGCGACGAAGGCAGTGGAGGCTAGCGCCCCCACTGCCGGATTCGCGGTCGAATTTACTGGGTGTTGGCGTTGCCCCAGTTGGTTCCCCAGTACCAGAAGCACTGGCCCTGGTAGTTGCCGTATGCCCACGAGATGTTCGCAGGAGAGCAGCCGCCGCCGGTGCTGTCGTTGTACGTTGGGTCTGGAATGAGCTGCTTGAGCGGGAACGACTTGGCGTGTCCGTCGAGCATGAGCATGTTCTGCATGCCGGCGAATGCGCCAGTGAAGTTGCCCCAGAAGCCGACTGCCGTGCCTGGCCAGTTGGTGATCGAGACGGGGAAGTCGAACAGGAGCGGGACCTTGGCGATGTTCGTGTAGGTCGTCGAACCTGGGCCGATGCCGTTGATACCGTCGCCGGTGTTACCGCCGCTGGTCATGCTGATGCTCGGGTGAGAGTAGCCGTTCGTCTGACCGCCGGTTGGACAGCCGTTCTGCTTGTACGAAGACAGAATGATGTTGAACATGTAGTCATCGGGCGGATAAACGTCCGAGAAGTACACGGGGTCTTTCGTGTCGGGAGTCGATGTTAGACCCACGCAAGGATCGTTCGGCGGGATGACGTAGTCGCCATAGCCGTTGTCCGCTTGCTGGTGCTGAAGCGTTCCGACCTTGTATGGACTCGCCGGATCCTTCCAGATCTGAACGTTCTTGACGTACGGTGCAAGACCGGCGGCCATAACGTACGTCTGGTCCTTCAAACCGTTCTCAACGCCGAGCGGGAAGATGTCATCCGAATCGTTGCCGTACATGAAGAACGACAAGCCGATCTGCTTGACGTTGGAAAGGTCGGCCGTCTTCTTGGCAGCCAGTTTCGCTTGAGCGAATACCGGGAAGAGGATAGCGGCGAGAATCGCGATGATTGCGATAACGACGAGTAGTTCGATGAGCGTAAAGCCCAGTCTTCTTTGACGTTTCATAGAGGCTCCTTGTGAGCGGATGCTATAGACATTGCCGATGCGGCGCTTGGTATGGCGCGCCCATTGTGGCGAGAGTGAATAAATGATCCCGAACGGGGGACAAGAACAGCGGCAGACCGAGCGGCAAGCCGCAGATGAAGAGTGCCCTTTGAGGGAGAACAGGTTCTTCCACTAAGAGCGTCTGTGAATTCGACCGTGGCTGCGGATCGAGGGAGCCCAGCTACGGAGGACAGGTTTAAGTCGATGCTGTGAGGCTGTGTGTCGCGGTTGATGGCAACGACATCAGCCTTCTCTTCAAGCACTCGGGCAAACGCGACAACTCGTGTCGCATCGTCCGAAATCAACGGCACGGGGTCACCAGACTGCAGGGGCAGGTTGGCATTCCGAGCGTGAATCAGGACCTTGTAGAGCGCCAGAAAATCGTTTTTTGGGGTGACAGTCGACCATGCCATGGCGCGTCGGTTGTCAGGGTCTTTTGCACCCTCCATGCCGATCTCGTCGCCGTAGTAAATGCTCGGAGCACCTACCCAGGTGAACTGCAGGATCGCAGCAAGCTTTGCGAGGCTTCGGTCTCCATTGCACAAAGTCAGGATGCGAGGAGTATCGTGGCTCCCGATCAGGTTCATCATGTTCCGGGACACCTGTGGGGCGTAGCTGCTATATACGCGCATCAGGTTCTTCATAAGATCCGATGCCTTGCCTGATCCGCTACTCGTAAGAAACCCGAGAATCGCCTGTCTGAACTGGTAGTTCATCACAGAGTCCCACTGATCGCCCTTGAGCCATGGCGTACCGTCTCCCCAAACCTCGCCGACAATCCAGGCATCCTTGTCGAGAGACTTAACCTTGGTTCGAAACTTACGCCAGAAGTCCGGTGTGACCTCATTCGCAGCGTCAAGTCGCCATCCGTTGATTCCAGCCTTTGTCTGCCAGTATTCGGGAACGCCAAGCATGTAGTGCGTCGCCGCCTTGCTGCCGTAGTTCACCTTAGGCATCGAAGGATAGTTGAACCATGCCACGTAATTCGGATCCCTCTGGATCCTGACCGGGAACGAATTGAACGTATACCAATCCTTGAAGTTCGATTCGGCGCCGTTCTTGACGACATCGGCAAACGGTGCGAATGACGTTGCGGTGTGGTTGAAGACGCCGTCAAGGATCGTTCGAATCCCTGCTTGCTTGAGGGTTTACGTCGCGTAGGTGCCATGTTGTTTGTTTTGAGTGGTTTTCTGTTGGGGTTTGATTCGTCTCTTGTTTATGGATTGCGACCAAATGGCGCTGTTCGAGTCTGCTCCTGAGGAAGTATCGGTCTCTGGGAAAGGTGTTTCTCGACATGTTCGCTCTAGCGCGAAGTTTCGAGATCCTTTGGAGTTCCCTCTGTTTCCTGAGGTTCCTGGCGCGAGTGTTCCTTCAGATCATTTGGCGCGGCAGATCATTGCGATTCTGTCCGAGATGGACCTAAGCTTTTTGACGCGCATGTACGCTCATCGCGGCGGCGTTCCCTACCACCCCATCAATCTTCTTGCCGTGGTGCTCTACGGTATGACTCGAGGGCATCGTCTCGGGCGCGAGTTAGAGGAGGAGTGCCGCTTCGACGACCGATATCGTTTCCTGATGGGTGGTCATACTCCAGACGACCGCACGTTCGACCGATTCATCGAGCGAGTTGGCCCGCACCTTGAGTCTGTTATGGCTCAGGTCCTCGTGAAAGCCAAAAAGCTCGGGATGTCCAAAGGTAATGAGGTGGCGATCGACGGATGCAAGGTTCCAGGCAGTTCGTCTTGGTGGAAGTCTCACAAAGACTCTTGTGAGGTCCCTTCGGACCCTGATGCGCGCCTGATGAACTCCCACGGTCGTCGGCTAGTTGGCTACAACGCTCTGCTTGCAGTGGATACCGGCGACGGGCTCATCGTTGGCGCTCAGCTAGTGAACGACCAAAACGACATGCACTGCGCTCCTGTAATTTTGGAGTCGGTCCGTTCTCAATTGGGCGAATTGCCTTGTGTTGCTCTAGGTGACAGCGGCTTTGAGAGTCCAGCAGGTATTGCCGGGCTCGAAGACATGGGGGTCGATACGGTGTTTGCGTATCGGAACAGCCTTCCTGAATGCCTAGACCTTAATGGCGAGGGCCAATTGGTCTGTCCGGCTAGGAAGGTGCTTGTCAAACTTGGATCACAAAGGAAAACTTCGGATGGTCGGCTCTATGACGCGTATCGGCCGGAGGGCGGTTGCCAAGGTTGCCCGTTCAAGACCAGTTGTGAGTTCTTTACCAAGGAACTTCAAGTCCCTCGAGGCACTGATCCCGGTGCGAGATATCGCAACCGAGCTCGATTTCACTCTGCCGCCTATGCCGGAGCGATGAACCGCAGGAGGTGTGCCGAGACACCCTTTGCCTTTCTAAGGCGCCACGATATGTTCGACAGGTTCCGAGGAAGAAGTCTTAACAAGGCCAGAGCCGAGTATTTCCTCTGGGTTGTCTCCTATAACCTGCGAAAGATCCTAAGGAACTCAGGAGCGCTCTTAGACGCCGTTTTGAGCTCCTTAAAGTGGATTTTCGCGCTCGAACAACCCGCACAAACCACGATTCATGCGCATCTCGTCCTATTTGGGATTCGAACCGATTAAGCGAGTTCACAATGACGCAACCCCTTGAGGTCGTGGGTGAGTTTGAAGAACTCCTCGTTCGTCCCAAAGATAGGGTCGATCTTCAGGTAGTCGGCAGTCTCATATCGGTGGTTCGACGGGGATTTGAATACGGGATTGAAGAACACCGTAGAGATCCCTAGGCCTTTGAGATAGTCGAGATGCTGCTCGACACCGGCAATATCGCCACCGAAGTAATTGCTGTAGGTCGGCTTGCCGTCCCAAGCGACGACGTTTGCGGGGTCGTTCCGTTTGTCGCCGTTTGCAAATCGATCCGGGAAGATGTGATAGATGACGGAGTGCTCGACCCAATCCGGCACCACGAACGGCTTGAACGTCTTTGCATTGACGACAAAGGTATCGGCTGGCAAGTTGTGGTTCGGTTTCTGCTTTGAGGCTTTCCAGGGTTGATGCCCACCAGGTATCCCCATAAGCGACTTCAGGCCTTGAGGTCCAAATATGTATGGCCCTTTGCCGTCGTCGAGTAGAAATCGATAATTGACGTCCTTCTTTCGATCCCACGGCACCTGAACCGAATACATATCGTAGAAACCGTCGCCGCCGACGTCGGACATCTTGAAGGTCCCGACTCCATCGACCGCAACCTGCACGCTCTTGATATCGGTCGTGCGAGTCCTCAGTGCGAGCGTCAGCTTGCCTCGATCGTAATTCAGATATGGGATTTCGGAGAGGTGGAGCAGGGCGCTCGCTGTGATTATCCCGTCGCCGATTAAAGCAGGTTTCGAATCCCCTGCTCCCCCGATTATGAGTTGTGAATTCGTATTCCCATTCCCATCGTCCACATTTCGGGCAGCTTTCGGATCGGTGATCCACGTGTCACCGTTGAGGACAAATTTGTACGTGTAGCTCCCGGGCTTCAACTTGATGTGTTTGGTCCACGTTACTCCGTCTGCCGAAACGCGGAGAGGATCGGCATCCTTATTCCACCCATTGAAGCTTCCCGCGACATTGACGCGAGATAGGTTCTCCATTGCGTGATAGATGAAGGCGTGGTCAACCTCACCGGTTTGCATCAGCATCAATCCGATGTAGCCAAGGATCATCTGGCCACCGCCATCGCCCGCTGTGAAGAACCGCGAACCATAAGCTCGCATGGAATGATCTGGCGAACAAGCACATCCGAAGCCTCTTCATCCTCGATCACTTGAAGCAGTTTGCAGACGGCTGCTTGGACGATATGCTCGATACCCAGACTGACTGAAGTTAGGCCCCCGTCGAGAAGGTTACAAAGACTTGAGTCGTTGAAGGCGACGAGGCCGAGTTGCTCGGGCACTCGATAGTTCAACTGCCTGGCCGCCAAGACAACTCCGCAAGCCATGAAGTCGTCCAGCACGACGATCGCCTCCGGCCGTTTCGTCGCCAATAGGTCGACCGCGGAATGCCTTGCCGGTTCAAATCCGAATTTCGAGTGGCAGATAATCGGCTCTAGGCCCTCTTTGACGACGGCTCTGCGATACCCCTCGATTCGATCGTCGCTAACCGTAACATGCTCCGGACCTCCGATCATCGCGACCCGCTTGAATCCCTGCTCAATGAGGTGGCGCGTTGCGATTTCGCCGGCATGCACGTTGTCGTTATCTACTGAGTAAATGTCGTCGTTTTTAGGGTTGCCAATCAGGACGAACGGGAATTTGTCGCGCTGTAGAAGCGTGATTCTTTCGTCGGAAGCTTCCGGTTCCACGAGGATGAGGCCGTCGACTCGACGCGTGCGCAGCATCTCATCGTAGATCCCTTCTTGTGAAGCCTCGTCGGTAACGACGTCCACACAAAGGTGGTACGGCTTGCCGCACAAGAAGTCCATGATGCCGGCAGTCAGCGCTGCGAAGAACGGGTCGTCGGACAATCCGCCGAACGGACGCTTGAGTACGAGGCCGATCAAACCTGTTCGTCGAAGCCGAAGCGAACGGGCCCGGACGTCGGGTTGATAGTTGTGAAGGCGGATAACGTCGAGGACCCTATCGCGAATTGCCACCTCGACCCTGTCGTCTCCGGATAGGACACGGGACACGGTCGCCTGGGACACTTTCGCAAACCTTGCGATATCAAGTTGGGTCACCCTCATTGGCGCTTAACTCTGAGAATACGAATTCACTGAATACGTATTCAGGAGTCAATAGTAGCACAAGAATACGTATTTACAATATCCTCCGAGAATATTTTCTTGCGCTTTGATGCGCTAGAAAAGGATCACCGACCGAATGACGTCGCCGGTCTCCATCATCTCGAACGCCTCTTCAACCTGCTCCAACTCGATGGTCTTGGTGACCATTCCATCGAGGTCCAGCTTGCCTTGCAGATACAATTGCGCGAGTAAAGGAAAGTCGTTCGACGGCAGGGCGTCTCCGCAATGACATACGCAAAGCTTGGCCTTATTCCAGTAAAAGCCGGTGTCCATATCGCCCAGGTCGAGGGTTACCGAGGCATTTGATTCCGGCAAGCCGATATGAATTGCAGTTCCGGCATAGGTCAGCATTCTAACGGCCTGATCGATGCACTGTGGAAGTCCGACCGCTTCATAGGCGAAATCTACGCCTTCGCCACTCAGTTCGCGAACCTTTGCTACCGCATCGACCTTGCTCGCATCGACGACATCGGTCGCGCCGAACTTCTTCGCCCATTCAAGCTTGGTTGGGGAAAGGTCAACTGCGATGATCTGCTTGGCATGAGCGATCCGTGCCCCTTGAATAACGGACAACCCGACTCCGCCACAACCGATCACCGCAACCCTGGCGCCCGGCCAGACCGGGGCTGTATTGAGCGTTGCTCCAACTCCGGTGACTACGCCGCAAGCAAGTAGGCAAGCTTTGTCCAAGGGCATGTTAGCCGGCATTTTGATTGCAGCCTTCTGGTGCACAACGGTGTGCGTCGAAAAGGTGCCACAGCGAAGCACTTGGGTCAGCAGGTCGCCGCCATTCTTTCGGTGGATTCTCTGCTTGGCGCGCAGAGCCATCCAACATCGGCGAGGATCGCCGCGAAGGCAGGCCGGGCACTCGCCACATGGCGCGCGGTATGCGATGACTACGGGATCGCCGGGGGCGAGGGTCGTGACGCCTTCGCCCACAGCCTCGATGTAACCCGCGCCCTCGTGTCCTAGCAGAATCGGGAATGCCATCCCCATCCCTTTCATGTTTTTAACGTGAAGGTCCGTGTGGCAAACACCGCTTGCAGCAAGCTTGACAAGGACCTCTCCTGGTCCGGGTGGATCGATCACTATCTCTTCAATCACTACCGGAGCGCCAGGCTCCAGCAACATCGCTGCACGTCCTTCAAAGGCCATCCGCATAGGATATCACGCGATGCCCGGCCAAGACCACGTATGGGCCTCTTAGACCAATCGATCCACCAGCGCAACTGTCAGCCTGGCCAACTGCTCCATCGCTTCCGAATGCATGATCTCGAACCCGTGGCTGTTTTCCATCGGGAGACCCAATGTAAAAGGACGGGCGCATAACCCCTTGGATGCCGCGCAAGAAGCGTCGCTCCCTCCTCTTGAGAATGCCTGAAACTGAATTGGAACGCCGATCTCTCGTGCGATCTCTGCGATCAACTCGAGGTCAGCCGGAGCAGGCGCAGAATAGCTGTCGTTCACCCAAATCGAGGGAGCCGACGTCAGGTCCGAAGGCGCGTCCGGAACGATTGGCCCGAGTTCCAGAGCGATGCACACCTCAGGATGCAATTCGTGCAGCAGGTACTGTGCCCCTTCCCCACCAACCTCTTCGGCACTGGTTGCAGCAAAGACAACCCCATTCTTACTGCCCAATCGGTCTAGCGCCAGAAGCCAGGACACGATGTCGGCTCGGTCGTCGAGGAAGTAACCGGCAACGTAATCTCCTAACTCCAGGATCGAACGTCTCGATTTGGCCACCACAACCCGCGTCCCCGGGCGGACCCCGCGAGCCGATAGCTCCGTTGCCGTCAGACCGGTAAAGACGCTTGCCGATGTCCAATCGAGAGGGAGTTCGCGCGCCCTTTGAGCACGAGAAGACGGATCGTTGGTATGAATCGAACCAAAGCCGATCACGCCCGGAACGACACCGGCAGTGGCAAGGATATCGACGGGACCTTCTCCGAGCTTCCAAGGGTAGAGCCCTCCCAGACTGGTCACCGCGAGTGTTCCGTTTGGTTCGACACGGCGAACCAACAATGCAATTTCATCCATATGAGCGGTAACAACTACCTTCGGCTTGCTTCGGTCGAAGCGAACAATCAGATTGCCTTTCGCATCGCGCTCAACGCCATGACCGATTTCCTTAACCAGCCTCTTGATCTCGTCGGCTAGTTCGCTTTCTTGACCGGGCGGCGCAGGAATCGCAGTGAGGTTTTTCAATAGGTCGAGAGCGTCCATGGAGTGTTAGCGTATCCGATGCTTGGCTTCAGGTAGCAAGATCGTTAAGATGGAGGGGTGAAACCGCCCTGCCTTGTCACAATTCTCGTGGCTGCAACGCTCACTTCCGCCGCCTCGGCACAGATCACACCTGAGTTCGCATACAACGGCATCGGGCGACCGCTTCGAGTGAACGTGCGCGTACCAGGCGGATACCGTGGCGAAGTCAAGATTGCGTTGCTTGAGCCAGTTACCGCAGAGATTGTGGAAACGGCGGCGACAACAACCGGAGAGCAAGATTTGGCGGAGTTGTTTCACGGTCTTTGGTCGAACAAGAAGCCGGCGCTCAAGTACGCCCAGTTGATGGTTGGCGACGAGAAAGTCGGGCCTGCCTTAGTTCTTCAGCCGATGCTGAACCCTCAGATCTCGAGACTCAAAGCGGATGGCAAGACCGTTGAGTTCGTCACCGACGAAGACGGGCCGATGTTCAACGGGATTCGAGCTTACGTCGATCAGCACCTTATTCTCGATACATCCATGGGTTCGATCGAGTTCCAATTGCGCCCGGATGCGGCGCCCAACACCACTTGGACGATTATGGAGTTGGTGAAGGGCGGACTCTACCGGGATACGATCTTCCATCGCGTCGTTGCAAAGCGTAAAGACGGAACTCCATTTGTGATCCAAGGAGGAGATCCAACCGGCACTGGCAGCGGTGGCGCCGGGTTCAGTTACCCGCTTGAGGACAGCTCGCTGCATCACGACTTCGGAGTCATCTCGATCGCTCGATCCACCGACCCTAACACCAATGGCTGCCAAATCTTCGTTGGGCTTAGCCGAGATGGCACAAAGCACCTAGATGGGAAATATGCGGCGTTCGGGCAGGCGGTGAAGGGCGCACAAACCATTCTCAAGATTGCGGCGGTCCCGGTCGGTAAGGAGGATCGACCTAACGATCCTCCCAGGATCAAGAACGCTCGACTGGTAAACGCTCCTCCCTACGGTACTGGGCCAAAGGCTTTGGCTCGGCCGATACCTTGATTCCCGAACTAGCCTCCGTCATGGCGCTTGCCGTTGTCGTGGCGATCGCCATTGTCGCGCTTATCGCCGTTGTCGTGCTTACCGCCGACATTTCGCTTGATCGGCCGGAGCCCCCTGGAAATAAAGTGTCCTCCTTCAGTTCGAATATCGACCGTCTGGGCTGAGTCGTTCCAGTCGACAGAGGAACCAAGGGCTTCGCTGACAAAGCGAAGGGGAACCATGACGCTGCCGTCGATGATCCTTGCTCGCCCATCGAGGTGAACGGCTCGGTTGTCGACCATTGCGTCTCGACCTTCAGCTTGCATGGTTAACGTGTGGTTTCCGCGCCTTCCAAGGACTTGGTGCTGGCTTTGATCCCAATCGATCGTGGCGCCCATCTGCTCGAACACACCGCGGATCGGTACATAGACCATCCCGTGGATCATCTGAGGTTGGGCATCGTTGAATCGGGTCGGCTGTCCATCGACATTGACCCGAATCTGATATGCGGAACAGATCGAAACCAATACTCCCGATGACAACAGAATCGTAGCGCCCTTAGCGAAGCTAGTAATACTCATTTGCCGGTCTGACGACGAGGTCCGGCCAATTGATCCAACGCCACTTAAAAAGCCCAACGCACAAAGCGAATTTCGAACAGTCTAATTCGACAACGACGCCGTTGAGAGATATGACTGAGACTTCTGCATGGTTTGCCGGCCCCAAGGGGGAGAACGGCGATTGGTTTACCGGCTGCATCGGCCGGATCCTTCAGGACTACTATGGATGGCGCCGAAACTATTTCCCCGAAGACGGCTTGGTCATTGACGCCGAAAGCCGTCGGGCTGGCGAAGCGTTTCAAGATCGGTTCGATGATCGCCTATTTGAACTGCTCGCAAAGCTCAAAGCGGACTTTCCGTTCCAGAGCCCTCGATACGCCGCACATATGGTTTCAGAGCAAACGCTTCCGGCAATTGCCGGATACCTCGCAGCGATGCTCTACAACCCGAACAACGTAACATCGGAGGCTGCGCCGGTAACGGTCAGGCTCGAGCTTGAAGCGGCACGAATGATCTCAAGAATGGTGGGTTATGGAGACGACAGCTGGTCCCACCTCACTAGCGGCGGGACGATCGCCAATATCGAAGCACTGTGGATGGCAAGGACAGTCAAATACCTTCCCCTTGTTGTCGGAGATATGCGCCGCCGGCTCGGACTTCCTGCTACCGCGCCGGTGTTCGGATGTCATCCCGAAGTCGCATTGAAAGGGTTCGCCGCAGTCTTCGACGAGGCTCCGACATCGATCGTCATTCGAGCGTATCTCGACTCCGAGCACAACGTAGTCGAGAGAGGATTTGCGAACGTCCTCGAGAAGATCGGGTCGCGCCCCACCGTGTTGGCCCCGGAAACTCAGCACTATTCGATCAAGAAGGCGCTCGACGTCCTCGGACTCGGACGAAGATCGTTGGTAACCATTCGGGTTGACGATGAATTTCGGATGGACATGGAGGATCTCGCCTATCAATTGGATCGGATCGACCGGCGAGGCGATCATGTGCTAGCAGTCGTTTCGGTTATCGGTACTACCGAAGAGGGCGCAATCGACCCGCTTGATAAGATCGTTCGATTGCGCGAAGAACAGGTTCAGAGCTTTTGGATTCATGCCGATGCAGCATACGGCGGCTATCTCCGAACGGTGACCCTTCCCGACCGAATCGGACTAGGGCAACCTTCGGCCACCGTTCAAGTCGACGGCAAGAAGATCGATGTTCCCCTCAAGCTGCCGGTTGGCGACTCTTGCGACGCATTGGAAGCACTCGGGAAGTGCGACTCGGTGACGATCGATCCGCACAAACTGGGATATGTCCCCTATCCCGCCGGCGCTATTTGCTTCCGTTCCGACATCGTCAAACCACTTGCCCGCCAAGACGCGCCTTACATTGAAGACGGGGTCGGCGACGTCAAGTCGGAAAGACAGTCCGAGAGCGTCGGAGTTTACATTTTGGAGGGAAGCAAACCCGGAGCGGCAGCAGCGGCCGTATGGCTATCGCACACTCTTATCCCACTCGATAAAAGCGGGCACGGCCTGTTGATGCAGGACAGTATTCGCAATGCTTGCGAGTTGCATGCTTTGCTTGAGCAATACCCGAGCATCACTGGTAAGACTGAAGTCCAAGCAGTTCCGATCTGTGCTCCCGGTTCCAACATTCTCTGCTTTGCCTTTCGTGGAGGCGGCGCCCGAACCCTCAAGGAGCAGAACTCCCTCAACCGTGCGATCTACGACCGGTTCAATCACTCGAAGAAGAGTGGCAAGCACGTTACCGAACAGGCATTTTTCCTGAGTCGCACCAGTCTGAACCCTGGACAATACTCACTTTCAACCGTTTCCTCATTTTTGAATCGCTTCGGCGTCTTGCCGTCCGAATATGAACAAGAAGGTGTCTTCCTGCTTCGATCTGTTCTGATGAATCCGTGGTATTCGGAAGCCAAGCGACGGGGGAGCTTTTTCGTGAGCGACCTTGTCGATTCCCTCTACCGAACTGCGGCAGAACTGATCGATTGTCCGTTTCTTATTGGAGTCGACAAGCCTACAATAGACTCATAAATGGCTTTTCTCGAACTACGATATTTCTCGAACGCACTTCAAAAACACACCGCCGCAAACGTGATTCTGCCCAATCCCGATTTGGTTGGGCCGTATCACGTAATGTTCCTGTTACACGGGCTTTCCGACGATCACACCGCATGGGCACGCCAGACTAGTATTGAGAGATATGTGGACGGATTGCCGCTCATCGTGGTGATGCCCGACGGGGGTAGGGGCTTCTATTCCGACGCCGTAGCCGGATTTCAATACGAAACCGCGATTGCAGTCGAGCTTCCGAAACTCATTGAGGCTTACTTCCCCACCAAGTTGCCTTGGTGCGCGACGGGGCTCTCGATGGGTGGATACGGAGCGGCAAAACTCGCCCTGAAATACCCGGGTCGGTTCCGATCTGGACATTCGCACTCGGGAGCGGTCCTCTTCGGTCACCACGCTTTCGACGCGACCGATTTGCCGCGCGAACTCGACCCAAAGATAGAATTCGAGTTTCGCAGAATCGTGGGAGACTCGCCTACGGGCGGACCTGACGATCTCTGCGCGGCGGCGGAGAACATGTCGGCTGTTGACCGTCCGGCACTTAGGATCGACTGCGGCTTCGACGACTTCTTGCTAGCCGACAACCGAAAGTTTCGCGACCACTTGGTTTCGATCGGTTTCCCTCACGAATATGAGGAGTTTCTTGGGAGCCATGAGTGGGGATATTGGAACGAGCACGTTCAGGAGGCGATTGCATTCCACCGAAAGAACCTGGAATTCTAGCCTACGAGGCAAGAAGTTACTGGTAATTATACGTGCATCTAATCGGTCGCCGGATTAACGCTACCCAGAGTCTGCACACGGTTTGTGAGGCACTTAAAGAAGGTCCACGCTAAACGCGAATTGCTGAGATTCAGAATCGACCGCACAATACCTGCATTAGACGAGCTCAACCTTAAAAGGAGCTTGGCAGGAAAAAATGAAAACCAGATCAATATTCTCAATAATCCTCGTGGCATGCATCGCTTCGGCGGCGTTTGCCGATGGAGGCGATGACGGCGGCGACGGCGGAAACAAATCCAAAGTAGCTGCCGGAAGGACCTTCACGTACTTCGCTTCGGACGCAGTAAACCAAGATTTTTCCCATGCTGGGCCAGTCACTCTCACGTCAAAAACAACAGTGACTTTGAATCCCTACCTCTATATCATCGGCAATCTCAGCGCAAACTGGGTGGTTCGAGGATGGGGAGTCGGCAACGACACGGAAGTGAATACGATCCGCTTCTACCACGCGGACACATTGACTCTTGACTTTTCACGCTTCGACAATCCGGCAAAGATAAAGGGCCCGAAGACGGGCGCCCAATCGATCCCACTTCAGGGGCAAGTCCAGATATTCAATGACAAGACTTCAGGCCTGCTTTTCGATAGCGGAATGGTCGGAATAGCCAATCTGAACAACGTGTTCCAACCAAGTGGCCCAAGTTTTAATGCTAAAGCCACCGGCGGAATCATGCGGATGAACTTCGGCCGCAAGATTTCGATTACGCCTGACATCGGGCCAGGCACTTACCAAAACATCGGCGTGATCACCGTCATCCGAAACTGATGAAACCGAACCGAGATGTAAGCCCAAGAGGGCTTACATCTTT
>Ga0364866_10452_pt1 | contig 25596 bp, 27 predicted proteins | sample ExccelAu500001D3_3_FD_206913 | JGI IMG/M metagenome (GOLD analysis project Ga0364866, IMG submission 206913) | Enriched cells from Trout Bog Lake Hypolimnion, Wisconsin, USA - BchlTB.Aug13.5000.01.D3 | ecosystem: Environmental > Aquatic > Freshwater > Lake > Hypolimnion/Profundal zone | place... | reverse complement strand
CGGAAGGGGTGCGTGTGCTGGGGCCGTGCACGGCGCCCATCGCGCGCATCAAAGGGACTTACCGCTTTCACATGATTCTGAAAGCTAGTTCGCGCAAGGCGCTCAATGCGGCACTGCGCGGGATGCTGGCCCACGCCGACGCGGCGGGGGTGCCACGGCGAAATCTGATTGTGGATGTGGATGCGATCAGGCTGATGTGACGTCTGGCGGTTGGGCTGGGCTCATCGGCACGACCGATCCCGTAGCCTTTCAGAATATCGACTCACGCGGCTGCTCACGGCGCGGTGCGGAACGGGTCGAGATGCAGGAAGTGCATCAGCGAGTTGTCGTAGAAGGGGACGGGGGTGAAGGTGAGCAGGAAGATGATGAGGCCGATGGCGCCCAGCAGCAACCGGCCCGACTTCAGTTCGGGCTCGACCGGGACGTTGGGGTGGCGCATTGCGGGAATCATGAGGAAGATGCCCCACAGCATCCAGCCCACCCAAAACACGGATCCGGCAATGAACAGCAGGAACGGCAGCACGTTGGTAAAGGTCTTGTGCAGCCGCGGCGAGACCGCATAAAGGATGTGCCCGCCGTCCAACTGGCCGCCGGGAATGAGATTGAGCGAGGTAATGAACAGGCCGATCCAGCCGGCCACCAGCACTGGATGAGGCGCGATGTGATCGAACGATGGGATGGAGGGGTCCCACTGCCGCAGAAGTGCATGAAGCAGCCGGATAGTCAGCGGCTCGCCGCCAAAGCGGACAATGGCATGGGGCGCGTCTGCCGGCGCCTGGAAGCTGAGGGCGAAGCCTACGGCGACGGCGATGGTAGAGGCGATGTAGCCGCAGAGAGGGCCATAGATTCCCACATCCATGAGCGCGTCGCGGGTGGGGATCCGGGAGCGGATCTGGATAATCGCCCCTGCTGTCCCGCTGAGGGTAGGCGCCGGGAGCACCCAGGGCAGCGTGGCGCGAATCTTGTTCCAGCGGCAGGCGAAGTAGTGGCCGAACTCGTGAATGAGCAGAATGCCGAGCAGGGCGACGGAGAAGGCCCAGCCGGTAACGAACATCTCCGGATGGTCCGAGAGCCAGCTCCAGGGCCACAGGTCGCTGTCCCGTACTACAGGCGGCATGCCCTCGATGAAATTCTGCATGAACCGCGCGCCGTTTGCCGTGGTGGTGACCAGGCTGGCGGCCAGCAGCAACGCGGGCACGCAATAGTTCCGGAAGAAAGAACGCACCGGATTCCTCAGGACGGCTTGACGGTTGCCGGAGCTCCCCCGGAAGCAGAGGGCTCAGGCTGCTGAGCCGCCGGCCCAGACTTGCGCGGCGGAATTGTGTTTGGCTGGACCGGTGGCGGCCTCAAGTACGAGGCGCGCCAGCGGAATCCAGCGAATGCAGTTCCTTGCCCGGCTTGAAGCGCACCGCTTTGCCGGGAGTGATGCTGACCTCGGTGCCGGTTCTTGGGTTGCGGCCGATTCCGGTCTTGCGTGCGCGGACGCTGAAGACGCCGAATCCTCGCAGTTCAATGCGCTCGCCGGCGGTCAAGGCCTGCTTGAGGCCCTCGAAAACCGTATCCACCGCAGCCTCGGCCTTGGTGCGGGGCAGGCCCGTACGCTCGATCACATGATGGACGATGTCCTGCTTAATCAAAGGGGTAACCTCGCTGGCGCAACTGAATTGACTCTACTACGCCCTGTGAAAACGATGCTACAGGTTTTGCACGGATTGTGGAACATAGGAAAAGGTTTTCGAACCCCAACTGCAACGATTCTTTCGAGGAAAACCGGAATAATGGGTTCAAAAGGCTCCAATTTGCGCCGAGAGCAGGCATCCCCGCCTCTTGCCATTGAAATCCACCGCTCCGATTCCGTAAGATGAAGCGGTCAGGCTTGCCGAAAATCGCGGATTCGGTCTCCAATGTGTCCGCCAGGTTTGAAACAGGAGACTCATGTCGATTCAGAGCGACCGTTGGATCAGGGAACAGGCCATCAACCATAAGATGATCGAGCCTTTCAGCGAGAAGCAGGTGGCCTCCGGGGTCATCTCCTATGGTCTCTCCTCGTACGGTTACGACCTCCGGGTTTCGGACGAATTCAAGATTTTCACCAACGTGAACAGCGCCATCATCGATCCCAAGGCCTTCGACGAGCGGTCGTTCGTCAGCGTGCAGGCCAACTCGGTGATCGTGCCGCCAAACTCGTTCGCCTTGGCGCGGTCGGTGGAGTATTTTCGTATCCCCAGGGATGTACTGACGATCTGCGTTGGCAAATCGACCTATGCGCGTTGCGGAATCATTGTGAATGTGACGCCATTCGAGCCGGAGTGGGAGGGATTCGTGACACTTGAAATCTCCAACACCACACCGCTACCGGCCAAGGTATACGCCAACGAGGGCCTGTGCCAGATCCTTTTCTTCCGTTCCGATGAAACCTGCGAGGTCAGCTATGCCGACCGCAAGGGCAAATATCAGAAACAACAGGGAATTGTGCTGCCGAAGCTCTAACAGCGGGCATCGACACACCGGTTGAAGGAAGCGGAGGGATGGAATTGCCGAAGGGCGCCGCGGGCGAACTATGCCTGCGTGCCATTGAGGTCACGGCTCCCCCACCAGCAGCCTGGAGTTGCATCATGGGCACAACCTGCATTCTCGAACCGATACGCATTGGCCTGCTGGCCGATGAGCCGATCCGCCTGGAGGGTCTTAATACCATCTTCGAAAGCAATCCCGGCCCGGAGACTGCTCCCATTGTCCCCGTGACCGCCAATTTGCACGAACTGCTGGCCGACCTTACGCTCCACTACCTGGTGGTAGACCTGAACTCTTCCTCCGGAAGGATGGCCACCATTGAGGCGATTCGCACCGAGCGCCCGGATATCCGGCTGATTGTCATCGGTCCGGAGGGAGACGAAGAACTGGTCATGGACCTGGTCGTCGCCGGCGCGAGAGCCTACCTGGACCTCAAAGCCAGTCCCGGAACCGTGCGCCAAGCCATTGAAGTGGTCACCAGCGGATCGATCTGGGCGCCACGCCGCCTGCTCTCCAGGCTGATTGACCGGCTTCTGGATGTTCCCTCACCATCGCCCGCTGGTGAACCGGCGCTCCACCTCACGTCACGCGAAGTCCAGGTGCAGCAGATGATTCTCCAAGCCTGTTCCAACCGGGAAATTGCCCGCCGACTGGGGATTGAAGAGAGGACCGTCAAGGCCCATGTCAGCCGCCTGATGCGCAAGACCGGGGCCACAAATCGCATCGGGCTCTCCCTTCACGCACTCAATAGGACGCAGGCTTCAGGCGACTGATCGGATGCTCGCGGTTGGAAATCAGGGGCCGGATTGCTGTTTACTTAATGGTAAATAGCATGGTTACTAAAATCCATACTCCTTACGTAATCTTGTTAATATCCGATAATTTCCACAGAATGCTTTACAGAAACAACGCAGATCTGGGGAAAGGAGTTCCCAGGTGGCATGTTTTCCATGGTACCTGGGAACTCCTCTTTTTTCTTTCGCTGGTAACAGTGGTCTGCGCCCATCTTCTCCGCGCCAATTGCCCTCCCCAAGAGACCCACTGGCTTCCCCATCGAATCCTGCAAGACATCGCCGGCTTTTCAGTGGAGTTCTACGCCGGTTCGAAAGGTCTGGCTCGGCGTATGCCTCGCAATCACTGCTCCCGCTGGCGAGATGCGGCCTGGATGCTGGCGCGGCGGGCCTTAACCTTTCAGTTAATGGAATGGATTACTTTCGTCCACAATATCTCGATATTGTGGACAATTGGACGGTTTTTAAGAGGAAGTGAGCATTATTGACCACACCCATTCTTGAGGTCTAACACACAATATTTTCTAGAAACACCGCAGATCAGCGGTTAGGAGTTTCCAGGTAGCATGTCGTCCATGGGGCCTGGGAACTCCTCTTTTTTCTTCCCATGCCGCATCGAGACAAAAGTCCGCGGCAGCTTCCAGTTTCAGCCCACCCCCAAGCCCTCTCCCGCATCAAAGAATCAAGGCCGGTCCAACCGGCCTTGGTTCAGGCCTGTGTCCAACGGCCTGGCGCAGTTTTCGTCCCGATCGGGAGCGCCACCGCAAGTCCCCGTGAGGGATGCGTTCGCTGGCTCGAATGCTATACGCTGTGTTCGGTAGTCCTCGCGCATTGCCGGTGAAATGCTAGTATCTTCTGGAGTTCTGCCGGCCGGAGCGCTGCGTTGCCGCACGCGCCTCTCTTCCCTTCGATCGTTCAACAACCCGCGCCGGGAATGGCCGCGGAGTGGAAAGGACCTGAAAATGAAGAAGACGATTTCGCTGCTCAGTGTTTGTTTGCTGCTCACATGCACGGCCTTTGCGGGCTCCACACGCGAGGACTTGCAGGCTCGCGTCGATGCCGCCAAGGTGGTGCTTGACCAGATCATGGCTGCCGACGACGCCAGCATCCCCATGAATATTCTGGAACAGGCCACCTGCGTTGCAGTGGTACCGGGAATGAAGAAGGGCGCCTTCGTGGTAGGAATGCAGTACGGCCAGGGCGTGGTTACCTGCCGCACCGGCCACGGTTGGAGCGCGCCGGTGTTCATTCGCATGGCGGGCGGTTCGTTCGGCTTCCAGGCCGGCGGCCAGTCCACCGACCTGGTGCTGGTGGCCGTCAATGACCGCGGCTTCCAGGACCTGCTCAAGAGCAAGTTCAAGATTGGCGGCGATGCGGCTGCTTCAGCGGGTCCGGTGGGCCGCAACACCCAGGCCGCCACCGACTGGAAGATGAGCGCCGAACTGCTCACCTACTCGCGCAGCAAAGGCCTATTTGCCGGCATCGATCTGGACGGAACCAGCGTCAGCCAGAACTCCGAGGACACGCAGCTCTATTTTGGCCAGGCGCACGACTTCGAGTCGGTGCTCAAGGGCAATGTGGACGTGCCACAAGGCGCGATACCATTCGTCCGCGGGGTGGCTCAGTACTTCGTGAAGGCCAAGCACCGCAAGTAACCGACGGCCACGCTATCGAGCGACACGGAGCGTCCGGAGTTGGACAGCGCCCAGGTCTCAAAGTCGAGACCTGGCGGGGCAGGCTGCGCCGAATCCAATCCATGGTATGCCTGGAGCGTGGAAATGGAGCGTGAACAGAACATGAGAGCAAAGACCATTACCTATTGGGTAACCACTGGGCTCATTGCTTTTTTTATCGGAAGCGGCGGCGCCGTGCAGGTGCTGCAATATCTGGGCAACCCCCGTGGCATTGTGCCCGCTCTCCTCTACCCTTTGTACTTCTTCGCCATCCTGGGAGTTTGGAAGGTGCTGGGAGCCATCGCTATCCTTTGGCCGGGTTTTCCCCGGCTCAAGGAGTGGGCTTATGCCGGCATCTTCTTCGACCTGACCGGCGCGGCCGCATCGGTCGTGTTCATTGGCGGCTACGGCGCCTATGGCTTCCACGTTCTTGCCCCTCTCATCCTTGCCGGAGTTACTGTGGCGTCGTGGGCGCTGCGTCCGGAGAGCCGAAGGGCCGGCGTGCTTTCTGCCCCGAAGGGCTGACGGTTCCGAGCCCCGCGGGGAGCCGGAGACGGAAATGACCAATGACCACTTTCAAAACATCTCGTGAAATTCCGGCAACCGTGGAAGAGGTGTTCGCCGCAATCAGCCATCCGGAGCGACTGGCCCGCTGGTGGGGCCCGGCCGGCTTCACCAATACCTTCAGCGTCAGCGAATTCAAGAATGGCGGACGCTGGATCTTCACCATGCACGGACCAGACGGCATGGATTACCCCAACGAATGCGTCTTTGCCGAAATTGACTCGCCGGCGAAGGTCGTGGTGCGGCACGTCTGCGAGCCGAGCTTTCGGCTTACTATCGCTTCGGCTCCGTCGGCGGCGGGGACGGAGGTTTCCTGGTCGCAGGAGTTTGAGAGTTCCGAAGTCGCCCGCAGTCTCGAAGCCATTGCGGTCCCGGCCAACGAGCAGAACCTTGACCGTCTCGCAGCTGAGGTCTTACGCTGGCAGGGCGCACGATAGATCGGCGGACCCAACCCCTTTGAGAGTTAAGCGGAGTAGCCATGACAGAGACGAAAACAGCCAGGGCCGCGAACCCTGCCGCGAAGAAGGCTGCCCAGTTGGCCACAGTCGATGCTGAAGTGCGCGCGAAGATCTCTGCCATGCCGGCACACTTCAGTGCATTGGGCGAGCGCCTGCATGCGCTCATCCTGCGCAGCGCGCCGGCGCTGCAGCCGAGGGTCTGGTACGGCATGCCGGGCTACGTTAAAGACGGCAAGACGGTCTGCTTCTTCCGCGCGGACAAGAAATGGATGACGTTTGGGTTCACCCAGGAGGCGAATCTGACTCTCGAAGAAGGCGCGCCGGACCAGCTCATTGAATCCGCCTGGTACTTCACCGCCCTGGACGGCGCGACCGAGGCCAGGCTCTCAGAACTGGTGCGCAAGGTCGCCGCCTGAGAGGGCCCGAGGAATGCCGGCAAGAAGAAACCTTTACAAAGACTGAAGTCGATGTTTCAGACCCCAGGAGGACACGATGAAAATCAAACTCACAAGCGTCTATGTGGACGATCAGGACAAGGCCCTGAAGTTCTACACCGGCGTTCTGGGCTTCGCCAAGAAAGTGGACATCACCATGGGGACCTACCGCTGGCTCACCGTGGTTTCCCCTGAAGAGCCGGACGGCACGCAGTTGCAGTTGGCGTTGAACGACAATCCCGCCGCCAGGGCATACCAGCAGGCGATCTTCTCGCAGAGTACGCCCGCGGCCAACTTCTTTGTCGCGGACACCGAAGCGGAATACGCAAGGCTGCAGGCGCTTGGCGTGACGTTTGCCAAGGGGCCGACCAAGTCTCCGGGGTCGACCTTCGCAGTGCTCAGCGACACGTGCGGCAACCTGATTCAGATAACCCACCTGGATTGGTAACCTGACTGGCGGCCGGGGAACTCCGCCACTCCTCGGCCTAACCATCCGTGAGGGGAGAGGAGAACCGTGAGCAAGAGCGACCAGGCAACAGGGGAAGCCGCTTCCCTGCTTATCGACGTGCGTATCCGGGACCTAGGTGGATGGCGCGGAGAGGCTCTGGCCCGCATGAGGGCTCTGATCCTGGAAGCCGACCCCGAGATGATCGAGGAGTGGAAGTGGAGGGGGACTCCGGTCTGGTCGCATCATGGGATTGTCTGCACCGGGGAGTCCTACGCCAAGGCCGTAAAGCTCACCTTCGCCCAGGGGGCCAGTCTGCCCGACCCGGCGCGCCTCTTCAACTCCAGCCTGGAAGGCAACACGCGCAGAGCTATCGACATTCACGAAGGCGAGGCTGTGGATGCGCGCGCGTTCAAGGCGCTGGTCAAGGCCGCGGTGGCGCAGAACGGCCCGCGGGCAAAGAAGCTGTAGCGCCTGAGGCGCGAGCCCTCTCCTGGCGCCGGGTGCGCCGCCGCGAGCCCGTAAGCGGCGGGACCAGTTACACTTGTCCTTTGCCTTCGACGATGCGGGAGACTCTCGAGTTCTGGCTGGTTCTGGCGGTAGCGCGCACCCTGGGCGCCATGCCGCGCGGAGTTGCTCGTTTCTTCGCCAATCTGCTGACCTCTGGAGCCTATCGTGCCTTGGGCCGCCTGCGCAGCGTAGGCCGCCGCAACCTGGAACTGGCGCTGCCCGAGCTTCCGCTGGCCGAGCGCGACCGCATCCTGCGCGGCGTATTTCGCCACCTGGGCTGGCAACTGGTCGAGTTTTGCCGCATGACCCGCTACACCCCGGAGAGCACCCGCAACTGGATCGGCACCGAGGGGCTGGACCACTACCTTGCCGCACAGGCGCGCGGCAAGGGTGTCTTTATCGTTACCGGCCACCTGGGGGCATGGGAGCTTTCCAGCTTCTACCACTCGCTGATGGGCCACCCCATGGGCATGGTGATTCGCCGGCTGGACAACCGTCCGCTGGACGAGTTTGTGAACGGCATCCGCTGCCTGCACGGCAACCGGGTGCTGCACAAGGACGACTTTGCCCGCGGCCTGCTGCGGGCCATGCGCGACGGCGACACGGTGGGCATCCTGATGGACACCAATATGACGCCGCCGCAAGGGGTCTTTGTGGAGTACTTTGGCCGCCAGGCCTGCGCCGCCTCGGGGCTGGCACGGGTGGCGCTGAAGACCGGCGCGGCGGTGCTGCCGGGGTTCATGCTGTGGGAGCCGGAGGAGCGGAAGTATGTGCTGCACTTCGGGCCGGAGCTGACCTTTGCGCGCACTGGGGACGCGGAGGCCGACATCGTCGCCGCCACGCAGGAGTGCACGCGGGCCATCGAATCTTGGGTCCGGCGCTATCCTGACCAGTGGCTATGGATTCATCGCCGCTGGAAGACCCGGCCGGCGGGGGAACCGGGGCTGTACTGAAGGGGGACGCATGAAGCTGGGCGAGTTGGTTGAGACGCTGGGCGGAAATCTGGTCCAGGGAGACCCGCAACGAGAGATCGAATATGTCCGTTCCAGCGAGCAGGCAGATTCCGATTCCCTGGTCTTTGCCGAGAGCCCGGCGACTGCCGCCGAGGCTCTGGCCAGCGAGGCTGGGGCGATTGTGCTGAAGGCCGGCTTGGGTCCGTTTCCGCCGGGCAAGGCGATCATCGAGGCCGGGCAGCCACGCCTCTGGTTTGCCAAGGCCGCCAAACTGCTGAATCGGGGTCTGCCGGCGGCAAGGGTGGACCCAACGGCGGTGGTTGCGGAGACGGTGGTGCTGGGAGAGAATGTGCGCATCGAAGCCCTGGCGGTGATTGGGGAGGATGTCTCGATTGGCGCGGGCAGTTGGATTGGCGCCGGAGCCGTGCTGGGAACGGCGGTTTCGATCGGGAAGGACTGCAAGATCTACCCGCGCGCGGTTCTCTATGGCGGAGCGACACTCGGCGATAGAGTCATCGTCCACGCCGGAGCGGTGCTGGGGGCGGATGGTTTCGGTTACGTGCGCGACTCCCAGACCGGCGCCTACACGCAGTTCCCGCAGCAGGGCACGCTGGTGATTGAGGACGACGTGGAGATCGGGGCCAACTCGACCATCGACCGGGGCGCGCTGAAGGAGACGCGTATTGGCCGGGGAACCAAGATCGACAACCTGGTGCATGTCGGCCACAACTGCGAGATCGGCGAGGACGTGATCCTGGTGATGGGGACCGGCATCTCCGGCTCTTCGACCGTGGGCAACGGCGCGGTGCTGGCCGGGCAGGTGGGCATCGGCGACCACGCGCACGTCGGTGCGAGCGTGATTCTGGGCGGGCAGGCGGGGGTGCTGAGCGGCAAGACGATCACCAACGAGGGGCTAGGCGTGAAGCCCGGAACCGTCCTCTGGGGCACGCCGGCGCGCCCGCTCACGCAGGTTCTGCGCGAGATCGCGGTGCTGGGGAGGCTGGCCAGAAAGCCGAAGACAGGGACAAAGGACTAGGAAAGGGCACCAGTGGCCATGGTCGTCATCGGCGGAAGCGGGCGGGGCGTGGGCAAGACCGAGCTGGTCTGCGGCATCGTTGCGGCTTTCCCCGAGTTTCGCTGGACGGCGGCGAAGTTTACCGGCCACGACCACGGCCGCCCGGCGCCGATCTGGGAGGAGTGCAACCCAGGTCCAGGCAGCGACACCGCCCGCTACCTGGCGGCCGGGGCGCACCGGGCGTTTCTGGTGACCGCCGAGGCGATCGATCTGGGGCGGCGACTGGCGCAGCTTCAGGCTATGGTGGGGTCGGAAGCGCACCTGATCCTTGAGTCGAACAGCATTCTTGCACACCTTCAGCCGGATCTTTGCCTCGGCGTGCTAGGCGGCGCAGAGGCGGCCGTCAAGCCGTCGTTTGCGCCCTTCCTCAGCCGAGCCGATGCGTTTGTAGCCTCCACACGCCTCGCGCCCGCGCCGCTCAATCCTGCCCTTGGGAAGCCGCTGTTCCTGCTTCCGGATTTGGAGCTTGTATCCGGGCCGATGCTGGCCTGGCTGCGCGCGGCTCTGCATTCCTGAGCAGGATCGCGAGGCCCCGCGCTCCGTCCATCCGGCACTCGACCAGCAGCGCATGAGCCAGGTCCAGAAACTCCGGGTGGTGTTCGAAGTGCTTGCTGGCGGCCTGCACCGTATGCACCACGTGGGCGGCCGAGAAGCCCTCGCGATGGAATCCGGCCACGCCGATCAGCAATCCCTTGACAAGCGCAAACTGGGCGGTCAGCAGGGCAAACTCGCGAGCCATTGACACCAGTCCCCCCGGCTTCATTCCCTCCCGCCCGAACGGGAACCGGCAGCGGACGATGGTGTTCGCGAGGTAGTTCTCCAGGATGTACGGATGGCGGTCGAAGAAGGGCGCGTAGTGCCGGTCGTGGGCCACGGTGTAATTGGCGGCGAGGCTCTCGAGTGTCGCGCCGGGTCCGTTGCCGATGCCCGCCGTGAAGGCCTGGACGCACTCCACAAATCGGGGCCTCACGTTGGAGCGGTGCAGCAGCATCCCAGCCAGGCGCAGCACTACGTCCAATTGCGCGGCGCGATCCACGGGCAGCGTGTCCATGGCTGGGCGCAGGGCGCCCGTCTTCACCGAGACCTCGAAGTCGTGCAGGAAATCGGGCACGGTGCGGCTCAACTCGCCCGCGGCGATTGAATCCAGGCGGCGGCAGAAGACTCCGAGCAGAAACAGCCGCTGCCAGAGCGGATAGGCGCGATTGCCGGCCAAGGCCATCACCGCCCGCCGGATGGGCCAGAACCAGGGCAGGAGCGGGACGGCATCATTCGAGCCGGTTGCCGCGCAGCCTTCGCCAGTAATGCTGTCCGCACCAGTGAGCAGCCCCGGCGTGAGCAATACGAGTCGCGCCGCCTCCGGGCAGGAGAGGGCCAGCGCCGTCTCGCGGACGCCTCCCGCCTCATGCATCAGCCGCGGGTAGGTGGCGCAGGCCTGGGAGAGGAAGCTCTCGCCCAGCTCGGTATGGACGCGGCAGAGCCGGTCCCCGGCGAACAGCGGACACTGATTGTCGCCGTCCATCCGAATCTGTGCAAAAGCCGCCGGATTGGCCCCTGGGGGCGCGACAAGAATGCTGGCGTCGATCAGGGTGCGGAGCGGGCTGGGCGGCAGTCCAAGGTACCGCTCGTGCGCCGCCTGGTCGATGGGTACGTTCCACCCCTGGCAACAGGTGTCTTCACATACCGGGCCAATGCAGCGAAAGGTCTCGGCATACGCGGGACGATCGAGCTTTGTTTGGGACAAGCGGCGCTCCTGGCAGCGGCGCGCCGAGCCGCCGCTGAATCCTCGAATGCGGTGCAAGCGTGCTAGGAGCAAGCGGCGGCCCGTTGCGAGGGTGGGCGGATGGGGAGATTCAAAGGAGCCCGCTGCTGGCGAGGGCGCTAATCCCGCAGCAGCATGGTGAACCCGGCGGCGTTGTTGAGGTTCCGAGCGGCAAGCAGTTCGACAGCCTGGCCGAGGAACTCCGGGCAATGGTCGAAGTGACGGAAGGCAGTCTGCACCGTTTGCACGACGTGGGCGGCTGAGAAGCTCTCGCGATGAAAGCCTGCGACCCCGACCAGCAGCCCTTTGACGACCGCAAAGAGGGTGGCGAGTTGCGCGAACTCAAGCGCGGGCTCCAGCCTGGCAGCAGGGTCCAGCGACCGTTCTCCGAAAGGAAACAGCCCGCGCAGGATTGTGTTGGCCAGGCAGTTTTCGAGAATGTGCGGGTGGCGCGCAAAGAACGGAGCGTAGTAAAGCGCATGAGCCCTGGCGTGCCGGGCAGCTCGATCTTCCGTCGTTTCGCCGGTTGCGATGCCGAGGCCGCTGGCGAAGGCGCTGAGCGTCTCTCGAAGCCGGGGCGGAAGATAGTCCTTCTCGATGCGGATGCGGACCAGTTCCAGCAGGATGTCGAGTTGGAGTTCGGGACTTGCGGGGATCACATCCATCGATGTGCGCAGGCTCCCCGACGCAATGGCGGCCGAAAAATCGCCCAGCAGGGTGGGGACCCCGCGGCCGAGAGTGCCATGAGCAAGCCCTTCCAGGCGGCGGCAGAAAGAGCCAAGCAGAAACATGCGCAGCCAGAGCGGGTAGGCGCGGTTGCGGATGAGGCGAATGGAGAACTCGCGCAAAGGCCAGAAGAACTCCCGCACTGGCGCCGAGCTTGCAGCGGTTTCATGCCAGCCGAACGGCACTGCCCTGTCAATGGTCTGAGACAGAAGGCTGGGGTTGAGCAGAACCAGCCGGGCGGCCTCGGGGCAGGAGAGGGATAGTGTGGTTTCCTTCATGTGGTCGATGGTGTGAACGGTGCGCGGATAGGTGGCGCAGATGCGGGAGAGGTAGCTCTCGCCGAGTTCGGCATGGATCCGGCAGAGGCCGCCTGCGTCGAGCAGGGGGCAGCGGCGCTGAGGAGTGAGCTGGACCTGGGCGTGCGTCTCAGGGACCGAACCTCCGGCGTCCTGGGGCGTGCGCTGAATGCTGGCGTAGATCAGAGTGCGCAGTTCACCGGCCGGCAGGGTCTGGTACTTCTCAAACGTTGCCCGGTCGATGGGGACGCGCCATCCCGCCTCGCAGCAGCCGTCCTCGCACTGAGAGCCTATGCAGCGGAAGTCCTCTGCGTACGCGGCGCGAATCATCCGGGTTTGGGCCAACCGGAACTCCCTGGGAGGTATGCGTCCAAGGATCTGGCAAGCAAGGGGCCGTCAGGAGATGGCTGGAGTTGGAGGAATCTCAGGCAACGATAACGATGCCAAACTGGAGTTGAATCCCCCTATTTCCCATTTGGATCTCCTGCTTTATTGCGCCCCGCCCGCAAGCAGCGCTTTCACCGCGGGCTCGATCGTATCCAGCAGAATCCTCGGGTAAAGTCCAACGCCAAGGCTGGCAAGGCTCAGCAGCCCAACCCCAGCCATCTCCGGCCAGGTAATCGCCGCCAGTTCGTGCCCGTGTTCGTGCAGGTGCGGACTGGGGGGAGCATCGCTGAAGAAAGCCTTCTGCATCGCCCGCCAGGTGTACGCCACGCCGACCACGATGCCCACGCCGGCCGCGATCGTCCACCACGGCTTGGCTATCCAGGCTCCCACCAGCACCTGCAACTCGGCAACGAACCCTGAGAAGCCCGGCAGCCCCATCGAGGCCATCCCGGCAATCACAAAGGCCCACGCCGCGAAGGGCAGCCGCTTGGACAGGTGCATCGTCTCCAGTTCCGCCAGTTGCCGCGTATGGGTCCGCTCATAAACAATGCGCCCGACGATGGCGAAGAGCAGCCCCGCAATCACGCCGTGCGAGAACATCTGCAGTACCGCGCCGGTTACGCCAATCTGGTTCAGCGTGACCAGGCCCAGCAGCACAAAGCCCATATGGCTCACGCTGGAGTAGCCGATGACGAACTTGAAGTCGGTCTGCGCCAACGCCACCAGTGCGCCGTACACAATCCCAATGACCGCCAGGATCGCGAACACATCCCGCCAGGAGCCGATACCGGCAAACGAGAATCCCCACGAGTCAAGCCCGTGCGGAAACAGCGCGATGCCCACCCGCAGGCAGCCGTAGGCGCCCAGCTTCATCACCACACCGGCCAGCAGCATGGAGGCGGCCGTGGGCGCGGCCACGTGGCCGGTAGGCGCCCAGGTGTGAAATGGCCACATGCCGGCCAGAATCGCGAATCCGGTAAACACCAGCGGAAAGCACCACATCTGGAAGCTCACCGGAAACCCCGCATGGCCCAGGGCAACCAGACTGGTGGAGTGGCCGCCGGACGTAGCATACGCCGCCAGCAGCCCAATCAGCACCATTGCCGAGCCGGCAAACGAGTAGAGCGCCAGCTTCATCGCCGCATACTCGCGCCGCGTCGATCCCCAGATGGCGATCAGGAAGTACTTGGGCACAATCGCGATCTCGTAGAAGACAAAGAGCAGAAACAGGTCGAAGCTGAGAAAGACCCCGTAGACCCCGCCGATCAGCGCCAGGAAGAAGGCGAAAAACTGATTCGTGCGCAGCTCGATGTTCCAACTGAACAGCACGCCGGCCACCGCGGCCAGGCCTGTAAGCAGCACCAGCACGCGGCTGATGCCGTCGGCCGCCAGCAGGTAGTGAACCCCCATCGACGGCACCCAGGGCAGGTCCACAATCACCGTGCGCCCCTGGCCCATTCCGAGAACAAAGCCCTGCACGCCCAGGCACAGTCCAGCCACGGCCACGGCCAGCGCCAGCCAGCGCGCCAGGGCAGGCCGCCCCGCGGGCAGCACCGCCAGCACCAGCGCCCCGGCAAACGAGAGATAGATCGTCCATGCCAACATCAGAATCTCCAGTGCGCCAGCAGGTTTTGAACCGTCGGGTTCAGGCTGTCCACAATCAACTGAGGCATAAGGCCAAGCAGCAGCATCAGGCCGATGACCGGCGCCAAGGCCAACCGCTCGCCATGATGCAAATCCGGGAAGGCCGCCCACCGCTCCGGCACGGGCCCGGTAAAGACCTTCTGAATCACCGTCAAGATCACCGCCGCGGTGACCAGCAGGCCGAGAACCGACACCGTCGCCGCAACCCAGGCCAGGGGGAAGACGCCGCGGAAGATGAGGAACTCACCCACAAAGCCGTTCAGCCCCGGCAGCCCCAGCGATGAGAAGAGCGCGATTCCCATCAGCCCGGCCAGAACCGGCGCCGGTTTGCGCAGGCCGCCGAAGTGGTCGATGCCGCGCTCGCCGCCGCTCCGCTCCTGCATGATGGCGACAAACCAGAACAGCGCAGCGGCCGTCAGCCCGTGGTTGAACATCTGCAGAATCACACCATTCAGCGCCGCCGCCTGGCTGGTCTGCGCCGCAACCCCAATTGCCGGAACCGCCAGCGCAAAGATGCCCAGCAGGCAATAGCCAAGGTGGTTCACCGAGGAGTAGGCAAAGACCCGCTTCAGATCCTTCTGCGCCGCCGCCGCCCAGGCGCCCATCACCACCGTCGCCACCGCCAGCACCAGCAGCGGCGTCCGAATTTGAGCAATCTCGTGCCCGAAGATCGGAATGGCAATCCGCAACAACCCGTACACGCCCATCTTTGACATGGCGCCGGTCAACAGCATGGTCACCGGCGAAGGCGCCTCGGCATAGGCTGCCGGCAGCCAGGTGTGGAACGGGAACATCGGCACCTTGACCGCAAACCCGGCCAGCACGCCCACCGCCAGCCACAGCATCACCGGACCCAGGTGGGCCGTCACCATCTGCTCCAGTTCGCCGGTCGAGGCCAGCGAGGTCAGGTGGCCGAAGTCCATGCTGCCGGTCGAGAGGAACACCGCCAGAAACGCCACCAGCAGCGCCACCGACCCGGCCATCGTGTACACAAAAAACTGTGTCGCCGCCGGCCCGCGCTTCGCTCCGCCCCACAGCTTGATGAGGAAGAATGCCGGGATCAGGCTCAGTTCCCAGAACAGAAACCAGTGGAAAAAGTTCAGGGCTGTGAAGGAGCCGAACAGCCCCGCCTCAAGCACCAGCACCAATCCGAAGTAAAGCCCTGGCTGGCGATGCACGCGGTGGGCCGCATCCACCGACATCAGGACGACCAGCGCCGAGAGCACCAGCATCAGCGCGCCCAGCGCGTCCACGCCGAGGTGATACTCGATACCCAGCGAAGGCGCCCACGCCGCCTGCTCGACCAGGCCGATCTTTCCGTTGGCGGGCAGTTGGGTCCACACAAACAGCGCCACCGCGAGGCCAGCCAGCGAGGTCACCAGCGCCACGGCACGCGCATGCTTGCCGGCAACCAGCGCAATCGCCGCCCCCACCAGGGGCAGCACGGTCAACAGCGTCAAAATCGGAATTCCGCTCATGCCCGGCTGCTCCAGATTAGAATCGCGGCCAGCACCACAACGGCCACCGCAAGAATCCTCAGGTAAGTTTGCACGCGGCCCGTCTGCACCTGCGCCAGCAGGCCGCCGCCGGTGGAGAGTTCTTCGCAGCCTTTGTCGAAGCCGCCGTCTACCACGTTCGTATCCAGGAAGCGGTTCAACTGCGCCCATAGGCCGAAGGCCCACGCCACCCCTGCCACCGCGCCTCCCCAGACCCGGCGGTCCAGCCAGTCCGAGACGCGCGCCCACCATCCGTAGAAGGCGATCACGGTCGCCCCGTACAATTCATCCACATAGAGCTTGCGTTGGAGCCAGCCCCAGACCAGCGGCACGGCCTTCTCCAGTACATCCGGCTCCTCCGGCCTCGGCGCTGGGCCGCCATACAGCCGCCAGCCCAGCCCCAGCCCCAGAAAAACCACCACAGTCGATGTCCCCATGAGCGCCAGCAGCCCCGGCTCGGCAAAACCATGCACATCGAAACCCGTTGCGCGGCCGTCCAGGAACGCCCTGAACCAGGGCCACAGCGGCGTGCCGATCAAACCCAGCGCCATTGCAAAGAAGGCCAGAATCGCAAGCGGCACGGTCATCGCCGCCGGGCTCTCGTGCGCGGGCTTCTTGCCCCGCCAGTAGCCAAAGAAGACGTAGGCCACCTGCCGCGTCATATAGAACGCGGTCAGCAGCGCGCCGAAGACCAGCATGTAAAACGGCGCCCTGGCCACGCTCCAGTGCTGCGCCGCCTCCAGAATCCCGTCCTTTGACCAGAAGCCTGAGAACAGAAGCGGAAACCCGCACAACGCCAGCATTCCAATCGTATAAGTCAGAAAAGTCAGCGGCATATCGGCCTTCAGGCCGCCCATCTTGCGAATATCCTGCTCCTCGTGGCAGCCGTGAATCACCGAGCCCGCGCCCATAAACAGAAGCGCCTTGAAGAATGCGTGCGTGATCAGGTGGAACATGCCCACCGCCACGCCGCCCATGCCAAGCCCGGCCATCATGTAGCCCAGTTGCGAGACGGTCGAGTAAGCCAGAATCCGTTTGATGTCGTTCTGCGCCACCGCGATCAGCGCCGCAAAAACCGCCGTTGAAGCGCCCACCCAGGTGACGACGGTCAGCGCCGTGGTCGACCCGCCGGTCAGCGCCCCGGCCTGCATCAGCGGATAAACGCGAGCGATGAGATAGACACCCGCCGCCACCATGGTCGCGGCGTGAATCAGCGCCGAAACCGGCGTGGGGCCTTCCATCGCGTCGGGCAGCCACACGTGCAGCGGCAACTGGCCGCTCTTGCCCGCCGCGCCCGCAAAGATAAGCAGGCCAATTGCGCCCGCCGCCGTCAATCCCAGCGCCGCGGGCTGCGTCAGCAGCGCCGCCAGCGCGCCCGGCTCCATGGAACCTGCGCCGTGGTCATAGAACAGCAGTGTCCCGGTCTGCGCGAAAAGCCAGACGATTCCTAACAGAAAGAAAACGTCGCCCACCCGGGTGGTGAGAAAGGCCTTCTTGGCCGCCGCCGCCGCCGAGGGCTTCTGGTACCAGAAACCAATCAACAGGTAGGAAGTAAGTCCCACTAACTCCCAGCCCATGAAGAGCAACAGCAGGCTGTTCGAGATCACCACCGCCAGCATCGCTCCAGCAAAAAGAGACAGAAAGCAGAAGAAGCGCGTGTAGTTTTCGTCGTGGGCCATGTAGCCCGTGGAGTAGATGAAGATCAGCAAGCCCACAAAGCTGACCATCACCAGCATCACCGCCGAGAGCGGGTCGAGCACCCAGCCCAGGTCCACGTTCGCCGCGCCCGCCTGAATCCAGGTGAAGTTCACCGTCTCGCGAACGGCCTGCCCATGCGCCCATCCGGCGATGACATGGGCAAACGCCACCAGCGACAGCAGCAATGAAACCGTCATTGACCCGATTGCCAAGGTCGCGGAGGTTTTGCGCATCGCCTGCTTCAGCAGCGCGGCCACGCCCGCGGCCACCATCGGCACGGCGGGAATCAGCCAGAGAATCTCCGCGATCGGAGAAGCCGCCAACTGCGGAGTGAATGAAATCGACTCTTGCATCAACCCCTCACCCCTTCATCCTGTTCATCTGGTCCAGGTCAGTGGTCTTGGCGTGACGATGAATCTGAATCACCAGCCCCAGTCCCACCGCCGCCTCGGCCGCCGCTACGGCAATCGAGAAGATAGCAAACATCATCCCCGTCAGAGCCTCTGGATGCGGTCCGTACCGCCAGAAGGCAATCAGATTCAGGTTGGCCGCATTCAGCATCAACTCGATTCCGATCAGCACCAGGATGGCGTTGCGCCGAGTCAGCGCTCCGGCCAGCCCGATGGCAAACAACAGGGCGGCAACCAGCAAATATGCAGCTAAAGGCGTCAATTGGCCCCCTCTTTCTCGTGGATGGCCACAATCACCGCGCCGATCAAGGCCGCCGTCAGCAGCACCGCAATAATCTCCAGTGGCAGAACATACTGTCCAATCAGCGCCTGGCCAATCTGCTGCACGCTCACCACCGGCGTCGCGGTTGCCCGTGGCAGCATGGGCGCGGTCTGCAGTACAGCCCAGCCAAGCACCGCAAACACCGCCGAGGCCACGGCAAGCCCTGTCAGCCAGGTCTGGCTAAATACCCCGTCCTTCGGCGTCTCAGACCCCTTGGTGAGCAAAATCGCAAACACCACCAGGATGGCCACTGCGCCAATGTAAACCAGAATCTGCGCAAACCCGGCAAACTGCGCGTCGAGATTGAGAAACAGCAGCGCCAGCCCGGCAAAAGCCACCGTCACCGCCAACGCGCAATGCACGGTGTTCTTCAGCATCATGGCCGCCAGCCCGCCGGCCACCACGAGCGCCGCAATCAAATAGAAGACCAAACTCATCGGCCGCTCCAGCCTTTCACATCTCCGCCAGCCCACACACTCCGGGAATCACTCCGCATAGCGATAACTCCTCGGCCCGATGTGTCCACGGCGCATTTCCAGCAGGCCCATTCCCACATAGGCAACAATCAGTATCCCCGAGCAAACCGCCCACTTCACCCACCCGTCGCCCAGGAACCGCCACAGCGCCGCAACCAACAGGTTGAGCAGGCACATGGGCAGCACAAACTTCCAGGCGAAGTTCATGAGCTGGTCCTGGCGCAGCCGCGGCAGCGTTCCCCGCATCCAGATGAAGACGAAGATAGACATCATGAGCTTGGAGAAGAACCAGATCCACGAAGGCACCCAGCCCAGCCAGGAGAACGGGGCAGACCATCCGCCGAGAAACAAGGTCGTCCCCAGGCCGGAGATGGAAAACATCGCCAGGTACTCGCCCAGAAAGAAGAGCGCAAACTTGAAGCCCGAATACTCCGTGTGATAACCGGCCACCAGCTCCGACTCGCCCTCGGGTAAGTCGAACGGCGAACGGTTGGTCTCCGCCGTGGCCGCGATGGCATACATCACAAAGCCCGCCAGTCCCCAGGGCGTAAAAATATACCAGTGCGGCAGCCCCCACGTGTAGTGGTTCTGCGCCTCCACAATCTTCGACAGCGAGAGCGACCCGGAGATCATCACCACCGTCACGCTCGACAGCAGCAGCACGACCTCGTAGCTGATCATCTGCGCCACGGCGCGCATGGCGCCCAGCAGCGAATACTTGTTGCGGCTCGACCATCCGGCCATGAACACCGCAAGCTCAGTGGACGCGCCCATCGCGAAGTAGAACAGCAGGCCGGCGTCCATATCCACCAGGACCATGTTGCGCCCCATGGGCAGCACCGCGAAGCCCATGTACACGGCCACCACCAGCACCACCGGCGCCAGAAAGTGCACCGCCGCGTCCGCGCTCGAGGGCACAATGTCTTCCTTGGTCAGCGACTTGATGCCATCGGCCACCGGCTGGAAGAACCCGAACGGCCCGGTGCGGTTGGGCCCGAAGCGGTTCTGAATCCGCGCGAGGCCCTTGCGCTCAAAGACCGTGGTCAGCGCAAACAGCGCCGGAAACAGAACCACGATAACCGCCACGCTCATCACCACGCCAGCCGGCTGCTGCCAGGCCGCGGGCAGAAAGCTCACCAGCCAGTGCCGCAGAATTACGAAGATCTGGTCCAGAAACTCGAACATGGGCTAGTCTCCCGCTCCGGCCGGCTTGGCCGCGGCTTTGGCCGCCGCCGCGTCAGCGGCTGTCTTGGTCTTGGCGTCGGATTTGGCCTTTTCCGCCGCCAGATGCGCATCGACCTTGGCCGCCTCGGTCGCGTGAATCTTGTGGTAGTACTCGTTCGACTTGGCCAGTTGGCCGCGATTGTAGAGCAGCCCTCCAAAGCGGTCATCCGTGCTCAACTCAAACTCCGTGTCCATCTTGATGGCTTCGAAGGGGCAGACCTCGACGCAGATCTGGCAGCTCATGCAGACCGATATGTCGATGTCGAACCGGGTCGGGTAGTACTGCGGCTTGCCCAGCGCATCCGGCTTCTTGTCCTTGGACTTCTCGATGAAGATGCACTTGGGCGGGCACTCCTTCTCGCAGATCTGGCAAGCCACGCAGCGCAGCCCAGCCTCCCAGTCCCCGCCGTCGAAGACCAGGAAGGGAAAGACGCGCGCCGCCTCGTAGGGAGCGATGCGCTCCTCGGGGTACTGCACGGTCGTCAGCCGCTCGGCGGAAAAATAGCTGCCGACGAAGTTCTTCGCCGTCTCAGCCATTCCCTTCAGGATTCCCTCACCTAACAATGAAACCTCCAAAATCAGCTTCTAGCCATTAGCCCATGTGTGCTAGAACCAGCTTCAACGGTCAACCAATACAGAGCCCACAACCACGAACATCTAAGAGCTAGAAGCTAGTAGCTAAGAGCTGCTTTACCGATCCACTTCTCCCAGCACAATATTCACACTGCCAAAAATCAGCACCGGCTCGCACATCTAAAGCAGGCGATTCATGTTGCGATCATGTGTGCCCCCATCATCGCCAACCCGCATTCTCCTACTTCTCGGCAAACTGCACCAGGACGAATGAAACCGTGGCATTGACCGCGGTGGCCACCGTTGACGGGCTTGAGGCCACTGTACCCGGCCCGCCCACGATGGTCAGGTTCGAGAATTCCACATCGGTGAGCGTCCAGGTCAGCGTACTCGTGGTTCCCGACGAACCGGTTTGCGTTGAGGTGAGCTTACAACTTGGTTGCATTGTCCTATTGAAAACTGCCCCCCACAGAGTACTCACATTCTTGTCCACCGGGAACTGCACGGTCAGGATCATCTTGGCGGAAGAAGCTCCGGTTGAGGTCGCTGAAAAATCGTACGCGTTCAATGTCAGGCTGAGGCTCGATCCGCAGGCAAAGGTGTACACCGGAGTGGCTACCGTTGCCGTTTCCTCTGTTGCAGCACGCGCCGCCAAAGCAGCTAGCAGCGCCATACCCAGAACCAATACCACCCGAATCGACTTCATTGTTCTTGCCCTTCTTGCTTACTGCATTCATCAGGGACAGCCTACACTTCATTTGGCCGCCCCACCATCTATCGATCTCCGGCCAGCGGCCCTACCGATCCACTTCCCCAAGCACAATATCCACACTGCCAAAAATCAGCACCACGTCGGCAATATCGCTGCCCAGGCACATGTCTTCGAGCACGGTCAGATTAATCAGGCTTGGCGGCCTTACCCGGTAGCGATAAGGATTCGGTCCCCCGTCGCTGATCAGGTAGAAGCCCAGTTCGCCCTTGGGCGCCTCGATCCGCCCGTAAGCCTCGCCCGGTTTGGGCCGGAAGCCGCGAATCTTCGCCTTGGGGTCCATCACCGGCCCGGCGGGAATGTCCTTGAGCGCCTGCTCCAGAATCCCCACCGACTCCCGCATCTCCAGCAGGCGAATCATGTAGCGGTCGTACACGTCCCCATGGTCGCCCAGCGGCACGCGGAACTTGAAGCGGTTGTAGATCCCGTACCCATCCACCTTGCGAATGTCGTAGTTCACGCCCGAGGCCCGCAGCATTGGTCCGGTGATTCCGGCGTTCACCGCCAGGTCTGCCCGCAGCACCCCCACCCCCTGGGTGCGCGCCATCAGAATCTCGTTGCTGGTCAGCAGCTGGTCCACCTCGTCGGCAAACCCTTGCAAGCCCGCCACCACCTTGCGCGTCCTGTCCAGCCAGCCCGCCGTCGCGTCCACGCGGCAGCCGCCGAAGCGCATGTAGTTCACCATCATGCGCGCCCCGGTCAGTTCCTCGAACAGGTCCAGAATCTTCTCCCGCTCGCGGAAGGCGTACATCAGCGGCGTGCCGCTGGCGCCCATCTCCTGAATCAGGAAGCCGATCGACGAAGCGTGGTTCTGGTAACGCGTCAGCTCGCCCAGAATCACCCGCAGGTACTCGGCGCGCTCGGGAACCTCCTGGCCAACAAGCTTCTCGACTGCCAGCGCATAGGCCCAATTGTTGGTGATCGGGCAGATGTAGTCCAACCGGTCGGTGTACGGCATCGAAGCCAGGTAGCTGATGCCCTCGGCAATCTTCTCGTGGTTGCGGTGCAGGTAGCCGAAGACCGGCTTCAGGCGGATCACGCGCTCGCCGTCCAGCGCCACGTCCATGCGGAAGACACCATGTGTAGATGGATGGTGTGGCCCCATGGCCACTTCCAGCAGTTCCCCCTCGCCCTGCGGCTCAATGAGCCGCGGACGGTTCCATCCTTCGGGCTTTTCGGTTATGGTTTCCGGCAGGCTCATGCGGTCGTTAGCCCCTGTTCGCTGTTTGCAGCCGGGGTCCCCGGCGAGCAGTCTTTGCTCGCTGGGGTGGCTGTTCCCTGTTCCCTGTCTTTGTGCGCCTGAGCCCGGACCAGCACCTCGTCGTGCGCCGTCGGCTCATACTCGTAGTCGTCCGGGTCTTTGTAGTCCCGGCGCATGGGGAAGTCCTTGAACGCGTCCCACATCAGCAGGCGGCGCAGGTCCGGGTGCCCGGCAAAGACGACCCCGTAAAGGTCGAAGACCTCCCGCTCCTGAAACTCCGCCGACCGCCATACCGGCGTCAACGAGGGCAGTTCCGCCTGGTCCGTCCGGTTCACCGTGCGCAGCCGAATCACTACCGGCCCAAGCTTCTTCTCCATCGAATACAGGTGGTAGACCACCTCCAGGCAGCCCGGCTCGATGCGCTTGCGCGTCTCCTCGACGGTCTCCTCGGCGGTCTGTTCCACCCCATCCACGGTCTTGGTCACCGTGCGTGTCACCTTCACCTTTTCGGCGATTTCCTTGTCCGGCCAGTCCACGCCTGTCACGTTCGACAGGAAATCCAGCCGCAGTTCCGCATCGTCGCGCAGGAAAGCAGCCACCGCCACCGCGTGGGCCGCATCCAGCCGCAGCGAGTGCTGTCCGCACGGGCTGGGATTGGGCGCAACCGCCACCACCGCGCCCGGCACAGCCGCCTCGATCGCCACTTTGATCTCTTCCACTGTCTTCATCAGCTGATCACCACCGGCACCGTCCACACGCCCGGATTCGACGTCGGCTCCAGATCGTGCTCCCCCTGGTGTGGTACGGGAAACTCGCCCTGCGCCCCGCCGTCCAGGTGCCGCGGACGGCCCTCCCCGGTCAAATGCTGGCCGTCGATCTTCTTCTGCAGCGTCATGAAGGCCTGAATCAGCGCCTCCGGCCGCGGCGGGCAGCCCGGAATGTGCACATCCACCGGAATGTACCGGTCAATCCCCTTCAAAACGTTATACCCCTGCTTGAACGGCCCACCGGAGATGGCGCAGGCCCCCATCGCGATCACATACCGCGGCTCGGCCATCTGGTTGTAAAGCCGCACCACCTGCGGCGCCATCTTCTTGGTCACCGTCCCGGAGATGATCATCAGGTCCGCCTGGCGCGGCGAGGGGCGAAAGACCTCGGCGCCGAACCGGGCGATATCGTAGCGCGCCATGGTCGTCGCGATCATCTCGATGGCGCAACAGGCCAGCCCGAACTGCATGGGCCAGATCGAACTCCGCCGGCCCCAGTTGTAGAGTTCCTCGATGGTCGTTACGAAGACCCCCTGCTTGCCCAGTTCGATCTTCAATCCCTCATCCACCATCGTCGCTACGCTCCTGTTAGCTTTTAGCCGTCAGCTTTTAGCTTTTGGCTCATGTTGCTGCTTCTCAGCGTCAATTTCAAGTTATCCAATCGACCAGCAGCTAAAAGCCGATGGCTAGAAGCTTGCCGCCTTTGGCGGCATCACGCCCAGGTGAGCACGCCCTTGGCCCAGGCCCATGCCAGCCCTTCGATCAGCAGCAGCACAAACACCAGCATCGCGCCGCAAGCCGCAATGCCCAGCCCGGTGAACGCCACGGCAAACGGCAGCAGAAACACCGCCTCCACGTCAAAGATCAAAAAGATGATCGCATACAGGTAGTAGGCCGAGCGGAACTGCACCCAGGCATCGCCCTTCGACTCCAGTCCGCACTCGTAAATCGCGTTCTTCAGCTCGTTTGGCTTGGCCGGGGAAAACGCCCAGGCCCACAGCCAGGCCAGCCCCAGTGGCGCCAGCCCGAAACCCAGCGCGCCCAAGAACAGAACTGCAAGAGAAAAATAGGGATTGGAAGCCATTGTCGATTACAGAATCCTTCAGATTCAACGTACCAGTTCAAGGCCCGTTTTGGCTAAAAAAGAACGCCCGCTCGCCCCTCCGGCCGGTCCGAATTCCCTTCCCCATCCCACCCTGTGAACCGGTGGCAGTGGTCGCTGCCCACTCCCTGGCCGAACCTCCGGCGCGGCGTCTTCATGAACCCCGATTCCAGGCTGCATTGCCGATCGCGGAATACACGCGACTGTTCTCGGCTCCTCCGGCCCGGCAGCCCCCTCTCCATCTTTGGATGGAAGACACCCCAACCCTGGCGGCTGCTATGGTTCTTGTGTTCCCGCGGCTTCCCCTGAGGTCCGGCGGGCAGGGAGCCAATTTGTCCCTGGGAGATCACCGCATCATGTCCAAATCCGCACTGCGCCGCTCCCTGCCGGCTGTGTTCCTCGCCCTCTTCGCTCTCAGCGCCGCGTGTGGCGCAACCGGTCCCGCGTCTGCGCCCGGTTCAACGTCAGCTCCCGCGTCCGCCGCCCCCGACACTCCTGCCTACACCCACCCGACGGCCATCGCTGGCCCCACCTCGCCGTTCCACGACTCGGTCGCCGCCCGGTACAACTACGCCTTTGGCAAGGACACGCCCTTTCTTCCCTCCAACGCCACGAGCGCAAGCGGCCAGTTTCTCAGCCCCAAGAGCTTTCTCACCGCCCAGTATTGCGGCCATTGCCACCAGGAGTCCTATCGCCAGTGGCGTCAGTCGGTCCACTCCAACAGCTTCCGCAATCCCTGGTACCTCAAGAACGTCAACATGCTCATCGACGAGAAGGGCGTCCAGTTTTCCCGCCACTGCGAGGGCTGCCACAACCCCGTCGCCCTGCTTTCGGGAGATCTGTCGCAGGGCATGCCCAAAAAGCGCCCCTTCGAGGAAGAAGGCGTCACCTGCTCCACGTGCCACTCCATCCAATCCACCGACACCACCGGACTGGGCAGCTACGTGATGGGAACGCCCGCCGTTCTGGTCGATGAAGCCGGCGCGCCCATCACCCGCCCCGTCTCCGACGCCGAGATTCTGGCCCACCTCGACCGCCACTCCAAGGCGGTAATGCGCCCTCTCTACCAGACCGCCGAGTTCTGCGCCGCCTGCCATAAGGCCGCCATCCCCCGCGTTCTCGACGACTACAAGTGGCTCCGCGCCTTCACCGTGTACGACGAGTGGCAGGCCGCCAGCTTCACCAAGCAGTCTCCGCTGCCTTTCTATCGCAAGGACTCGGTCTCCACCTGCCAGACCTGCCACATGGTCCGCGAACCGATGGCCGAGGCCGCCGTTGACCCCGGCGCCAAAGACGGCAAGCTGGTGAGCCACCGCTGGCTGGGCGCCA
>Ga0364866_10451_pt1 | contig 25606 bp, 38 predicted proteins | sample ExccelAu500001D3_3_FD_206913 | JGI IMG/M metagenome (GOLD analysis project Ga0364866, IMG submission 206913) | Enriched cells from Trout Bog Lake Hypolimnion, Wisconsin, USA - BchlTB.Aug13.5000.01.D3 | ecosystem: Environmental > Aquatic > Freshwater > Lake > Hypolimnion/Profundal zone | place... | reverse complement strand
GTCGCGGGCGTCCCAACCGAAGGGGACGGTGCCGATGACGAGGTTCTGGCTGCGCTTGAGGTCGAGCGCGGTCTGGATGCGTTCGCGGATGCGGGCGCGTTCCAACTCGGCAAAGACGGCAGCAATCTGCATGAAGGGCGCGCGTTACCACCATGCCTGAATAGGGGTTAAATGCCCTTAAAAGGCTTGAAAAGACTACTACTTTGAGAGGTTTGAGACCGCTTAACAAGGCCTCGGAAGGTGAATGGGTGGCAAGATGGGGCAAAAGCAATCAAATTTCGCCCTCCAATTTTTTGAACCGTTCGAGCTCTGACCGCGGGATCAGAATCTTGCTGTCTGTCTTGGGCGTGAGCCGGCGATGTTTGATGAGGCCCTGCTCACAGAGCCGGCAAATGTGGCGCTTGCTGATGCCGGTTTCCTTTCCAAACTGGGTGACGCTCATTTCGGCCTCACAAAGTTCCAGTCGGCCAGCCTTGACCATGATGCTGCCATCCGGTTGCCGCAGTTTGATCACAGGGACGCGAAAGGTCGGCTCAGGGAACGGCAGTTCTACCTGGTTTGTGGTGGTGGCATTTTTCATCGAGCTCAAATCAATTGCTGCTGGCCGGAGACCTGGTCTTTTTGCCAGGCGTTCCAATGATCTTCAGTGACGGCGCGATAGATTCCTTCAGAGGAACGTTCAGCGCCAACCAATTCGACCAGGCCCAGCGTGCAAAGGTCACTGGTGCGCGGTCGGACGTTCAACAGGTCTATGCCGCTTTTGGCGGCCAGCTCGCGCGTGGTGGCCGGTCCGTGTTTCACCCAGGCATCATGCACGGCCTTGATCCGGTCGGACAACGTCTTGCTCACCATGTCGAATGTGGCATTGCGGAGGTCAATTGGTTTCATGTCGCGAGAGGGGTGCGGAGGTTTCGCGGGCAGTCGGCGGCGCTTTGCATCGTGCATCCGCATTTTGGGCAGCCAAGGGTTTTAATTTTTCCATGGCCGGTCCAATCCCCGTGTTTGCAAAAGTCGCCAAAAAAGATTTTAAAACCGCACGCCTTGCACGGGATGCAGGCCTGGTGTTTTGTCTGACAAGCTCCGCCGTGAAATTGAGTCATCGCGTCCCAAAACGCATTAGTCCGATTTCGCTTCCGCGCTTTGGCGTGGCGTACCTGAAGCAGGAATAAACGTTTTTCCATCCGCTTGACGGCTTGGGCAACCTTGCGATCTTCCTCCGGCGCCCAAGTCTTCACGGCGGCGATCAAAGTAGTTGTTGCATCCAGGAGGGTCATGGCAACGGCCGCAACGGCTGCGGGCTGAATCTTTTTGACGCGGGTTCCAGCGGCGCCAGGCGCAACGCCTCACTGACCCGATTCACCAACTCATTGACCTGGGCGCGATAGCGAGCCTCCGGCTCCTCACGAACCCTGGCACAGGCGTACTTGATGGTCATGTGGTTAAACAGGCCAAACGCTCGTTGAACCTCACTGAGGCTGGCTCCGGTCAAAGTGCGGGTGGCATAAATGGCCATATGCCGGCCCCAGACAACATCCGTCTTCCGGCAGCGGCTCCGGATTTGCTGCACCGAAAGCCCCAAGGTGTCGGCGGTAAACTCGATGGACAGTTTTGCCACGCGCTCGACATTGACCGCCGCGGTCGAATTGCCTGGCGAAAGCACCCGCATCCGTTCAAACACGCGGTGAAGCTGCCGGCGAATCTGATGCAACTCCGCCCAGCATTTTTGCCAATCAGGTTTTTCTTTCATGGCGTAGTGACAATTCGATCCGGCTCCTCAGCTTTGAGTTTTCTGAAAAATTCGATAAACCCTTTGGCCCGGCTATCGTCGTTGCCGGTGGGATCCGGGTTGCAGATAAACTCGCGGTCTGGAAAGTAGCGCACGCCGGGCGCCTGGCGAATCAGCGCCTCCTCCTCAGTGAACTCGGGTTTGCCTTCGATTAGCGCCAGTCGAGCGATATCCCGCTTGCCAAAGTGTTCTGGCTTAGGCAGGCCGGCCATGGTGTTGTGTTCCTCAAAGAGATCCCGGCGCGTGCCCATGCAGATAAACCGGCAGCGATGCTGTGGCACGCCATACTCGACGCAATCCACCAGCCCATAAACCAGCTCGTAATAGGCATCGTATGCCGCCCGCAGAAACCGCTTGGGGTAGTCGCCCTGATTGAACAGCACAAAACCCCGGACGTTTTCAAACATGAAAAATTGCGGCTTGGCATCATTGATCACGCGCAGATATTCAAAGACCAAATCGTTGCGCAGATCATAATGTCCCTTCACCGCCCGGCTGTTGCAGGTGGTGAATCCCTGGCAGGGCGGTCCGCCGACAATCATCCGGGCCTCACCGATCTGCAGCCCGGCCTCGCGCAGCAGCATCGAGGTGGGCGTTTTGCGAATGTCTCCCTGGATGAGCGCCGAATGACGGAACCACTTGGGCCGATTCCCGATCAAAGTCTGGCACGGCCCCTCTGACCATTCATGCTGCAGCACGGTTTCGCAGCCGGCGCGCTCCAGCCCAATGTCAATGCCGCCGGCCCCGGTAAACAGCGAGATAACGGGATGGCCACTGAAATAAGCCACGTCACAATCCGGCCCGACAAGGCCCGTCTGGCGACGCCGAACCAATACGCGCGGCCAAGTTGCTTGCTTTATTGGCTCGGCAATTATTTCGGCTTCTGGCCAGACGGGACGCATTATTTAATCTCCTCGATTTGACCCCAGAGAATCTTGATATCGCTCTTGGGTATCCCGGCCTTGTCGCGGGCGACACAGGCGGTGATGAAGGCCGGGGCGCGTTCGGCCAGAACTTCGAGGGCTTTGGCGCGGAACTTTTTGCCGTCGTCAAACAGAATTTCGTATTTGCTCACGGGCTTGAAAAATTCCGTCAGGTGGCCATTGGCGGCCAGGCGAATGGTCTGATGCAGGGCTCCATTGGCGGTGAAGCTGCCAATGAGTTTATCGGCGGTGAAGACCATCGGCACGGCCACGGCAGAACCTTTGGCCAGCCATTGCTTGCCTTCGCGCTCTTTGTCTTTCAAATCCTCATGTTCGCCGCGGTTGCCGGCTTCCAAGCCGGCACGCTCCAAGCGCGTCTCGATTGACTTCAGCTCATCTTTCAATTCGAACATTTTTGCGATGATCTCCACACCGCGATCCACGTCGGCGCGCACACTCATGACAACCTCCCTTGGAGGACGGCCAAGCGTTTGGTGATGCGATCCAATTCGCGCCCGCAGTTTTTTTCAGCGCGGCGAAACAGGTTCTGGCCGGCCTTGATTTGTTTGAGCGCTTGCTTGCGCGCGTCCCGGCCTTGCCGGTTGATTTGCCTTTCTGTTTTACGCAGCGTGCGGATTTCCGCACGGATTTCTTGGTTCATGTTCATTTTATTTGTATTCGGTGTAGTTTGGAGTGAAAAAATTGAGCTGGCCTTTGCAGGGCGTGAAGAGACACGAGCGGGCATCGGTCAGGACATAGCCAAAGGGGCCGGTGAACCAGCGCGAATCAGAATGGTCAACGCAGCTCACCAGGGTAGCGGAGCCGACGATCCCGCCGCAAAATTCGTCGCGCAGAATGTCATAGGCCGGCAGACGCCACTTGCGGTCGAACGCGGCCACGAAGATGACGCAGGCATGGTAGTCCGACTTGGTCATGGTAGCGCTGGCGTGGATCCAAATCGGCCCGGTGAAGGTGGTCCGGCGCGTTCGGTTTTCCACGTCTTTGTGGCCGTTGACGATCAGCCAGGCCCAAGGTTGGCGGATGGAGAGGGCTTTGGTGATCACGATTCGCCTCCCGAGGTCAATTGCAGCGGGGCACCAACTTCCTTGATTTCATCCGGGTCAAATGGTTTGACCTGGTTATTGTTAATAGTTTGCACGGAGAGCTTCACCTGATCCTCCGCCGGCCAGTAGTAATCATCGTGTTTTTTTCCGAGCTTGCGCCAGCCAGATTCCACGGTGATCGCGCCGTTTAGTGCTTTTAGGGCAGCCAACGCGGCCGCTTCGTTTTTAATCAGGAATTTGGTGTAATGGACGGTCAATATAAGTGGCATTTTTTTAGATCAGTTGGGGTTCGGGGACGGGAACTGGCACCGGGACGGTGCCAGAACCCGCAGGCGAGGACGCCTGCGCTACGTTTGCGGCCGCCCGCGCGGCTTTTTTGCGGCCGTTGCCGCGGTTGCGAATGGTGATGAAGACGAACCAAAGACGCTTTTCTTCGACATTATCGAGACCGGCGCCGTGGTTTTGGGCGCGGCAAATGGCGTCGGCATAGCCGAGACCGAAGCCGAACTCCTGGCAGGCTTGCAAGATTTTGTGTTCGACCAGGCGGCGCGGTTCGGTGGCGGCTCGCACTTGGGCGTTGAACGCGGCGCCGTGGCGGCCTAGCTTTTCGAGGAGGTGACCTTCGATCAGCTTGTAGTCGTTCTGATCGGCGCAACGCAGGCCCAACTTGCCACAGGCGGCCGCTACTTCCTGATGGCGGAAGTCGGCTTCGCTGATGCCGTCCAGCTCGGGACCGGCTTTGGACCAGGCGCGGCGGCTCAGCTCGCTGAGGTAGCGCTTTTGGTTCTTGGAGAGGGGGGCGCTCATATCAGTTGCATCTGTCCGGAAGTTGGCGGCAATGCGGCCCGCGCCGGCGCCGCGGGTTTTTCGACGGCCGGCCGGATCTGCGTCTTCTGACCTTCGACGATGCCAGCGTATTTCGCCGCATGAGCGTCCGAGCTGTCGTCGGTTATATTTTTGTCCTTGGCATTGGGGAACAGCTTGGACAGGTAATCCGACCGCCGCTGGATGGCACGGTCAAGATGGACCAGGCCAACCCCGACCTCTTTGTGGCGCGCCTTTTCAAGTTCGCAAGCAAGCCCAAGGTACATGCCGTGATAAAACGCATCGCGATTTCGCAGCCGCCGGTTCGGACGATCTTTCCAGCACTGGCGAAAGTGATGCTGCAAAAAGACGAACACATAGCGAGCAATCTCGATATCCCAGGCCGTGCCCACAAAAACCATCTTGTGCGGTACTTTGATGAACCATCGGCTCACGCCATGCCGATGGCAGATTTGCACGTTGAAAAAGTTAACGCATATTCCGGCAGCAAATTTTGCTTCGGGTGGTAGCCGCAATTTCAGCACCTCCTCAGCGTGCGTGATGTTCTCAGTCTTGGTTTCATCGTCTGGATTGATTTGGGCAAGATCAATGCCGTGCTCGCGCGCGAGTTTGGCGGCCATGGCCAAAGCGTTTTCGATTTCACCGGCGGTACCGCCGCGCTTCATCCGGAGCAACTTTTTGATTTTGTCAATGATCGCGTCCTGGCTCATTTTCGTGAAGGTTTTGGCGCGGGAACCGCGGAGTGGTAAAGGGCGTGATCGTGCGCAAATTGGACACCATCAAGGCTTACGGTACCGGTGACGATCAACGCCATGGTCCATTTGTTCAGGCATGGAACCCTGCGCTCAATTTGTTCCTCTTGCGTTTGTGGCATGCGTGTTGTGATTTCGCTCATACGATGATTTTGGCGGTGGTGGAGTGGGCGAGCACGTCGGCGATGACTTTGAGGGTACCGGCGTCAAGGTGAAATTCGGGCGGAGTGTTGATGATGATGGTTTGGCTGTCCATGCTCGGGCGCGTGAAAGTGGCTTCACGCACGGCTGCGGCCGAGACGGGCACGATGCATTCGCTGACTACGATTTGTTTGTAGGGGTCGCTCACAAGGACACCTCGGCGAATTGCGCGGTGGCGCGCTGGGGCGCGGTGGACGGGGCGTCCACCGCGGCACGCGAGGCGCGTGCGCTCCCCGTGAAGGTTGACCGCCACGCGATGGCGCGTTTCAGGGCGAGTTCGCGGCTCTTTAGCGTGTGATAATAGAAACGGCGGAGGCGCCGGCGGGCGGTGCCGCCGATCTGGGCGCTGAAACAGGGCTGCGGCCGGCCGTAAGACCATTTGGTTATTTCAGAGATGCCGGCCACGCCGGTTTTGCTGCGGGGCTGGACGGGGCCCACTTGCGCGAGAATGTGATCGCGCTCAGCGATGGCCCGCTGGAGCGCAACGGGTTTGTCCTGGCCAAAGGGGATGCACACTTGGAATTTGATGCCGTTGCGCTCCACCTTGACGCGGTAATAGGGGCCGTTTTCAAAGATGTTGGTGAGGTTCATAGGTGCCATATTCAGTTCTCCGTTTGGCGCATGATCTGGGTGCGCATGGATTTGACCTCGGCGATCGCGCGGCTGAGGACGGCCGGCGTCACGGGGGCGGCCTTGGTGGCGATGAATAATTTGCGGGTGACCTGGGTGACCATGCGCCAGTTGCCGTACATGGGGGCGTCGGCGGCGAGGAGCTTGGCGGCGCTGTTCATGGTTTCGGTGCTGTCGAATTTCACGCCGCGACGCTGGAGCATTAACAGAATCTCTTCGCTCGGGGGCGTGGGGAGGGAGACGCGTTCGGCCAGGCGGTTGCCGGTGAGTTGGATTGCTTCCTCATAATTGTTGCCCAGGAGGCGCGTGAGGAGGGACGGGATGCAGATCAGCACAACGATGGTCGGAGTGGCGTTGATTATGGATTTAACCATGTTCATGCCGCACACTCCCAGGTGATGTCCTTCGTTGATAATGAGGATGATTTTGCGCTCGCTCAATTTCGCGATGATGGCGGCGAGGAGCTCGCTGGGGAGGCGCGGGGGTTTCACGTCGTCTTTGGCCAGGCCCAGCTTGCGGAACATGCCCAGGTGGCTGCTCGTGGGGCTGGACTTCCAGGTGTCGTTGGCCTCCACATCAACGGCGTTGTTGGGGAACTTTTTGAGCAGGTGCCGTTTGACGGCATCCTTGCCCGTGGCGGTGGGGCCCACGATGATCACCAGCCGTGCGACACATTCCTCTTCTTCCTGGCTGGCGCGGCGGACGGCGGCTTCGCTCTCCTCCACGTTGTAGAAATCATCGTACTCGGGTTCGGCAGGGCGGTCCTGCTTGCGCAGCGCGGCGATGATTTCTACCGCGCTCTGATAATTGCGGAGCTGGTTTTCGAGGCTCAGTTCGGAGAGCTCGTCTTTTTCGTCCAAGATTCGTTTGTAGGTCTTGGATGAACCGACGCTGGCGATCTCTTTGCAGAGTTTGGTGTCGGACCAGCCGCGCTCAGATTGGTAAGCGCGCACTTGGGCGGCGAGTTGGCGGAGTTGTGTTTTCATAGGCATTTTTACAATTTATTTTTTAACCACGGATTTCACGGATGACACGGATTCAAAATTCGTCGTTCGTGTCCCAAGTCTCTTTGGCGTCCACATACACGCAGGCGCCGCCCAAGTCATCCAGAGCTTGGCGGGCGTTTTGTTGGTTGATATTCCAGCAATTGCTTTTGTTTTGAGCCTCAATCAATTGCTTGGTCCATTTGAATATCAGGGAGTATTTGGACTGCCCATGCCGTTTGCGGACCTCCTCATCGGTCAGTTCGCGCAACTGTTTGATTCGTTCTTCTGCGCTGGCTGCGCCGGCGGGGGTGAGATACCAGTTTGGCTTTTTGGGGTTAAGCGCGTCCAAGATTCGCTCCAGTCCGGTTAGTGCAGTCGCGGCTTCATCGACGGCAACGTCCACGGTGATTTCGTACCGGACGTGCTCGTAGTTGCCCAGGTTGAAGAGCCGGCCAATGGTGATTTTGGAGATTTGCATATCAAGCTTCGCCGGCCAGGGCTTTGAGGGTTTGGTACAAGGCGGACCGCATTTCGGGATTGCCAATGAGCGCGGCGGCGCGGTCCGCAATATTGGGAGAGCATCCCTTTTTGATCTGATCGCGAATGCGATCCAACTTTTCCTCGCGCGGTATTTTACTGTGCGCTTCCATGGCACTGACAATTAAAGGTCTGATGAGTGAGGGCAACAATTCATTGGAGAAGCTGAACGTGAGTTCGACTCCAGAGATTCTGTTCTCGCTGGTCCAAAGGGAGCCCAAAGTTAGCGTTTTTGGAGCCCGGTCAATATTGTTTCGGAGCCACTCAAACAAGGCATTTTCAGCATCGGCGGTAAGGCGGTCGGCGATCTGCTGGGCGGCTTTCCGCTCTTTGTTAATTTCTTCCAAGCGCAGGATGGCGAGCGCCTCGATGATTTCCGCCTTGGAGGGCTTCGGTTTTACAGTGGTTGGTAATTTGGCTAGTGCGTTCATTGGCATTTTTTTTGATGTGTTATGTTGATTTGTTGGTTAAACGAACAGGTGATCGGTTTGTTGGCGGAGAGTTTCGAGTTCGGCCCGGCGCGCGGCGCGATCGGGAGCGGGAGACACGCGCGATGGCGCGCTGGGGGCGGTGGACGGGGCGTCCACCGCAGCACACGAGGCGCGTGCGCTACCCAGGGAACCGGACTCCGCACTCTCTCCGCTCTCCTTGCTTATGGTAGTCACGGTGGACAGGCCGTCGCGCTCTTCGCTCTTGCTGTATTCCACGCGGCCGCCGGCGCCGATGCCGCGGGTTTCGCGTCGAACGAAGTTGGCGACGCGCTGGCGCTGGAGGTAGCCGGCGCGTTGGTTGTCATCCGCCCATTCCATGATGTAGCGGATATAGCTGCCGGTCTCGCCGATGAGTTGGGCGTCGCCCAGGATGGTGCCGGCGCTCTGCGCTTGGCCACCGGGGGATACTGCGTTTTCGAGCAGTACCACTTTTGCGATGCACTTGGGCTGTCGCGGGTTGAAGTGAATGCGGATTTTTTTGCGGTTGTAGTGGGGCATCCAGTCCGCGCCGAAATCGAAGGGGACGCTGAAATCCTCAAACATGGGAACGCGGACGGTGATTTGCATGCCGCGCACGAGGCGCTCCGCGGCGAACGGGGCGAAGATCCAATCCATGTCGCGGGCACAGGGCCGCAACGGATTCTCCGCGACGCTGGCGGCAAAGATGTCATCCGGCACCCACTGGCCGTATTGATCGCTGACAATGAGTTTTGCGTTGTGGGCGGCGACTTCTTCCTCGAACACTTTGACCACGATGTCGAGGGTGGGGAAGTAGCGGCGGGGATCTTTGTGGCCGGCTTTGCACGCCTCGTACAAATCGCAGTTGGCTTTGTTTTCGTCGCGGAACCGGCCCATGTCAGCGTGCGGAAATTGAACGGCCAGGCGCGTCCAGACCTTGTGGAACACGGCTTCGATGGACTTCTGATGAGGGCTGTATGTGCGCCAATGCTGGCAGCCGAGGAGCTCGATGGCGTGGCGGACGAGCAAGGAGTTGAAGGTGCCGCCCTCGAATTGAAAGCCCTGGCGCGGAATCCCGTGGGTGCGGGTGACGGCACCCATGCCGTTCAGGATGTCCTCTGCGCGATAGCTGCCCCGGGGACGAATGACATAATCCCAGGCGAGAATCTTGTCGTAGCCGGCGTCGTCATAGGCCAAGAATTGGAATCGCCCGAGTAGCACGCTGTATTTCAGGGAGCACGGCGTGCGGACTTCCGTGCAGGGCACACAGACAGCGATGCCAGGCGTGGCATCGTCTCCACCGAACCAGTCGCCGGGATTCATGATCTCGCGCTGGCCGCGGCCGGCGTTGAAGTAGCGGCGCTGGCTGCCGGGGGCGCTCTGGAAATTCAGGGACCAGTCGCGGGGGTTGCGGAAATGTTGGACGACGCTGGGGTTGACGCGGACGCGGCGGGCGATGCGATCGGGGACGAGGGTTTGTTTGGAGCGTTCGCGGGCGAGGATGATTTCGCGAAGTTCTTTGGGGAAGGTCGGCAGCTCGGGCAGGCCCAGGACTTTCAGGAAACGGCCGCATTGTTGATGCGTCCAGCCGGTTGGCACGTTCGGCAGGCTGATGACACGTTTGATGGCTTCGGGCACGCTGCCGGTGGCGTGGGTGCGATTGCTGAGCAGATAGAAGTACTGCGCGGCGGGGATGAACCAGGGAAGGGATTCGAGCTCTTTGGTGAGGGAGGAGATGGCGGCGGACGCCAGTCCGCCGCTACGCTGCGGCAGGAGGCCCGCGAGGCCGTCGCGTTTCCACCGCGCATACATGGAGTTGGCGCCGCTGAACCAGCTCGGGGATTTACCCAGGGAGCGGGCGGCTTGGATCAGGGATAAGCCGCCAGCCGTGAGCTCGTCAAACTGCTGGCAAAGGTTGGCGCGGGATTGGGCTTCGCGCAGGTCGGACTCGCGGGAGCCACAGGCGGTGGCGCCTGCGGGTCCGGCTGGCGGGGCGCCAGCCGGGGCACGCGAGGCGCGTGCGCTCCCCGAAGCGCGCGAGGCGCGTGCGCTCCCCGGAAAAGAAGACGCCGGATGATGTTCAATGATTGGCTGGCCGGGGACGAGCCGCAACCCGGCCTGGCCGTAGCCGGAGTTCGCCTCCGGTTCTATTTCATCCGGTGCGCCGGTTGGCGCACAGTCACACGTCCCAGGTGTGACCTCATCTAAAGGGCAGAGATCAGAAGTCGGAGGACAGAGGTCGGAGTCCGACTCCAGATCGAAAAAGGCAGCGACCGTCGGCGATGCGGCCGCTGTGAGTTCTGAGACTATGGCCGCGGCGGGTGTGGATTCGCCGTCCGTCGCGGGGGTGGCGGGTGACGCGGGAAGATCGGGACCACAGGCGGTGGCGCCTTGGGGACCGTCCGCCGGGGCGGCGGACGGCACATGCGAGGCGCATGTGCTCCCCGAGGATTGGATGTTCTGCTCTTCGTTCATTGCTTTGGGCGACGCGTCTTTTGGTTGATGGTTGATGACGCGGGCTTAGCGGGTTTTCAATTCCTCACGGAGTTGCTTGGCGAGCATCTCCAATACTGGGCTGGGCCACTTGGCGAGATTCTGCTTGAACAGTAGTTCGGTGCGCTCCAATTGGGGCGCGGTGAATTTCTGGTAGCCATGCAAATGCGTGGTGAGGTCGGACAATTTCTTGCCGATGAAGGTGGGAAAGTCTTTGCGGTCCACGTTGCCGGCACCCCCTTTGGTTTTGCCATTCACGGCGCGGGTGATGCGGTGGGCTTCGTCACCTTCGTTGAACACGCCATTGGCCGCGTCTTTCAGCGTAGTGTTGGCGTTCAGGTCCAAGAGCATCTGTTTGTATTTCTGATTCTCCTTGGACAGTTTGGTGCTGTCTGTGGTCAGCAAAACGCTCACGTCAATGTCCAGCGCAACGGGGGGCGGCAGGAATTTGACGATCTGTTCCGCGGCGTCTATCCAGCGCTTGGCGGTGCGGTATTCCAGCTTGTGGAAATTGCGCTCGATGTAGTCTTGGAACTCGCCGTGCGGTATGCGCCGACGCACATCCCACAACATTTGGCCAACGACCAGGCATTTCTGGCGGGATGTTTCAAACGATGCCAGCGCATCGTCAATCGCGGCCTGGATCGTTGTGATGACAACCCGGCTTCTGGGGTCGGGGGTCAAAAGTGACACAGTGTCACTTTTGAGACCCATTCCGGTTTTGGGGAGAATTGGAGGCAGTGTGTTCATGGATTTAGTTGAAAATTTCGCGGCCGCTTTGCATCTTGCCCAGCGCGCAGCCGCGGCCATTGCGATTTTCGCGCGCATTTTTATTTTCGGGTCCATCACCTCGTCGCCATCTGGTATCGCAGTTTCGGCCGCCACGGCCTTGAGCCTCTTTCCAAAAAGGGCATCGTCATCCATATTGGTTATCAAGGTCATAAATCAGTGGGTAACAAAGGTGTAGATGCCTTCGACTCCGGCGCCGGTGCCGGGACGCATCACGAACACGCTCATCAAAGGGATGGGCGGCTGGATGCACGGTGGACAGCCGCAGAGCACGTGCAGGAAGTTTCCCCGCTTGCTGGTTTTCGCCGGGAGGAAAAATTCCGCCCGGGCACTAAACCTGATGTGCGTATCCTCTTTGTGCGCATAGGCCAGGGTTTTGGCAAATTGCTTGTTGTAGGGGTTTTTCATGCGGTTAACTATTGAGGCGCTTGGCATATTCATAGAGCCACTCGCCACATTTTGCGCCCAGCCAATCCCACGCGCAGATGTCCGCCAGCAATCCCAGCAGGCAGATCAGCAGCAGGCCCGGAAGGTGGATGATGGCGCGGACGATGTTCATAGTGTGTGGTTGGTGGCCCAGATGATCAGCCAGGCGGCGAGCATGGTGAGGATCGTGCCGGTGATGATGCCCAGGCAGAACACCCGCTCGCTGCGGTGCGACGGCTTGCGCTGTTTCCAGAAGGGAGGCACGGGGAGAAATTCAGAGTTGTTTTTCATTTGGTGTTTTATTTGGCGGCGCTCTGCCGAGACGCCGCTACGGTGTTGCGCTCGTATAGGTTCACCACGCGGCAGTGGCGGGGATTCAGTCCCTCGCGCAGAACGGCTTGCCAGGCATCAGCCTCGCAACAAAACCGGTCCGCGAATTGTTCTTGGACCACGTGAATGCCCAGGTCGAACTCGACGGGGCTGCCGGCGTATTCGATGATGAATTGTGCGCTCATAATCTGTGTTGGTTGAAGGTGCCAGGGACGGCCCGGCGAATGTGGTTCAGGTTGTAGGGCAACCGCAATTTGCGGACTGACGTGCAGACGATCTGACGCGCGCGTTCGGTGCTGATGCCCAATTTCCGGGCGATCTGCTGCAGGGTGCAGTCGACAAAATATCGCAGATGCAATGCCTGCCGTTGCCGGTCGTTCAGGGTGCTGGCAGCCAGCGCAGATTCCAAATGCGTCAGATCCACCTCATCGCCCGACAACGTGGCCGGCGCAAACTGGTAGCCGGTCCATTGGCCATGGACTTCGTTGAGGAGGTCAAGGGGCGTCATACTCAGTCGAGGTCTGGAAGTGATTCTTCTGATTTTACCTCTTGTTTTACACATTCGGTAACGGTGGTTGTTTTTTGACCGGGGCGGGCTTTGCTCTCAAAAAAATCGGGTTTTCCTTTCGGCTCCAGGCCGTTGAACGCACGGATCTGTTCAATGCGCTCCTCGGCATCCAGCATCAGCTCGCGTTGGCTTACTTTCCAGTCCTCGGGATCCCGGATGGTATAATGAGGTTGGCCCTTGTCGGTGCGTACACGGATCACGCGGTTCAAGTGCAGCCAGGCAATGGCGTCGCTTACATGCGGTTTCTCCAGCCCGGTCACACTGCAAAAGTACTTGAGGTTGGGAATCATCACTTCTTCCAGGCCCAGCCCATACGTGAGGTCCACCAACGCCTCCAACATCCGGCGCTTGGTGTCGGGGAAATCGTGGCGGCGCGCCTGGTGGCGGATGTTCAGGCCTTTCTGGCGCCAGGCATTCCAAATGGATGCGGAGCACTCCACGCAGTCAGCATCAAGCATGGGGACTTTTTTCATCGTGGATCCTCCAGCCAGAAATCAATCAGCACCTCGTCAGTGAGAGTGCGAGCCACCGACAAGCCATCGGCCACGTAATGCCATCCCTTGATCTGGCCGTCATTCTCCGTCCAGTGGATCAGCGCCACAAACGGGTCGGACGCCTTGCCAATGACCAAGTCTGTGCCGGGTTCAAACGAGTCTTCGGGGACCGTCAGATCGTAAATCACCCGACCGCAGGCAATGATTGACCGGCCGTCCTGTGGTGGCTGTTCCCCGCGCTCGCACGAGGCCCAACAGCGGCGAACCACTTCTTGGTGCGTCGGCGGTTGGCAAACGGGGTCGGCGCTCGCGGGCGCGTGAATGCGATCCACGCAAAGTTGAGCGGTCACGATACCACCTCGCAATCGGTCTTTAGGCCGCAATCGCACTTGAGGGCGGTGACCTTGTCTTTGGTGTCCACTTGGATGGCCTTCACTAGCACGCCTTCGACCGCGACGATCTTGTGGACCCGGCCGTAGTGCGGCCCGGCGTAGATGATGACTGTGTCGCCTGGTTTCATAGGAGGATTTTCATTTGGCATTTTTCGGTTGACGGACTGGCAGATTGAAAATTTGTTCCAACACCGGCTGGCTCTTCTTGTGGCCATTGATCACATCGCTGATCCATTGGTAGCTGCGTCCCACGAGCGGTGCCGCGGAGCGGACCGAATGGCCCCTCTTTTTAAGTTCGACTTTGGCGGCTGCTGGTGTGATTCTTCGCATTGTTCGTTGTTCGATATTGAACAACTATACCCAACTCTACCACACGTGCAACAAAAAAGTGCAGAAAAGTTGAGTCCAGGGGAAAGGCTTAAATCCCTTCGGCTCAAGCGGCAGTGCAATTGGGCCGAAATTGCTAGGGATATTGACCTTTCCGAGGCGATGGTTTACGCCGTCATTGCGGGCAAAAAATCGCTCTCAGACAAGGCCATTTACCGTTTGGAAGAGCTTGAACGTGCCTCTGGAATCATAAATTGGGGAGGCGGTGAACAGGGCGAAACCATTCAGGGCGAGACCATTGCCCCTAGCGAGATCACGCTTTTGCGCAGTCGGGCTGAGGATGCGGAAAAGAAACTCGCTGATTTGAGGGAGGGTTTGTACGAATTGCTCGCGCAATCAAGTCCCAACCCGAACATGTTTAATCCGGGCGGACGGACGCCCCCAAAGCCACGGCACCGGGATGTTCGAGAAAAATGACGATGCATCCGCCTCTTTGCGGCTGGCTACGGAATTGAAAAACTCCGGCAAGCTTAATGAAGCTGTGACCGAGTTGGGGAAGTTTCAGCGTTTGGTTGCCTCTGGAAAGGTCGCCTACCCAGTGGCTTGCTTTCTGCGTTTGCCAATGTATTTGCAGGTGGCCGGCCGGCGGGATGAAGCTTGGGCCGAATTTTACCGACTGCTCAAACATGGCTATCCGAACCGGTTGAACGATGCTGGGGTGTGGCTTTATGAAAAATCGGAGATCTACGGCAAGATGCGTCTCTTCCTTGAACGCGATGGCAATGCTTTTTTGGCGGTTCATTTTGCAATCATGAGCTACGGGCATGAGCTTGCGGCTCTTTCGGCACAGAAGCGCCGTGAGGATTTGGCAAAATGCGCGGCGCCTGAAAACGCGGCTCTTCTACTTGCATCGCTTCTGAGAAAAGCCAAGCGGCCTGATTTCCAAGAAACAGGCGAACAAATTCTGGCTGAGTTCATCCGCCGCCGATACGACTTGGATTTTTTGGAATCCGAAAGCGGCAGATTATTCGCTGGCGGGCAGTAGCCAGCGGCGGACGCCAGTCCGCCGCTACGTGGATGGGTCTGTGATTTCGCTTCGTTTGCTTCGTTCCGTTGTGTAAAACTTTCTCCGTCGGTTGCCCAGCCGGGAGGTTAAAGGCCCGACCAGATATGGGGAGGCACGGCCCGGTCTGGCTTCCGACTTTCGCTCGCTTCAAATTTCCCCGCTTTATTGGCCTTATTGGCCTTGTGTGCTTACGCGCGTTCCCTGTCTGTGTCAAAGTGGCTTCGTTGTTAGACCTATTCGGTCTGCTTGTTTATGTGTTAACCAAAAAGCCCGGCGGCGGTCCCTCCAGGCCGCCGCCGGGCAAACCAAAGAAAAATCATGAAATTAAAAATGCTCGGTTCTTTTTCTCTCGCGGCGGCTTTGAGTTTGAGCCTCCTCACCATTGGGTCAAGCGTCACGCGGGCGCAGACGACCAACACCACGCCGCCGGCGTCGTTCGCCGGAACCAATGTCCTGGCGGACCTGGGCGTCTCGGGCGCGCTGGGCAACCTCTGGAATGCCATTGACCAGTCGGACATCCTGCAGGCGACCAATTGGGCGGTGGCGCCCTACGCCACTTATGCTCCGTCTGCGGCGGACAAAATCGGCGGTGGCGTGCTGGCCATTTACAATGTGCCGCAGCTCACCGGCAACCTGGGCGCGATCGGCGCGGCGCTGGGGGCGGATTGGTTGGGGGATTGGTCCCTAGTGTCCGGGAACATCACGATCCAAAGCGATACGCATCCGCTGGCGCACATTAGCTGGCTGGCCGGTTTGCCGAGTTACATCACCAATATCACGGTGACTCCGTTTGCCCTCGTGGGCGTCGGGACCCCAATGAGCGGAGGCGCGGCCGGCGCGGCGACGATTTGGGACACGGGCGCGCAAATCAAGTTTGGCCATTGGCTCGGGGGAAATTTTGGGACTGGCGTCACCTGGGGCGAGTGGATGAACGCGGGGAAGGAGTCCGGGCATAGGTATCACTTTTTTCTCAGTTACCAGAAGGGGTTTTGAACCACAAAGACGCAAGATTTTTTAACCACAAAGAACACAGAGAACGCAAAAGACTATGCACTACAAAAATGGCCGGGAAGCGAACAACGGAGACCTTGTTATTGGCAAGCCCAAGCACGGAGTCACAACCATCACCGGCATCATCCAGGACATTGTACCGGGGCAGGAGACCTGCAATTGCACCGTCATCCGGCCAGGCGGATTGATCGGTTGCTGTGTCAGCGTAGCAGACTTATTCCACGCCGATGATGCGCTGGAATGCGCGGAAGAGGTTTGGGCGGAGATCCAAGCGCCGATTGCGCCGCCGGTAGATAATGCACACGTCGCACCTGGCTGTGAGAAGTTCGCGGCGCCGGCGGCTGTCTGAAATGCAGTTTGAATAGCGGCGGACGCCAGTCCGCCGCTACGTCCGCTTGTGAAGCCGGCCAAATCTAAAGTGAAATCCAAGTCCAAACCCAAGCCCACGCCAGTGCCCATTGTCTGGCTGCGCAAGCATGCCAGGTGGCATTCGCTAGGCAATGGCGGGTACGTCAAACCGAGATTCTTTCACTGATGAAAACCGCATGGACACTGATTTTAGCCGCCGCCGTGCTGCTCGCGGTGGTGATGATCTGCGCCGGCTGTGCGCCATTTCATCCCGGCAAGATCGGAGGTGACTGGTGAAAATTCTGATCTGGCCAGGACACCATGATCCCCTCGACGGGCTGATCAAACTCTTCACGCATGGGCGGGGATCACATGCTGCGTTTCTGCGCGATGATGACCGCACCATCCATGAAGCTTTCTGGCCGCGCGTCCATGACCGCATGGTGATGCCGCATGATCGCCGCGTGGCGGAGGTCTATGTCCTGGCAAATGTCGGCGAACAACAGCACGCGTTGTTCGAGAAGGTATTCGATCACAATTTAAATGCGCGGATCGAATACAGCGTGGCGGATCTGTTCCGCTATGCGCTCAACCGCCCGAGCCGGGATGAGCATCATACTTTTTGCAGCCGCTACGTCATGCACTGCCTGCGTCGCGTGTTGCATCCGCTCCAGATGCCGTTGTGCCGGCTGCCCGATGGCGATTGGGCCAGTCCCCGCGATTTACGCATCAGTCCCGCGCTGCATTTACTGAAAGGTTATCTGCGATGAAGCAACAGATTCTCCGTTATTGGCTGGCGATGAACGCGAGCGCGTTTGATTCGGCGATTCATGCGCTGGTGCTGTTCTGCGGGGTGGCAGGGACGCATCAGGTGATGGATGCGGTGCCGGCGCTGAATGTAAATCAGCTCATCACGTTGTTCTTTATCGCGTTTGGGCGGGCGGTGCTGGCGTATTTGGATGGGCATCCGGTGTCTGATTTCTATAAAAAAATAGGGGGCGGCAGCCCCGCAACGACTGGTACCGTCGCCGAGCCAACTGCCGCTCCCGTTGTTATTTCGGAGCCTGGTCCGTTGGCGGACCAGGGCGCGGCGGGCGGGGCGCCCGCCGCGGCACGCGAGGCGCGTGCGCTCCCCGAGATACGCGAGTCGCGTGAGATCCCCGCGATGCAAACCACAACCATGGTCCCTCCCACTAATACATGAATCCCCCGTTCGATTTAATTCTCGCCCAAGCGCAACTCGACGCCGTGCCGGCCTCCTATGTGAAATGGTTTTTCGTCGTTCTGTTCGTGTTGATTGTCATGGCTGGCGTGATCATTGGAATCATCAAGGCGCTGCAAAAGCCGGATGAATTGCGAATCAAGGATCATCCGCCCATCGAGGTGAGCAAGGCGCCCAAGCGGTTCAATCACGATTTGTTCGTGAGCCAACACGTCGAAGTGGTCCGCCGGCTGGATGTCCACGACGGCGAGATCACCAAGATTTGGAACACCATGCGCGACGAGGATAAAGAGATCCGCTTGCAGATGGCGGAGAAGTTCAACTCTATTTCGCTCGCGCTGGGGCGCATCGAAGGGAAGCTGGAAAAGAACAAGTAACCAACGTGACGTTGGATCCATTTTCAAATTATGACGTTGGACAAAGAACAAAAAGAGGAGCTGCGGTACGCCGCGCTGGCGGCGCTGGCCATCCGCGCGCCGTCCGCGCTGAACCAGCGGCAGCTTTTTAACGCGGTCAAAAAGGAAGTGCCGTTCCTGTTTGAACCGGCGGACCTGGTCGCCGCGTGCGAATTGTTGCGCGGTTTCACGCCGCATCCCCTGGTGGATTGCATCACCGCTGATCTCGGCACAACCCAGTGCTGGCGGGCCACGACCGCCGGAGTGCTCCACGTGGAACGGTCCTAACCCTGGAACCCAAAGCTGAAAAGCTGAAAAACTAAAACGCTAAAATGAAGACACCGCCAGTCCGATTCGGTTTCAGCTTTTCAGGTTTTCAGCTTTTCAGCTTTTGATTTGATATGGCAAGACAAGGTAAAATAGCCCGGCTGCCGGCGAAGATCCGCGAGGAGCTGAACCAGCGTCTCTTGGACGGCGAGTCAGGTAGCAAAATTCTGCCCTGGCTAAATGCGTTGCCGCGCGTCAAAGAGATTTTGGGCGAAGACTTTGAAGGTTTGGCCGTGAACGATGCCAATCTCAGCGACTGGCGCCAGGGGGGATTTGCCGACTGGGTTCGGCAACGCGGCCGGATTGACCGGACACGCGAGCTGGCCAGGTACGCGGCGGAACAGTCCAAGGCCAATGGGGCATCCATTGCCGATGGCGCGGCCGCGATCGCGTCGGGGCAGTTGCTGGAGCTGCTGGAGATTGTGGATGAAGCGGTGGAGGATGGGGCAGACTTGCGCGAAGGCGCGCAAGGGGCGGCTGGCGAGGCGCCCGCCGCGGCACGCGAGGCGCGTGCGCTCCCCAGAATGACGCCGGACACGCTGCTCAAGATCGCGGCGGCGGTGTCGTCATTGCGCACGACGGAGCAGAATGATGTGAAGCTCAAACTCCAGGGGAAATTGGTGGCACAGAAGGAACGGCAGATTTCGCTGGATGAACAAAAGTTCCGTCGGGACACGGCCGCGATCGCGATCAAGGTGCTGGGCGATGAACGGGCCAAGGGCATCGAGGCTGGGACCGGCACCAATGCCGAAAAGATCGAGCTGATGGGGCAACATATCTTCGGGGACCTGTGGACAAATGCTGAAACGCTGAAACGCTGACATGCTGAAATGAAGACATTAGCGCGCCATTTTCTTTCAGGTTTTCAGCTTTTCAGCTTTTCAGCTTTTTGAAAATGGACCGGCGCGCATATCAAACGGAGGCACTGCGGGAGTTCACGCAATCCAAGCTGCGCCTATGGGCATTGCTGTGGGAACGGCAGGCCGGCAAGTCCACCACGTTCGCGGACTTCGCTCTCTATGAGATGCTGAAGTTTAAAAACCGCACGGTGATTTACGGAAGTGCTTCATTACTGCTGGGGCAGGAAATCACGCTCAAGGCCAGCATCCGGGCCAATATGACGGCGCAGGAATTGGTGGAGGCGGATGCCAGGTTGTTACAGGGTTTCGCGGCCAATGCCCAGGAGAATGTGGGGGAGAAGTTCAATTTCCAGGTGGCAGACATGGAGCAGGATAAAATCCTGCCCAAGCTTTCGGCAGCGGATTTCACCAAGCTTTTTTCGGAGCAAAAACTTGAGTTCCGCGTCTATCACTCGAAAACGTCCTACTCGCGCTGTAAGGTGATCGCGCCGAACCTGGCCACGGCGCGGAGCTGGTCGGGCACGGTGTTGCTGGATGAAATCGCGTTCATCCGGAACCTCCGCGAATTGATCACGGCGTTGCTGCCAATCATCAGCACAAACAAAAACTACAAGCTGGTGCTTTCCACCACGCCGCCGGAGTTTGATGACACGCACTATTCATTCGAATTGCTCGCCCCGTCGGCCGGGGCGCAGTTCACGCCGAACCCGTCCGGCAACTGGTACCAGAGCGAGAGCAATATCCGCGTGCACCGGGCGGATGCGTTTGATACGAATCTAGGCGGGAAGAAAATTTACGACCTGGAGACGGGCGCGGAAATCACGCCGGCCCAGGCGTTCGAGAAAGCGCCGAACAAGGACGGGCACAAGATCGCGCACTTCCTCGCCTGGATGATCGGCGGCGCTGCGGCGTGCGATATGTTGCGGCTGAAGACGGCGCAGGAACGGGGGCTCCAATCCACCGGCTGGCGCGATGGCGCGCCGGGGGCGGCGGACGGGGCGTCCGCCGCGGCACGCGTGGCGCGTGCGCTCCCCGGACCGCAGTGCCAGAATTTCCAGATTGATACCGATCTTGATTTTGTGAGCGCTTTGGGCTGGATGGCTTCGCGCATTGACCCCAAAGCGCCGGTCGGGATCGGCTTTGACGTGGCCACCACGACCAAAGGCAAAAGCAATCCGTCCGTGGTGAGCGTGGTGGAAGAGCATGGACCTGAATGGCTGGTCCGCGCGCGGTTCATCTGGAAAACCAAAGACCCGGACGTGGCCAATGCACGGCTGGACGGCATCATTGCGGCCGTCGCCGGCCGGGGCCAGCGGGCGCGGGCGCTGGCACAGGATGCCACCAATGAGAAATATTATGCCGAAGACAACCGTAAGCGGCTGCGATCCAAGCTGCCTGTTATCCTGGTCGTGGCCAGCGAATCAGTTGACCGACCCGGCCTGGATAAACCCACCAACTATAAAGAATGGCTTGGTGATGCGCTGGTCGAAAAGCTCAACGACAATAATCTCACCCTACCCGGCGATGCCTACACTCGGCAAGACTATCGGCTGGTGATGAAGGATCGCGGGAAATTTGTCTGCGAGCCGAATGAGAACGGGATGCACGGGGACACGTTCGACGGTGACAAGCTGGCCGGCTATGCCCTCGGCGGCGGCCGGGGACGGACGATTGTTCCCGATCAAAAGGTGCTCACCAATCAGATTCTGGTGGACGGCGCCGGCAACCCGGTGGACAAGGATCCCCGCGGGATTTACCTGGACGCCACCCCCGGCTGGGCACGCAATGTGAAAGGGGGATCCCTGTGACCTATGGGAATGACTCCTTCTCAATCCGCCGTCATAACAAAGACGATATCCCGCAGAGTTCATCCGCGCCGGATATTGCGACCGGCCATGAAGGAGGAAGTAGGACCCTGGGCCGGCGGCGGCATGGCGCGGGCGGCGGATTCTGCGCGTTGGCTGGCAGAGGACCAGGCAATTTCTGCCATCCAGAAAGAGTTCAAGTGCAAGCGAGGGCTCGCTCGGCGGATGTGGACGTGTCGGCAGAAGCTTGGCTGACTATGAACCCAACTCGTTTAATTACCCTAGGACGAGCCGCAACCCGACAGATGGGGGATTTTACCGTCCTGGCTGTTACCCCCCTCCGCGAAGCCACGCGAGAGGGCATAGCGGCGATTCTGCCGCAGGGGCCAGGTGTCACCATGACCCATTTGGCCAAGCACTATTTATGAAACAGTTAAAAATTCTCGGAATCCCGGTGGCGTCTTTTGGTGATATGCCCCCCAAGCCGGCCAAAGCCGGTGCCAACTCCGACGCGATCAACAACGTCGCTCAAGCCGGCAGTCTGCCGGACCCGGCGCCGGTGCCGTCGGCGCAAACCAAGTTCATCTCGCCGCGCTATGAGCCGTCCAACATCACCAACAACGCGGATGTGCAGCGCGTCCAGTTGGCGATCCGCCAGGCGGAGAACGGCGACACGCAAGAACTTTACCGGTTTTACCGGGACGTGATTTTGTCGGATGATCACATTCAAAGTTGTTTCAACACACGGAAGCTCGCGCTGCTCGCGCAGCCGTTGAGCATCTTGCCGGAAGACAAAAACAATGCGGATGACGTGAGCCTGGCGCTGGCGATGTGCCAGGCGAAAAAGGATTGCGAGAATTGGCAATACGGAATGCTCGCGCTGATGGACTCGAATGGGATGTGGCCGGTGAGCGTGGTGGAGAGGCTGTACAAGCCGGCGGGGCAGAATCCTCGGGCGGGGGCGCCCAAGGGTCCGGCAGGCGGGGCGCCTCCCGGAGCACGCGAGGCGCGTGCGCTCCCCGCGCTGCAATATACGCTGCGCAAGTTCATTCATGTCAATCCGCAGTTACACTGTTTTCAATGGGCCTATATGATGGGCGGCGTGGGACTGGGGACCGGCAGCGCCATCCAGCTCAGCCAGATGGCAGGCACGGGCGAGGCGATCACCGACGGCACCGCGCAACCGGATTCACCCTACCGGATTGATTTGGAGCGGTGGGAGCCGTACCTGAAGCTCTGGCCCATTGATGTGGCCGGCCGCGTGGTCTATGACGTGACGCGCGCCTGTTACTTGGATCCGGCCCGGCACATTGTTCACCGAGGGCATCTCCTGCAGAGCTTTCGGGACAACTGGGGCGGCCCGGCCCGGTCCATCCTCATGTGGTGGCTGTTCCGCGGGCTGGGGCGTGAATGGTTCGCCCGCGGCATGGAACGCGTGGGCACGCCGTTCCCCGTCGGCTACACGGATGCGAGCGACCCGGTGGCGGTGGCGTTGCTGCGCGAGGCGTTTGACCTGGCCAAGACCATTGGCGGCCTGGTCGTGGATGAATCCTCACGCATCGAGCTCAAAGAGGCCATGGTGGCGGGCATGGCCCAGGGCTACGAAACCTTTTTCCGCATGTGCAACGAAGCGATTTCATTTCACATCACCGGCATGCGCGAGAGCCAGAAGCCGGCGGGCATGAATGCCGGGGAAGATAATTTCGTGTCGGCGGTGCGCGAGGACGTGCGCATGTACGATCAGATGATGCTCGGTGAAACGTGCGTCAAACAAATCGCGGTGCCGTTTGCGCAAATCAACGGGCTGGCCGGCAGCGTCAAATTTGTGTGGGGCGGATTGAGCGATGCGGATGCCGCTACGTTCGCCACCTTGCTGATGAACATGAAATCCGCCGGGCTCCAAGTCACTGATGAGTCGTTGCCGACGGTGAATGAACGGACGGGTTTGACGTGGGAACGAATCGCGGCCCCGGCGCCCCTGGGGCAAATAGAGGGTGGAGGATCGAGGGTAGAAGATGGCAAAGAGAAAAAGCCTGACGCCGACGATCCAAAGACGCTATCCTCCATCCTCCATCCTCCATCCTCCATCCTCTTCCCTGCGGTGGCTCAGTGCGCCGGCCGGCGGCGTGCCATCCCCGGTGGACGACGTGGTTGACGAGCATCAGGCGACGCTGGCGCGGGCGTTTCGCGGAGCCTTGGCGCCGGTGCGGCAAATCATCCTCAACAGCACGTCGCAAAAGGACGCGGAACACAAACTCAAGCTGTTGTTCGCGGACTGGCCGCACGAGCGCATTGCCGGACTGGTGGAACAGGCTATGCAGGTATGCGCGGCAAAAGGAGCGGCACAGGCGAAAAGCTGAAAAGCTGAAAAACTAAAAAGCTGAAATGAAAACGCCCGGCCGGAATCCGCTTTCAGCTTGTCAGCTTTTTAGCGTTTCAGCTTTTATTTTTTGTGGAAACTGATTTCAGCCCCAAACCTCACCAGGAGGCGATTGATTTGCTCACTGGCAAGCCGGTGGTGAGCAAGAGGGTTTTTAATCAGCTCCTGCCAGAGCTGAGGGCGCGGGCGTTTACGGTCTCCGGTGTGGCCAGCATGGATGCTTTGCAGCGGATCCGCGACGCGGTGGCAAGTGTGCCGCTCGGGGGCGAGGCCGGCCAGACATGGGACCAGGCCAAGGCGCAAATCGTGGATGAGTTGGATCCATACTTGGGCGATGGAGCGGATTACCGGGCGACGCTCATTCTTCGCACGAACGGATTCCAGGCGTTCAGCACCAGCATTCACAACGTGGGCATGGCCGATGAGGACACGACGCATTTCCAATATCTTCACGGTGAATGCAAAATGCCCACACCGTCTCACCTGGCATTGAATGGCATTGTGCTTCCCAAGGATGATCCATTTTGGGAAACGCACACCGGGCCTTGGGGGCATCTGGGCTGCATGTGCTACAAGCGGACGATGAATGAGGACCAGGTGGCGGATGAAAAAGCGGACGACGAGAAAAAGAATCCGGACGCGCAGAACGTTATCACCGGGCCGGCGCTCAAGCAGCTTCACCACGGGGACATCATTCGGGACGGCCGACATTTTAACGTGGATTATGACGGGCCGGATAACACGGGGTTCAAGTGGAGTCCGGGGGATTTCAAAATTCCGTTGAAGGATTTGGAGGCGAAGTATGATCCGGAGACATGGAGTGATTTTCAGACGTGGGCACGGAATCAGGCGCTGACTCAGAATCAGAGCGTGTGGGATTGGCTCACTGGCGTGTCGGCTTTGACCTATACCGATCCGATTGCGGCGGAGCGGCCGGCCGCGCCGGGAATATCTTCGCTCCTGGCTCACGAAGCCAGGATCCGAGGGCTGACCACGGAGGAGGGGTTGGCTTGGGACCGGAATGGCAAACTCATTGGCCATGGCGAGGGCGCGGACCGCGTCAATTGGTCGGAGGAGCAAGTGGCCAAGATGGAGGGTGGGACATTGACGCACAATCATCCCTCCGGTTTGCCGCCGTCCATGCGGGATTATTATTTTGCGGCGAAGACTGGTCTGGCGGAAATGCGGGTCGTTACCAAAGACGGGGTTTGGGTGATTCGCGCGCCGGCCGCCGGCTGGCCAGGCAAAGATGACGTTGCACGGGCGGAATGGTTTAGACAATTGAAACCCAAGCTGGATGAGCGATTGAGCCACTATTCAGTTTCGGATCAGCCGGCCGCGCTGGTGGATTTGATTCGCCATTATACCGAAGCGAGTGTACAGTTCGAGTGATATGACACGGATCTACGATGGCAATTGTCTCGCCGACTGGCCCACGCCAGACGACGCGCTGATCTGCCCGGCAGATTCCGCTTCGCGCAAGCTTTGGGGTTGGCAGCAGGATTCTCGCGGCAAGTGGTATCGCGATCTGCGCGATGGTCAAAAGGTGAGCGAGCCCAATAATCCCGCGCCGGTTTTGGCAGATGGCGGCGGACGCCAGTCCGCCACTACGGAAAAATCCGTGTAATCCGCGCAATCCGTGGTAAAAAGTCTTTATGACGCCGTTCACTGCGCGGACTGTGACACGTTCCTGGCCAACACGTAAGCGCACAAGGCCTATAAGGCCAATAAAGCGGAGAAATGTTTAAGTGCGGATTTCCGAGTGCGGAGTGCGGAATGAAGGTCCGCGCCGATCGCGTCTCTGTTATCCTATGAGCCGCGCAAAAATCCAAGAATAATCAAACACCCATTTGGGAACAAAAGCTGAAATTCTAAAACGCTGAAAAGCTAAAACGGAATGGCATGTTAACTTTTCAGCTTTCAGCATTTCAGCTTTTCAGCTTTTAGCTCTGCGCTTCCCTCATAATCTGCCGCTCACCCGCCGCTTTGATTTTCTCCTCCGCCGAAAGCGTTAGCTTGCCATCAATCACGGGAAAAAACGGACGCGCGGGAATCGGAGAGCCCCGTCCGAAATCGCGGCCAAGTTGATGCGTCGCCGCATAGATCACGGGATTGGAAACACTCGCGTGGCTATCGCTCACCTCCAAGTGGAACGCCCTGGCCAGCGTGCCCGACTTTTGCAGCTTGCTCTCCGTCCCGTCTTTTTTGTTCGGCCACACT
>Ga0364866_10449_pt1 | contig 25741 bp, 24 predicted proteins | sample ExccelAu500001D3_3_FD_206913 | JGI IMG/M metagenome (GOLD analysis project Ga0364866, IMG submission 206913) | Enriched cells from Trout Bog Lake Hypolimnion, Wisconsin, USA - BchlTB.Aug13.5000.01.D3 | ecosystem: Environmental > Aquatic > Freshwater > Lake > Hypolimnion/Profundal zone | place... | reverse complement strand
CAGTTTAAACGTAGTATCAAATACTCGACGTTCTTTATTCATGATGATTTCCCTATTTTGATTGATTGTGTATATCAACCTATCTGGGTTTCTGTTTTTATTAGACCACTACAGTTCAGTCTTTTAATTCGAAATTGACACTAAAATGCCTATGTTTTATAAAAACTAAAGTTAATTTCCGAACTATTTTAAAAAAAGAGGGTTTCGTTAAGATCTTATTTTAACTAAATTGTTATAATGCCGATCATTAAAGCTTTAGTTCTAATAGCTTAGCTTCCCCATTGTAAACATCATGGTATCCAAGGAATGAATAATCGTACACGTAGGCAAGCAGCAATTCTAGGACTGCTTTTATTTTTAACCTTAATATTGATCGGCTGTAACAGCAAAAACGATGCAACTGCCAATAAAGCTCAGATGCCAGTCCCTAACGTTAAAATGGCGCAACCTTTAACACAAGACGTTACCGAATGGGATGAATTTACAGGTCGCATAGAAGCAGTCAGCTCTGTTGATGTGCGTGCACGGGTCAGTGGTTATTTAGAAAAGGTCAATTTTAAGGCGGGTGATCAGGTTAAAAAAGGTGATCTTTTATTTCAAATTGATCCCAAACCTTTTTCGGTTCAGCTCAATTTTGCTGAAGCAGAGTTAGCGCGTGCTAAAGCTAAACATGACCTAGCTAAAAATGATTTGCAACGAGCTGAGCGTTTATTGAGTGGTAAAGCTATTTCAGAAGAAGAGCATGATGCACGGACTAAAGGCTCACAAGAAACTTCTGCTGCGGTTCAGTCTGCAGAAGCTAATGTCGCTACGGCTAAATTAAATCTGGAATTTACCAAAATACGTGCACCCATCGATGGGCGCATAGGTCGAGAACTGATTACCGAGGGAAATTTGGTTGGTGGTGGTGCTGATGCAACGCTATTAACTTTTATCGTATCAGTTGATCCCATTTATGTTTATGTAGATGTGGATGAGCGTTCAGCGCTTAAATATCGGCGTTTAGCGCAACATGACGGTAATCGTGTTCGACCAATCCCAGTTCAATTGGCCGTTGCCGATGAGACTGACTTTCCTCATTTTGGACATCTTGATTATATTTCACCTAAAGCTGATATTACGACAGGAACGATTTCTTTACGCGGAGTATTGGCTAATTCCGATGGTTTACTCTGTCCTGGTTTCTTCGCTAGGATGCGAGTACGAGGCAGTGCGCCTTATTCTGCGTTGTTAGTGCCTGATAGAGCCATTGCTACAGATCAAGCGCAACGTTTTGTTTGGGTGGTTAATCAAGAGCAAAAAGTAGAATATCGGCAGGTGGTTTTAGGTGCTCATGTTGGTCAGCAGCGTGTCATTACTCAAGGTTTAAAAGCCGATGAATGGGTAGTGATTGAGGGTATACAAAAACTCATGCCTAATCTTCAGGTTAATGCGGAACGTATCTCGCTTGAGCCTACAGGCGAGAAATAAATCATGAATCGATTTGCGCATTTTTTTATTGATAGACCTATTTTTGCTGCCGTACTGTCTATACTCATTGTTTTGGTGGGTAGTTTGGCACTCATTACGTTACCTATTACCCAATATCCTGAGATTGCTCCGCCTACGGTATTAATTACTACCAGTTATGCTGGGGCGAATGCACAAGTGGTGGCCGAAACAGTCGCCACGCCTATCGAGCAAGAAGTTAACGGCGTTGAAGATATGCTGTACATGTCTTCGCAATCTACCAACAGTGGCAGCATGGCTTTAACAATTGCCTTTAAGCCTGGTACTAACTTAGACAAAGCTCAGGTGTTGGTACAAAACAGGGTGTCACTTGCGGAACCTAGGTTGCCTGAAGATGTAAGAAGGCAGGGTATTAGCGTAAAAAAGCGTAGTCCCGATTTGAGTGTGGTGGTGAATCTAGTTTCTCCTGATAAGCGCTACGATAGTGTCTACTTAAGTAATTACGCGCTGTTACAAATCAAAGATACCTTGGCGCGTTTGCCGGGTGTTGGCGATATAGTTGTTTTTGGCGCTAGAGATTACAGTATGCGTTTGTGGTTAAATCCCGAACAAATTGCTGCCCGAAATCTGACCGCCAGTGATGTCGTAAATGCTATTCGAGACCAGAATGTACAAGTTGCTGCGGGTGTGGTGGGTCAGCAACCCGGGGAAAGTACGGATTTTCAATACACCATTACTACTTTGGGACGCTTGATGGATGCAGAGCAATTTGCGGATATTGTCATCAAAAAAGGGACTAATGGTCAGGTCACTAAACTGAAAGATGTGGCAAGAATTGAACTGGGCGCTAAAGATTACAATTCAGGATTATTGTTAGATGGAGAAGCTAGCGTCGGCTTGGCTATTTTTCAGTTACCGGGTTCTAATGCCTTAGATACTAAAAAAGCAGTAGTTGAGGCCATGCTAAAGTTGAAGACCCATTTTCCTGAAGGTCTGGATTACAAAATGGTCTATGACACCGTCGTGTTTATTCAACAGTCGATTAGCGCGGTAATAAAAACTTTATTTGAAGCGCTGTTGCTAGTGGTTTTAGTGGTCGTGGTGTTCTTGCAAAACTGGCGTGCTACGCTGATACCCTTACTGGCCGTGCCAGTTTCTTTGATTGGTACTTTTGCAGTCATGTCTGCGATGGGTTTGTCCTTAAATACCTTGTCTTTGTTTGGGTTGGTGTTGGCGATAGGGATCGTTGTTGATGATGCTATTGTGGTGGTCGAGAACGTAGAACGTCATATTGGTCTGGGATTGTCGGCTAGAGAAGCCACTCGAAAAGCGATGAGTGAAGTGGTGGGGCCGATTATTGCCACAGCCTTGGTATTGGTTGCGGTGTTTGTTCCGACTGCCTTTATTGCCGGTGTTTCGGGTGCTTTTTACAAACAATTTGCTTTGACGATTGCAGTATCTACGGTCATTTCTGCTTTTAATTCTTTAACATTGAGTCCAGCTTTGTGCGCGTTATTATTAGATAAAGCGCATGGTGAGAAAGATAAATTTACGCGTTTAATCGATACCTTGTTTGGCTGGTTTTTTAAGCGCTTTAATCGATTTTTCGAGCATTTTAGTAGTGCTTATTCAAGACTGGTAGCCCGGTTGATTAGAATGACCGCTTTAGTGCTAGTGCTTTATGCTGGCTTATGCGGACTTAACTTCTTAGCTTTTGAGAAAGTACCTACAGGCTTTATTCCCCAGCAAGATCAAGGCTATCTGATTCTATTTGCACAATTACCTGATGCCGCCTCATTAGCAAGAACTCAGGCGGTGGTAAAGCAAGCGACCCAGATTATTATGGAAACTGAGGGTGTTAATCATGTTAACGCGTACTCTGGATTCTCTATTCTCAGTGGTGCTAGTCAGTCTAACGTGGCGACAATGTTTGCGACTTTAGATAGTTTTGATGAGCGAGCGGGGCATCCTAATTTACATGCCAATGTCGTCATTGATAATCTTAAGAAACGATTGGGTGCTGTTGATGATGCTTATATTGCCGTGTTTGCGCCGCCGCCCATTCGAGGTATGAGTTCGGTCGGTGGTTTTAAATTACAAATTCAAGATCGTAGTAATGCAGGAATTGAGGCTTTAAAAAAGGTCAGTACGGAAATGATAGCGCTAGGTTCTCAGCAACCTGGTTTAGTGGGCTTATTTACCACGTTTAGAGCCAGCGTTCCTCAGTTGTTTTTAAATGTAGACCGCACGCGTGTTAAGTCGATGGATGTGCCCTTAAAAGACGTATTTGATACCCTGCAGATTTATTTAGGTTCTTTGTATGTGAATGATTTCAACCGCTTTGGTCGTACTTATCAAGTGGTCGCGCAGGCTGATTCTAAATTTCGTATGGCACCTGAAGATATTACAAAATTGAAAACGCGTAATCTTAAAGGCGATATGGTACCGCTAGGTTCATTAGTGAATGTGCAGCAAATTAATGGACCAGATAAAATCACTCGTTACAATATGTATCCAGCTGCTGAAATTAATGGCGGGACTTTGCCTGGTATTAGTTCTAGTCAGGCGATTGAGATTATGAATAATTTGATGGCGAGAGAATTGCCTCCTGGTTTTGATTATGAATGGACTGAACTAAGTCTACAGCAAGTGCTGGCAGGTAATGTTGCGCTGCTAGTTTTTCCCTTGAGTGTGATTTTTGTGTTTTTAGCTTTGGCTGCTCAATATGAGAGTTGGTCGTTGCCGTTTGCGGTAATCTTGATCGTACCCATGTGTATACTATCTTCGATGGCTGGAGTTTGGCTAAATCACATGGATAACAATATTTTTACTCAGATAGGCTTTATCGTTCTGGTTGGATTAGCGAGTAAAAACGCTATCTTGATTGTAGAGTTTGCTAAGCGACGGCAAGAAAATGGCTTGAGCTTTTTTGAGGCAGCGGTAGAGGCCTCTCGAATTAGATTGCGTCCCATTTTAATGACCTCATTTGCTTTTATCATGGGAGTATTCCCCTTGGTAATAGCAACAGGGGCCGGTGCTGAATCTCGACAACTATTAGGTACAGCGGTATTTAGCGGTATGTTAGGTGTCACTTTTTTTGGTTTATTGTTAACGCCTGTGTTTTATGTTGCGGTGCAGACTTTATCACAACGTTTGCGGTCATCAAAAGCTGAAAAAGTTTTGTTACCAGAGACAGAATTATGAATCGGTCTTTAAAGCTATTTCGCTTTAATAGCATTATTTTGGCTGCAGGGCTTTTAAGTGCCTGTGCAGTAGGTCCAGACTATAAAACCCCAGTTATGGATGCACCTAAAAGCTTTGCGCGAGCAGAAACGCCTGTATTTATAGGGCAGGGTGTCGAGTTAAATTGGTGGAAGTTGTTTCAAGATAAGGAACTAAATACTTTAATTGAGCAAACCATTGCCCATAATTATGATTTACAAGCGGCTAACGCCAATATCAGAGAGGCCCGTGCGCTTTATTTACAGTCGTCGTTAAATTTAGCGCCTATTGTTAGTTCACATGCAAATTTTACTGATCAAAAACGCAGTCTTGGGGCTTTAAATAATTTGTCTTATGCGCCGCGTGGCTTAAAACTTTACAACGTAGGTTTTGATGCGCTTTGGGAGCTAGACATATTTGGTCGAGTACGCCGCAGTGTAGAAGCCAGTAATGATGAGGTTGAAGCACAGGAAGCTACTTTGCGTGATTTGAGTGTCAGCTTGGTTGCCGAAGTCGCCAGAAATTATTTTGAATTAAGAGGTCTACAAAATCAATTGGCGGTCGCTAGAAAAAACATAGAAAATCAAGTCAAAATAGTAGATATAACGTGTATTAAATTCGAAGTTGGGCGTGGTACTGAATTAGATACTTCGCGAGCAGCTGCTCAGCTTGATACTACTCGAGCAATTATTCCTACTTTAGAAGCTGGAATATATAAAACTATGCATCGTTTGAGCGTTTTAACAGGCCAGTTACCCAATGCCTTAACTGAAAGGTTAATGGCTGTTGCACCTATGCCTAAAATCCCAGAAATTATCAATATTGGTAATCCTGCTGATTTATTGCGACGTAGACCGGATATAAAAATAGCTGAACGCATGTTAGCAGCTGCTACAGCTAGTATCGGCATAGCAACAGCTGATCTTTTTCCGCGCGTCACTATTATAGGTACTTTGGCTTTAGAAGCGACTAAGTTATCAGCGGTTGGTTCGGGAGGTTCGGATACTTTTTCAATAGGACCAAGAATCAGTTGGGCTTTCTTAGATATGGCTCATGTCTATGCGCGCATTAAAGCGGCTAATGCCAGCGCAGAATCTAGCTTGGCACATTATGAACAAACAGTATTGAGTGCTTTAGAAGAAACTGAAAATGCTTTGGTTAATTACAATCGAGAACGAGCTCGTCAGTCTTTATTGTTAATAGCTGCTAATGCCAGCGTTAAAGCCGAAGAATTGGCGCAATTGCGCTTTAATGAAGGAGTCAGCGATTTTCTAACCGTACTAGATAATGAGCAGCTTTTATTAGAAGATCAGGATCGTTTAGCTCAAAGTGAAACCGCTACAGCAACCGCTTTAGCGGCTTTGTATAAGGCTTTAGGTGGTGGCTGGGAAAGTGGCTCTTAATGTTTAAGTCTCTACAGCATATCAAGCAATGAGCATAAAATGAAGTATCCAGCTTCCTACTCGGTAGAGAGTTTTCTCACGCAGTAACAAGCCTAGGCTATGCTTCATTGTCCACAGTTAAGCACTTGTAAGGGCGACAGATTCGCCCTGTATCTTTGAACATCTGATTACCGGGCGAATGAATTAGCCTCTACAGGTGAAACGCTTTTTTCAACTATGGGCATTGAGGCTAGTTTTAGGTCGCACAGCTTTGGCAGAGAGTAGCTTATCGTTGCTACAAAATAACTAAAATTATTTGATGAATATCTTGGGCTACAATAAAGAAACCATCTTTCATTAAAGCTGTTTTTTTAAATTGATGAGGTAAAATCCCTAATCGCCAAAATATTGATTCGATTCCGGCAGATAAGGTCGGTAAGCAGTTTTAGTATTTGTCCACCTTATCTGGCTAATCGAACAGTTTAGAAGTTGCAATGTGCTCCGGTTATGTCCTGCGAGTTAATATTCATCATCATCATCATCATCATCATCATTTTCTTCTTCGTCCTCGTCCTCGTCCTCGCCGTATTCATCATCCTCATATTCTTGGTCCTCGAATTCTTGAGATTCACTATTGTTTATAGGTTCGTCTTCAAGGGCGTCATCAAATTCAGTGTCGTCATCGATATTTAATAATATTTTTAAATATCGATACAATAATCTAGAAGATTTTGGTGGCTTGGCAAGTTCAGCTTCTTTTTGCGCATTGCGTATTAATTGCCTTAGTTGCTGTCTATCAGCTTGTGGGTGCTCATTTAGAAGTTCTGTTAGGGCAACATTGCCGTCACTAATTAATCTAGCTCTCCAGCGTTCTGCAATGTGATGTTCTCTGACTGCATGGGCGCTTTGGCTTTTCATGCGCGCTAATTTTTCTAAATAAGGCTCGGTATCTATTTTATTGAGTTGCCCGGTAATAAATTTTAATAGACGTTTTCTTGCGCCTTTATGAGGCATTCCTGAAGCTTCAGTTAGCGCCTTATGAATGTTGTCAGGAAGTTCTAGCGCTTTTAATTGCGCTTGAGGTAATTTAGAGAGTTCTTCACTTAAGGCAAAAAGAACGGCCATGTCCTTTTTTATTCGGGTTTTGTTTGGACGTACAGCGTAATAAACTATTTCACCTTGGTCATCGTATTCATACTCGTAATCGAATTCTTGTTCTTGACTCATTTTAATTTCAAACCATTACACACAAAAAAATAAGACTACTTTACCATAGACTGATTAATCGCTTTCCATGCTTCTATCTTTTGTTCTAATTTTAATGCGGCATAAGCAGGGCTAGTTGATGGTAAATAGTAATATGTAAGGTAATTATATTGATTGTTTAGGTTGGGTAATACGTATTGTTTGTATAATTTTTCAGCGAGCTTACCATTAAAAAACACTTGCTTAATGTTGGGGTAATCATTAAATAAGCGAGTAAAGTCATTGGCTTTAGCTGTACTGGAATTTATATTGGCATCAAGACTTCCTGTTCGTTCACAGTTTTGTAACACATCCCATACTGCAATATTATTGCTTATTATCCAATCTTTTCGGCTAGAGTAGTTGTTGTCGGAATTTTCATTCAATAATGCGCTCATGATTGGCCAGAAAGTATTTCTGGGGTGTCCATAATATTGTTGAAGTTTGATAGAAGTGCTACTTGGCATCGATCCTAAAATCAATATTTTGGCATTTATTGAAATAATAGGCTTAAATCCTACTAAAAAACGGTTCATGGTCTGTGTGTTAAAAAATTACTTTATTTTTATGTCGTTAAATTTGCGATAATGATTAGTCGATTCGCATTTTAATATTGCGTATCTCGTTAGTTTTATCAGGTTGTATTTGGCTAGTTTTATGTTGTTTTTTTAGTCGATTTATTTATTATTTTATAGGATATCAGTTAACTATGTGGTTTAAAAACCTTAGTATTTTCCGTCTTACCGAAGCATTTACTCTAACATCAGAGGAGTTAGATCAAAAACTAGAGGCTTTAATTTTTCGTCCATGTGGTTCTCATGAAGAATTTACTTTGGGTTGGACGGCGCCTTTAGGAAAGGCTTCGCAGTCATTAGTTCATTTAACTAATGGTTATATGATGCTATGTGTTAAAAAAGAAGAGAGGGTGTTGCCTGCATCAGTTTTAAATGAAATGTTGCAAGAAAAAATAGCAGAAAAAGAAGAATTGCAGGCGAGAAAGCTTTCTAAAAAAGAGCGAACTGAGCTTAAAGATGAGCTTATTTTTGATTTATTACCTAGAACATTTACTTTTTCACGCAAAATATACGCATATATCGATCCACAAGGTGGCTGGTTGATTGTTAATGCGGCCTCTGCAAAAAGCGCTGAAGATTTTGTAAGTTTATTACGAAAATCATTAGGTTCATTACCTGCGGTTCCATTAAGTACAGTCGATAAACCGATAGCGACCATGACGCAATGGTTACTTAAAAACAAGATAGCTGATGATGTCACTATAGAAGATGAATGTGAGTTACGTTCTCCAGAGGAGGCGGGTGGTATCGTTCGGTGTAAGCGTCATGATTTGGCTTTGCCCGAAATCATCAATCATTTAGATACTGGTAAAGAAGTTATTAAGTTAGCAGTTAATTGGGCGGAGCGAATTTCTTTCATCGTAGACGAAAATCTGTCAATAAAGCGATTACGGTTTTTAGATTTGATTCAGGATCAAGTGGCTGATATTGAGACTGATGATGAGGCTGCACAGTTTGATGTGGATTTCTCTATCATGACTGCTGAGCTGGCAACTTTCTTGCCGCGACTCATAGAGTTGTTTGGTGGAGAGAATATGGCATAAAAAAAGCCCGGCGGGTATAAACCGCCGGGCTTTTTTGTTCTAAAACTAAAGTTGAATTATTTCAACATTGATTTTTTGAACAAGTTGTCCAATTTGCTGTTAGTGTCTTGAGCATATTGAGCAGCACGATTAGCAGCAGCTTCAGCAGCAGCAGCTTTAGCAGCAGCATCATTTGCAGCAGATAAAGCGCTTTGTGCATCAGAAGATGCAGAAGCTACAGAAGTTTTCAAACCATCAATTTGAGATTGTAGGTTTGCGATATCTGAAGTAGAAGCACAACCAACAACTAAAGTTGCAATCGTTGCGATCATTGATAATTTAATTACTTTTTTCATATTATTTTCCTTAGTCAAAGTTATTACTACAAAAAATTATAGCTAGAAAAAATTTTAACACTATAAGAGTATTTTTTCCAACTTTATTTTATTTTTACCACAGTACCTGTATCCACCCATTGGCTTAGTTGATCAATTTGAGGATTTGTTAAAGCAATACATCCATGAGTCCAATCAAAAACTTGATGTATTTTTTCGTTAGCATGACCTAAGCCATGTATCCCAATTTGGCCACCTAATGGTGTGTTTTGAGGGGGGGTTTGGTGCAGTTCATGAGCAGCCAAGATTCTATCATATGTTGGTTGATCGATAACTCCTTTTTTTAGTGCCTGCTCTGCATCATCAACAGAAGGATAGGTCAGACCATAAAAACGTCTAAAATTACTTTTTTCACCAACCCAGCCAATTTTATAGCTACCAAAAGGAGTTATGTTGTCGCCGCGATGATTTTTTAATCCTGCCCCGCCTCGACCTATAGCAATTTTATTTAATACTTCGACAGTTTTTTCACCTTTTTTGATTTCAATTTTTCTGGCACTAGTATCAACCAATAGCCAAACATCAGTTTCTGCATGGACTGAAAAAGAAATGAAGCAGCAATACAATAATAGATATATTCGTAACATATTTTTACAATAGAAAATGATTTTGGTGTATTTTATAAACAACATTAATTGATGACTGAAGGCTTATATATGCAAATAGAAACAATCACAACTCATCCTTATGAAGATCAGAATCCAGGCACGTCAGGCCTTAGAAAAAAAGTTAAAATATTTCAGCAGCCTGGCTATCTAGAAAATTTTGTGCAATCAATTTTTGATTCTTTAGAAAATTTTACTGGTAAATCCTTGGTGTTGGGTGGGGATGGTCGATATTTTAACAGATTAGCTTTGCAAACTATTATTAAAATCGCTGCAGCAAATGGTTTTGGAGAACTTATTGTCGGTCAAGGAGGTTTGTTATCTACACCTGCAGCTTCACACATCATTAGAAAGTATCAAGCTTTCGGTGGCTTAATACTTTCAGCTAGCCATAATCCCGGCGGTCCAGATGAGGATTTTGGTATTAAGTACAATGTAAGTAATGGTGGGCCAGCTTCAGAAACTTATACGGATGCTTTTTATCGGCGTAGTTTAGTTATTGATAGCTATAAATACGCAAGAATTGATGATATTGATCTCGATTGTATAGGGTCTCAGCAAATAGAGGGTCTTAAAATTACGGTTATTGATTCAGTTGCTGATTATGCTGAGCTAATGCAGTCTATTTTTGATTTTAATTTATTGAAGCAAAGCATTAGTTCTGGGTATATCAGTTTATTGTTTGATGCGATGAGTGCAATAACAGGTCCTTATGCCAAGAGAATATTGGTAGATATGTTAGGTGCTAGTCCCGAATCTTTAATTAATGCTGTGCCATTAGAAGATTTTGGTGGACATCATCCTGATCCAAATTTAGCACACGCTCATGAATTGGCTGAGCGCATGTTTAGTGATAATGCGCCAACGTTAGGTGCCGCATCTGATGGCGATGGCGATCGTAATATGATTACTGGAAGTCAAATTTTTGTAACGCCCAGTGATAGCTTGGCTATTATGGCTGCTAATGCGCATTTGATTCCAGCTTATGCGAAAGGTTTAAATGGCGTTGCTCGCTCTATGCCAACGAGTCAAGCCTTAGATCGAGTCGCTGCTTATTACAATATTCCTTGTTATGAAACGCCTACTGGTTGGAAATTTTTTGGTAACTTATTAGATGCAGGAAAAATAACGCTGTGTGGTGAAGAAAGTTTTGGTACTGGTTCAGATCATGTTCGTGAAAAAGATGGCTTATGGGCAGTATTATTTTGGTTAAACTTAGTTGCAGTAAGGCGCCAATCTGTTGCTGATATTGTTCATGAGCATTGGCAAAAGTTTGGTAGGGATATTTATTGTCGTCATGATTATGAAGCTATAGAAACGCCTATAGCCAATGGTATTGTTGAACATTTACGTAGTCAATTACCGACTTTGGCTAAGCAATCTTTTGGCGATTATGTAGTAAAGTTTGCAGATGAATTTAGTTATGAAGATTCTGTAGATGGCAGTGTTAGTCGCAATCAAGGTATACGGGTAGGTTTTGAAAATGGCTCGCGCATTGTTTTCAGATTGTCTGGAACGGGAACTGTTGGAGCTACTTTAAGAATTTATTTGGAGCGATTTGAAGCTGATAGTGCTTTGCATGATCAAGAAGCACAAGTCGTCTTGAATGATTTAATTATTCTTGCAGAGCAATTATGCGAAGTCAAAAAAAGAACAGGTAGAACAGCGCCTAATATTATTACTTAAAGTTAAACATTGAATAAAAGCGAAAGATTTAGCCATTAAGTCTTTCGCGCACCATTCTAAGATTAAGTATGGTTTTCAAGTCATGCTATGAGCTATATCATGCAGATAGCAAATTAAAAGCACTCCGGCTGCAATCAAAACAATTTGTTGTATTGAGGTTTTTATATCTGTTTTTTTATGTAGTGTGGGTATTAGGTCAGCAACTGCAATATAAATAAAGCTTGAGGCAGCTAAAGCTAAGAAGAATGGTAGGCTACTGTGCAAGTCTTCCAAGCTAAAATAAGCTAAAACACCCCCTAATACCGTTGTTAAACTCGCTAACATATTATAAAAAAGCGCTTTTCTTCTTGAGTAACCGCTGTCTAACAAAATAGCAAAATCACCTACTTCTTGGGGAATTTCATGTGCAGCAACTGCTAGACTGGTTACTATGCCTAACTGTACATCGGTTAAAAATGCTGCAGCTATCAAAATACCATCGACAAAGTTATGAATGCTGTCACCAAGAATAATTAAAGATCCTGCTGATTTTGCATTGCCATGATTATGGCCGAGTTCATGGGTATGGTCATTATCTTCACCATGCGCTTCACAACTACCTGAATGACAATGCCGCCAAATTAAAAGTTTTTCAAGAGTAAAAAAACCAAGAATTCCAGCTAAGATGGTGCCGGAAAGTATTTGAAATTGTTCCGGCTTAACTTGTTCAAAGGCTTCTGGAATAAGTCCCCAAAAGGCTACGGCTAAAAGAGCGCCTATTGCAAAACTAATGCCATGAGGTAATAGTGCTTTTCTGTGTAGTTCGGGTAGCAATAAAAAAACGGCAGCGGCCATTACACTTAATACTCCGCCAATAGCGGTAAAAATGATGATTAAAACCAATAAATTCATTATGCTAATCTTTCCATATTAAAGTTGCCATGCGTCCAGTTTGATTGTCTCGGCGATAAGAAAAAAAACGATCTTCTTCCGACATGGTGCAGTAAGTGCCACCATAAATATTGTTGATGCCTAGCGTATTTAGCTCAATTTTAGCTAATTGATAAATATCTGCTAAATATTTGCCGTTAATTTGTTTTTTAAAGGCTATTTCATAAAGTTTTGATTTTTCCATGAACGCTTCGCGCACATCTATTCCTATTTCGAAGCGGTTGGGGCCAATAGCTGGGCCGAGCCAAACCAAAAAATCATCTGGTTTTGTATTAGGCGAAATAAACGTTAATTCTGTAATGCTATTGCTAATGATACCCGACAATAATCCGCGCCAACCTGCATGAATGGCGGCTATTTTTTGGCCATCATTAGAGCAAATCAATAAGGGTAAACAATCCGCAGTCATAATGGCGCAAACAACAGCAGATTCAGTTGAATAACTGGCATCAGCTTGTTGTGGTATAGCTGCTTTTTCAGCCTTAACAATATGATTGCTATGAACTTGGTCTAGCCACACAGGTTCAGAGGGAAGGCTCAACATGTCGCTGATTACTTTTCGATTTTGTAATACACTCTCTTTTAAATCATTGACATGAGTTGCTGGATTTAGGCTCGAGTAAGGTTTGTTGCTTACACCGCCTGTCCTCAGAGTGGTTGCTGCGTGAATATTAACCGGAGCTGGCCAGTTTGGAACTAGCCAATGCTTATTCTTGCTCATTATCGGTTAGAGCATCAAGTAGGCGCACCATGTCATCTGGCATAGCTTGTTCCCATTCACAATATTCATTGGTGATAGGGTGTATGAGTCCTAATTTAGCAGCATGTAATGCTTGTCGTTTAAAGCTACGCAATTCTTTTTCGAGTTGCTCGCTACAATCAGCAGGCATTTGGAATCGTCCACCATAGACTTGATCGCCTAATAATGGATAGCGAATATGTGCCATATGCACGCGGATTTGATGGGTACGTCCGGTTTCGAGCTTAACTTGAATTAGTGTGTGTCGAGTAAAACGCTTCACTACACGATAATGCGTGACGGCAAATTTCCCCGACTCTTTAACCGCATAACGTTTTCTATCGGTTGGATGCCTAGCAATCGGTTCGTCTACTGTTCCGCCGGCTGTCATGCGGCCACGGCTAATAGCTAGGTATTCGCGAACGATTGCTCTTTCTTGTAGTTGTTGGGTCAAGCTATTGTGAGCTTGTAAGGTTTTAGCAATCATTAATAGACCACTGGTTTCCTTATCAATTCTATGAACGATACCTGCTCTAGGTAATGTTTCTAAGGAGGGTTCATGGTTAAGTAGGGCATTTAACAAAGTGCCATGCCAGTTGCCGACGGCCGGATGTACGACCATGCCAGCAGGTTTGTTAACGATAAGTAGGCTTTCGTCTTCAAAAATAATGTCTAAAGAAATAGGTTCTGCCTTGGAGGTTATTACAACTTCAGCCTCAGCATCTAAAGTAATGGTTTCTCCACCTTCTAATTTATCTTTAGGTTTAAGAATTAAATCATTGACATGCACACGCCCAGATTTAACCCAAATTTGCAATTTACTGCGTGAATAATCTGCAAATAATTCCGCCAGCACTTGGTCTAAGCGCATGCCTGCCATTTCGTAAGGCACTTCTGCCGTTAATCGTGTCATAACTAGTTCTTCTGAATAACGTATTGTTAAGTTATACTCGCCAAATACCAAACATTAAAGTATCGTCGTTCATTCTGCGAGAAAACCTCTAATATTACAACGTGTCGTTAGTACTATGCGATTATTTTTAATTAAATTTTTATTTATTGTTATTTTGTGCCTATCTTTTCAAGGTTGCTCATCGCTCAAAGATGTCTTTTCAGGTGAGTCTAGTTCATCAAAGGATAAAGATGAATATGCGGATTGGAGCGCAGAAAAATTTCGTACAGAAGCTAAAGCTGCAGTGGATAGCGGCAGTTACGAGAAAGCTACTAAAATTTACGAAGCCATCGAATCTCGAAATCCTTTTGGTGCAGATGCTGCTCAAACACAGCTTGATGTAGCCTATGCTTATTATAAAAATGGTGATGCAGATTCGGCAATTGCTGCCGCTGATCGATTTATAAAAACAAATCCTCGAAGTCCTGGGGTAGATTACGCGCATTATTTGAAAGGTTTGGTGAATTACAACAGGGATATTGGCTTTATTGATCGATTTTTGCCTACAGATACTTCGCAGCGTGACCCTGGTGCTGCAACTGAGGCTTTAACTAATTTTGAAGAATTGGTGCGTCGTTTCCCACAAAGCAAATATGTGCCAGACGCTAGATTGCGTATGATTGCACTTAAAAGCAATATGGCGATGTATGAAGTGCATGTTGCACGCTATTACATTAAGCGTAAAGCGTATGTGGCTGCAGTGGATAGGGCATCAGGTGTCATTGAAAAATATCAGGGCACTGCTGCTGTCCCTTATGCTTTACTTGCTTTACAAGAATCTTACGCTAAATTAGGGATGAACGAGTTGGCTAATGACACACTGCGTGTCTATGAACTTAATTACCCTAAAGGTCCGCCAATTCCAGAACATAATGAATCAACTATTTCCCATAAAATTTGGGATTTTATTGGGTTAGAAAAATAATCATCTGCGTTATATGCCCAAGATTTATATAAAACGTTATGATTACTATAAAAATGGCCAAATAATTGTTGAAGAAAACATTTTGAAAGCCAATATAATATTTGTTACTACAATATGCCAATAAACCATCGATTACAGGAGCAAACAAAACATGCGTAACTATTTTTTAAATATAAGTTTATTAGTAATGGCGCTAACTTCGGTTTCAGCACAAGCAGAAGTGGTATCTAAGGAAGCAATTCCTAGGCCTATATTGGATCAATTTTATAAGAAACACCCCAATGCTATAGAAATGATTGCAGCAAAGAAAACGCATTTTAAACAAGAGTTATTTGAGATTATCTTTAAAGAAGAGAAGGATAAAGAAAAGTTGATTGAGCTTTATAGGCCCAATGGTCGTTTTTTTGTTAATGTAAGTAATGTACACGGCTCTAATATGATGCCAGCAGTTGCATCTGATAATTTAAAGGCTATGTTTGATACTTATACAGTTAAAGATTCTGTTTTGGTAGTCAACCCAAATGGTGTCGGTGAAGAATATGAATTATTGGTTAATGCGGGTGGCACTGATTGGAGTGTTGTTGTGGATCGTGCCGGTGCAATCAGTCAAAAAGAACGTAATTAAACGTTTATCTATTGAATTTATTTACCTAAATTTATATTCTGTATAATTAATATTAGTAATTTAAGCTGCATTAAAGCTGCTTGAATGGTAGAAGTGTTTTAAATCGGCCTATATCATTACGCCAGATTTGCGTTTAATAAAAGTTTTTACTTAATTATTAAAGGATTTGGCGTAGTAAACAATAGCAATGATGATTAAATTGATCGTAACCACTTTTTGGATAAAATCATGGCTGTACCAAGTAATAGACCAACCTCGCCCCATCTCCAAGCCTATAAATTGCCTTTAACTGGCATTATTTCAATTACTCACCGCATAACCGGTGTACTGCTATCTGTCGGTTTAGTTTGTGTTGTTTTTATTCTGTCAGCCATCGCGGGTGGCCAAGAGCAGTTTGCTAACATGCAAATACTTTCAGCATTATGGCCATTAAAATTAATTTATTGGGGCTTTAGTTACGCTTTAGTTTTCCATTTATGTCATGGTGTGCGGCATTTGATTTGGGATGCGGGAAAAAGCTTTAATCGTGCCACGATGGATCGATATGCTCTGATTGAACTTTTGATTTCCCTAGCCATTACCATAAATATAATCGTATTTATTTAAGACTGGAGTATTTATGGATTATCGATCGCCATTAGCTAAAGTACGTGGTCTGGGTTCTGCAAAGTCAGGAACATCGCATTGGTGGATGCAGCGTGTATCAGCAGTAGCGTTAATTCCTTTATCTTATTGGTTAATTACCTTCCTAGATTTAAGTTTTCATGTTCCTTATCAACAGTTACTGGCTTGGTTAATTGCGCCGGTTAATACCGTTTGTATTATTGCCTGGGTGCTTGTCGCTTTTTATCATGCCGCCTTGGGTTTGCAAGTGGTTATTGAAGATTATGTTGCTACTGAAGGGTTTAAAATTATTACCGTTTGGACAGTCAATATAATTTTTTTCATGCTGGCATTGGCAGCTTTGGTGGCTGTGTTTCATATATTATTGATGGGTTAGCTTATGTCGACAGATTATAAAATTATTGAGCATACCTATGATGTCATTGTAGTCGGAGCCGGTGGTGCAGGCTTACGTGCAACTTTAGGATTAGCAGAAAGAGGCTTGAAAACGGCTTGTTTATCAAAAGTGTTTCCTACTCGTAGCCATACTGTTGCCGCACAAGGTGGTATTAGCGCAGCGTTAGGTAATATGGGTGAAGATGACTGGCGTTTTCACATGTATGACACTGTTAAAGGTTCAGATTGGCTAGGAGATCAAGATGCCATTGAATACATGTGTCGAGAAGCGATGGCGGCAGTTATTGAGTTAGAACATTACGGTGTGCCTTTTTCAAGGACTGAAGATGGCAAAATATATCAACGTGCTTTTGGTGGTATGACGACTCATTACGGTAAAGGTCAAGCGCAACGGACTTGTGCTGCCGCTGATAAAACTGGTCATGCTATTTTACATACGCTATACCAACAAGCCTTAAAACATAACGCTGAGTTTTTTGTTGAATACATAGTACTTGATTTGATTATGGAAGATGATCAGTGTCGTGGTGTGTTGGCTTGGTGTTTGGATGACGGTAGTCTGCATTTATTTAAAGCTCACATGACTATCTTAGCTACCGGTGGTTATGGGCGTAGTTATTTTTCTTGTACTTCAGCTCATACAGTAACGGGTGATGGTAATGCTATGGTGTTACGTGCAGGCTTGCCTTTACAGGACATGGAATTTGTTCAGTTTCACCCCACCGGTATTTATGGTTCAGGTTGCTTGATTACTGAAGGGGTAAGGGGTGAGGGTGGTTACCTGACTAATTCTGAAGGCGAGCGTTTTATGGAAAGATATGCGCCATCCGCCAAAGACTTGGCCTCGCGTGATGTAGTGAGTCGCGCCATGACCATTGAAATTCAAGAAGGACGTGGAGTAGGCAAACTCAAAGATCATATCTATTTGCATATTGAGCACCTTGATCCACAAGTGATTCATGAACGTTTACCGGGTATTGCCGAAACCTCGAAAATATTCGCTGGTGTTGATGTTACCAAAGATCCTATTCCTGTGCTACCGACTGTCCATTACAACATGGGCGGTATTCCGACTAATTACAAAGCCGAAGTAGTGACTTTAGAAGGCGATAATCCCGATAAAGTTGTGCCTGGTTTAATGGCCGTAGGTGAGGCTGCTTGTGTGTCTGTGCATGGTGCTAATCGTCTGGGCTCAAACTCATTGTTGGATTTAGTGGTATTTGGCCGCTCTGCTGCTATTCGCTGTGCGGAATTAATTAAGCCTGGAACTGCACAAAAGCCACTGGCTAAAACTGCTTGTGATAAAGCCTTGGCTCGTTTTGATAAAATTCGCCATGCTAAAGGTTCGCGCAGTACTTCTGAGATACGCTTGGCGATGCAAAAAACCATGCAAACCAAAGCAGCGGTATTTAGAACTCAAGCTACGCTAGATGAAGGTATTGCTGTTATGGCAGATATTAGTCGATCGTTTGCTGAAGTAGGTGTTAAAGATCAGTCACTCATTTGGAATACTGAGTTGGTAGAAACTTTAGAGCTCGATAATTTATTGAGTCAAGCTCGTGTTGCTATTAATGCTGCCGGTAATCGTCAAGAAAGTCGAGGTGGACATGCCAGAGAGGACTATCCTGATCGAGATGACGCGCACTGGCTCAAACATACCTTGACTTGGCTGGTTGATGATAAAGTCAGTATTGATTATCGTCCGGTACATTTATATACCTTAACAGATGAAGTTGACTTTATTCCCCCTAAAGAGAGAGTTTACTAATGGCCGAGTTTACTTTACCTAAAAATTCGCAACTCATTGCAGGAAAATCTTATGCGGCGCCTTTGGGTGCTACTAATGTTCGACGATTTGAGGTTTATCGTTGGGATCCTGATTCCGGTGAAAATCCACGTATTGATAGTTACGAATTAGATATGGATGATTGCGGCCCTATGGTGCTCGATGCCATTCTTAAAATTAAAAATGACATTGACACTACCTTAACTTTTAGGCGTTCATGTCGAGAGGGGGTTTGTGGTTCATGTGCCATGATGGTCAATGGTAAAAATACTTTGGCTTGCACTAAAGCCATAGATTCATATTCTGATAGTATTAAGATTTTTCCTCTGCCGCATATGCAGGTTGTTAAAGATTTAGTTGCAGATATGACGCATTTTTATGCGCAATATGCTTCTATTCAACCTTGGATAGCTACTCAAACGCCTGCGCCAGCAGATAGGGAGCGCTTGCAAAGTAAAGAGGATCGGGAAAAGTTAGATGGATTGTATGAATGTGTGCTCTGCGCCTGTTGCTCAACCAGTTGTCCTAGTTATTGGTGGAATAGCGAACGTTATTTAGGGCCGGCAGTATTGTTACAAGCCTATCGTTGGTTAGTTGATAGTCGTGATGAAAATACCGGTGCTCGACTAGATGACTTAGAAGATCCTTTTAAGCTCTATCGCTGCCATACCATTATGAATTGCACCGATACTTGCCCCAAAGGCTTGAATCCTGCCAAAGCTATCGCTGAAACTAAAAAACTATTAGTGCAAAGAAAATTGGGTTAATGGTTAATCTTGCTAAGCTGCAATGGCAATGTCGGCGTGGTACTCAAGAGTTAGATTTGCTGTTACAACGTTACTTAGAAACTCAATACATTCTGGCTGATAAAGAAGAGCAAGCTTGCTTTATTGAGTTGCTAGCTCTTGAAGATGATGTGCTGATAAGCCTATTATTTAATGCTGATTTCGTATCTTCAAAAACTAAGCAGGTGTTACTTGGAAAGATTAGAAGTTAGGGGTTTTGTTACCTAAACTTAATGCTACCGCAGTAGATTTAGGCTAGTAACTTAAAGAGGGATTAAGGTTTTATTTTATAGTCCCACATGCCCAGTTAAGTTTTTGTAGCGTGGATAAGCGCCAGAAACTGTTTTATTTCCCCTCTTTAGCCATAAGTATATACACAAATAATTGTTAGCATTCCCACGCGCGAACGATAACATTGTGGTAAAGATCGTAGGGGCGTATTGCATACGCCCTTATAAAATAAGCTATATAACATTGGACTTTCGATGTTGGGCCCCTGTGGTGATTTTTATCGTTGCCAAGCCGATAAGAAACTTGTGTAGATACCTATGCTTTTACAAAGGGGGGGGGGGCTAAAGTCATAATACTTTCACAGTCTCCGTTTATCCACCCTACAAAGCTTAAAGCGGTTTTGATTAAATTGATAAGGAAAAAATATGTACGTTAAAAAAATATTGCTAGGACTCAGTTTGGCAATCTTCTTCACTCCAACTTATGCAGAAGATACTTTTAAAGTTTGTGCTGATCCTTTAAATCCTCCGTATTCAACTAAAAATAAAGATGGCTTTGAAAATAAAATTGCTGAATTCTTTGCCAAAGAATTAGGGCAAAAAGTTGAATATACCTGGTTTGCGCAGCGCATAGGTTTTATTCGTAATACCTTAACGGCTCCAGTAAATGAAAGGGATGTGGATAGTGATCAATTTAAATGTGACATCGTCATGGGAGTGCCCGAAGGCTATGATTTGGCCTTAACAACAGAGCCTTATTATAAGTCTAGTTATGTGTTATTGATTGCTAAAGGTCGAGGTTGGGACGATATTAAAGAAGCTGAGCAATTATCTCAATTGCCTTTGCAGCGACAAGAAGCCTTAAAAATAGCGATGTTTGATCGTGGTCCTGGTACAACTTGGTTACAACAAAATGGTTTACTAGATCAAGGTATACCTTATCAATCTATGTCTGGTGATGGCGAAAATAATACTGCAATGGAAATGGCCAGAGATTTTAAAGCCAAAAAAATTGATATGGTGATTTTATGGGGACCTATGGCTGCTTATGTTATGTCACAAAGCCCTAAAAATAGTTATAACGTAATTACTATGAAATCAACGCCCGCTATAAGATTTGATTTCGCTATGGCAATGGGTGTGCGTAAGGGTGATAAAGCTAGAAAGGCGCAATTAGATAAGTTAATTGCAAATCAAACAGATAAGATTCAGTCGATAATAGGGTCTTATAATATTCCTTTGTTGCCGTTAACTAAGAAATAGGCAAAAGGCGAAATACGAGTGGCTCAAGACGAAAATCCCATTCGCCTTGAGCCTTTCACCTTTTGCCTTTTTTAATGTCTATCAAATAGATTGACTAGGTGCGCAAAATGAGTAGCTTTTTCATGACTTAGTTGATTCCATTGAAAGCGCCATTTCCAGTTATTCACTATCGTGCCGGGAGTGTTCATGCGAGCATCGGTATTCAGTTCAAGGATGTCTTGCATAGGAATAATCGCTAAATTAGCCACTGAACCTAATGCTGCTTGTATCAATGCATTGTGCAGTGGAATAGAAGGGTAGCCTAAATATTCATTGCAATGGTTTCTTTCGTGTTCGTTAATGGTATGTGTCCAGCCTACACTAGTGTCATTGTCGTGAGTGCCTGTATAAACTACGCAATTTTTTTCATAATGAATGGGTAGGTAAGGGTTGTTTGAGCCACTGCCAAAAGCAAATTGTAAAATCTTCATGCCTGGTAAACTAAACTCATCTCTTAAAGCTTCAACTTCGTCAGTAATAATGCCCAGATCTTCTGCAACCAAGGGAATAGAACCTAGTTTTGCTTTAATGGCATTGAGTAACTCTTTACCTGGTGCTTTAGCCCAGCTACCATTTTGAGCAGTCGCTTCTTCTGCAGGGATTTCCCAAGCAGCCTCTAAGCCACGAAAATGGTCGATACGAAGTATGTCAAATTGTTCTAACTGAGTTTGCATGCGTTCAATCCACCACAAGAAACCCGTCTTAGAAAGATGTTTCCAATCGTAATGAGGATTGCCCCAGCGCTGACCAGTTTCAGAAAAATAATCAGGAGGAACGCCCGCCACTACAGACATCTCACCTATTTTATTCAGTTTGAAAACCTTGCGATTCGCCCAAACATCTGCACTATCATAAGAGACAAAAATAGGAATATCGCCAAACAAAAGCACATCATGTTTGTTGGCATAGGTTTTTAAAGCCATCCATTGCCGGAAAAAAACATATTGTTCAAATTTATATTGTTCAATATTTGAGGCTAAGCGCTTACGAGCTTCGCGTAGAGTCGCTGCATTTCTATCTTTAAAAGGCTCTGGCCATAGGCGCCATGATTGTTGATTAAAGACATTTCTTAATGCCATAAACAAAGCAAAATCATCTAGCCAAAAGGCTTTGTCTTTGCAAAATTGTGCGTAGTCATTAAGGTCGGATGGGTTGGCGATCTGTGTGAAGCCTTTTAAGGCTTTTTCTATCAGGCAAGATTTATTATAAGCATGAGATCCCTGGCATGATTCACAGTAATCTGAAGGTTGCAACCAACCTAACTTAACTAAATTATCAATATCAATTAGAGCAGGATTGCCCGCATGAGCAGATAAGCATTGGTAGGGTGAGCCATCAGCATGGGTCATTCCTAAAGGCAATGTTTGCCAAACTGTAACGCCAGCATCATGGAGAAAGTTTATGAAATTGTACGCATCTTGACCTAAATCACCTTGCTTATAAGGTCCTGGCAAGGATGTAATGTGCAGGAGCACGCCAGCTCGGCGTTTATTTAGAAGATTATTCACGCATTACTATCTCAGGTTAATGGCCAATACTTTCCATTCTATGTTTTACATGAACGGAGTTAGGATATTTGAATAAAGCTTAAGGCCACTAAGGTTAAGCTAAAACACTTAATATATAAATCATTATAAGGATTTATTGGTCGCGAGTTATTAGCTACATTAAATCGATTCATTTATAAATTTTTTAAGCTATTAAATAGGCTTTTAATTGTAACCTTATTTAAAACTTTTGTTTATATGTAGCAAATAAGTTTAAGTGTTATAGAAATCTAGCGAGTTATTCTATAGGTAGGTGATTATAATCTCGCTTTATAACTGCGTTTGAAACTATTTCAATTAATTGCAGTAAAGCTGCTCCAACAATTACAAATAAAGAAGCGGTTACGATGAGAAAGGTGAGTGTTTTCATGATTTAGCTACCAAGTAATTATTTAAGGTGTGATTGAATAATCCTCTGGTTAGGCTCGTATTTCAAGAAAATTATTTTTTTAAAAAGTACTGGTGAATGCTTATAAATAGCCAGTTGTAAGTATGCAACAGACCATTTGTAATGCTTGGTATAGGGATTAGTGAACTAAAAAGCTTAATTTGTATAAAAGCAACAGGCGGAAAGAGGTTAATAGAGCAAAAATAATAACAATATGCTTTTTAGAGGGCGCAATGCTTGCCAGAGCTTCATGGCAGTCAAGATAAGGTTCCTATCGACCTGTGAATGATAAAAACATTGTAGGGGCGTATTGCATACGCCCAGCATTGAAGCTTCAATGTTATAGAGCTTTTTTATAAAAGGCGTATGCAATAAGCCCCTAAGATCATCATTACTCTGTTATCGTTTTGCGTGGGGGGTATTGATATGAATGGATTGTTACTTACACTAAATTTTAGGCAATAAAAAAGCCCACAGAGTGGGCTTCGTCCTGATTTTCTTTTATTATTATATTGGACGACTGCATTATGAAAATGCAGCTTCAATTTGTGGCGATTATTATTGTTTTTATTTCAGTCTAGCCGACCACTTCCCCCTCATTGCCTTCAAAAGCTTCTTTAGATTTATTATCTTAAGTGCTCTTCTGACGGTGAGCGCATGATATAGAAATAAATAATGCTTGTCTACTAAAAAGTGCGACAAAATGACGCACTTTTATTTTAGGGGTATTATTTTTTAGATAAAGGGCAGGTATTTTTGCCCATGAGCTGATACAGCACACACCAGCTTGCGCTTGCCTCATAAAAAGTAAACAACGAACAGCCCAAGGCTAACCAACTAGATTGGATGTAGGCATAAATTAATATTAATACTGCTAAGACCAAGCGTATGATGCGGTCTGTATTTCCCATATTTCTTTTCATAGATAGTATCCTCTGTTAAGTTCTGTCAATTAGATTTTGCTTAATCCCACTGGGATTTTCGTACCATAAAGTTGCGACCTTTAATTTTGCCCTTGTTTAAGCAAGCGAGTGCTTTGTCAGCACTATCTTGCTTAATGGCGACATAAGCATGGTTGTCAAAGATGTCGATTTGTCCGACTTCACTACCAGATATGCCTGATTCACCTGTTAAGGCACCTAATATATCACCAGGACGTACTTTATCTTTTCGGCCGCCATTAATCCATAAGGTAGCCATGGGTGGTTCAAAACGAGCTTGGTAATTCATTTGAAACGGTGCTACCTCATCCCATTGCACTTTAGTTTCTTGATAGTCTTCAATCGCAGTAACTCGATTTAATTCGGCTTCGGTACATAAGCTAAGTGCTAAGCCTTTTTTGCCTGCCCGACCTGTGCGACCTATGCGATGAACATATATCTCCGGATCCCAAGGTAAATCATAATTGATGACGGCTTGTAGTTCTTTAATATCTAGCCCTCTTGCGGCTACATCGGTTGCTACTAAAATAGAGCAACTTTTATTTGAAAAACGCACCAATACTTGATCGCGATGTTTTTGTTCTAAATCGCCATGTAAGGCTTGAACAGAAAAGCCGCAATTATCTAGGGCGTTTTTAATGTCTTGGCATTCTCTTTTAGTATTACAAAAAACCACGCTCGATTCTGGCCTATGATAAGACAACAAGTAACCTAAAGCATTCAGGCGCTGAGCTTTTTCTATTTGATAAAAGTGTTGTTCTATAGTGCCTTCTTGATGATTGCTATCGATGCTCACGGATATTGGCTTAAATTGAAATTGCTGGCTGATTACTCGGATAGGATCAGAATAGGTCGCTGAAAATAACAAGGTTTGTCGATGCGTAGGTGCGTAGGAAATAACATCGGTGATGACTTCTTCAAAGCCCATATCCAACATGCGATCGGCTTCATCTAATACCAATATTTTTAGATTACTTAAACGTAAACTGCGTTTGCGTAAATGCTCCTGTAGACGCCCAGGAGTGCCAACGACGATATGTACGCCATGTTCTAAAGAACCAATTTGTGGGCCAAAAGGTACGCCGCCACATAAAGATAAGACCTTAATATTCTGGGTGAAGCGGGCCAATCTTCGGATTTCCTTGCAGACTTGGTCGGCTAACTCGCGGGTGGGGCAAATGACCAGTCCTTGTACTCTAAAGCTAGTTAGATCTAAACGGGATAATAGACCAATACCAAAAGCCGCTGTTTTACCGCTGCCGGTTTTGGCTTGAGCGATGACATCTCTACCTTCGAGTATATGAGGTAAGCTTTCGGCCTGTATTGGTGTTAAATGGGTGTAACCCAAGGATTCAATGTTTTCAAGTAAGGCGGGTTTTAAAGGTAAAGACGAAAATTCAGCAGTATTCACAGATAACTCATATAAGCACGAGGGTAGCGAATTGCTACCGTATTAACGTCTATAATAACAGAATATTAAGTATAAAGACTCAGGTTGGTGGGAGTGATTGAAAGTGCTGGAGGCAGAGTAAAATTTAGGTTGGGTTAGCGATAGAGACTGTGAAAGTATTATGATTTTAGCTTCCCCCTTTGTAAAAGGGGGATCGAGGGGGATTTTTAAAATTATAGACTACTGATATTTAATGATTATTTTTAATAGACCCAATCTCCCCTAACCCCTCTTTGCTAAAGAGGGGAAATAAAAAGAATACTTTCACAGTCTCGATAACGTAACCCAATATTTCGTAGCGCATTGTGCCGAGTTACGCTATCAAGTATTTTTCATGATCATCAAAAACGATATTATTTGTCCTGAATACAACCCCAACTTTCACTGTCATTAAGTTAAGTGCTAAGGAAAATAAAATCATCTGTAGGGGTGATAGATTCGCCCAGTACATTTGTTTGTTGAAACGTGGCGAATTTGTCGCCCCTACACCATGATTTCCACAGTTTATGTCGGTTCATGCCGCATCAATTGCCGGAATGA
>Ga0364866_10448_pt1 | contig 25764 bp, 23 predicted proteins | sample ExccelAu500001D3_3_FD_206913 | JGI IMG/M metagenome (GOLD analysis project Ga0364866, IMG submission 206913) | Enriched cells from Trout Bog Lake Hypolimnion, Wisconsin, USA - BchlTB.Aug13.5000.01.D3 | ecosystem: Environmental > Aquatic > Freshwater > Lake > Hypolimnion/Profundal zone | place... | reverse complement strand
GGCATCATCCTGTTTGGCGGCATTTTGGTGCTGGCGGACGCGGCCACGCCGCTGGCGCAGGCGCTCGGCTTGGTCGCCGTCGTGTTCGGTTCCGCCAACGTGTTCGGCGGCTTCATGGTCACGGACCGGATGCTGCAGATGTTCAAGAAAAAGAAATAACCATGAGTTCCACCATCGCCCTCATCTTCATCGGTGTCTCGGTGCTGTTTATCATCGGCATCAAATTCCTGAGTTCGCCGAAAACCGCGCGGGTTGGCAATCTCATCGCGGCGGGCGGCATGTTCGTGGCCCTGCTGGCGCTGCACAAGTCCGACGGGCAGTCGGTCTGGGCGCAAGGCTGGCCCTTCAATTACACGCTCATTGCGATTGGCCTGGTCGTCGGCCTGGTGATCGGCGCCATTGGGGCTTATTCCGTCAAAATGACGGCGATGCCGCAAATGGTGGCCCTGTTCAATGGCCTTGGCGGCGGCGCGGCGGCGCTCGTGGCGAGTCTGGAATTCACTAATCCCCACACCAGTACACTGCAACTGGGCGGGATCGCCGTCAGCTTGACAAGCGCCGGCGAGCCTTCCAAATTCATGGCCGTTTGCATGCTGTTCGCCACCCTGATCGGCTCGCTGTCATTTTCCGGTTCCATCATCGCGTACCTCAAACTCCAGGGGAAATTCGAGAAGCCGCACACCTTTCCCGGCCAGAATGTGTTGAATGGCGCGATTTTGCTGGTGATTCTCAGCCTGTGCGGCTGGCTCACCTGCCACGCCATCGGCGGCGGTGCGGTCGCGGCGTTCATCGTGCTGTTTGCGCTGGCGCTGTTTTTCGGCATTGCCATGGTGCTCCCCATCGGTGGCGCAGACATGCCCGTGGTAATTTCGCTGCTCAATTCGTTTACGGGTCTGGCCGTCGCGGCGGACGGCTTTGCCATCAATAATCTGGCGATGGTGGTGGCGGGTACGTTGGTGGGTTCCTCCGGCACGCTGCTCACCTTGCTCATGTGCAAGGCCATGAATCGTCCCGTGACCAATGTCCTGTTCGGGGCTTTCGGTTCTGCGGGCGGTGCCACCGCGGCGGCCAGCGGGATCGCCGGCACCGTCAAACCCATTCAGGCCGACGAAGTGGCGCTGCTACTGGCCTATGCACAACGCGTGGTGGTGGTGCCCGGCTATGGCATGGCTGTGGCCCAAGCGCAGCATCAGGTGCGCGAACTCTCCGAGGAACTTGGCAAACGCGGCGTGGAAGTGCAGTTTGCGATTCATCCCGTGGCCGGCCGCATGCCCGGCCACATGAATGTGCTGCTGGCCGAGGCGAACGTGCCCTACGATCAACTCATCGAGATGGAACAAATCAATCCCTCGATGGACCGTGTAGATGTCTGCCTGGTCATTGGGGCCAACGACGTGGTGAATCCCGCGGCGCGGGAGGAGAAGACCAGCCCGATTTACGGCATGCCGATCATTGAGGCTGACCGCTGCAAAGCCACCATTGTGATGAAACGCTCCATGGCAGCGGGTTTCGCCGGCATCGAAAACCATCTTTTCTACAAAGACAACACGCGGATGTTGTTTGGCGACGCCAAGGCGTCGCTCAACGCCCTCGTGGCGGCGGTGAAGGCGAATTGACGCGTCGCGTCGCGATTGCCATCGGCCGCCAATCTCAACGGGATTCAGTCATCCAGCCCAGATCCGCTGCCCGCCGCAATTGAATTGAGCGTGGCGGTCGTGCCCGAATCCACGGGCGACCAGACGGAGCCATCCAGAGCCGTGAGAATGAATCCGCCATCGCCCACGCAATAGAATTGGCCGCCCGCAAAGAGCACGCAGTTCAAGTTCGAAGTCGTCCCGGAGGACTGCACATCCCAGGTGGCCCCATCGGGTGAACTGATGATGGTGCCGCCACTCCCCAGGGCGTTTGGCTGGCAGGCTCATAGAATGGGAGCGGCCTTGAGGATCAGTCGCAAGGCGTGGTGTGGGTGGCGATGGTAACGTTCAATGAAGTGTGCTAAAGGCTGACCTTCCTCGAAGGGGATGAGGGCCAGAAGGACGTTGCGGGTGAGCGCGAGATCGAGCGCGGCGTTGGGTTTGCGATGGCGGTGGCGGTCTTCCTGCCGGACGCTGGCGTCGCGTTTGTGGTGGTTGCGGTTTTCCACGGACCAGTGCTGGCGAACCGCATTTGTCGCACGCGTTTTTTCCTGGGCGGCGAGGCTGGAGAGGAAGCAGCGGGTGTGGCTCTTGGGCGGCTGAAGCGGGTCTTTCTTCTCCGACCAATCGCGCTGGATCGTAATGGCCGAGCGGACGCCCGGCAACCCGGCATTGACTGGGGAAATGGCGGCGACAGCCCCGCGACGCCCATCCAAACGCCCGTGTTCGCCCTCCTGACTCAGCTCAAAAAAGGGGTTCCCTTGAGGGCCTGCTTGGCACCGGCCAGACGATTGGCGGTGTTTTCTTTGGTGCCGAGGAGGTAATCGCCGCCTTTTTCCAAGTTGGTGCGCACGGTGTCTTCCTTGTTGTGCAGCGGATCGGCGGTGATCAGCGCATTGACCAGTGCGACTTGCGGATCGGCCAGCAGCGCACGACCCTCGGAGACTTCGCAATCTTCTTTCTTGCCGCGGGCCACCGTCATGGCGACGGGGCGTCCGTCCTCGTGCCGGCACAACGTGACAATCATCCCGCAGCGCCCGTTGCCGACGCTCTTGCCATCCAAGGCGAGGCTGCGGGGGAGCAACTCGGCATGGGCCTGCAAAAAGGCTGTCAGTGCCCGGGCATAGGCTGTGGGATCCACCGCCCCAAGCAGGTCGTTGAGCGCATCGTAGCCCGGCATCGTCAGCTGCCCGCTTTGCTTGTCCCGCACGCAGAGCCCCAGGGCTTGCCGCTGGCTCTGGGAGAGGCACGCCACTTTCCGCCAGAGGTCGAGCACGTCGCGCGCGTCCATGAGCAATCCCAGACATCGGCTCTATTTAGCTGCCAACCAAACGCCCTGGTTCCCTTCGCAACCCCCGGCGATTTTGCTTGCCACCGCCATCGCCAAAACCATCCTATGATGTTTGATTTTTATGAATTATACAAAGTTGCAGTGGTGGGAACGCTTCCAAAAGTACTACACCGAGTTCCCCCAACTCGGCCTGGCCATTGACTTGAGCCGAATGAACGTGGACGACGCGTTCTTCGCCGCCATGGAACCCAGGATCCAGAAGGCGTTTGCGGACATGGACGCGCTGGAAAAGGGTGCCATCGCGAACCCGGACGAAAAGCGGATGGTGGGCCACTATTGGTTGCGCAATCCCGCCCTCGCGCCCACCCCGGAAATCCGCCAGGAAATAGAAGCCGCTTTCACCAAAATCAAGGAGTTTACGGCCAAGATTCATTCTGGTGCCATTATGGGTACAGGGGGGCGGTTCAAGAACTTCCTGCTCATCGGCATTGGCGGTTCGGCCTTGGGCCCACAATTTGTCGCCCAAGCACTGGGCAACCCACGCAAAGACAAACTGAAACCGTTCTTTTTCGACAATACGGACCCGGACGGGATGAACCGCACCTTGGCGGCCATCGGAAAAAAGCTGGACCAGACACTCTGCATCGTTATTTCCAAGTCGGGCGGGACCAAGGAAACGCGGAACGGAATGCTAGTGGCGCAAGCGGCCTACGAGAAAGTCGGACTCAATTTCGGCCAGCATGCGGTGGCCATCACTATGCTTGGCAGCGAGTTGGACAAGTACACTCTTGCAAATCACTGGCTGGAACGCTTCCCAATGTGGGACTGGGTGGGCGGCCGCACCAGCGAGCTTTCGGCAGTGGGTCTGTTGCCGGCAGCGATGCAGGGCATTGATATCGAAGGATTTGTTGCGGGTGGCCAGCTAGCAGATGTTGCAACAAGAATAAATAACGTTACAGAGAACCCTGCAGCCATGCTTGCTTTGGCTTGGTACGCTTCAGGTAACGGTAAAGGAGAGAAAAACATGGTTGTCCTGCCTTATAAAGACCGCCTCGAATTGTTTTCCAAATACCTGCAGCAGTTGGTCATGGAATCTCTGGGCAAAGAGCGGGACTTGGACGGAAACTTGGTGAATCAAGGCATCTGTGTTCTAGGTAACAAAGGTGCAACCGACCAACATTCTTATATTCAGCAACTTAGAGATGGATTAAACGATTTCTTTGCGACTTTCATCGAAGTGCAAAAGGACCAAATCGGGGATCCTGTTTTCACGGAGCCTGATGCCACTCCTGGAGATTTTCTGGAGGGTTTTTTCTTGGGAACCAGGTCGGCATTGGCCGAAAATGGCCGTGAGTCGATTACGATAACGATCAGGGATGTTAATCCTTCAACGGTTGGGCTACTGATCGCTCTGTTTGAGCGGGCAGTTGGACTTTATGCCAGTCTGGTGAACATCAACGCTTACCACCAGCCTGGTGTCGAAGCTGGGAAAAAGGCAGCTGGAACTGTATTGGCCATCCAAATGGAGATCATAAATCTCCTAAGGACCAATTTGAACCAGCAATTTACCGTGGTCGAAATCTCAAAATCAATTGGTCGGGATGAAGATGTGGAAACGATCTTCAAAATCCTTGAACATCTCGCTGCCAATAAAGTACGCAAGGTAAAGAGAAAATCGTCGCGGAACCCATTTGAAGCCAAGTATAAAATGGTTTAGTGTTCCCGATGTTCGTTTATCCCAAGCGGTACGATGTGATTGTGGTCGGTGCGGGCCATGCCGGCGTTGAAGCAGCCTTGGCATCCGCTCGAATGGGCCGTCAAACTCTTCTATTGACGATCAACGCCGATTCCATCGGCCAAATGTCCTGCAATCCAGCGATTGGAGGGTTGGCAAAGGGCCATCTCGCCCGAGAGATTGACGCCTTGGGTGGTGAAATGGGCAAAGCCACCGATATGACCGGCATTCAGTTTCGGATGTTGAATAAGAAGAATGGCCCAGCCGTCTGGGCTCCGCGCGCTCAGTGCGACAAAAAGGCCTATCAATTCCGATTGAAATGGGTTTGCGAATCTGAGCCGAATTTGGACGTCAAGCAAGGCCAGTCCTCAAAAATACTGCATAAGGACGGATTCGCACTTGGAGTCGAAACAACATTGGAAGTTCAGTATCTGGGAACTTGCGTTGTGGTCACAACTGGGACCTTCCTGAGGGGTTTGATGCACATCGGAACCAACCAACAAACGGGTGGTCGTTCTGGTGATGCCGCCGCCATGAGTTTGTCCGGTTCGTTGCAAGAGCTTGGCTTGGAGCTTGGTCGGCTCAAAACTGGCACCCCACCCAGACTGCTGCGCAGATCGATAGACTTTTCAAAGACGGAGGCTCAGTCGGGGGACGAGCCGGTTTCGTATTTCACATTTTGGAAGGAGGATTTGTTCCACATGGAACAAATGCATGTTCCAACTCCGGTGGTGAGTCTTTCTGGAGGTAAATACCCTCCAGGCTCGATCTTGGACCGAGTCAATGGTCAGTTGCCATGCCATATCACTTTCACAACTTCTAAGACCGCTGAAATCATTCGCAAGAACTTGCACAAGTCGCCAATGTATTCTGGCCAAATCGAAGGTATCGGACCTCGCTATTGCCCGTCCATTGAAGACAAGATCGTCAAGTTCGCGGACAAAGAGCGTCATCAGATCTTCCTAGAGCCGGAGGGTATTGGAACCGACGAATTCTACATGAATGGATGCTCCACCAGTCTTCCGTTTGATGTCCAAGTGGATTTGGTCCGGACAATTATTGGCTGTGAGAATGCAGAAATTCTCCGACCTGCATACGCAGTCGAATATGATTTTGCCTATCCAACGCAGCTTTATCCAACTCTTGAAACCAAGGTTTGTGCCAACCTCTTTCTCGCGGGGCAAATCAACGGTACTTCGGGCTACGAAGAAGCTGGTGCCCAAGGCATTATGGCCGGCATCAATGCTGCCTTAAGAGCTAGGAATGAGCAGTTGATTGTCTTGGGTCGGCACCAAGCCTATATCGGCGTTCTGATCGATGATCTTGTAACCAAAGGAACGACGGAACCCTACCGCATGTTCACCTCCAGAGCCGAGTACCGGCTGCTCTTACGCCAAGACAACGCCGATCTACGGTTAAGCCAAATTGGACTTGAAATTGGACTTCTATCGAAGCGGAATGGCGATCTAGTCATAGCCAAGCAAATTGCCATCGAGACTGAAATCAGTCGTTTGCAAAAAACATTTCATTTGCAAGATTCAGTGGCTAAGATACTGTCGCGTCCTGAGATAAAATATAAGGATTTGCCAACCCGCAATGAGGGTTTATCGGACGAAGTGATTCAACAGGTTGAAATCGCAATCAAATATTCCGGCTATATTGATCGTCAGGAAATCGAGGTTGGCCGCCTAAAAAGTCTAGAAAGTAAGTGCATTCCCACCTCTTTTGATTTTTCGACCGTCCCCAGTCTGCGACTGGAAGCCCGGCAAAAGCTCGCCAAAATTCGGCCTAAAACTATCGCGCAGGCTGGACGCATCTCAGGTGTGTCACCTGCCGACATCAGCATCTTGTTAATCTGGTTGAAGCGCTCCGGCAGCAATAATTTGAAGCCGGATGAATCAACTATAGGAGGCTGTTCGTGCGAAACCGCCCCCGATGAAAAGTGAGCTTGTCTTTCAACTCGCCTGAGCGCCGGTTTCCGACCCGGCTATTTTTAGTCGCGTGGCGTGTAATTAGCAAATGGCCGGGTCGGAGACAGGCGTTCCAATGTAGCGATAGCTGGTTCCTGCATGTTCCAAAATGTCATTATTCCAACCCCGCCTTTAGGCTCCAATAATTGGGAGAAGCTCAGCAGGAATTCTTCCCATTTTCAGGCTAATTTGGCCTTGACATTAATATATTAATGTATTAATTGTTTAATACATTGATTTGATGGTCCTCAGTTAAGAGCCTGTATTGTCCAAATACCATGCAACTCCGAATTTCCGTTCAGGATGGTGCCCCCATCTATCAACAGATCGTCGAACAGGTGAAGTATTTGGTAGCCGCTGGGCGATTGAAGGTTGGCGATGACGTTCCGCCAATTCGGGTGCTGGCCGAACAACTGCGCATCAACCCAAACACCGTGGCACGCGCCTATCTCGAGCTCGAACGGGAAGGGATTCTCATCATGCGCCAAGGTTTTGGTACCAAGGTGGGCTTGGTGAAAACGCTCCTTCCTCGACACGAGAAGCTCCGGCTTTTGGCTGAGCCCGCCGATGTGTTGTTGACCCATGCCCACCACTTGGACGTGGGATTGGACGAGGTCATCACCGTCCTGCGCGAGCGGGATGCGGCCATGCAACCGGAATCACCCCAATGAAATTCCCCTCTCCCTCGTCGGCCGAAGCCATGATTGCGGTCAGCAGCCTTTCGCGTCATTTCGGAGCCAAAGTAGCGCTCGACGACGTATCGGTGTTTGTCCCGCGCGGCAGCGTGCTGGGATTGGTGGGTGAAAATGGCGCTGGCAAGACCACGTTGATTAAACATTTGCTGGGCTCACTCAAAGCCCAGACGGGCAGCGTGCGGGTCTTTGGCGCGGATCCTGTGTTGGATCCAGTTGGCGTATTGGGCCGCGTGGGTTATTTGTCGGAGCGGCGCGACCTGCCTGGTTGGATGCGGGTGGAAGAGTTCATCCGCTATACGCAGGCTTTTTATCCAGAGTGGGATGAAACCTATGCCGGGCAGCTCTTGGAACAATTCCAACTAGACCCAGCCCAAAAGATCAAAACCCTGTCGCAAGGTCAACAGGCCAAGATCGGTTTGCTGACCGCCCTGGCGTATCGTCCGGAGTTATTGATTCTGGATGAACCGAGTTCCGGGTTGGACCCGGTGGTTCGCCGAGATATTCTGGAGGTGATCATTCGCATGGTGGCCGAAGATGGTCGGACCGTTCTGTTTTCCTCCCATCTACTCGACGAAGTGGAACGGGTGGCCGATTACGTGGTCATGCTCCAGCAAGGTCGCGTGGTGTTGAACGGGCGGACCGAGGAGGTGCGGGGCGAGCATATTTCCGCGGTATTGGTGTTTGGGGAAGCGATGACGAAGGCACCGGTTGTGACCGGGGCACACGCCATTGCCGGCTATGGTACCGAATGGCGGGTGTTATTTGGCGGCTCCCGGCTCGAACTGGAAACGGAGGCGGCACGGATTGGGGCCCGCGTGGTGGAAGAACGGACCCCCACGCTGGATGAAATCCTGGTGGCACGGGCAGGCAGAAAGGGAAGCTGATTATGAATGTGGGCCGACTTGCGTGGCGAACCCCCAGCGGCGCGATGCTCTGGGAAATCTGGGGCCGACGCAAATGGAACTTTGCCTTCCATACAGCGGCACTATTGGTGAGTCTGCTCTGTGTCAGGTGGCTGCAGCATGGCCCGTCAGAAATCACGCGAGGGGTTTTGCCACTGGTCCTGATCGGCTGTTTTTTTGGGGCTTACCTCGATCTCCTGACCTGTTTTGGTTATATCGAAACGGATGCCCGGAAAGTTCAGAGCGGCTTTCCGGGACGATTGCTGCTGAAACCGGTCAGCACCCTCAGACTCGTCCTGACGCCAATGCTGTGTGGCGGCGCGGCGGTGGTAATCGTTCTCCTGCTCTGGAACCATCTTATTTTGCAGCCGCTGTGTCCTGCTGGTGCCTTGGACCCGCTCTGGCTGGGCGGGGTGGTGCTTTCTTTTTTTTGGTGGATGCAGGCTCTCGCTTGGAGCCTTTTGCTGATTCCCGGCCGGTCGCTCATCGTGGTCGTGATGGCAGTGATTCATCTAGCAGCCGGGCTCACGCCGTTGCTGCCGATGGAATATTTATTCGGGTGGCAGTGGCCGATGCTAGCCATCTTGCTCGGGTCGGCGGTGCTGACCGCCTGGATGGGCTTGGGACTGATGCGCCAGGGAAGGTGGGAAGGCCCGGCCCAGATTTCCCGGTTCTGGAGCCGCTGGCGCCCGGCACGGGCACGGGGCGCACGCCAGAAATTTGGTTCCGCCCTCGGCGCACAATTCTGGTTTGAATGGCGCCGGCAGGGATGGCTGTTGCCTGGCAACGTCGGCGCAACGGCCTTCATTGTGCTTGGGGTAATTATGATCGCCCAGAAACAATTAACGGAGGCCGGGGAGGGCGATGAATTTAGGAAGATCGCCGTCAGTTTGATGCTGATTTTCCCCATCGTGTTTTCCGGCGCGATGGGGACCAACCTGGCGCGGTTTGATTCACTGCCATCCGACAATGCACTGCCGATTTACATCGCCGTCCGTCCCATGACCAACGGCGGATTTGTCGTCGCAAAGCTCGCGATGGCTTTGGCCTCCAGCGTCCTGGCCTGGCTGGTAATGCTGGTCACCGCCGGCTTTTGGCTGGCGGTCCTCGATCCGGGCGCGCTGATTTCCAAGGGCCCCAAGGCCTCATTTTATGGATTCGTGGCTCTCGTGGTTGGCGGGGTGCCGGCCCTGCTACTGCTGATCCTTTTTACCTGGAAAAACCTGATGGGAGGGATTGCCGCGGGTTTGACCGGACGCCGCTGGGTCAGCTTACTGTTCACGTTCTGGAAATTAATTTCTGTGATCGGATTGGTCGCGCTCGTCACGGCCGTCAAGCTGAATGAGCATTTCAGTGAGTCGCTGCTGCATTGGCTGCCGGTGTTTTTGATTGCAGGTCTGGTGGGGAAGCTTGCCCTCGCGACCACGGCTTTTGTCTTGGGCTTGCGCCGGAATGCCATCACAGCCGGCGGCATTGGGTGGATGGCTGGCGGCTGGTTGGCGTGCGGTCTGTTTGTCGCCGGTTATATGGGTCTGGTGTGTCACCTCCTCCACAAATCCGACCTGTGGATTAACATCGCGCTCGCTGGGTTCATGGTTCACGGATCCGCCCCTGAGCGGCCAGGGCTTTTGCCATCAGGCTTGGACGCAATATTCCAGCTATTGGTTCAACGGCCTCGCGCGCGGCAACACCAACAGCAATCTGGGCATGGCGCAAAAACCGTTCGCCACCACGCGCGAACCCATCAAGACCGTGCTCGTCGGAGAAGATTCCGGCGGCCTCGGGTTGAGCAGCCACGACCGGCTTCAACCGCTGCAGTTTCAAAATGCCCGCAATGTGATGAGCTTTGTGGACGGCCACGTCAGCGACCTCAAGATCTACTGGAACGGCTTCCAAGGCAGTGACGGCTTTACCGCGTTTTACGAACCTCCCGGCGGCTACGACTACAAATGGTCAGGGAACTAGCCAAGGAGGTCGGCGCCTGCTCTGTCTGCCAAGAACGCCCAACCAAGTTCAACGGTGGCGATTCCAAGCCAGCGCCAGCGGGGCCATGGCCAAATCGGCCAGCGGCAAGACCATGAACCCAGCGTGCCGGAAAACACCCAATCATCGGCAGCGCAGAAAAAGACCGCGCTGTTGGAAAGCGAGCCTTGGCCGAGATACGGCAAAATATTTCGTTTGTAGTCGAAGTAAATGGTGTTGGTGTAGAAGCCGACCACATCGCCATGGTCGTCCGCATACAGACGGACGGCCAGATTGATCTGGCGTTCGTTGCTGGTACAAGTGATCCGTTTAGCCGCGGACTTGGCGCGGCCCAACGCCGGCAACAATAACGCGGCCAAAATGGCGATGATGGCAATGACCACCAGCAACTCGATCAAAGTGAAAGCCCGGGCGCGAATCCGCGTTACCGGGAGGCCAGTGGTTTGTTCGGGCAGGGCAATTGGAGGCATGTAGTACTGGTAACGCCGTGCCAAAGGACGCGGTTACCATTTTGGAGAGATTTGCTCCACTCCCCTCGGATCAAGGCTTTTCCTCCGTCCGCGGCTTCACGTTGAGCACGTCCAAACTCAGGTCGGAGGGCGTCGGCTTCATGGCCTCGAAAGCGCGCCTTTGCTCCGGCGTCAGTTCCTGTTCAATTTCGGCGACCAGGTGCCAGATGACATTCGTGCTGCGCGTGATGGTTTCCCCTCGGATTGTTTGCAATTCCTTCACCGCTTGGTCCAGGTGCGCTTGGAGTTTGGGTTCTTGTTCCGGGGTCGGTTTCACGAGGCGATCGAACTCGCGAGAGACATGCTCATTCCAAGTGGTCGGGTCGTTGCGCGCCTCGAGTTGCTGGCGCGCCTCGCGCAGCCCGATCAACGCACCCGTCAAACCGCTGACGAGCACAAGTCCGATCAGGCCGGTGAGGATTTTCCAATGATGCAGCAGCTTCATAAGGACCAAAGGAGTTGGGCCACCGTATTCTCCACGCCCGTTTGCAGCGTCGGCCGTTCCCGCAGATGTGGCCACTCGAGCGCGGTGCAGAGGAGTAATAGGGCCACCGAACCGGCCAGCAACCGCGCCACGAGCGCTTGCCAGACCTCCGCCAGACCCGGAGTTTCCGGCACGGATGCGCGGGCCAAGACGCGGCTGGCGAACCCCGCGGGCGCGCGCAGATCACCGGGCGGCTGTTGGCGCGCCTGGGCCGCGCAGGTTTGCCATTTCGAGTCAAAATTGTTCATACCGAGCTTTTCAGTGTTTTAGCCAATTTGCGGAGTTGCCGGCGGGCGCGAAACGCCCGCACCTTGACCAACGACTGGCCCCAACCGGTCAGTTGGCTGATTTCTTTCACCGACTTTTCTTCCAAATCGAGCAGCCGAATAACCAATCCGGCTGCCGGCGGCAGTTGGGACAAAAGCAGCTCGATCACCTCTCGCGCCGACGTTGAGTCCGCGGCGGGAGCGGCCGCGCCGTCCAGAAGCAGGAACTCCAGCCAGGCGGACTGCTCGTCGCTCAGATCGCTGCAGCGCACCTCGGGCCGCCGTCGTTCGGCGCGCAGCGCATCCAGACAGGTGCGGACCGCCAACCGCGACACCCAATGTTCGAACGGGATGCCCGCCCGCGCTTGGTACTGGTCCAGGCGGGAGAACAGTTTTAGAAAAACCTCTTGCGCCAGATCTTCTTCCGCCGCGCGGACTGGCAAATGAGAGCGGACGATGCGGATGACGAGTGGATAAAGCTGTTCCACCAACGCCCGTGCGGCCTCCGGCTCGCCGCGCCGCGCGCCTTCCAGGCATTGCGCCAAGTCGTACTCTTTTGTCGTCATGTGTCATGGAACTCAATCGCCTCAAATTCATAACGCCAGAGGAGATGGTCTGGTTACCAGCCGGTTCTGTGATTGTTCTCACCCTAAGCCGTGCTGGTTGGGCGGGCAAGAAAGAACCCTTGGCCAGCAGGTTCCCGGACCGAAGCATGGCTTCCCCGGTTTGGCACCCCCAGCCCGCGCCAGCAGCGCCTTCAGAATTGCTCCGGATCGGTGACCATGAACGAGGCCTGGTATTTGCCGAGGAGCCGGATCGTGATCAGCCCACCGTCGTCTTTCCGTTCTGCGGTCAGCTCAATGGGGTTGTCTTGGGTTTGGGTGATGGTTTTCAGGGGAGCTGTCAGCAACGGCGTCTTGTCTTTGCCTAGAACCAGCAATTCGAGCCCGTTGTCGCCGGTGGCCCGGACGGTCAGGACACAACACGGCACCTTGGCGCTACCCTCATCGGTGGTGACATTGACAAAACGCAGCCGGTCAGCCGGCACTGGCTGGCCTTCGGTCATGGGGGCGAGCTTGAGCAGCCACAGTTGGCCCACCGGGATGCCTTCCTTGCCCGGCTTCGCGAGCGCGGCCGCCGTCAGCTTCGCCTCGGGCAGCACCAAGGCGCCATAGTCACCTTCGCGGGCGGCGACCGGGCGCTTGAGGTCGGGGTCGGTGGGTACGGGCGTCTGGAGCATCGCTCCGAGGTCTGTGGCGACAGCGCAGGCGTATTTGAAGGCTTCCGCATGGGAGAGGGTTTCCTGCGCCGGAATAACCTGCAGGCCGGCGGCCAAGGTGAGACAGATGATGATTTTTTTCATAATATTCTTTGTTTCGATTTCCCATATTGTTGTTTTTCAATATGTATCACTGGTAACGCCGCGCCACAGGGCGCGGTTACATTCTCGGTGTAATTTTTCCCCTTTCCTCGGATTTCTGGTTTTCATGCGCTAGCGGCGAGGAATTCCTGGTTTGAAAACTACCCGACAGCCTTCAAGAAAAACGTTGTCATATTACTTAACGGCGTTACACTGAGTTTCATCCCATGAGTTCGCAAGCACGCAAAGCCAGAGACAAAGCACGGCTGCGCAATCAAGTCCTGGATGCCGCACGCGATTTGTTTGTCCAGCATGGCTATGAAGCGGTGACCATGCGCCGTATCGCCGCGAAAGTGGAGTACACGGCCACGGCGCTGTATTTTCATTTCCAGAACAAAACGGCCCTCTTGCAGGCCTTGAGCGACCGGGAGGGGCTGGCACTCGGGGTGGAGTTTGGAAAATTGCGCAGCCTCAAGGACCCCATCGAGCGGGTGCGTCGCATGGGCGAAACCTACATTCAATTTGGCCTGGCCGAGCCGAACCGATACCGGTTATTGTTCATGACCCCGCAACCGGCGCTGCCGCCCGAACAGTCCGCCATTCCCAAGGGAGATCCGAAAGTGGACGCGTACGCTCTGCTGGTGCAAACCTTGGCCGAAGCGATCGCGGCAGGTTTGCTGCAGCCGAAATATAGCGATGCCGAACAAGTGGCCCAGTTGCTCTGGTCGGCCATGCACGGATTTGTTTCACTCAATTTAGTCCTGCACAATGACCCGTGGATCGATTGGCGACCAGTCGCCCCCACGGGCCGCCTATTAATCGATACGCTGGTGGCCGGTCTGACCCGGCTAACCGGTCCGGCAGACCCAATTTCAATTTCGTCGCGGAAGGGTGCTGGCACCCATTTGCGGCGGACAACCACCACAAAGGAACAAACAAACAAACAAAGGACAATGCCATGAAATCCCCCATGCAGATTCCCTTCAGCCCCCGAAGCGCCGTGCTGGCGCTGTTGCTGGCCCTCGCGCCCACCTTGGCCGTGGCACAGTCGGACGACTTCAGCCACGGCGACAGCTTGTGGACCCGGCAGGATCCCATTTATGAGTTGTCGAATCTCTATGGGTTGGGACTGGGCCCGCAAGTCACTTTTTCCTTTCCGGCCGGCGGCGGCTATCGGATCCAGACCCTGGTTTCGCCGGATGCAGCCGACCTTGGCCCAGGGCGTGGCGGGGCCATCAGGCAGGATGTGAATTACTCCGACAGTTTTTCTGTGGCGGCGGACTTGCTGGCCTGGGACAACACCACCGAACAGATAGACACCGTCATGGGCCGCATTTCGACTCCTGGCGCGGGCACAACCTCCGGCTACTTCCTCGGCTACAATACGCCGGGCAGCTACGGCAACTTCCCGGGTCAGGGAGTGCTGGGGATTTACCGAGTGGACAATGAGGCGGCTACGTCGCTGGTGCTCTCCACCATCACACTCAACCCGACCAACACCTACCGTCTGACTTTCTTTGGGCAGGGCAGCGATCTGGAAGGGCGGCTCTATCTACTGCCGAACACCAACACACCGCTACTCGCCCTCTCGGCCAATGATCCGACCTATGCCAGCGGCTATTGCGGCCTGATCCAAGCAGACGCCTCTGACGCCATGGATGCGCCTTCAGACGTCACTTACGGTTACTATTCCGCAACCAACTTCTGCATTTGCGATCAGCCCCAGAATGTCGTCTGTTTTGCCGGGGCCACGGTAACCCTGACCACGTCCGCCATCGGCACGCTCCCCTTGAGCTACCAGTGGACCCATGCCGGCACCAACCTCCTCGACGGCGCGGCGGTGTCGGGCTCGACCACGGCTTCGCTCTCGCTTAACTCTGTCACCACCAACAATGCCGGTGCGTACGCCGTGATCGTGAAGGATGCCTCCGGGCGCCGGGCCACCAGCGCCGCGGCCACAGTGTCCCTGCTGAACCTGACGCACGGTTCCCCGGAAATCAGTATTACCAGTATCACTTTCTCCAATCTCTCGGTCGGAATTATTCCGCCAGGGATGACCATTTATGATGATGCCTACGCAGACGCCAGCGGCGAGCTGCACCTGACGGATGCCGTCAACAGCGAGGATGGTTCCTTCGTCGTCAGCGATCTGGACCATGGCGCCATGGTGCAGAGCTTTGATGCCCAATTTGAGGCTCTGATTGGCGGCAGCAGCAGCCCCATGTCAGCCGACGGGATGAGCTTTAGTTGGGCCACCGATTTGACCGGGCCGTTCGGCGAGAGCGGAAGCCCTACAGGCTTGACGGTCATCTTCGAAGTTTACAACAACAACTCGACTATTCCCGGCCCCGGTGTCAGTGTGAAATATGGAGGTGTAAGCGTGGCGCAACAGCGCCTGCCTCTCTCTTTCTTGGAGACCTATCCCAACTTCGTGCCGGTGGACATCCGTCTGTCGCCCGGCGGCTTGCTCACGGTCGCGTACAATTCCGTGGTCCTGTTCGACCACCTGCCGATCCCGGGGCTGACCGGAGTCGCGGGCGCCAGTTTTGGCTGGGGCGCTCGCACCGGCGCGGACAATGACAATTTTTGGATCAGTAATGTGAGCCTTACCACCAATCCGCAGATTTTGAACTTCAGCCCCACCTCGCGTCCTGCCGGCATCAGCTTCAGTTTCTACGGCGTATTGCAATATGCGACCAAGGTGAGCGGTCCCTACACCGATCTGCCACAAGCCGCCAGCCCGTTCACGTTTACCTTCCCGGCAGGCGGGGGCCAGATGTTCTGGCGCGCGCGTGCTCCCTGAGGCGGACCATTGTAGAAACCGACCCGGCTTGGCTTGGTCCCGTAGCGACCCGGTGACGGCAACCGTGGGATTCAACCCACGGAACCGCAAGCGCAAATCCGCCCGCGTCGTGGCGCGACGCCGAACTCCTTATGGAGTCACTGGCGCTGCCGCCAGCTTTGGAAGGCTTCGCTCTCCAGTGTCCTCCTGGCCAAAAGCGCGTACCCATCGGTTAGCGGGTGGCTGGCATCCGCATACAGCTCGCTGGGCAATGTTTCGGGAACCAGGTGTGGGATTTTGTGCTCCTCTAGCCACGTGGTAACGCCGTCGCGCAGGGTGCGGTAAGGTGGCTGGCTGGCCTCGGCCACCATATGCTCATTGAAGGGACCCACAATCACGAAGACATCATTGCCCCGGTCACGCAGGGTCTGGACGATGTGCCGAAAGGCGGCCCACTGCAACGAAGTCTCCAGGGTGACCCATTCGAATGACGTGGCGCCCCCGCTCTCTGTCCACGGTTTATGCCGGGAGCTTTTCGGCCCGCGTTGCGGGTCATCCAGCGGAGCTTCGGGCACATGGAAGGTGACTTGGGCCAGCGGGTTCCGATAACTGTTGGGATACCGCGCCGGATCGCCGCCATCATCTTCCAAAGTCCATTTTAACAGGCTCTTTTGCGCAAAGTAGGCATCCTGCAAATGACTCACCCAGCCGACAAAATTAACATGACGTTCCACCAGGGCTTCCAAGCGCTCATTGGCGTCGGCCCGGTAACAGGGAATGCGCGGGGAAAATTGCGGGACGAGCCGCGAATGATTGAACGTTTCCTCTTTGTCCGTTTGCAAGTCCGCCTTGGGACTGCTCAGCCATAACAGATTGCAGTGCAGGATGACTTTCTGGCGGCGCATGGCGCGCCCGTAGTCATCCACCAAACCCTCCAGTGCCAGCGGGAATAGGCCGTTGACGCCTCCGTTCACGTAAGTAGCTTCTGGTCCGCTCTGCGCGTTGAGGAAGTGCGACCATGTGCCGTCCGGCAGCACATACTCGCCCCAGACCACCGAGTCCCCCAGCAGCACGATGCTACGCGGCGGTAACTTGTCCTCCAGTCGGCGCTGGAACAGCCAGTAATCTTTGCTCAGGCTGTATGGGATGCGATAATCCGGCCCGGCGTCGAACCGCTCGACCTGTTTCCACAGCCAAGGCGTCAGCAGAATCACCAGGAGGATCAGGCCCAATGCCAGCAACCACTGCCGGCCTCCCAACCGCAGGGTATTCACCATGGGGGTTTCCGGTATCGCTGTTTTCCCAGGGAGGTTCATGAATACTTAGAACTGAAAGTAAATGAACGCCCCGCCACCAGAGGAAAACAGAAACAAATAGAGCACCATGCAGACCGCGGCGCCAATGCGCACAAAACTGGTTTCCAGCAGGGTCCGCCACCGTGATTCACAGAGGAATTGATAGAGCCAAACCAAGCCCACCAGCGCCAGCATGAGCGCCGGCATTTCCGGGTTGGACCAGGTAGCGGTGAAGATTCGGCTTATGATCAGCCAGGCGTCGTCCAGCGATTCGGCGCGGAAAAAGATCCAGGCGAACCCAACGAACCCGAATACGGCGAGCTGCTTGACCAGGCGCGGCACTTGCTCGCGATAGCGGGCGGAGCGTTCTAACTCGCGCGTAATCATGACGCCCAGGGCGTGTAAGCCGCCCCAAATGGCAAAGGTCCAGGCCGCCCCATGCCAGATGCCAGAGAGCAGGAAGGTTACCAGCAGGTTACGATAGGTATTGAAAACGCCGCCCCGATTTCCCCCTAACGGAATATAAACATAATCCCGGAACCACGAGGACAAGCTGATATGCCAGCGCGTCCAGAACTCGCCCAAGCCAGCGGCCAGATAGGGGTGGTTGAAGTTCAGAATCAAGTTGAACCCCAGCAGCCGCGCGACGCCGCGCGCCATGTCCGTGTAGCCGCTGAAGTCGAAATAGATCTGCCAGGCGAAGGCGAAGGTGGCCAGCAACAGCGCGGGCGCGCCGAAATTCTTGGGCTGGTCATAGACCCGTTCCACGTAAAATGCCAGGTAGTTCGCCAAGGCCAGTTTCTTGAAGAGGCCCACGAGGAAGAGCGACAGCCCGTCCGTCACGTTTTGCAGCCGGAAGGCCGGAAACTGGCGGAATTGCGGCAGCAGATGCCGCGCGCGCTCAATCGGACCCGCCATGAGTTGCGGAAAGAAGCAGACAAACGTTGCGAACCGGAGAAAGTTGCGCTCCCGTTCCACGTTCCCCAAATAAAAATCGATCGTGTAGCTCAGTGATTGAAAGGTGAAGAAGGAAATGCCGACTGGCAGCACATACGAAAAACCAAAAGGCATGAGCGTGGAGGGTTCCGGCAGCCGCCCGGCGCAGTGCAGCCAGGCGAATAGGGTATTAAGGTTGTCCACGGCGAAATGGCCGTATTTAAAGAACAGCAGCAGTGCCAGGTTGTTCACCACGCTGATCAGGAGCCAGATCCGCCGGTGACTCAGCAGTGCGCCCAAGGCCATCAGCAGAAAGATGACCGCCAGACCCGCCAGGGCTGGACGCAGGGAGGCCGGGCCAGCCCAAGCCACTGCGAAAATTGCCACGGTGGCCGTCACCGCCACTAGAAAGGCTGTTTTCAGCACGCCATCATCAAAGCGCAATTGAAACAACCGGGCCGCGACGTCCACTTTCCCTCCCGCTTGCGGGCAATGATCCATCAGCGCCACCAGCGAGAAGTCCAGAACGGTGGAATAAATAACCAGCAGCAGATAGTACGGGTTCCACCAGCCATAGAAGAAGTACGAGGCGGCCATCAGCCACGGAATCCACCAGCGCGTCTTTTGCAAGGCAAAGAAGACTGGCACTACAATCAACAGGAAGATCAGGAACGGCCAGGTATGAAAAAGCATGGGGTGAACACCCTGGTTTATCGATTGGTGTCCGCCTTTAACTTTGTCGCCTCCTCCAGGGCGGCCCGGCGAACACAGCGAAAGCCGCAGTAATCCGTGTAGAAACAGGCGTCTGTGTCCCCGGTGCGCTGGCCCTGGCGAAACGTCGCCCGGCACATGGCGGCGGTGGCTTTCCACGATCCCCCGCGCATCACGCGTTTGACATCCTTTCCTGGGCTGGGCGGTCCCTGCGGGTCAACCCCCGCGCTAGCCTGGTAGTAAGTGGGACTATAAACATCCTCGCACCATTGCGACACATTCCCATACATGTCATACAATCCCCAATGGTTGGGCTTCTTCTGGCCCACCGGATGGGTCTTTTCCTCCGCGTTGTCCGCAAACCAACCATATTGCCGCAGCTTGTCCGGGGACCCGAAATCGTATGGCCCATCTGCGCCGGCGCGGCAGGCATATTCCCATTCCGCCTCGGTGGGCAGGCGATAGCCGCTGGCGGAATAATCGCATTCCCATTCCATGGTTTTCTCGTTGTAACACGGCTTGAGTCCCTCCAGGAGCGAACGCTCGTTGCAATACTGCTTCGCGTCCCGCCAGCGCACCCGCTCCACCGGCTTCTTCGGATTATCCTGCCAGTGCGAGGGGTTGGGCAATTGCACCCGGGTGAAGAGTTCGTGGGTCACCGGAAATTTGTCCATCATGAAACTGGTCAGCGTGACCTTGTGGACGGGGCCTTCATCCGGATTGCCCTCGGTTGATCCCATGTTGAATTCACCGCCGGGCAGACAAACCATGGCCACCCCGGACTTGGTCAGCAAATCGAACGGCGCACTCGCAGGGCCGCTGGCTGTGGTGGCAGACGGGGGTGGGGATTGCGCCTCCGAGCCGGACTTGCCGCAAGCACAGAGCAGACTCACGCCCGCCACCAGAGCCATTTTGGACAGCGGCGACCTCCAAAATTGGAGGCACATCGGGGCCATGGACCAGCGCCAATCTGTGGCCATCATTTTGCCAAGACGCGGCAACCACGTCTTCCTCTCCCCGGGGGAGAGGTCCGGGGTGAGGGCGAGCTTTCTTGACACTAACTTTGCCTTGAGTTCCATGGAAAGGGCGGGCTTTCTTGACACTGACTTTGCTTCGGGGTTCTTAGTTTACATGCGGCCGGAACCACACGGATTCCTTGTTGCTCAAACCATTGGTGGTCAGCATCGTGAATTCGGCTTCGGTCGCCGTGTTGAGATCCACGGTTCCCGGGTGCTCGGCGGAGACCGCCCCGATATTCCAGCCCGCCGCGTACACACCCATGATTTCGCACGCCGCTTGGAACGTCCCTGGCTTGCTCAGATCGCCCTCTCCATCCGGGCCGCGGCTGAATCCCAGATACCGGCCGTCGGGCGACCAGCGCGCATGATAAATTTTGTTTTTGTCATCCTTGATCCGGACGCGCCATTCACCCATTTTGGGTTCGTCGGCATCCGTGTCCACCGGCCCGACGGCGATTTCATGGTCACCCGCGCCCCAGGCCACTTGTTTGCCATCGGGACTGAAGCGCGGCCGGCAGCCGGGGATCTTCAAGTTGATGATTTTGTTGCCATGCGCCTCAATCAGCAGGATCGTGTGATCGAAACCCATCCCGGCATGCACCGTGGAAACAATCCATTTGCCGTTCGCGCAGAAGTTGGGATTGTAGAGATGGTGCAGATTCGTATAGTTGGGATGCGGCGTGATTTGGCCCGACGCCACGTCATAGTAGTTCATGCCTTTGGTGTAGTAATCCACCACGTTGAACTTGGGATATTCCTGGTCCAAATACCCAATGACTTTGCTGTCGGGCGACCAGAACGGCTCACGCGCGTAGTCGGCTATCTTCTTGCGATGCTGGCCGTCCAGGTCCATGACATACAGGCTGCGGATGGCCTCGCGGCCTTCGCCCTGGTCCGCCACGAAACAGATCCGCGTCCCGTCCGGGGAGATCTGCGGGTAATGTTCATTCAGGTCCGGCGTTTGCGTCAAATTCACCGGCGCCGAGCCGTCCGGGTTCATGACAAAAATCTCCCAGTTCCCATTCACATAGCTCTCGCAAGCGACTTTGAACGGCAAGGCCTTTAATTGGTCCCGCAGCGGCAGCGTGTCCTCGGCCAAGGCAATTTGTGTGATCGCTGCGAGGGCAATCAGCAGGCCTGGCAAATAAAATAATCGTGTTTTCATGCTCCAAGCCAAACATTAAAGGGCGGGCGGAATTGCGTCGAGGGTTTATTCCAATCCGGACCCGATTTTTTGAGCGGCGGCTCCGAGGCAGCCCGAGCGCCCGTCACGAAGGGCATTTCTTTCCAACTCGGCCAGATTCTTGCAGCTTGCTCAAATTCTCTGCTCCGCGTCCGCGTTTTCGGTTCTTCCCGCTTCCGAGAACGAGGACGAGGTAGATCTGGTCGCAGGCTCAGCCGCGGTGCGTTCATCTGTGGTTATGGTCTTGTCCGCGTGCATGACCACGGCTAAGCTTGCCGCCATGAAACCAATGCTTCGCAGTGGCCTGACCCTGCTCCTTCTGGCTTTCCCGTGCCTGGGCGCGGAACCGCCGCCGCCGACCGACTATTGGACGGTGGAGGATGCGAAGGCGCGGGAGGAGTTGCCTCTGTATACCGAGATTCCGGCGGCCAAGACGAAAGATCTCACGCGGGCGGAACGCCTGCCGAAGGATGACACCTTCACTACCTGGCAGCGCTCCCACGGAGATAATGGCGGCCGCCGTTTCTCCGCTTTGGCGCAGATCAATCGCCAGAACGTGACGAACCTGCAAGTCGCTTGGACTTACCATTCTCGGGACGCAGGCGCCGCGCTGGAATGCAATCCCATTATCGTGCGCGACCTCATGGTCACGCCCACCCCCGGGGACGCTTTGGTGGCGGTCAACGCTGCGACAGGCGAGGAACGGTGGCGGTTCAAGCCGGAAGGCCGGCCGGCGTTTCGCGGGTTGATTTTTTGGCCCGGCAGCGGCAGCGCCGGCGAACGGGTGTTGTTTTGCTCCGGCCGTTTCCTTTACGCCCTCGCCCCAAACACGGGCCGGCTGGTCGAGGATTTCGGGGATCACGGCAAGGTGCTGCTGCCTGGTGTGGCCGAATCCTTTTTCGGAGCGGCCACCGCCGCGCCGGCGATTTTCAAAAACATCATCGTCGTGCCTGGTTTTGAAAAGGATGTGTGGGGATTCGATCTCGCCACCGGCCGGCTGCTGTGGACCTTCCATACCATTCCGCATCCGGGTGAATTCGGCTACGACACCTGGGATAAGACCGAAAGCTATGGCGCCAATGACTGGGCGGGCATGGCCATGGATGACATCCGGGGCATCGCTTACATCACCACCGGCGGACCCAAGCCCAATTTCAACGGCGTGCGCCACCGGGGCCAGGATCTGTTTTGCAACTGCCTGATCGCTATCGACGCGCGCACCGGCCAGCGGCTCTGGCATTTTCAGGAAATCCGGCATGACCTCTGGGACCTGGACATGTCAGCGCCCCCGAATCTGGCCACCATCACGCGCGAGGGCCGACGGGTGGATGTGGTGGCGGCAACCACCAAGATTGGGGACACAGTGCTGCTTGACCGCGTCACGGGCCAGCCCATTTTTCCTTTCCGCTTGCGCCGAGCGCCCACGAGCACGCTGCCCGGCGAACGCACCTGGCCTTACCAGCCGGATCCGGTCTTGCCCGAACCCTTCGCCAAACTGGTGTTCACCGAGCAGGATCTGACTGAGCGTACTCCGGAGGCGCATGATTACGCCCTCTCCCGCTTTAAGGGCATGCGCACCGGCCGGTTTGAACCCCTAGCGGAAGGCCGGCCGACGCTGTTCTTTGATGTGGATGGCGGCGCAGAATGGACGGGCGCGTGCATTGACCAGGAAAATGGCCGGCTCTATGTCACCGCCAATCATATCGGCTGGGCCATCACCGCAATCCGCGATGACGATCCGCCGGATGATGCGCATGCGCCGAAAACGCCGGGGCAGAAGGTCTTTGAGGTCGCCTGCGCCGCCTGCCACGGCAACAACCGCTTGGGGGTGGGGGTGACGCCGCCGTTGCGCGGCGTCCGGCACCGCTTGAATGACGAACAGCTTACCCAACAGATCCGCAAAGGCAAGAATGCCATGCCGGCCTTCCCGCAGTTGAGCGAGGCCGACGTGAAGGCGCTGGTGGATTACTTACTGGTGCGCGACCGCCCCGCTCCGGCCTTGACTGAAAGGCCGGAGCGCCCTCAATACAGTTTCGCCGGCTATCCGCGCTTTTACGATCCGGAAGGCTACCCCGCCAACAAGCCGCCGTGGGGCACCCTCAACTGTCTGGATCTGAACACGGGCAAGCTGGTCTGGAAAGTGCCGCTGGGCGAATATCCGGAACTGGCCGCCGACGGTCTGCGCCACACCGGCACGGAGAATTATGGCGGGGCCATCGTGACTGCCGGGGGACTCTTGTTTGTTTCCGGCACCCGCGACAACAAACTCCGCGCCTTTGACAAAACCACCGGCCAGGAGCTGTGGGGAGCCACGCTGCCGTTTGCCGGCAGTGCCGCGCCGGCCACGTACCAGATTCACGGCCGGCAATACGTGGTCATCCCGGCCACCGGAGTGCAGCACATGGGCACCCCCGCGGGCGACGCCTGGGTCGCATTCGCGCTGCCCCCCAGCCATTGATCTTGAAGTCATTTGCCCTTGACCAGGGCGCGGTAGGGCGCTAAAAAAACCATGGACCGTGAAACGCGGTCGCTCGTTTAACTAAAAACGTGTTCGGAGGTTTATTATGATTACCAAGAATTCATTGCATCTGGTGATCGCAGTGCTGGCTGGAGCGATGGCGCTCCCCGCCCGGTCACAATCATCCACCAATCAGCCCAGCGAAAGCGATTCGATGGCCGCGATGATGGAATTGGCCAAGCCCGGCGAAAACCACAAGCAATTTGAGAGCCTGGCCGGCGAATGGACGTACACGGTAAAATGGTGGATGAACCCGCAAGCCCCGCCAAGTGAATCCACGGGCACCACGGTTTCGAAGCTGGCCATGGGCGGCCGGTATTTGATCAGCAATCACCTCGGAAAAATGAGCATGCCCGGCCCGGATGGCAAGGCGATGGACATGATCTTTGAAGGCATGGCGATTGAAGGTTACGACAACGTCAAAAAGAAATTCGTGTCCTCCTGGATTGATAATATGGGCACGGGTATCGAGAATTCGGAGGGGACTTTTGATGCCGCGACCAAGACGCTCACTTACGTTGGCACTTACGAACCCATGCCCGGCACGGTGACCAAGATCCGGCAGGTGGTCAAATGCACCGACCAGGACCATCACACCATGGAGATGTTCGAAGACCGGGGCGGCACGCTGGTGAAAACCATGGAAATCAATTATAAGCGGAAGAATTAAAAGGCAACGATCCGGGCAACCGCGGATAGGCCAGCGCCAACCCCGCCGCCGCCTCTGCCCTGAATTGAGATTGGAGCTCCGGTCTCCGACCCGGCTCGTTTCAATATACACGCCACCGAGCCGGGGCCGAGCCTCGGCTTGGCCAAGAGACCGGCGCTCCGCAAATTAGGACAGCGCCCCACCGCCGCCACTGCCCGTTCTGGTATCAAGCTACGTTCGCGTGCGAGGCGCGATTCCACTGCTCCGGTTGTCGCTATTGTGCGCGCTGCTGGCGGCCAGATTTCCGTCCGTCGGGCAGCCCCCTCCCGTATTGACTTGGATCGTCCCAGCGGGACGGTTGAGCTTCGCTTCAAAATTCGGTTTCCAAGCGCCAAAGGCGCGGCTTCATACCAGCCTGGGACAACGTCCCAGGTCTTGGAACCCCAAATCCCCCCAAGGGCTGTAAGCCCGTGCCACAAACCCGAAATCCGAAAGCAACCCGAAACTCGAATGGAACTGACGCGTTTCCGTGTTCCCCAACCGGCCAGGCGTATTCGGTGCTATGGATGCTACGCAAATCCAGCCACAATTCTTCCGGGCGCCTTGAAATCCCGTCCCAATCGCGACGCTGCGACAATAGCCCGCAGTTTCAACTGCGGATTTCGTCCGCACGCATTTCACCGTCCCGGAGGGACGACCTCAACGATGGCTCTCAAAACCCCCAAAGAACCTCTTGGTTCCTCGTTGTTCTCAGTGGAATGCGACTTCTATCCTGAAGAGATTGGCATCATTCAGCCCAGCGTTGCCCCGAAAGCCTTCGGGGCTACGCTGGATAAGCGCACAAGTAAATGCCTCAGCCCTGAAAGGGTTGGACAAAACCATGCGCACCGTCCTGAAACGACTCAAACCATGGTCTGGACGGTTCTTCCACAACGCTCTGCCCGCCGATGACGACCGGCACGAGACTGGTGTTCGAGACCGCCAACGATCTGGAAGTCAGCCTTGCCGCTAGAAATTCGAGGTGGTAGTTTATGCCCATGTCTGCGCTCTCCGAACAACTGGATGCCACGCTGAAGACGTTGGATGCCAAGGCCGCGTCCTCCCTGGAAAAAATGGTGTGCGACGCGTTGGAACTGGTGGAGACTCAAAACGGCGCTGCCCGGCTCGGGCGTTTGCCGCCTGATTTTTTTACGCGCATTGCCTTGGAGTTCGGCAGCGAACCTTTCGAGCGGTCTCCGCAAGGTGACTTCGAGCAGCGCGAGGTGTGGTGATGGCCTTCCTGCCGGACACCAACATCTGGATTTCCCTGCTGAAAAATCCGGGCGGCAAACTCCAAGCCCAGGTTCAGTCGCAACCCCGGGATCATTGGGTCAAATGCCTTGTTGGGACTTAAAGCGGGTGTGGTTCAATGGTAGAATATGGCCTTCCCAAGGCTGAGACGAGGGTTCGATTCCCTTCACCCGCTCCATTGATAATCAACGACTTACAAAGCAGTGCATTAATAGTGCAGTAAATTAAGAGGAAAAAATACTCGGACTTGCTCCGTTTCGTTTTTCCCTGGAGGCCACGCGGAGTTGCGTGCTAAGCAAGTTCTGTTAAAATATCCGTGTGCTTCGCGAGATCCCACTTCTCCGTTTGGCGCTCATATGCGCGATGCTTGCGGCCAACTACCCCGCAGTCGCTCAACCGGCTCCTGTCCTTGCCTGGATCACCAACTCCTCGGTGAAACTGGAACAAGTCATCGGCGACGTTGACTGGGCCACCGGCTCAAACACCGTCAGCCAGACGATCACCCGTTTCAATATTTATGCCACCGATCTTGGCTCTTCGTTCCTGAACGGC
>Ga0364866_10446_pt1 | contig 25912 bp, 18 predicted proteins | sample ExccelAu500001D3_3_FD_206913 | JGI IMG/M metagenome (GOLD analysis project Ga0364866, IMG submission 206913) | Enriched cells from Trout Bog Lake Hypolimnion, Wisconsin, USA - BchlTB.Aug13.5000.01.D3 | ecosystem: Environmental > Aquatic > Freshwater > Lake > Hypolimnion/Profundal zone | place... | reverse complement strand
GAGCGCGGTGCCGATCAGCGAGATGAGAAGGCCTTGCAAGAGGAAGATGCGGCGGACCTGATCGACGCGGACGCCGAAGCTCATGAGGACGGCGATGTCGCGCGTCTTCTCCATCACCATCATGGTGAGGGCGATGAGAATGTTGAGCGCGGCGACGCAGACGATGAGTGCGAGGATGATGAAGGTGACGATCTGTTCCAGGCGCAGGGCGCGGAAGAGCTCGCGGTTCTGCTCCATCCAGTTGGTGGATTGGTAGCCGGGGCCGGCGGCCTGCTCGATCTGGCGGGCGATAGCGTCGGCGCGGTACATATCATCGACCTTGAAGCTGATGGCGGAGACGAGGTCGGGCTCGGAGAAGAGGCGCTGCGCGTCGGCCAGGCGGATGAAGGCGTAGCTGGAGTCATACTGGTAGAAGCCGGAGTTGAAGACGCCGGAGACGGTGTAGTGCTGGTACTTGGGAACGAGGCCGAGTGGGGTAAGTTCGCCCTGCGGACTGGTGACGAGGACGGTGTCGCCGGCCTGTGCGCCGATGGTCTCGGCGAGGTCCTGTCCGATGACGATGGGCGGCGTGGCCTGGATCGCAGCTTCATTGTCAGTGGATGGCACTGGGTTCAACGACTCCGCGCTGCCCTGGTTGACGGTCTGTAGAATTCCCGAGACAGAGCGCTGGTCGGCGGGAACGATGCCGTCGATGAGCGCGCCTGCGCTCTTGGCTTTGCGCGAGATGAGCACTTCCTCGTAAAGAGCGGGAGCGGCTGCGGTGATGTGAGGCAGAGCGCGCAGGCGCGAGAGCAAAGGACGCCAGTCTCGGATGCCATCGCCGGCGACGCGCATCAGCAGCACATGTGCGGTGGAGCCCACTAGTTTCTGCTGCAGGTCGCGGCGCATTCCGTTGGTGATGGCCAGCGCAATGATGAGCGAAGCCTCGCCCGCGGCAACGCCAATGACGGAGATGGCGGTGATGACACCGACCACGGTCTGACGCCGCTTGGCCCGCAGATACCGCGCCGCAATGAAGAGCTCAAATCGCATCCGTACCTAGCGTACTATCACGACGCGGTGCAGAAACCATCTCTCTTTGCTTCTGCCGCAAAGAAAAGAGGCGGAACCGAAGTCCCGCCCCCACTCGAACTTTGAATCTCGAATCTAGTTTGTTAGTACGGCGCGATAGCGCACCTGGTTCTTCTTGACTCGCACCAGGGCCTCGTTTGCATTGGCCATAGGGAAGGACTCAGTGATGGCCTTGATGCCGTGACGGGCGGCGACATCGAGCATCTCGTGGAGGTCGCGCGGGCTGCCTGTGGGACTGCCGGAGATCGACCGTTGACCGCCGATGAGCGGAAAGGCATGGATGGAGACCGGCGACGGAGGCACTCCCACGATGCAGAGCGTTCCCTTGGGGCGCAGGCTGTTGACGATGGCCTGCCAGTCCTGATCGGCACTGACGGTGGAGAGCAGAAAGTCGAAGGAGCCGGCAAGCTTCTTCACTGAACCGTTATCGCGGGTATTTACGAAGTGGTCTGCGCCCAGTTCTCTCGCCTCTGCTTCCTTGTCGGTCGATGTCGAGAAGGCAGTGACCTCCGCGCCGAAGGCCTTGGCGAACTGCAGGCCGAGGTGTCCGAGTCCACCGATACCGATGACTGCGACGCGCGACGAAGGCCGCACTCCGTGGTTACGGAGCGGCGAGTAGACAGTAATCCCACCGCAGAGCAGTGGAGCGACGTTCTCGCTTTCCAGCGTCTCCGGCACGGGGATGGCGAAGCGGGAGTTGACTCGGATGGAGTCGGCGTAGCCCCCATTGCGGCCCACACAGGTTGGCTGCGAGGCTGCGCACAGGTGCTCATCGCCCTGCCTGCACCACTCGCAGATGCCGCAACTGTCGGCCTGCCAGCCTACTCCGACGCGCTGGCCCACGGTGAGATCTCGTACCTGGGAGCCGACAGCGGAGACCGCACCCACAATCTCGTGGCCGGGGATGAAGGGGTATCGGCTGATGCCCCAGTCGTTGTCGATCAGATGGATGTCTGAGTGGCAGATGCCGCAGTGCGAGATCCTGACTGCGACCTCGTTCCCCTTCAATTCGCCGGGATCGTACCGGTATGGCACCAGCTGCGCACCCGCGGCATGGACTGCCAACCCATGTATCTCAGTTGCAGCTACTTGATTCTTTGTCTCTTTCATCCTGACAACCTATGCGCCGATGCGCCATCTCTAAAGCGGAAACAGAGTAACAGTGCCCAAACGAAGATCATTGAAGGGTGCATTTATTTCCACCCCTGCGACGAAGACATATTGCTTGGGTACTGGTTGAAGAAAAGCCATCCGAAGGGACGCTGCTGGGTACACTTATTCTGATTCCACTTTAATGATGCTACAACACCACGCGCTTATCCTGTGCAATCTGTGTGGAGCACAGTATCGCCTCTTCCATTTTGGACTGTATTGATGAGTGTTTGATGTTCCCACGAGGACTGATGATCCATTGATTTTACGTTATTTACAGCGAGACCAAGGCCTCTGCTCGATTCAAGCAGGGGAATATGGAAGACGCGGCTACCTGTCGCGCACATCCCGTTGGGTATGAAGCACGTCTAAAGCAGAGTAAAGTCTCAGATACGGATGACGATTATGCTCCAGCCCGCCGCCGCACATCGCCTCCACTTAAATCGGGCCCCGATTGTAGTGCTGGTGCTGGGTGTGCTGGCCCTGGTGCTGCCGACGTCGCGCGCCCAGAACTCTGCTACGCCGCCGTCCGCTCAGACATCCGACTCCGATGCAGGCCCCAACATCGACAACGGCCCCATCGTCATTCCGAAGAAGAAGGTGTCCGACGAGCCGCCGCCTCCGCCGGCGCCGGCCGAGCCGAAGATCAAGAACCCCGACAACCAGACCTACGCACTGCATGTCGACGTGCCGATCATCAACCTGGATGTCTCGGTGATTCTGGACAAGAACCACCAGTTCGTTCCAGGACTAAAGACGGAGAACTTTCTTGTTCTGGAAGATGGCGTGGAACAGAAGATCGACAACGTGCGCATCACCCAGGCCCCGATCACGGCGGTGATGCTGCTGGAGTTTGCCTCCAACTCGTGGGACTACATCAACGACATGCGCAACGCCTCGACTGCGTTCTTCAACGCATTGCGTCCGGACGACTATGTGGCGGTGATGACCTACGATTTGCAGACCCACATTCTGTCTGACTTCACCAATAACAAGGACGTTATTGCGCAGAGCCTGAGCTCGCTGACCGTTCCCAGCTTCACCGACACCGACATGTTCGACGCTCTGTACGAGACGCTGGATCGGGTGAGCCGCATCGATGGACGCAAGTACATCGTGCTGATCGGCACCGGGTACGACACCTTCTCCAAGGTATCGCTGGACAAGATACTCGCCAAGATCAAGGCCACGCCCAACGCGACCATCTTCACCATCGGCACTGGGGCACTGCTCAACGAGATGGGGTCGGTTAGAGGGACGCGGGAGATAAGCTATTTACAGGCGCAGAACGAGCTGAGGAGCTTCGCCGAAATGACCGGTGGCCTGAGCTATTTTCCACTCTTCCCCGGCGAATTGCCAGCCGACTTTGCGCAGATCAACAGCTCGATTCGCAACCAGTACCTGCTGAGCTATCGCCCGACCAACGGTGCCAACGACGGCAGTTACCGCAAGATCAAGGTCATCCTGGTGGACAACGAGGGGCAGCCGCTGGAGATGCAGGACGAGAAGGGCAAGCCAGTGAAGTATTCGGTGATCTCACGCGACGGCTACAAGGCACGGCTGCCGGTGGAGTAGGGCTAGTGCGGAGTGGTTATGTGCGCACCAGGGTTGCGGCCATCAGGGCAATGACGATGCCGTAGAGGTCGGCTTTGACATCGAGCGAGGCGAGGGGTTTGGCGGGGTTGAGTGGGAGGTAAAGGATGGTGGCCGCGCCGCCGGGAACACTCCGGCCCTTGCCGTGGAAGGCGACTGGATCGAGGATGCGAGTTTGGCCGGTGGCGAGATCGACGCGAGGTGGCAGGGGAGCGTCGTTGACGAACATGTAGTCGTCCAGCAGGTAGTCCTGCTCGATGGGCCACCAGGTCTCGGGGTTGCGTAGAGGAAGGGTGGCGGTGGTGCCGTCGGAGTAAGTTACTGAGACTGTGCCGTGTGTCATGCGGCTGCACTGCGGGAAGGTGGTGCCGGCCATCAGCAGGTAGATGCCACGCGCGCGGCCCGTCAGGGGGAGCTTCGCGGAGTTCTCGTCCTGCTTCCAGTGGGAGAGGAAGAGGCAGTTGGGCGCGGAGCCGGAGGGCGTGCGGAAGTTGACGTTGAGGGGTGTGCGGAGCAGGCCGTTTGCGGAGCGCAGGCCGGCGTCGTCGATGGTGGCGCGATTGTCGGGATTGGCCCAGCCGCCGAGGAGGTTGTCGGCGATGGCGAGCGAGCAGTAGGGGGAACGTGGCTCGGCGTAGACACGGGTGAAGATCTCGGTGATCTGGTTCTTGAGGAGAGGGGTCAGGTCGAGTTGCTCGATATGCGCGGCTGCGGGGAGAGCGGGGATTGGAGCGAAGGCGGGCGTGGCGGGCCTGGCATTGAAAGAGATGGGCAGTGTCCAGCGGCAGTCGCCGTTGTGAATGTTGGCGAAGACGGTGTGGAACCCGGGCGATGTGACGCGGCCATCGGTGAGCGCGTGCTGCGGGTCGTCGATCTGCGCGAGGGTGACGCCTTTGGGAAGGTTGAAAGGATCGCCGATTCGGTAGGTGTGCGCGGCTGGAGCCTGCATCAGCGGATCGCCATGCCACTCCACGCTGATCTTGTAACTACGTGCGGCGGGGAGCGCAATTGCCAGTTGTGGCGAGCCGACAGCATCGGGGGTGAACGCGCATTCCACACCGGTTCCGTTGCAGATAACCTTGGGGAGGGTTGTGGTGCCATCAGAGCTGGAGAGAATCAGAGTGACGGGGACAGTCTTGGGAAGACGGCTGGTGAAGTCGTAGGACTCTCTGAGAGCTTTGCGCTGCCAGTTGAAATCGAAATCTTCGTGATGCAGCGAGGCGCGGTCCCATTCGCGCGGGAAGCCGGGGCGGATGCGGATGGTGTTATCGATGAGGTTGGGCTGGATGCCGAAAAGCCCCTCGACGAGCGCACGCGCGGTGATGCCGATGGGGTCGCCAAAGTCGCGCTGCGCCTCCTGCCGGTGGGCGTCGAGTGCGGAGGTCATGTGGAAGTCGCCGGGGCAGAGGCCCATGAACATCGAGTCCAGCAGAGCACCCTTGAAGATGGGAAAGGCCTCGTCAGGCATCCCTGCCTGCCACAGTGCCAGTGCCATGTGCATGTTCTCCGCCAGCAGCAGCAGGTTCAGCGACCACATATACGGCAGCCAGTCCGAGCAGGCGAGCATGTAGAGGTTCCCCGCAGGCACTCCGTCGCCGTGGATGGGGACAGGTCGCAGCGCGGCCAGGCGCTCGGCGCACATCTGCCATGCCTGACGCGGCGTGGGCACCCCGCTATCGATGGTGTGGTAGACGGTCCACAACGCGGGGTTGTTGTAGACGGTCTGCGGTTCCATCAGGTCCTTGGACTCGGCGAAGGCGCCCTGCTCCGGCAGCCAGAGGAGCTGCTGCATCCCATCGTGCAGTAGGTCGGCCTCGGCTTCGTATGGTGTGGGGTCTTCGCCGAGGAGGCGCGCGAGCGTGGCGGCGAAACGGTTGGCAAACAGGTTGTAGGCCGATGAGTGCGCCGCGCCGCCGCCATTGTACTGCAGGTTGTCGCTGGCCCAGATGGCGGCATAGGCCTCGTAGAGTGGGAGCGTCTTGCCGTCGGCGGATTTGTAGCTGCGCCGGAAGAGGCGGTGCTCCCACGCCAGGTGGCGCTGGAAGGCGGGCCAGATCTCGCGGGCGAAGTCCGTGTCGCCAGTCCACATGAGGTGACGGATCAGCATGTCCATGAAGACCAGGTTCATGTCGTAATGGCTGTTCTGGATGTCGCCGTTGGAGTGGAGGAGATTTTCCTTGCGTGTGAGATGGGCGGCTGCGCCTGGGTCCCACGGTCCGGTAACGGGTTCATCGGTGGTGGTGATTGCGGTGACGTTCTGGCGCTTGAGCCAGTGGCGAATGTTGCCCACGGCGCGGTCGTGGTCGCCGAGCGCATCCAGCACGTAGGAACCTCGCCATCCGGCATAGGCCTGCCGCCAGGCCACGGCGCCATGCATCACGCACTCCCGATTGACGTCCCACAGGTTGTCGGCGGCGATGGAGAGGGCGGGGCCGAGGGTGTTGATGTACTCGTCGGGTGTGTCGAGGGTGAGGGTTTGCGCGATGGCTTCGACCTGTGCGCTGCGGGCGGCGAAGAGCTTTGCTATATCGTCATTGGCAAATGCAGAGTTAACGGCATTGTCCGACTGATCGTGATAGATCGCGAGATAGAGTGGCTCAGTTTCAAAATCTGATGCCCCTATAAGAATCGGATACTCGGGTTTGTTTTCCCCCTGTCTGATCGCAGTTGCAGGCGGCTCGTTCCACCACTTGAAGTCAACTATAGACAGAGCAGCAGCGTTTAATAGCCCAGGAACATGCGAATCCGGAAATCGAAGTCCTATCTTTGCAGGTGGACTTGTAACCGCTGCGCCTGTGCGTCCGGCGGTGGCACCCCATAGGTAGCTGTTTCCGGCACATTCGTCGCGGGTGACCTGGAAGAACTGGCTGACGGGCTGGACCTCGCAACCGATGTCGCCGCCGCGGCGGCCCTTTTTGCCGCTGACGCCGCCGAAGGCCCAGGCGAGGCGCGTGCCTGAGGGTAGATTGTTGCCCTCAATCTTGAGCAGGATGCCCGCGCCTACGCCTGCGGTGAGGAGTTCGGCGCGCAGCATTCCCTTGCCAAGCAGAGCGTCGCGGACCTCGTAGATCATGCGGCCCGGGCGGTAGCGCGCGATGACCTCATCGGCCTGCGCAGCCCACTTCGAGCTGCTGCCATCCGCGGCGATGAAGCCGAGTTTGAGGTTGCCGCCGTGGCCGGGGAGATAGAGCGAGAATTCGGGCACATCGCTGGCGTCGACGCGGAAGTCGCCCACCTGCGTGGGAGTGCTGACCCCGTAGATTGGGCGGTTGAAGAGTTCGCCGCCGTTGCGGATGACGAAGTCTCCGTGGTCGGGCCGGTAGCGCAGCGGGCGCGCTGTCATACTCTTCATCAGCGGCTGGATTCCGCCGGAGATGACCTCGGGTGGAAGCGGGATTCGGGCGGGAAGGGGAGCGGTTGTTGGTTGTGTTGCGGCGGATGTGCCGGTCTGCGAGAGGCCTTTGAGAATGGCGGCTGACTGTGCTGCTGCTGCACTGGATACGGCCAGGAAACGGCGACGCGACCATTCGCTGAGGAACGTCATGGCTCACCTGTGCACATCATAAGCGTGTCGAATCCTACCAACCCGCTATGCGGCGGTCAACGTGGGCTTGGCGGCTCAGTGCGAGGTGCAGGTTTTGTCCGGGGCGTTGCAGAGGGGTTCGAGCGAGCAGTCGGCGCAGCGGGGCTTGCGGGCGATGCAGACCTGGCGACCGTGGGAGATGATGCGGTGGGTGAAGTCGATCCACTGGGATTGAGGGACGATCTGCATGAGGTCGCGCTCGACTTTTTCCGGGGTGGTCTCGCGGGTGAGCTGTAGGCGACGGGCGATGCGCAGGACGTGCGTGTCCACGACGACGCCGTCCGCGATCTTGAACCAGGAGCCGAGAACGACGTTGGCCGTCTTGCGGGCGACGCCGGGAATGCGCAGGAGTTCAGGCATGGTGTGCGGGACCTTGCCGTGGAACTCTTCGGTGATGATGCGGCCTGCGCCCTGGAGGGACTTCGCCTTGTTGCGGAAGAAGCCGGTGGTGCGGATCAGCGCTTCCAGCTCGGGGAGGGATGCGGCGGCCATCCGTTTGGGAGTGGGGAAGGCCCGGAAGAGCGCGGGAGTGACGAGGTTGACGCGCACGTCGGTACACTGCGCTGACAAAATAGTGGCGACCATAAGTTGCCATGCGCTCTTGTGGTGGAGAGCGCAGACGGCGTTGGGGTAGGCCTGCTGCAGGGCGTCAAGGATGGCGGCGACGCGCTGCGGATTGGTTGGAGTTTTTGGTAATAACATACTTCGCTGAGTGGCTGGATTTGGTGAGAAATGACGGGACATCGCCGGGCACAAAGAACCACATCATTTAGGAAGCGGCAATGGTGCAGGCCGCCTATAAGGCACTACCTCGCTTTCTATACGGGCCAAGGATTTCCTGATACTCACAAGCTCTTCTTCTAATTCCTTTATTGCGCGGACTATTTCACGCAGGTCCCGGTCATCCATAAAGGCACTCCTTTTCAGTAAGCTATAGGCGGCAATTGTACCGCCGCCGTGACTGGGCAGTGAACCTAGCGTCTGCGGCCAAGAACCAATTCGGTAGAGCGTCTCCGTGGTAGCTTCCACGAATATGCAAGGTCTAGCGCAGCCCGATTTGGGTTTATTAAATGCTCATATTCTAGGGACTTGCTCTCCCATTTAAAATCATGAAGCCTTATATGCCACTCCCGCACTTCCTGGTTGGCGTGATTGATCCCCCAAGCAAACAGGTCAGCTATTTGCAGCGCGGGAAGTAATGTCATGTCTGATTCACCAAGGTGAACCACTCTTTGCATTGGTTCGATAGCCTTTCTAGCCTTTGGGTGATCGCGACGATTCTTTACATGCCCATAGAATTTCTCACCTTGGTCGTAATAAAGCTCATAATACTGAGCGCCTATATGTTTGCCCCACTTGAAGGCATAGCTGAGGGACTCGGTAGCACATATCTCTTCGATTGTGTTCGGCAGAGTCGAATCGAATTGTCTGGCTCTTAGCCAATCATCGAAACGAATCGTCAGGGTAATCGGAAGCAGTCCCATTCGAGGCCGCTTTCCTTTTACCCCCTCAGGAATAGCGATGTGTTTCTCGACAACCGTCACGCAATCACCAATAAAGTCATTTACTTGCTGGTAGTCCCATCCATTTTCTTGGACAAATTCATTTTTTAGAGAGACGGCATCTGTCGTGTGCAGGAAGGCGGCTTCATGCCTGAATAGGACTCTTTTCCAGTCGGTATTGAATCTCTTCCACTGATTAGCGGTACCACACACGACCGCAATGCTGATGCGATCATATTGCGAATCAACTTGATTACCGCCGTCGAAATAGCTTTTCAAGACCACGAGTCACACTTAGTCAAGTATATTCATAGCGAAATTTCAATCCCTATCCGTGCCATTGGCTAGCCGAGGCGGTCTAGCATTTCGGCGGGGGTGAGGCGGACGCAGGTGAAGATGGGAAAGTCCTTCAGCGTGTAGAGGCTGATCTCGGTCTCGCGGAGCTGCTGGACGAGGTCGAGGAAGTCTTCGGGGAAGTTGGTCTCGAAGGCGACGACGAACTCCTGATCGTCCAGGCCGAAGGAGTACGTCGTGTTGAGCTTGACGCGCGGGTAGAGCAGGCCGATGCGGATGTGTTCGTCCATGAGGCGCTTGCGCTCGGACATGGAGAGCAGGTACCAGGGGCGCGTCTTCCAGAAGGGGTAGATGAAGATGTACTTCTGTCCGCCGGGACGGATGGCTCCGCGGCCCTCTCCCTCGCTCTCGTCAGGGCGTCCGATCTGGTACTGCGAGCGCTTGGTCATGGCGAGGAAGTTGTGCGGCGAGTTGAGGTATCCGCCGAGCGGCGTGCGCAGCAGTTCGGAGCGCATCTGGTTGAGCTCGTCGATGGCGTAGCCGATGGTCCAGACGCAGAAGTCCACGTCGCCACGGGTGCCGATGGTGGAGTAGGTGAGAGAGAGGAACTCGCCGACCTTGTTCCACTTGTCGAGGACGGCGGCGAAGGCGGCTTTGTGGGCTGCACGCTCGGACTCGGGAAGGCGTCGCCACTCCGGCATAAGCTTGTAGAAGCTGAAACAGACGATCTGGCGGCGGGCGGGCGGCGCTGCGGGATTGTGGGCTGGATGCTGGGTTGCGATTTGCTCGGGCTGGGTCTCTTGGGACATGGATTGATTGTCTCCCATGCGTCCGATGCTGGCAAAGAGTGTGGTGACGCGTAGCCAAAGAGGGAATAGTGTTGCAGAAGAGGAATTCGATCTAATGCTATAGCTGGGGTAGCCGATGAGTCCCAGAGATACGCAGAAGTGGAGGTGAATGAGTGCGTGATGCAAGTCGAGTTGGAATGAATGCGGAGGCAATGCCTGCAACCGCGGTTGGCGCAGACGAGGCGATACCTCCATCCGCGAGGACTGGATTGATGGAGCAGGGAATGCTCAGTGCAGGACCGACGCGCAGCGCGGCAGAGGAGATTGCGGACGACCTGGCAAAGGTGACCCTGGCCGGCGAACTGATTTCGCGGGCGAGCACGGGAAGCGATGTGCGCTTCGGGAAAGTGGCGGCGCTGCGACAAAAGATCGAAGCCGGAACCTACGGGGTGCCCGCCGCGAACGTTGCTGCGAAGATGATGGACGAGATACAGAAAAAGTAGAGCCACGTTCCGGTACGTGAGCGAGGGGTGCGTGTGGGGTGCGCGCAGGTGGACGGAGGGAATAAACTGGGATGTGAGGTGGTTGCGATGGCGGAGGCGGAGCGGATAACGGCGCGGCAGCGAGCGATCCTGACGGCCATCGTGGAGAACTACATCGAGACGGGCGAGCCGGTGGGCTCGGGAACAATTGCGCGGGTGCGAGTGGGCGGCGGGCACGCTGCGTCTGGTCTGAGTTCGGCTACAGTTCGCAACGAGATGGCAGAGCTTGCCAACGAGGGATTGCTGGAACAGCCGCACACCTCGGCAGGGCGGGTGCCGACAGCTCGCGCGTTCCGCCTGTATGTGGAGCGGTTGAGCGAACGAGCCGGGCCGCGCTTGCATCTGGAGTCGCAGCGATTGCATCTGGAATCGCAGATTGATACCAGCTTTGCCGGCGTGAGTGGGACGCAGGCGATGCTGGAGCGGACCAGCCATGTGCTGGCGACGGTATCCAGCGGCGTGGGCGTGGCGGTTGCGATGGTTGCAAGCGGCGACACACTGGAGCATGTGCATTTTTCGCGGCTGAGCAAGGGAAGTGTTCTGGCCGTGGTGGTGACCAGCTCCGGGCTGGTGCGCGACCGCATGTTGACGATGGCGGTCGATGTGACGGCTCGGGAGTTGGAGGCGGCGGCAAACTTCCTGAACGAGCACTTCCGCGGATGGAGCATCGAGCGAGTGCGGGCGGAGATTGGCAGGCTGGTGGAGCAGGAACGCAGTGAGTATCAGCGGCTGCTGACCTCGGTGGAAGAGCTGTGGGCAGGCGCTGTTCCGCAGGGCGGCGCGCGTACGCAGACCGTGTATGTAGAAGGTGTGGCGAACCTTCTGGGCGCTCGCGGAGTGGGCAGCGCAGAGGATATGGCCAGGCTGCGCGAGGTGTTGGCGGCGCTGGAGGCGAAGCAGCGGCTGGTGGAGCTGCTGGATGCGTACATCGACGCGAAACAGGAGAGTGTGCGGGTGATCTTCGACCTGGAAGAACACGCTCCGGAGATGGCTGGACTGGTGCTGATCGCAGCGCCGGCGCGGATGGCGGGCGATGGACACGGCACGGTGGGCGTGATTGGGCCAAAACGCATGCACTACGAGAACACGATGAACGCGGTGAGCTATATCGCGCAGGTCTTTGAGCGGATGCTGCACCCTCCGGCGTGATCTCCGCTACTAGGCCGCCCGGTTGGTTCGTCGCTGCCCTGAATTGTGCCCTTCCGGGGTAGTGGTTCCGATAGGGATATGTGGCGGCAATCCCACATCTCAGAGGCGAGATGTGGGGCACCCGGCCAGAATGACGAACAAGTTGTGTTGGCAGAGCGGTTCAAACCTCTGCAGTGATGCATTCTACGTCGGGGTCCTTCGACTCGCTACGCTCACTCAGGATGACAAACATAATAAAAGACAGAAGCAGATTCCTACGCCACACTACGGAATGACAAACCATAGGACGACAACAAAACGAAATGCGGGGGGTCCTCCACTGCGGCGGCAAAGTGCGCCGCCTTCGGTCGGAATGACGATGCATAGGGATGGGTCGGGATGACGGTGGAGATGCGGCGGGGCGGGTATACTGCATCTGCATGTCTGAAAAAATCATTGCAATGTTGATGGGGCTGAGCGTGGGCAGCAAGTATGCCGTGATGTTTGCGCTGATGGCGGTGCAGTCGGCGTGCATCCCGATACCGAGCGAAGTCATCATGCCGCTGGCGGGTGTGGCGCTGGTGCATACGCTGGGGATGACGGCGATGCAGGTGCAGATGCAGCTGGTGCTGCTGGCGACAGTGGCTTCACTGGCATCGAATGTGGGGTCGATACCGGCGTACTGGGTGGGTGCGCGGGGCGGGCGGCCGATGGTGGAACGCTATGGGCGATGGCTGCTGCTGAGCCAGCGCGATCTGGACCGCGTGGACCATTTTTTTGCGCACTACGGATCGATCACGGTGCTGGTGGGGCGGATGCTGCCGATTGTGCGGACGTTTATTGCGTTTCCGGCGGGCGTGGCGAAGATGAACCAGGTGCGCTTCCACATCTATACGTTTGTGGGGTCGTGGCCGTGGTGCTATGCGCTGGCGTATGTGGGGGTTCGGCTGGGCGTTTCGTGGAATAGCAATCCGCAGTTCAAAGAGATATTTCACCGCTTCCACCTGGGAGTGGAGGCAGCGCTGGTGGTCGGATTCGTGTGGTTCGTGGTGTCGCACTGGAAGGGACGGATTCGCGCGGAGGCGGCTTGAGCGGGTGGCGCAGTCGAGAGAACCGGAAGATTGCCGCAGCGGTGTTGCTTGCGCTGGGGGTAGCGGTTGCGGGCCATGCACAAGGCGGTGCGAGCACACCGGCCACTTCATCCAACGCTGGCACGGCGGGCGCGGTTAAGCAATCGCAGAGCAACGGTCAGCCAGAGTACACGCTACAGGCGCGGGTTCCGCTGACGATTGTGGATGTGGTGGTGACGGACGAGAAGGGGAAGTTCGTTCATGGGCTTAAGCAGACGGACTTTAGCGTATTGGAAGACAAGCAGGAGATGAAGCCGAGCAGTTTCGAGGAGCATCGTTCGGAGACAACGCGGACGGTTGTTCCCACAGCCGCACCCATGGAGTTGCCAGCCAACACCTTCAGCAACGATACCCTCACGCCTGAAAAGACGGGCCCACTGAACATTCTGCTGTTCGACGCGATGGACATCCAAGTGGGGGAACAGCAAGTAGTGCGCAAGCGGATGCTGGACTTTGTTGACAAGATGGCGGCGGGGAGCGAGGTGGCGGTCTTCAGCCTGTACGGGCGCCTCACGATCGACCAGGGATTCACGACGGACCGCGAGCTGTTGAAGACTGCCATCTACAGCAAGAAGCATCTGCCGGTCGTGTCGCCTCTGGAAGACGCATGGCAGGACCCGGTGAACCAGGACCCTGGGCTGAAGAGTCAGCCGAATTATCAGATTGTGGACAGGGAGGGGCAGATTGCCGCGTTGCGTGCGCAGTATGCGCTGGCTGCGATGACCCAGATTGCGCGCTATCTTTCCGGGATTCCGGGGCGGAAGAACCTGATCTGGTTTACCGGATCGTTTCCCCTGGAGTTCCCCCCATTTCCCGATCCTGTTGCGTTCCCCCCGCATCCGGGCGAGATGATTCGCCCGCAGAGCTACAGCTTCGAGAATGAGATGAAGGACGCAACCGATCTTCTGGCGCGCGCCCATGTGGCGGTGTTTCCGGTGGATGGGCGCGGGTTGGAGGTGTTGCCGATACTGGGCGACAAATCAGTGAGCGCGTTTGAGTCGAGGAACCGGAACTTTGTCAATCAGGTTGAGCACATGGCGATGGAGGAGATCGCGGAGCAAACCGGAGGGAAGGCTTTCTACAACAACAATGGATTCGCGGAGGAGGCGGAGGAGGCGGTGGAGAGCGGCTCCAACTACTACACGCTGACCTACACGCCGACGAATCAGAAGATAGACACACGGTTTCGGACTATTACGGTGAAGACGAACCGGCCAGGGCTGCATCTGGTATATCGGCCTGGCTATTATGCGGTAAGTCCCGACGAGAGTTTAAGCGGGATGAAGATTCCGCGTCCGACGGCATTGCAGGCGGCGATGCTGCACGGCGCGCCGGATATGAACGATATCCTCTTCACGGTGAGGGTGGTACGAGCACGCGGTACGGAGAGCACGTTGCCGGTGGACAATCAACGCAACTCATCCGAGATGAAACCGCCCTATCAACGCTATGCGGTCTACTACACCACCGAGATTGGCAACATCGCATTCAGTCAGGGAGCGGACGGCAATTACACCTCGGACTTCGAATTCGAGGTGTTTGTCTACAGTGCCGACGGAGGCAAGGTTTTGAACTCCACCAACCGGGAGGTTCGCCCGATTATTCCAGCTTCGACCTATCAATCCATGCTGCACGACGGCGCGCTGTCGAGCCAGGAGGTGGACGTGCCCGCCAAGGGCGAGTATTTCCTGCGTATCGCCGTGCATGATCTGAATAACGATCGCGTGGGGACCCTCGAGATTCCCGTTTCGTCCATCAAGCTGGAGCAGGACGACCCCGTTCTATCTGGAACGAAGCCTTGAGGTTATGGCAGGAACGAAGCGGATTTGGTTCGTGATGCAGTTTGAAGCTGAAATTATCCTCGGAGACTAAAGTCCAATTGATTGATGTGTATTCCGAACTTGAGACCCGAGGCTAAAGCCTTGGGCTACCAGCGTGTCCCTTTCAGGACAAATCAACTGACCCACTGCCGTGAGCGAGGAAGTCGAGCCGAGCGCGGGTTCAAGGGACTATACTGATCCTTCCGACAGAACGGAAGAAACGCAACCACATTGCAGGACAGAAAGGGAATGCGAAGCATGTCTACACCCAGGACCGCCACGCAAGAGGCGGCCAGCATCCGGCCAGCTACAGGGAAACTTGGAATCATGATGGTCGGCATGGGAGCGGTTTGCACCACTCTCATTGCCGGCGTAGAGGCGATCCGCCAGGGACTCGCCAAGCCCGTCGGGTCGTTGACGCAGATGGGGACGATCCGCCTGGGCAAACGCACGGACGGCACCACCCCGCTGATCCGCGACTTCCTCCCCATCGCTCAGTTGGAGGACCTTGTCTTTACCGGGTGGGACATCTTTGGCGGCAATCTGTACGATGCGTCGAAGACGGCGGAGGTGCTGGACAAGGAGACGCTGGAGCAGATCCGACCGTATCTGGAGTCGATTGAGCCGATGCCAGCAGCCTTCGACCAGCACTATGTGAAGCGGCTGACCGCAACGCGGATCAAGAGCGGCAAGAACAAGCGCGACCTGGCCGAGCAACTGCGCAAGGACATCCAGGCATTCAAGAAGAAGACCGACCGGCAGGTGGTGATCTGGACCGGATCGACCGAGATCTTCCTGGAGCCGACGGCGGTACACCAATCGCTGGCGGCGTTTGAGAAGGGGATGGACAACGACGATCCGGGGATTGCTCCCTCGCAACTGTATGCGTGGGCGGCGTTGACCGAGGGGATTCCGTTCATCAACGGAGCGCCCAACCTGACTGTGGACATTCCGGCGATGAATGAACTGTCGCGCAAGATGAATGCGCCGATCTGCGGCCGGGACTTCAAGACCGGGCAGACGCTGATCAAGAGCGTTCTGGCACCGGCGTTCAAGGCTCGCATGCTGGGCGTCAGCGGCTGGTTTTCCACCAACATTCTGGGCAACCGGGATGGCGAGGTGCTGGACGATCCTGGGTCTTTCAAGACCAAGGAGGAGTCGAAGCTGGGACTACTACAGACGATCCTGCAGCCCGAGCTGTACCCCGATCTGTACAGCAAAATTTATCACAAGGTACGCATTAACTATTACCCGCCACGTGGTGATGCTAAAGAAGGTTGGGACAACATTGATATATTCGGATGGCTGGGGTACCCGATGCAGTTGAAGGTGGATTTCCTGTGCCGCGATTCGATTCTTGCGGCCCCGCTAGCGCTGGACTTGTGCTTGTTTATGGATCTAGCCGCGCGGACCCCGAGTCTACGCGGACTGGGGATTCAGGAGTGGCTCAGCTTCTACTTCAAGGCACCCGATAGTGCGCCGGGCGTCTATCCTGAGCACGATCTATTTATTCAGTCCATCAAGCTGAAGAACACGCTGCGGCACATCATGGGCGAGGACCTGATTACTCACCTCGGCCTGGACTACTACGGCGGATAATCGATTGGATTCGCTTGACCCTATGGAACAAGCCCTGCAACTGAAATGTTGCGGGGCTTCTTCATATACGAAAGGAAGGGATGCAGACCACGAACGCCAGCGACCGCCAGTTGGAGGCGCTCCGCCTGTATGAAGCGCTGATCGAGGTGCGGGCCGATTGGGGTGGAGGCCTGGTGTTGTGCTGTGGAGATGGCTGCTCGGACAGCGGAACGCCAGCCGCCGTCAGCATTGCGGGAGGGGCGACACTGGTGCTCGACGCGGATGCTGCCGCAGTAAAGTCAGCGATGCAGCGCGGCGAGATTGACTTTGTGGTGAAGACGCTGGACGAGGCCCTGCGCGCATTGAAGAATCAGGTCCGGCTGCGACGCCCACTCAGCGTCGGGTTGATCGCGGATGGGAGCGCATCCTTGTGCGCGATGGTGGAGCGCGGTGTGTTGCCCGATCTTCTTCTGATCGGAGCAAAGCAGGATGCGCAGGCGATCCTCGAGAACAAGAGCATTCATGCGCTGCAAGCAGCAGGGATGACCGTGCGACGAATGGATAGTTTGGGGGAGGAACGCGGCATCCCTCCGAGGACGATTTTGTTGAGCGAGGGGCATTCCGAGGTTTATTTGTCCGCTGCGAATGCTGTAGAGCTGCGAGCCGTGGATGAGCGGCTGCTCGCGATTCTTCCCCTCGGCGATACGGTTCGCAGGCGTTGGATCGAGAGCGTTGCGAAGTACCTGCGCGATGCGCGCAGCGGTGGACGCTGGATGTGGCTCTCGGAAGACGAATTGAAGCGACTGCGCGAGGCTGGATTTCAGGATTGAGCCAGGCTTTGAACCATGAGGGAAGAGCTACTGGGCGACGGACAGGATACGCGACCAGAGAGCTTTGGAGCCGGCTTCCGATTTGGTGGAGACGGCGAGGACCTCGTCCACCTCGTGATGCTGGCGCAATGCGGCGAGCGACTTGGCGAGTGCGTTCCCTGAGAGGCGGTCTGACTTGGTGGCGACGACCAGGAACGGGCGTTGGGTCTGCCGGAAGAAGTCGATGAGCTGGCGGTCGCTGAGCTGCGGCGGGATATTGCTGTCGACCAGGCAGACGGCAAGGGCGAGGGTCTCGCGCTCGCGGAGATACGGCTCGATGAAGGTGGGCCACTCGGCGGAGATGGACTTGGAGATTTTGGCGTATCCGTAGCCCGGCAGATCGGCGAAGAGGAGCGTGGGGCGCGACTTGATCTTGCTCCCCGTGCCCTCGTGCAGGGCAAAGAAGTTGATGGCACGCGTGCGCCCAGGGGTGGACGAGGTGTGCGCCTGCTTTGAGCCGAGCAGCGCGTTGATGAGCGACGACTTGCCGACATTGGAGCGGCCAAGAAAGGCGATCTCCGGCGCGCCAAAGGTCTTCGCCGCGGAAGGGAAGTGGGCGGCATCGGTGGCGGAGAGCAGGAAGACCGGGGTGAGTCGCATCGCTCCAGTCTAGAGCATTCGATCGCCATGCCCGTGACGAAGCGGTGATTCGTGGCGCGAGTTATGCGCCGAAGAGGTGAGAGGAGTGTTGCTTAGCATCATTCCTTCGGAGCGGGGACGGGGTTGTCGCCGGCGATGGGCCAACCGTCGGGCGACCAGCGCAGGGGGCGAATGTCCAGCACAGAGCGTCCGCCGCGCGTCATATCGGCCTCGTAATGGATGCTGAAGCGCTCGGTGCCGTTCGGCGGCGCAATAGAACCAGCGGCGCTGGCATCGTAATCGACCACGCGGCCAAAGTGTCCTGGGCCGATTCGGGTGGCGTCGGATTCCATGAAGAGCGTTCCACCCCCGTCGGCCAGCGGCACGCCGTCACGGTCTGTATAAGGCCCGGTGATGGTACGCGCGCGGCCCACGCGGATGTTGTATGTGCTGTCCTTGCCTTTGCAGCAGGTTCCGCGATTGACGAAGAGATAGTAGAAGCCGTCGTGGAAGACGATGTCGGTGGCCTCGGACTCATGCGCCGTGGCAATGGCGATGCCTAGTGTATTCGGCTTGAGCGCCAGCCCGGTTTTGGGATCGAGTTGGGTCAGCCGGATGCTGCCGTGATACGAGCCGTAGCAGATCCAAAGCGTGCCGTCGGGCGCATGAATCACGCCGGGGTCGATGGCGTTGACGTCTTCGGTGCCGTTGGAACTGACCACCACGCCACGGTCGGTCCATTTGTAGGCCGGGTCCTTGGGATCGAGCACCGGGTTGGTTGCGAGGCCAATTGCAGACTGGAAGACTCCCCAGGTGGAGACAGCGTAGTAGAGATAAAACTCCCCGTTCAGACGGATGATGTCCGGAGCCCATACGTCTGTGCCGCTGTTCTTGGGCACGAGTGCATGGACCTCGTCTGGAATCTGGGTAAAGACGCTGCCCTGGCGTGCCCAGGCGATGGTATCCGGTGAGGAGTAAAAGGGCGCTCCGCGGCCGGTGGCGAAGACGTAGTACTGGCCATGGAATCGCACCACCGTCGAGGGATCGTGGACAAACGGCATTCCGGCCACGGGCACGCCGATGGCAGGGCCAAAGCCGCGACCCGCACCCTGTCCGGCAGATGGAGTCGTAACCGGCGCAGCACCCGGCATTGGTGTTTGAGCGACCGCCGCGCCGGGTGCAGCAGCACTCTGCGAGATGCACTGCATTGCAAAAAACAACACTACGACCGGCAACATCGCCACAAACCGAATCTGCCTGCTCATGAGTCTCCTCGATCCGCCAGATTGCTTGTCCGGCCAGCATGGCTTGCCGTGTTGGCTGAAAGGGGGCGGTCCGCATAGCGCGGGACGCTCGTCAGCCCAATTATCCAGCGCGACCAGTATAGTTGGGAATCCAGCGCCCGGTCTCCGCGCAGTATGCGTTCCTACACATTCATACAGTAGAGAGCGCCATTGAACTTTCTTTTGCTACAGACTTATGAAGCAGAGGCCAATTCAAACTACACTACTCCGGCTATGCTGCAAATTGACAGCATACACATGCCGCTGTATTGTTTCTGCGAAGAGATCAGGCCCAATTTTCTGTGTGACCACTAGGAGAGATCATGAAAATGCACTGGCGGATTTTGGAAGTTGCTGGGATGGTGTTGGTGACCGCGACGACGTTGGTACCGCTCGCGCATTCGCAGGACAATCTCCGCGACGCTGCGCCGTTTAACGGCTACACCGGCGTGAAGTTCGACACCACCAACTACGCCTACGACTACCTTGTCGACAGCAGCCTCTCCCAGGACGATCCGGCCAACAAGAAGTTCAAGACGTTGCAGGCAGCCTATGCGGCGGCCCCGGCCGGTACTCCGGAGAAGCCGACTGTTATTGGCGTCAAGCCCGACGTTTATCTGATGCACGTCGAAGAATCCGCGCCGTACAGCATACAGATCACCAAAAACTACATCACCATCCTTGGCCTGACCGACGACCGCCGCAAGGTCGTCTTTGCCGACAACCGCGGGGCCAAGGAAGGCGCGACCAACGACGGTTACATATTCCAAGTCAGCGCCACCGGCTTCAGCATGATAAACCTCAGCGTGGTCGACTACTGCAACCTCGACTACGAATATCCAGGCAACCCGTCCAAGAACCTCAAGATGCGCTCGCCCGTTATCACGCAGGCCGTGGCCATCCAGATGTCTGGCGACAAGCACGTCTACTCGCATGTCGCGTTTCTAAGCCGGCTAGACACAACTTTCATTCAGACCACGCGCTCCTACTTCACCAACGTATTCATCGAGGGCACCGACGACTTTCTGGGTGGCGGGACGGTTGGTGTCTTCAAAGACTCCGAAATATACTTCCCCACCGGCCGAGGCGTCATGTCCGCCTCTGGTCTCACCTTCATCAACACGGTCTTCAAGGCGTCGCGTGGCCTCGAATTCTACAAGGGCTTCGGCAGTCCCTCCACGCTGATCAACTGCACAATGCCAGTCAACACGCCACAATCGCCGGTGACCTGGATGGCATGGGACGTTTTGCCGGTGCATCAGAACCTCTTCTCGCTGACCTACCACGTCAAGGACGCGAACGGAAATCCGTTACGCATCCGGGACAAGATCAAAGGGCCTCCGACGTATACACTCTCCCGTGAGCTGAGCGACGAAGAAGTGAAGGCCTTCAATCCGTGGAACCTGCTGCGCGCCGCACTGCCGAACGGCCCGGTCGACGACTGGGATCCCGCCAATGTTCGCGCACAGTATGGGAACGACGGCAGCGATGTATTCCGCATGTCTGTCGCCGGTGCTATATCCAGCGAAGAGGGTGCGGCTGCTGCTGCGGCAGGACCGTTTGTCAGCCGCGGTTCCGCGCCCACGGTGCGCACCGGTACAAGCAGCGCGGCGATTACAGTCACCCCACTCCCCGCACGCACAAGTACGACGCTCACCTGGTCCGCGCCGTCCAACCTGGTCACTCTCAGTTCAACCACAGGAAACAAAGTCACCATCACGGGCAACAACCACACCAATCACGCGGAGTGGGTCTCCGTCAAAGCCAAGGCCGCCAACGGCTTTTACGTCATGGTACCCGTCAACGTAGAGCCGGTGTTCATCGATCCACCCAAGTTCACCAGCAAACCAGTGGTGGCGGCCCCGCTCAACGGTAAGGTCGCGGTGCATTACACGCTTGGCCTGGGAGGCAACGAAGATCAGTCGCTGATCACCTGGTACCAGTGCGACGATGCCAGCTGCGCAAGTCCGCGCGAGGTTGCCGTAAGCCGTGGCGACCAGCCGCTGCGTACTTACACGCTGACAGCCGGCGATGTAGGCAAGTATTTGCGTGTCAGCATTCAGCCCAAGCACAACATCAGCGACCCTGGCCCCGCAGTCGTGGCCATCGCGAGCAAGCCGATTGCTGCCGTCAATGTTACTTCGACCACCATCAATCCCAACTTCCGCAACTTTGTGCCGGCGGAGAATTCCACCATCGAGAGCGGTGAGTGGAGCATCATCGGCACCTGGACCTCGGTCACCGGAGACGACCTGGTGAACGGTTACGGCTTGCGCGTCAGCAACGCTCCCGGTGCGGGGCGTGGTGGCGCAGGCGCAGGCGCGGCGGCCCGTGCAGGCGCAGGCGCAGGAGCGGCGGCCCGTGCAGGCGCTGGAGCCGGCGGTGCAGCAGGAGCAGGGGCGGGTGCAGCGGCCCGTGCAGGGGCTGGAGCAGCCGGAGCGGCCGGTGCCGCAGGAGCAGCCGGTGCAGCTGCGGCGCGTCCAAACAATCCGCACGCGTCGCTTCTGTACGTCAACGATGGGCCAGTGGGAGACATGACCGTGAAGGTGGTGATGTCGCCGGAGAAGACCGCCGGTCAGGGTTTTGGCATCGCGGGATCTCCCGACGATAGCGATCCCCGTGCCCAGCGCGCCGATATCTACATTAAGTACGATCCGCGCACCAAAAACGGCTATTCTCTGCGCTTCTGGCGGACCATTCAATCCGCCGAGAAGTGCATGTTCCAGCTCTACAAGATCGAGGACGGTGTCGGTCACCCCTTGAACGACCAGCAGGATTTTACGGGGGTATTCAAGCCGAACACGACAATCACTCTTTCCGTGGTAGGAACGAAGCTCACCGTTAAAGGCTCCAACACGACGGACAGCGATACGTTGTCGCTGGAAGGGACCATCACGCCAAACACTTTTGGCGGTACAGGCGCCTTCTGGTCGGGTACCGTTCCGAATGGGAATAGTAATGTGTACAGCGAGTTTGAGATTACGTATCCGGGTAAAGCAAAGGTCGCACTGAAAACGGCCGCACTAAAGAAGTAACAGCGCACCTGGATGCAGTTGTACTCTCGCTGATCGCCACTCGGTTGGCAGGAATGGCGCTGGTCTACTGCGTGGCGGGTTTCTGCGCGGGGAGTTGTGACTGTATCCAGGCGTTCACTTGTGTGTCGAGGACGTCGAGGGGTAGCGCGCCAGAGTCGAGGACCACGTCGTGGAAAGCCTTGATATCGAATTTGGGGCCGAGGGCTGATTTGGCCCGGTCGCGCAGTTCGATGATCTTGCGCTGGCCCATCTTGTAGCCGAGCGCCTGCGCGGGCCATGCAATATAGCGGTCCACCTCGGACTGGATGTTGGTCTCGTCGAGGCCGGAGTACTGGTGGAAGTAGTCGACCATCTGCTGGCGCGTCCAGTGCTGGGAGTGGACGCCAGTGTCGACAACGAGGCGGATGGCTCTCCACATGTCGGCCTCCAGGCGGCCGTAGTCGGAGTAGGGGTCCTGGTAGAAGCCAATCTCCTTGCCAAGGCGTTCGGAGTAGAGCGCCCAACCTTCGGTGTAGGCGGTGTAGTAGGACTGCAGGCGGAAGGCGGGCAGGCCGGTCAGCTCCTGCTGAATGGAGATCTGCAGGTGGTGGCCTGGTATGCCTTCGTGGTAGGCGACGGCCTCCACGCCGGCCAACGAACGGTCGGCGAAGTGGTAGGTATTGATGTCAACGTGGCCGGGACGCTTGCCATCTGGTGTGCCCTGGTCGTAGAAAGCGGCAGCCTGACCGGGGGCCAAGTAGTCGGGCATGGGGACGACTTCGAGTTTCGCCTTGGGCAGCGTGCCGAATAGTTCAGGCAGGCGGGGTTGCATCTGCGCGATGTAGCCCTTGTAGGCGGTCAGCAGAGCGTCGGCCGATGCGGGGTGGAGCTTGGGGTTGGCCTTGAGCGCGGCGTTGAAGGACTTCTGGTCGGCGAAGCCTAGTTTATGCACTATATCCAACATATCGGCCTGGTCGTGCGCGACCTCGTCGAGGCCAATCTGGTGAATCTCAGCGGCGGATTTATTCAGCGTGGTGGACTGGCGGATGCGGAATGCGTAGTAGGCGTCGCCATCGGGCAGCGCCCAGATTCCAGGTTCGGTGCGGCAATACGGGATGTAGGCGACGGCGAGGAACTTGGCGAAGCGCTGGTAGGAGGGCAGCACCTGAGAGGCGATGACGTTCAACAGGTCGCTGGCGATGCGCTTCTGCTGTTGCGGGTTGACAGAGGCGGGGAATTTTTTCAGGGGCAGTGCGAAGGGACTGTCGGCGGGCTTTTGCGCGGCGATGTCCTGGGTCTGGGTGAGGGCCTTCTGCATGAGGTACTGGGGCGGCGTGCGGTGGTCGTCCAGGCCGGATTGAAGGTTGGTCATGATCTGCGAGAAAGCGAGCGGAACCTTGGCGAGGCGGGCAATGTAGTGGTCGTAGTCGTCGGCGGTGTCGAAAGCGGTGTGGTCGGGGAGCTGTGGCAGATCGAGCTGGATGCCGTCGTACTGGTTGACGGGCATCTCCCACTCCTTGAACTGCGCGGCCTCCTGATCCTCGATGAGCGAGCGCAGCATGAGCTGTGCGGAGAGTTGTTCCTGATGCGTGAGGCCAGTGGTGTCGATGTTGGATAGGCGCTCGATGAAGGCGCGGCCACGGGCCAGCGAGTCGTTGTAGGCGCTCGGGGAGTAGTCGCTGAGTTGGTCGTCGTAGCGCTTGTCCCCGAGGTAGGTGGCGTACTCGGGGTTGTGCTTCAGCTTATCCTGCCAGATGTCGTTGAAGAGGGCATTCAGATCCCGTGAACGGCCGGCGACACTTTCCGCCGAGTTCTGCGCCGCGGGCGAAGCTGGGGCGGCTGCGGCGGGCGTGGGCCGGGCGGTGGACTGGGCCTGGAGCTGGGGAAGCTGTGCCGCGATTGCCGCGCCGATCGAAAGGACGATGGGAAGCATCTTCATGTAGAGTTCGAGACCTCGGGGGCGAATAGGCGCCTGCTTCGAGTGTATCGAGGTTGAGAAAAAGATTCTCTGGGTTAGCGCTTACTCTGTGAGGGAGTGGGTGGAAACTGAGTTGGCGTCCAGCATGCGGTAGAGGGTGGAGCGGCTGATGCCGAGCAGTTCCGCGGCGCGCAGCTTGTTGCCGCCGCATCGGGTGAGGACATGGATGACGTGCTGGTGGATGATGTCGTGGAGGCGCTCGACCGGGATGGCAGTGGGGCGCGGGAGCTGGGCAGGTTCGACCAGAGCGAGGAGATGGCGCGGCTCGATGAAAGCGCCTTCGGCGAGCGCGGCGGCCTGAGCGACTGTACGCTCCAGTTCACGGAGATTGTTGGGCCAGAGGCGTTGCTGGAGCTGGGAGAGGGTGTCGTTGGCGAGCAGCTTGGTACCCTGGCCATTCTGGTTGGCGATTTGCTGTAGCATCCAGGCGACGAGGACGGGGATGTCTTCGGACCGCTGGCGCAGGGGAGGGATGGGAATTTCTACTGTGGAGAGACTTGCGTAGAGGTCCTGGCGGAACTGACCGATGGAGGCGAGTATGCGCAGATCGCGATCGGTTGCAGCCAGAATACGGGTGGGCATAGGCCGGTTGTCCGGTTGGTGCAGCGCGGGGATGCGGAGGCCGTTGCGAGCGGTGGAGGCAGGAGTGGCGCGGCACTCCTCTGTGAGGCGGAGGAAGCGCAGCAGGGCGGCCTGCAGGGCGAAGGGAAGCTCGCCGACGCAGTCGAGATAGAGGGTACCACCCTGAGCGGATTCGAGCAGGGAGGAGACAGAGGCTGCGGGGAGCGCATGAGCGGCTTCGGCGTTGGCGAAGGACTGGGCGATGGCAGAGGCGTTAGCGACGATGAATGGACCGTCCGCGCTGGGCGAGAGTGCGTGAATGGCACGGGCGACGAGCTGCTTACAGGAGCCGGTCTCGCCGCTGATGAGGGCGATGCGGAAGTAGGGAGCGATGCGTTTGACCTGCGAGCGCAATCGGCGCACGGCCAAGCTTTCGCCCAGCAGCACCGGGTCGCGCTGAAGGTTGCGGGAGGCGGAGCCGAGTGCGGGCACTACAGCATCCCGATTATGCGGTTCGGAGAGCGGCTGCAAGAATTGGTTCGCGAAGGTGAGTTGGTTGCTCGACATGTCTCGCTCTACTTATCGGCGCGAAACGCGGTTGATATGAGCGAGGTGGCAGGGGTAGAGAGGGATAACGGAATGGAACGAGGCGCGGGCCCGCGGTTAGAGAATTCTAACTGGTTAGGGAAGACGGCGCTTGCAGTGAAGTTCTATGCGGTTGCGGTGGCGCAGTGGGCTTCGAAGGCGCGTGTCAGTTCTTCGGCGATGGCGGGTGCGGTGGAGCTCTCGATGGCAGAGCGCTGCATGAGGTAGACCAGTTGTCCGTCGCGCAGGATGGCGACAGCGGGCGAGCTGGGTGGATTGCCGGCAAAGTAGCCGCGAGCGCGTTCGGTTGCCTCGGCATCCTGCCCAGCGAAGACGGTAATGGCCTGGCTGGGTGTGATGGCGTGCTGCAAGGCCATGCGCACGGCGGGACGCATCTTTCCGGCGGCACATCCGCAGATGGAGTTGACAACCAGAAGAGTGGTTCCGGGCTGGGCCAGCGATGCATCCACCTCGGCTGCGGTGCGGGCTTCCTTGATGCCGGCGCGGGTGAGTTCTTCGCGCATGGGGATGAGCATGATCTCTGGGTACATGAAGCCTCCGGGTGAAGCGAACCACTTGGTGTGTTTTGTCCTATTTCTTGGATGACCTGGGAGGTGCGGTGGATGCAGGGATATGGCGGTAGGGGGCCATGAAAGGGTGCATCCCATCTCACAAGCCAACTCATAGGGATTTGCCGAAGTGCAGCTTCATGGATGCTACGGTTAAGCGCTCTGGATCGGACGGTAAGGCACTCTCAAGCTATACATATTGCTGGCCGTGGAAGCATTCGGTGGTATATCGATGCATTTTCGAAGGCGGCATCCGCGGGAAGCAAGCATCTTATTCCTAACAGCAGGGTTTA
>Ga0364866_10445_pt1 | contig 25933 bp, 26 predicted proteins | sample ExccelAu500001D3_3_FD_206913 | JGI IMG/M metagenome (GOLD analysis project Ga0364866, IMG submission 206913) | Enriched cells from Trout Bog Lake Hypolimnion, Wisconsin, USA - BchlTB.Aug13.5000.01.D3 | ecosystem: Environmental > Aquatic > Freshwater > Lake > Hypolimnion/Profundal zone | place... | reverse complement strand
CATAACAACTAAGATTCATTTTGCAAAATTGTAACGATCGATGAAAGAGGTTTTAATTTTGGGTGGGGGTTTTGCAGGTATTCAGACAGCCATCGAATTGCAGAAAAGTGGGAAATTTAATGTAACACTCGTTTCTGACCGGGACTACCTTTATCTTTTTCCGATTTCCATCTGGATTCCGGTCCATAAAAAGGAATTAAACGATGTGAAGGTCCCAATCGCGAATATTCAAAAGAAATACCCCTTTAAGCTGATCGTGGATAAAGTTACTCAGATCAAGGCTGCAGAAAATAGGGTTATTTGCGAGATTAATACATTAAGCTTTGATTATTTGATTGTTGCATTTGGATCTGAAAAGATGGTGCATAAAGGGATAAATCACACTTTATCAATTTGCGCGAAGCCTGAAATGGCCCTTGAGATCCGTGCCAGGATTGACGCGCTGGTTCAAAAAGGGGCGGGCAAAATTGCGATGGGGTTTGGCGGAAATCCAAAGGAGAAGTCAGCCGTGCGTGGCGGTCCTGCCTTTGAACTGATGTTTAATGTTCACAATTACCTGAAAAGCAAAAAGATCCGGCAGAATTTCGAACTCACTTTCTTTGCTCCGATGGATGAGCCCGGAGCCAGAATGGGAAAAGGGGCGCTGGTAATGCTGGACAAGATGTATGCCAGATATGATATCAAAAAGCGATTTGGGAAAAAGATCAGGGAATTCGTTTATGACGGAGTTGTTTTTGAAGACGATTCAAAATTGGATTCTGATTTTACGATGTTTATTGCTGCCGGTGCCGGACCCACGCTTCTTAAGGAATCAGATCTTCCGTTGTCGGAAGGTGGCTTTATTAAAATCGATAATTTTTGCCAGGTTACCGGATACCCCAATGTTTATGCGATCGGTGATATCGCCGCCTTTGAGGGGCCTGAATGGATTGCCAAACAGGGACATATTGCCGAGCTAATGGGGCGGAATGCCGCTTTTAATATCCTCGGCATGGAAAATGGAACCCCTAAACGGAAAGGATACCAGGAGCATCTGAATATTTTGTGTGTCATGGATACCGGTGATGGGGCCGCCTTCGTTTTCAGAAACGGTCAGAAGGCGTTTATTATTCCCATGCCGGTTCTGGGACACTGGATGAAAAAAGGGTGGGGTCTCTATTCAAGGCTGACGAAGGTTGGGAAATTCCCAAGATTACCCGGATTGTAAAGTGAAATACAGGTTTTAAAATTAAATCATAATGGATAAGAAAGTATATATTTATGTGGGTGTGATGGTTGTTCTGATTCTGGCATCATTTGCCTTGATAAACAGGGAGAAAGAAATGGCCAAAAGCGAGGTTTACCCGGACAAGGAGAATGCGCCAATGCACCTGACCAAGGCTAAGTTTTTGTCAAAAGTTGCCAACTTTCAGACAAATCCGACTGATTGGAAATACCTGGGTGATAAACCCTGTATCATTGATTTTTATGCTTCATGGTGCGGTCCTTGCAGATTGGTTGCCCCAATTCTGGATGACTTAGCCAAAGAATACAACGGCAAGATTTATGTGTATAAGGTGAATATCGATGCCGAAGAAGAAATAGCCGGGGCTTACGGTATTCAAAGTATCCCGACCATATTCTTTTGTCCGATGAATGAAGCTCCGCAAGTGATAAAAGGGGCTATTTCAAAAGAATCGTTCAAAAATACAATAACCGGGCTCCTGCTGAAGAAATAGAATACATCTTTAAAGCGATACAAATCAATTTATTAGATGTCAATCTTATTAAAAACCATAGATTCATCGGATGAGAAAAACAATTAAACTGAATGAAAATACGTGCCTGGATTGCGGTATTTGTGACAAAAAGTGCTACATCGTAGCCATGGAACCTGCCAAATACAGCCTGTACAAACCAGCCTTGACAAAACCGGGCGAAAGTTATACCTGCTCCAAATGTCTGGAATGTGTAGCTTCGTGTCCCAATGGCAGTTTGACTTACAAATTATAATATCAAAATCAATATTTTAACCATTCATCATTTTAAAAACATGAAAACAAAAATTTTGACTTTTTTACTCGTCGCGTTTACAACTTCCTTGCTTGTAACAAATCCGTTATCTTCTCAGGGGCAGAGTGATCCATGGACACAGGCGCAATTATTGGCACCGGCTGAGCTTGCAAAAGTTCTGAATAATCCCAAATCTCCCCAGCCAATTGTCTTTGGTATTGGTATGCAGGCTATAATCAAAGGATCAGTAGATATTGGTCCGGCCATGCGTACAGATAACCTGAACACCTTAAAGCAAAAACTCAATCAGTTGCCAAAAAATTCAAAGATCGTGGTATACTGCGGATGTTGCCCATTTTCAAGATGCCCCAATGTAAGGCCTGCCATGGCGCTTTTAAAAAGCATGCAATTCACCAATTATAAACTCTTAAACCTGCCTCAGAACATTAAGGTTGACTGGATTGACAAGGGTTATCCGGTTTCGGAATAAATTATCAATCATTAATTTATGAGAATTCTGATATTGGTGGTCGCTTTCTTGTTGGTAGGAAGCACTGTTTCACCTTCAACAGCCCAGACTACCGGGCTCGAAAAAGGGAACCAGGCTCCGGAGATCAGACTCCCCTCGGTCAAAGGGGATACCGTTGCGTTAACCTCTCTGAAAGACAGAATAGTCCTGATTGACTTTTGGGGTACCTGGTGTGCTCCGTGTGTTGAAGAACAAGCTGAATTGGCAAAGTTATACCGTACTTACAAACACGCCCATTTTACCAGTGGAAACGGTTTTGAAATCTACGGAGTTTCGCTGGATTCAAAAAAAATCAGTTGGGAGAATTTTTTGGTGAAGAATAAAATAATCTGGATTCAGGTAAGTGACCTGAAATTCTGGAGATCTCCGGTTGCTAAAACCTATAACATTCAGGGATTACCCTTTAATGTCTTGATTGACGGGAAAGGGATAATCCTGGCAAAAAATCTGCATGGGAAGGAACTGGAGAAAGAGATCAGAAAGTACCTGAGAAAATAATACCAAGTATGAAAGCAAATTTTGAATCGATCATAAACGACACAAAACCGGTCATTGTTGATTTTCATGCCTTGTGGTGTGGCCCCTGCAAAGTGCAGTCTCCTATTTTAAAGGAGGTTGCAGCAGAATTCGGGGAGCGTGTCAGAGTCATAAAAATAGATGTGGATCAGAACCCGGTTGTGGCAGGGCAATACCGGATTCAAAGTGTTCCCACACTGATCGTTTTTAAAAGCGGGCAAATCGTTTGGAGACAATCTGGAGTCGTAAGTAAAAATCAACTGGCAGGTATTTTGAATCAGCATATCTAACTTCATCCGGAAACAGGCTAAAAATCAGCAAAACGATGACAGAGAATAAAAATCATTGGTATGATGGATGGTTCTATGACAGGATCATTGCACCGAATCAGGATCAGTTATTTGCGCAGGTTAAAGATCTGATTGATCCTCACTCAACCGTTATTGATGTCGGGTGCGGGACCGGGAGGCTGGCATTTGCATTAGGGAATCATTGCGAATCTGTATTGGGGATAGACCTGTCGAAACGGAATATTGGCAGGGCAGACACAATGTTGCAAAGGGAGCCTAATGATAAAATTTCGTTCCTTCATATCCATGCAGGTGACCTAAAGAAAGAGGTTGAGATACCCTTTGATTATGCTGTTTTGACCTATGTGATTCATGAGGTCAATAAGGATGAAAGGATCAAACTTTTAAATGACATTTCCCTGGTTGCAGACCAGATAATTATCGGCGACTACCTGTTTCCAAGGCCAACCGGTTTATCGGGATTTATCAGTGAAACGATTGAATACCTGGCCGGCAGAGAGCATTACCGGAATTACCTGACTTATATGGCTGACGGAGGAATCCATCATCTTGCAAGAGAATCAGGATTACGCATTGTTAATGAAGTCAAAAGCCGGCGGTCAATTGATCACCTGGTTGTTTTAGCGAAATAATAAAATCATCGGACAAATTAAAAAAACTACGGAATAGGTTTGCGTTTGAAATTGTAATTAATCACTAAAAAAAAGAAGATGAAAAAGAACATGGGTACTATTGACAAGGCAATCAGGATTTTGATTGCCATCGTAATTGCTGTTTTATTCTACACCGGGGTAATAACCGGAGTACTGGGAATTGTACTTCTGGTTTTGGCTGCTGTGTTTGTGTTAACCAGCCTAATCAGTTTTTGCCCGCTATATTTGCCATTTGGGTTAAATACCGGTAAAAAATAGATTGGAGAGTGAGGGGTAGTGTATAAAAGCTATTTGTACGCTACTCCTCTAAAAAAGAATTGATTACCGAATTCCAAAATTGAAATTAGAAGTCGATTAAATGTCTAAAACAGATAAAACCCGAAGGACTGTAAAGGTCCTTGAAGTTTGTAAACCTGGATATTTTAATTTATCGACTGACCTTGCTTTATATCTTCATTCGCCTTTGCAACAATGGAATCAAAGGCTGTAATGTTTCCGAAGATCTCAATCATCCCTTTATCTTCATTCCCAGTGTTTATATCAATTAATTGGGCCTTATGATCCTCAACCTTTATCACGTATTTCTTTTCTGTTGAGGTGATTACCGCTGACTGAGGAACAACGCAGGCATTTTGATGTCCTTTCAGGGTTAGGAGGATCTCGGCATACATCCCGGGCATTAAGACCTTATCAGTATTGGTTACATCGATTTCCACAATTTCGCTCCTGAATTTTTCATCAAGACTGTTGGCCTGCCGTGCCACGACCCCGGTAAACGATTTTCCGGGCACCGCATCGCTGATGAATGAAATTTCCTGTCCCGTTTTTAGCTGTGTCACAAATGTTTCAGGCACATTTACCTGTAACCTCAATTTGGCAACTTCCTGTAATTCCAGCATCGGTTTTCCGTCAGATTTACTTCCAACCACCACCAGTGCCCCCGGGTGAATGTTCCTCTGGGTAATCGTTCCGTCGAAGGGGGCTCTGACGATCAGATAAGCCTTGATTGATTCCTTGGCCATCCAGCTCGCTTTCACGCTGTTGCATATCGCACTGTCAGACTGCATTTTTGATCTTGCATACTGCAGATCATTAGGCGAGACCGCTCCTTGTGTCTCAGCAGTTTTTAATAATCTAGAATACTGGTCCTTGCGTTCATTATATGCTGCAAGCGCATCAATATATTTTTCATGTGCAGCAATATCGTCCTGTTCAATGTCCGGGGCTTCAAGTTCCATCAATATCTGTCCTTTTTTGACTTCGGTTCCGACATCAACGGGCATTTTTTTTACATAGCCGGTTATCCTGGGATAGATGCTTACTGCCTCGAACGGGAGAAGCTGGGCGGGTAACCGTAAGGTCGTTTCAATGGCTTCCTGCTTTGGGCTAACCAATTGATATTTTAAAGCTTCTGCTTTTTTCCCTTTAGCGGCTGTTTCACTTCTTGAACAGGATTCCCCTAATGATAATAAAAGACAGGCAGTTCCAATTCCAATGAATAATTTTTTCATTTTGTGCTTGATCTGTTTCTAATTTAATTTTTCAGGTAATAAAGAAGGATCTTCGAACGATGCTTTTTGCTGAATCAGGGAGTAAAACATCGGCACGACAAATAGGGCGGCCAGGGTAGAGGCGATTAAGCCGCCAATTACGGCCCTTCCTAACGGTGCAGTTTGATCTCCCGCTTCCCCAAAACCGCTGGCCATCGGGACCATCCCTGCAATCATGGCCAGACTTGTCATCAATATCGGACGCAACCGGACTGAGGCGCTAACCTTAGCAGCCTCCGACGCATTCCTGTATTTGGGGCGTAAGGTTTCGGCGTTGGTAACAATCAGGATTGAGTTTGCCACCGACACCCCGACTGCCATAATAATTCCCATATAGGATTGAAGATTCAATGTCGAACCGGTTATCAGCAACATTAACAGGGAACCGAATAGTACCGCCGGAGTGGTGGATAATACGACAAAGGAAAGTTTAAATGACTGATAATTAGCTGCAAGTAACAGCAGGATAACTATTAAAGCGGTTAATAGTCCCAATTGCAGACTGGAAAAAGTTTCCAGTAATAAACTGGACATTCCTTTGACTTCCGTTTTCAGACCGGCCGGCAATTCACCCAACTCGTCGATTGATTTCTGGACAGCGTCTGTGGCCCTACCCAGATCTTTATTGTTGATATTGGCACTAACTGTTACAAAACGTCTTGGTCCTGAGCGGTCATATTCACCGGGCACGGTATCGACAGAAAAAGAAGCCACATCGGATAAAAATGGCCGTGACATCCCTTTGACCAGAGGTATCGATTTTACCTGGCTCATGTCGTTCATCATGTATTCAGGTACCGCTATCTGGGTCTGGTAGGTGTATGAATTTTTGTCGTCCAGCCACAGATTTTTATCGGTAAACCGGCTGGAGGAGGTCGCATCGGTAACAGAACGGGCTACATCCGAAACATTCAGCCCCATCTGAGCAATCTTTAAACGGTCAAGGTTGATCCGGATCATCGGGAACTTTAGGGGTTGCTGTATCTGTACGTCACGCAGGAAAGGAATTGCGGTCATTTTATTCATCAGTTTCCCCGCATAACTCTCAATATCGGTCATGTTTTTCCCGGCTACCCGGATTTCAATCGGAGTAGATGAACCCTGACTCATAATTTTCTCGGTAAGTTCGATGGGTTCAAAGCTGAGCCCCATTTCAGGATATTTATTGGTTATATTGGACCTTAACTTCTCCTTCAGCTGATCAAGATTAACTTTATAATCTTCATCCAGACCCACCTGTATAACGGCTTCATGGGTTCCGCTGTTAAACACAAACAGATTACTGGTTGGAAAACTGCTTGGAATAAGTCCTACGTAGGCAGAACTGATCGACACATGGTTTTCAACGGTTGAATCGATGATTGCCAGCACTTTATGAACAGCCTCTTCAGTCCGTTCGAGCCTTGTACCGTCTTTCTCCCGGATGCGCAGCTGGAACTGACCTGAATTTACCTTCGGCAGCATATCCTTGCCAATCCAATAAAAACAAAGGCCGGTCGCCAGAAGTGATGCGAGAAAATAGATAAAAACGTATTTCTTTCTATTTTTGAATAGTTTTTCCAGCCGTTTTAGGAAGGTGATTTTTACGCGCTCGAAAAAATCATTTTTTTCAGGATTAACCAATTCCTCTTTTAAATGATATTTGATCTCGCTCACTTCATTTTTATCGAGTGCAAGCCCGGCATGGGCATGTTCCTTCCCGTGTGTATAGGCAAAATCTTCGGTCTTCAATAGCCAGTTGGACAGAACCGGCACCAGCATCTGGGCTGCGAAGTAGGAGATGATCATGGCAAAGCCAATGGATAATGACAAAGGGAGGAACATCGCCTTTGGAACGCCATGCATTACAAAGGAGGGTGCAAATACCGCCAATATGGAAAGCAGGATAAGCAATAAGGGGAAGGATATCTCTTTGCAGGCATCATAAATGGCCTGCCGCTTACTTTTACGCATCTCGAGGTGCTGATGGATATTTTCAATGGTTACCGTAGCCTGGTCAACGAGAATACCAATCGACAGGGCTAATCCGCTTAATGTCATTAAGTTGATGGTTTGACCTGCCAGTTTCAGGAATAGAATGGCGCTGATCACCGAGATGGGGATGGTAATCGCCACAATGAGTGAACTCCGCCAATCGCGTAAAAAGAGAAGCACCATCAGTGCGGTTAACAGTGCTCCCAGTGCCCCTTCGGTAACCAAACTTTTCACGGCGTTGATTACGAAAACCGACTGGTCAAATTCGTAGGAGATTTTTACATCATCCGGTAAGAGTCCCTTCATTTCATCGAGATGGTCTTTCAATCCATTAACAACCTCAAGGGTTGATGCGTCCGCCGTTTTAACGACAGGCATATAAACTGAACGTTTCCCGTTTACGAGCGCATAACCAACGGTAATATCGGTGGCATCCGAAACTCTGGCAACATCACTTAGAAAAACGGTTGAGGATCCGTTGGTTACGATGGGGATTTTGGCAAAATCCTCCACACTTTTCTCCAGTGAATTGTTACTGACAATATACATCGTATTCCCAAACCGGACATTCCCCGAAGGGGTAATCACATTATTCTTGGCAACTGCCAGCACCACCTCGTCGGGGGTAATATTGTAGCTGCGTAGTTTCTGCGGGTCGATATTCATCACCAGCGTACGCGCATTGGCACCCATGGGCGGCGGAGCCGAAAGACCCGGAACCGTTGCAAACATTGGTCTTATCCGGGTTGCCGCAAGGTCGTAGATCTCCTTCAGTGAGCGGGTCTTACTGCTGAACACCAATTCTCCTACCGGCAATGAGGAGGAGTCAAAACGAAATACCTGTGGAGGAACCGCTCCGGGAGGGAAAAAATTCATTGCCCGGCTTACCTGCAAAGCAACCTCTGCCGAAGATTCGGCCATATCGGTATTTTCGTAAAAGGTAAGTTTTAACATTGTCAACCCCTGGATATTTTTACTTTGGATGTTCTTTATCCCGGTGATGTAAAGGAACTGATCGGCCATACGTGTGGCGAAAAAACCTTCCATCTGCTGAGCCGACATTCCGCCATAAGGTTCAAAAACATATATCGTGGGCGAATTTAATTTGGGGAAAATGTCAATAGGAATCGAAAAGATTGACATAATGGCAAATAGCAACACACCCAGGAACAAGACAATTGTCGAGATCGGTCTTTTAAGCGCAAAATCAACCATTCTGGTAATTTATTAAAAATGACTTATAAATGAATTTAAAGTATTATTTGTCACTGCTTTTTGCAACAGGGTATTAAGCAGTTCTGACCTGGCTTCTATTTCATCTGTTTCGGCACTGAAAAGCAGGTAGGATACATTGGTAAGCTCAACAATAGTTACTAAACCTGAATCATACTGGGCCAGCTTCTGGGCATAGGCATCGCGTGACGCTTTTAACTGGACCGGAATCTCCCTGAGCTTATCGAGCGAGGCCTGAATTGCGATGTCTGACTGGTCCAGCTGGGTCGAAAGCAGCGATTTTTGTTCAGACAATTCCTCTCTGACCGCTTCTGTCTGAAAATATTGCTCATTGGTTTTATCTTTCCAGTGCACAATATCCACAATGTTATAGGTCAATGCCAGTCCTAACATATAATTATACCGGCTGTAGTCGAATCCCGAAGAGAAATTGCCATATACATCTTTTGAAGAGATGGAGGAACCCCTTGACCAGGCAGCCCCTAAAACAGATATTTTCGGAAGAAAACTTTTTTTGATCAGTTTTTCCTGCGAAAGCGAATAGTCCCACCTGCTTTTGTAATAGTTTAAAAGCGGATTTCCCAGACTTATGGTATCGCCCGAAACAAGCATCTGCAGCTGACTGATTGTAGAAACCGGCAGGTGATAGAAATTGGTATCGATATTGAAAGAGGTGTTTCTTATACCGGTATAAAATACAAATTCCGATTTCAGCTGTTTTAGTAATTGCTGAGTCTTTATAAATTGAATCTTGGCTTTCGAAACCTCCGCATTGGCCACAGAAGAATCAACCCCGGCCTTTATGCCGCTGCTGGTATAAGCCTTGATATATTTGTAAAGAAGCTGGTACCGGTCAATGTTTTTCTGCTGGATGGTTGACAGCAGGTTGTATTTTAGCAAGTCGAAATAGAGTTGAGTAACATGATACTGCAACCAGTATTCCGTTTTCCGGTAATCGGCCACGGCCTCTTTACTCCGGGCTTTGGCTGATTCGACACGGGCACGGTTTAATCCGAAGGTCGCCAGTTCAAAATCGGAATACCCGACGGCTACGTTCCCTGAAGCAATATCTGAATTATTGGAACCCCTTATTCCACCTGATGTTGAAGGGATTATTCCCATCGGGAAGTAAGATCCGCCGATGCTGTTGGCAGTACCCATATCAAGCTGATCACTCACTTTTAAGGAAGGTAAGGCCTGATGTTTTGCATCGGAGATGGTATAATCTGCACTTTTAATTTGCATTTGTTTGACCTTGAGACCGGGATAATTCTTCCCGACCGAATCTATGGCCTGCTTCAGGCTTATAACAGGCAAGGTCTGTGAAAAGGAATTTGAGAATATTCCGGATAGCAAAAGAGATAACGCGATCCGATTGAATGGAATTCTTTGAAACATACTATTACTCAGTTTTTGAAACCCAACTAAAAATCCATCCTAAAATCGGATTATTAATTTTGCGCCAAAGTAGAATTAATTTTAAGATCCTATTACGATTTAACATTTTTTATAGTTAACAAATAATGTTGAAATATTCGTTCGGAAAATATTTTAAAGAACATAATATCAGATATATGCGTGTTTATGTAATTTATGTGCTGTGGGAAGGGTTGTCTTAAAAAAGATATTATAGTCTTTTAATGGAGATTATTCTTCCCGTAAGCGGCTAAAATAGTTCCAGACCGGATCGTTCGGGGTAGGTGCAACGATTGTGATGGGGTCACCGGTTACGGGATGGGTAAACTCAATTTTTCGGGCATGAAGGTGGATTCCTCCGTCGCTGTTTGATCTGGGAAAGCCATATTTTAGGTCGCCTTTAATGTAAAAGGTTATATTTATTCTAACCGTTGATTCTGTTTATAAAATTTGCATTTACAAGAACTGCCAATATTGCTCCGGCAAAAACAAGAACAAACACTTAAATGATTTTTTTAACTTCTCCAATATAAAAATGAATCTTTATTTACTAAAACTTCTAAAATGGGCTACATTACAGATGTGATGAGGATATTTTGAAGAAGAAAGGCGTAAAATGTTAATTAATAATTTATAAGGTATTTTAAGGGTGATCTATATTAGGCTTTGATAATTTTGGGGTGTTCAAGTTGGATGGCTTACTTTTAAATTATATAACCAAAATTAAACAATCCAAAAGATGAATTGGAGTAGAAATTAGCTGGGCTAAATTGATCTCAAAATTCTAATTTACGATTCCTTCAGATTTGATTCATTAACTTATATTTGGAAGTTATTATAAAAAAAAGGAACAAAAGAGGGAAAGGTCGGTGTTATATCCATCAACCTATATCCACGAACCATCCTAATTGAAACGTTTATAATTGAAAGTTTAATACCCAGTGTACATGGTTCACAATAATTGTCGGTAAATTCTTATATGGTCGTCGGGTATCGGAGATATTATGCCATCATTCCAGCAAATCCTTACACGTAAACCAGATAAAAAGCCCAGTGGAGTAACCAGGACCCTGCAAGAAACTTAAATTTACCCAATGAAAGTAATCATCCTCGAAGTAAAAGCACAACACTATTATCGAAAATGGATCATCTGTTTTCTGGATCTTTTTTCGAATATACTCCAGACATACCCTTTGGCTTAGTCTTTATTCTGGACCCATGTTTCGAAATGGATTAAATTGAGGGCCTGTTTCCCGAAGTTCATCAATCGTGAAATATTATTGTGGTTGAATCCTACTCTGGAGTTCGTTACGGTATTTTTCATAAAAGATCTTAATATTCAGTTGATTTACGCTTCGATGGACACTTAGTTCTACAGAGTGAAATAATACAATATATCCCGACTCAAAAAAACCTTTCTTATTAATAAGCTATATTTGTTGCTTAAAGTGATGATTATATGGATTTCAGAGACAAAGTTTTTATTGCGGTAGCAGAGAGCCTCAGTTTTTCCAAAGCAGCAGAGAAACTCTACGTCAGTCAGCCTGCTATTTCCCGGCATATAAAAGAAATGGAGACAACTCTCGGCATCCAACTTTTTGAACGGAAGGGTAACCGGGTTTATCTGACACTGGCCGGTGAGGTCTCCTATAACCACCTAAAAAGAATAGTGCAACTCTACGGCGAACTTGACTTTGCACTTGGCACACTCAAAGATGAACATAAAGGTATACTAAGAATAGGTGCCAGTTCCACCATTGCTCAATATGTCATTCCCTCTTTGTTGGCAACTTTTCATAAACGATATCCCAATATTGAACTCGAACTTTTCAACGGTAACTCCTTCGATATGGAGCAAAAACTGCTCAGAAATGACATCGATTTAGCACTTGTGGAAAATAATTCATCCAACAACAACCTTAGATATATCAATTTTGCGGAAGATAATATTGTTGCGATCGTTGGGGTAAATAGTCCTCTTTCACATCAAAATACACTGGATTTGCAGGATTTGCTCCAAATACCTATTGTGATGCGGGAATACGGTTCCGGAACCTTACAGGTTATTGAGCAGGCTTTTACTTCAGTTGGGATAAAATTTGAAAAACTTCCCATTTTACTTCATTTGGGAAGCACTGAAGCGATCAAGAATTTTCTTGTCAACTTCGATGGAATTGGATTTGTTTCGGAACAGTCAATCGAAAAAGAACTGCTTTTAAAAACTCTAAAACAGATTTTCATCACCAATCTGAGTATAAAGCGCTTTTTCAGAATTGCACTTCCTTTAGGTCCGGAGCTAAATGTACCTAACCAATTCGTCCGATTTATCCTCGCAAATAACAATCGGTTATAGTTGATCAGTATTTTCTATTTGCTTTGATTATAATAACGCGGTAGTATTGCATTACATTTTAAAGCAATACTATGAAGCCTCTGCTCAAGAAACAAATTACCAATGCTCTTTTCTACATTGTCATCCTGATTTGCTTTTCACCGTTAATGAGCACATCATTGGCCCTAATGGCAGGAGTCATTTTCGTTCTTATAAAGGGCGACACGCCTTCAGAAATTAACACTTCCATCCTGATGAAGTATTTTCTTCAGTTCGCTGTAGTGTTAATCGGATTCTCGATGGATCTTACACAGGTGATACAAACCTCAAAGACAGGTTTCTGGATTACTTTAATATCGGTGACTCTTACCATGAGCATTGGTCTGTTGTTGACATGGGTGTTTAAGGTAGAGAAGAAAACAGGTTTACTCATATCCTGCGGAACAGCCATCTGTGGCGGAAGTGCAATTGCAGCTATTTCCCCACTGGCATCAGCCAGTAAAGATCAGATTTCATTTTCACTGGCAATTGTGTTTCTGCTTAATTCTGTTGCGTTATTGATTTTCCCAATTATCGGTGCTAAATTAAACCTCAATCAGGAGACCTTTGGTTATTGGGCAGCCATTGCTATCCACGATACGAGTGCCGTAGTTGGTGCCGGGTCTGTTTATGGTCCTCTGGCGCTTAAGATTGCGACAACTATAAAGCTTACCCGCGCCTTATGGATTATTCCCCTTTCGCTCGTGATCTACTTCTTCGGAAAAAAGGGGGGGGATGGATCGATCAAAATACCCTGGTTCATCGGATTGTTTGTACTTGCGATATTATTCCGTCATTTCGTTCCGGGCTGGGAGAGCACATTTATCCACCTTAGCTGGCTCGGACAAAGAGTGCTTGTTGCTGCGATTTTCCTGATTGGATCGACAATCTCATTCAAAGAGATAAAAAATGCTGGTTTGAATCCTTTTCTTTTAGGAATTACACTCTGGGTAATTGTCAGCCTCACAAGCATATTCATTCTAATCGCATAACTATGAACTATCTCATTATTGCATCGATTGGACTTCTTGGAGCGCTGATTAAGGGTTCAACCGGATTTGGTTTTTCTATGACAGCTTTACCATTATTGGTATTCCAGTTTGCGGTTAAAACGGCTGTTCCAATTATTACAATCTGGAGCCTAACCACTTCATTAATAATTATATTACAAAAAAAGACCTTCACTGTTAACAGAGAAAACTACAAAATTATTTATTGGGGAGCCCTGGGAACTATAATCGGCACGATCTTGCTGGCTCATGCAGAAGAAAGATTCCTGACTTTAGTCGTCGCTTTTATTTTTGCGTGTCTGACAATACTATCCCTGGCAGGCGTCCAGTTCAAAATGAAGCATAGAAAAATGGCCACAATTCGGACGGGACTATTGAGTGGAATTCTTGCCGGGAGTATTACCATTAGCGGACCGCCAATAACACTGTTTTTAAATGCATTAAAAATCAGCAAGGAGGAGTTCAGGGAAATTTTTGCCCAGTTTGATTTGTTTACTTCCACCGTTGCAATGATCGGATTTTCAATATCCGGATTGGTCACTTTCAGAATAGTCTTTCTGGCAGTAATCTTTATTCCAATGATTTACCTGGGAACCTTTATCGGGAAGAGAATTAACCGTCTTATTCCTCAGCCTGCATTTAGTACATTAAACCTGCTTCTGAGTCTGGCTTCATGCCTACTGTTGATTTATAGACTCCTGTAAATTCCATAATCTTTTAATAACGAATTTCATTTTATATCATTTTTAAAACCTATTAAATGTAAAATATGATTAATAATAAAAATCAAAATTCAGAACAGGTGAAACAATTATTTTCCCGCAGGAAATTTTTGAAAATTGGAGTAACCGGGGTGGCAGGTATAATATTACTTGAACGCTCACATAAATATTTCACTGAGAGCACCGTTAAGGCAAAAATTGTAATTGTCGGTGGTGGAGCAGCAGGAATCACAATGTCTGCATATTTGTCGAATATGCTTCGCTATGTGGATATTACGATCATTGAACCCAGTGAAATCCACTATTATCAGCCTGGTTTCACATTAATTGCAGCGGATGTTTTCACTCCCGAAGAGGTCGCAAAAACAACAAAAGAACTTATTCCCGGCAATATAAAATGGATAAAAGATTCTGTGAATGAGCTGAATCCAGAAAATAATTCACTTGTAACCAAAGGGAATAGAAAAATATCATACGACTTTTTAGTTTTGGTGCCCGGTTGCCAGATGGATTTTAATCTGATTGAAGGAGTCTCACGGGAGAGTTTAGGAGAAGGAAACGTGCATTCCATTTACGATTTTAAAAGTGCAGCATTATGCCGCGATGCGATCAAACAACTTAAAGCAAAAAAGGAAGGACGATTGGTTTTTACAAATACCTATACCAAAATCAAATGTGGTGGTGCTCCAAAAAAAATATGTCTTTTAACAGAGGATTATTTAAGAAAACATGATCTGCGGAAAAACTTTGAAATAACCTACTTTGCTAATCAGAATGAGTTGATGAAACCCAAAGTTTATGGTGACCGGCTTATCGAAATATTCCATGAACGTGAAATTCCCGTAAAATACAAGCATCGATTAATTTCAGTCGACACTTCATCGAAGAGAGCAGTATTTGATATACTTCCTGAGCCATCTATTACTCCTGTTCCCGTAACCTCAAATTATGAAAAATTGGTTGTTGATTTTGATTTTTTACATCTTGTCCCTCCCATGAGTGCACCTGATTTTGTAAAGAAATCAACTGTCTCTATTCCGATCGATAAGATTAATCAGGGAGGATGGGTCAAGGTCGATAAAGAGACGCTGGTGCATTCAACGTTTAAAAACATTATTTCCCTGGGAGATGTAGCAGGACTCCCCACCAGCAAAACTGGTGCTGCGATACGTAAACAAGCCCCATTAGCCGCTGCAAATTTGGTCTCACTGATGGAGGGAAAAGAACCCGTGTTAAAATACGATGGGTATTCAGCTTGTCCCATCGTCACAGAATATGGCAAGGTTCTGATGTGTGAATTTGGCTATGAAGATAAATTATTGCCTACTATCCCTTTTTTAGATCCTGCAGTGGAAAGAGGTATGTGGTGGATTTTGAAAGTTCACGGTCTCAAACCGATGTATTATCATGGAATGTTGAAGGGGCTTATTTAGTGAGGTCGAAAATTATTCTTACCTTTTTTTAGGCATTGGATTTAATCTAAAATTCGAACAAAAACGACTTCTTAATTCAGAATTCTATATTTTGCAAAATTTACAGGAGGTGGTCTAATTAATTTGTTTTCAAGCAAATTTGAAAAATCAGGTGGAATACCTCTTGAATCTTACTCCCGGAACCATCACCATTGTAACGTTTATTTTTGGAAGTTTATAACCCAGTGTGTATGGTTCAAAGAAATCGTCTGGTAGCGACCAATAAATATTGAATGAAAATTGGAAAGAACAGTGGTACTTCCACTAACCTCGCCTAATTTCATAAAAATGGATTCGTTTAATTTTGGAATATTTAAGGAGTGGAGAATCGGCTTAACCAACACAAAAAAACAAAGTCACCTAAACTATTGAATCAGTATAAATAAATCTAATTTTGTAAAACGCTAATCAAGATAGCGAGACGATCGTTATTATAAATCTCAAAAAAAGGTAGTCAATTTACACCGGCGCAGAATGGTCAATATAAAACGGTGTATGGTGTCAATTTAACCGGCAAATCTAAATTAATCTTTATATCTGTTTATTTAATGTATTTAGTGAACCATAATGACAGAAGAAAGCAAAAGATATCACTTCTGCTTATTTTATCACTGTATTCATCACTCGCTTATTCGCAGGTGACAGTAATAAGAGAGCATATTAAAAATGGTTGGAATTTCACTTCCATTTTGCCTCCTTCGCTATCCGATGCCGCGCTCTATTCTAAAATTACGGTTATCGGGAATAAACCGCTGTCTTCGTGTTTATCGCTAGATGGCATGCACAACGGTGTTCTACCGCAGGAAAATAGGTTGCTGCGCGACTTCTTTTGCTTTTCCAATACTGCCAAAGGTGGTAAAATTGTGATGGATCTCGGCAAAGTTATTCCGGTTGCCATGATCAATTCCTATTCGGCACATGGTCCTGTAGGCGGAACGACCTGGTGCAATGAATTTGACGGATCGCGCGGGCCACAGGTGTACACGCTTTACGGTGCTTCATCGCAGCAACCAGATTTTGAGGATCTTTCAGGAAAAGAGTGGACAAAAATTGCGGATGTGGATACCCGACCTAAAAATGATAAGGAAGAATGGCAGGGTACTTATGGAGTGAATGTTAAAATGGCCGACGGCGGCTTGCTAGGCAATTTCAGATGGATAGTCTGGGATGTAAGACCTACTTTTAAGCAGGGAACAAGGCCTGAATGGACAAATACTTGGTATTGTGAACTTGATGTTCATACACCGGAAACAATGAAAAAGGCCGGAGATGCTATTAAGGCAGGCACGCAATTGCAGCAAATAATTCTGGTATTTAAAACACATTTTGATATTGGGTTTACGCACCCGGCTCCTGAAATTGTGAATACTTACCGGACAAGCATGATTGACAATGCACTGAATCTGATTGAAGAATCGAACAAACTTCCTCCCGAAAAGCGCTTTGTCTGGACTATCCCATCATGGGTTGCCTATCAAATTTTATGGAATGGGCAGGAATCACCGCGAAGATTAAAAATAATTAAAGCCATGAAAAATGGCCGTTTAGTTGTTCATGGGTTGCCTGTTACGCTCCAAACAGAAAGTTTAGAGCCGGAAGATTTGATTTTCGGGTTGTCCTTAAACAAAAAAATCAGCTCTGAAGTGGGCATTCCCATGTCACGTTCGGGTAAAATGACTGATGTACCAAGTCATTCTTGGATTTTGCCGACGCTATTGAAAAATGCCGGCATTGATTTTCTACATATAGGCGTTAATCCGACCAATGAAAGACCCGATGTGCCTTTGCTCTATTATTGGCAAGGCCCCGATGGCTCGAAATTGCTGACGATGCAGACGCAGGGATACGGTTCTGACTGCGAATTCGGACATGGTTTGTATCCACCCAAGGATTGGCCTTATAAAACATGGCTGGCGTTGATCGTGTCGGTTGAAAATGCAGGTCCACCTAAAAAAGAAGAAGTTGAATACTTATTAGGCGAAGCATTAAAAAATGAACCGGGTGTTAAAATCCGTTTTGGAAAGATGGAAGATTTTTCAGATGCTATTTTTGCAGAAGAAAAGCAAGGGGCAAAAATCCCTGTCGTCCGCACAGACATGCCTGATTCCTGGATTCATGGAATGGGAACCATGCCCGTTGAAGAATCTATTGCCCACAAAACACGCAAAGAAATCACATCAGTCGAGATCCTTGATTCACATTTGCGCTTATGGGGCTTATCCCGGACCGATATCAGCAAAGATTTATTCGTCGCTCATGAACGTAGTCTGATGTATGGGGAACATACCTGGGGCGGCGCCAGAAACCTTCAGGGGAAAAATGCCTACGACTTCAAAGATTTCGGAGCGTTTATCAAGAATGATAAAGACTGCCAATGGCTGGAAAATACCTGGAATGACCATGCCAATTATATTCGCAAATCGGCTGAAATAACGGATTCGCTTGCTTTGCAGGAAATGATACAACTTGCCGCGAATGTTGCCGTCGAAGGAAAGCGAATGGTGGTTTATAATTCATTGCCCTGGAAACGTAATGCCCTGGTTGAAATCCCCGATCGTAAGGGAGAAAGGCTCCTGGTCAATCACATTCCCGCTTGCGGTTACAAAACCATTTCGATCAAAGACCATGCTGATGTTAATGATAAAGTTGAACTCACAGAAGAGGCAATCCTTGAAAATAAATTCCTGAAAATAAAAGTCAATCGGAAGAGTGGTGGTATTGTTTCGATTGTTGAAAAGAAAAGCGGCCGGGAACTTGCGGATAATCATGCGAAATATGCTTTCGGACAATATTTTTACCAGCGTTTCGACAGCGTTCAAAATCATAATTACCATACAGGGTGTGTACATTTGAATACGGTTTATGGACCAAACGACACGTCTTGCTGGGGATGGAATACACGGGCCGATTTACCATCATTGCCATCCTATCAGTGTGCTGTACCTGAATTCCAGTCAATGAAATTACACCATACAATTACATCTGCCGAGGTAATTTTATTTGCAAATGCTGGTGGCATAATTCAATCGGATGTAACGACAGTGATTTCGCTGCCTGATAATTTACCATGGATTGAAATTAAAGTGCAACTTGATAATAAGAAACCCGATTACTGGCCTGAAGCTGGTTCAATTTATCTGCCGGTTAAAGCGGCTAATCCGCAATTCCGGATTGGTCGTTTAGAAGCAATGTCTAATCCGGCTACCGATTTTGCTTCAGGTAGTAATCGCACCTATGGCTATGTGAATACAGGCGCTATGATCGCCGACGGCAATGGAAGAGGATTGGCAATTTGTCCACTTGACAACGGAATAATGAGTTTCGGCGATAAGGGATTGTGTACAATTGACCCAGATTATGTGCCTACAAAACCGATTGCCTTGGTTAATATGTTCAATAATATCTGGACAATTAATTTTCGTTACTGGATAAAAGGTTCGCTTTCATCGAGAGTTAGAATCTGGGTAACCGAAAATCTTAAGGATTCAAGTTTGGTGATAGCCGCAACAGAAGCCCGCTACCCGGTAATGGCGGGGAATGCTGATGGTAAGGCTGGTAAATTGCCCATTACAGCTACCGGCATCGAATTAAGCAGGAAAGGGGTCGACCTGATTTCTTTTATTTCCAATCCAGATGGAAATGGCAGTTTGATACGTTTGTGGGAACAAACCGGCATATCTGGCAACCTAATCGTTAGGTTTCCTGAAGGTTCAAAATTCTCCAAAGCCACACCAGTCAATCTTCGTGGGGAGAAAGAAGGAAAACCTATTCCTGTTTCAGACCAAAGGTTGAAATTTTTTATGAAAGCATACAACCCTTCAAGTTTTATATTGGAATAAAATCCTTTAACTGAAACTAATTAAATTTGGTTTTTCGTTTCTGATTATCAGCATATTTCCACTTTGATCAGCGAATAAAGTTATGGCCGGTCAACTCTTACAAAAAGAGAAACCCGATATGACAGTTATTTCTTATCCCAAGGACCTGAATTTTTTATTCCCGAGGAACATCAGTACCATCAAACGCTTGCATTGAAACTCTTTATGTCGCAGACCTTGTTCGACGGGAAATAGAAGAGGAAAGACAATGGAATATCGGAAGTTTCCCTGAATATCGAGTAAGCCTTAGAGGTCATCTGAAAAATAGATATCCTTACGTTTGGTATTCCTAAGATTATCAATCTTGTTGGCTGGCAAAACAACTGTAATGATTCAAAATACCCGGCATGGTTTCTGTGGTAACAATCCATGATCGTCGCCTAATTTCATTGAGATTGATTTGTTTATTATTTAAAGTCCATATATCCCAACGTTTATAGTTCAGCATGATCGTCGGGTAATTCTATTTTGCCTTCGTGTTTGAAAGTGGTTCCATTGTGGAGATCCAACCGGTTTGTGTGATATATGAACCGATGGAAAAGATGAGTCCAGTTGGGGGAAAATATCGTTGAATATGTCAAAAAATCCAAATTTTGGGTCATTTCCAATCCCAAAATACATCCTAAATGATCCCCCAAATTCCTTCAAATCCCCCAAAACCTGGCAAGAACCTGGCAAGAATCAAAAAACACCTACCTAAAAAATAGATAAGTGTATGATTATCAAGCTTTCCTGTCAGGTTTCGAACCTGAACTCTTCTGATCCAGAATCATATTTTTATTATGATATCTCCCTAAGGAAATGATGTAATACGTTGATGATCAATGTTTGTGTTATAATATTAAATAAGTTAAGTTCCATTGTTCTATACCTGTTTATACGAAATCCTGGCAATATTCCTGGTAGCTTCTTTAGAGTAGACATTGGTTGATGTCCCTGGCTTTTTCCATATCCAAACTAGCGAGATAAAATCTTGTCGTTTCTGAATTTGAATGACCCATCATTTCGCCAATCTGGTCATTTGTTCTTCCAGCTTGTTTCAGAGTGTTGGCATAATTATCTCTCGCTGTTCTTATTTTTAGATCATCAGAAAGGTTCAATTTTTTACTGATATATTTTAAATTGGTATTGATATTACGTTGTTCCAAGTCCTTTTTATTATTGAAATAGTCTTCGCTATAACCTTCATTTACCAGCCCCAGAATATAGGGGCTTTCCTTTACCCCAACCTTTTCGATCAACGCCTTTATTTCCGGAGAAATTGGAACAACGATCTCTTGGGTATAAAGCTTTTTGGTATTTTCAGTTTTCATTCTGATGAAGAACAAGTAATCCCCTTTGATACAGGTCCACTTCATCCGTAACATATCTGCATGATTCATTCCATTGCAACGATAAAGTAATAACCAAATATCTCTGGCGTAATCCTGGTCTTTATTTTCAAAGTCTTGAAATTGAGCCACTGCCGTTATTTTGTCCATTGTCATGACCGGTTTCATTTTTTAAATTTCTTGATTTGAAACCTCCTTCACCAAACGGATAATCGTATTTCTGCGGTATAAGATTAACTTTTCTTGAACTACAGTAATTGATAACACTCCGAAGATGTCTCAAATAGATAGATATTGAGGCCTGAGAGTACCCGTCTTGATATTTCTTCATTTGATAAAGATTCAGGAAATCTGGTGTAATGTCCCAAATGGTAAGTCCGGATTTATAGATTTCAAGACTATTAATCGAAGTTTGGTATAACTCTCTGGTTTTTTTCTTATTCAGTTTATTGTCCTGAAGGTACCGAAAATATAGATCCTTTAGTAAAAGTAAATCGGGTTTTTCTTTTACCGTTATGTCCCTTGGAAACCGGGTTCTTAGATTGAATAACTATTCAAATGAGGCCGTAGTACTTCTTATGGAACTATTTGCTCATTCCAGCCCTTCCATAACAAAACGTTATCTCGGCATACGGGAACTTGAGGTGATGGACGTTTATGATTCTTTGAGGTTGTAAGAGAATTCCAGTGAGGACTTATAACATGCATGCTCCAAACAAAACCTCTGCATAATTTTCATTTTGAAACCAATTTTCTGGTCGAACCAAATCATGAGAATCGATTAGAAGAAGTTTGTCAAGAACACGAGAAAATAAAATACCTAATCATAATTAATTTACCATTGTAAGGTAACTACAAGAGGTTTTACTTAACTAAAGCAAATAATCATATGACTATTAACCTTCGGACAAAAGTATCCTTGCGGTTCGTAAGAACGCAAACAAGGTTAGCAATTGTGTTGGCTACATTAGCCACCATTGTGAAAGTATTGTAATTTATTACAATCATTTTGATGGGTTGGATTATATCCAACAGACAAAAAATAGGGGAAGTAAAAAAGAATAATGATTTCCCTATTTCCATTAAGTTAAGAAGGTCTTAACCCTTTCGTAGTTATTCTTTGAAGTTAGCAAGAAGTGCTTTACTCCGGTAGAGCCAATTCACATGGAGCATATTTAAAGACTTCATCCAGAACTAGATATAAATCCGATTTAATCACAATCCAGCATTTGTCTAGATATTTTTCGTAAATATTAATGAATTCGCTGGCTCCCATTTAACTGGGTATTATGGGATAGGTAAATTTATAGATTTTATTGCTGTTTGATTTTTTTAAACCAAGTATTGGCAAATTGAGCATGTGCAGTTTGTCTCTCCCTATCGACGCTTTTAATTCTACCTCCTTCAATTTTAATTGAGTTTTCCTCAATTTCAAGGCAATCTTGCCAATTAAACATTGGATAGTAAATACCTGAAACCAAGTCATAAAGGAAGCGCATTTTCAGGTTTGGCTGTTAGTTTACCATCCCAATGATAATAGTTTTCTAATGAGTACATTAAGTATTTATCGTTTTCAAAAACAAGCTCAATAAAAACAGACATTAATGGATTACTGGAATTTTCAATTTATGCAAACGATTATCTAACATCCTGACCATTTTATTAAGGAGTTCAGTAGATTCTGCGTATAACTGTTTCATTGATTATTCTTTATCTTACTGACTTAGGTAGTCAACATCTGCTAGTTTGTTAAATTCAGAAGGAGAATTTTGATGAGATTATTTCGAAGTTTTTAGTGGAATAGACGGGGGTTTAGTGATATAGACGTATAGATATTGAATGGAAATTGGAAGGTCGGTGTTAAATACACCATCCCGGCCTAATTTCGCTGAAACTGATTCGTTTATTTTTGGAAATTTATATAACCCATTTTTGATGGTTCAAATTGGTTGTCGGGTAAATCTATTGGTTATCGGGTTTGATAAATAGTTCTGAATAGAAATCATTTGGTTTATTTGACGTCTGAGATTCTAGATTGGACTAGTAGCAGCACATATGTCAGATAATTAAACAAAGTCCTTCGCTTTAATGATAAATGAACGCCTATAACTAATTTGCATGTATTCAACTTTTATTTAAACATCGGGATTAATATGATCATTTAAAACAGGCGATAAGTGGTCTCTTTATTTTGCATCACCATATAACCAGAAATATTCGCATTTTTGTGACCAACCAGTTTGACCAAAATCCAATATTATAATATTGAATAAAAGAACAAAATATTCGAAAGTTAAATTGCATAAAATTTAATTTTGTATTTTTACGATATAATTGTAGCTAACCATTTCAAAATATTTTGAATAACAACAAACCTAAACATTTATTAATCAGGGCAAAGAATACTACAATATAGGTTAATATGAAAATAATCAAAGACACGATATTTGTACCACCCAACCATTCGCTCAATACCCAAAAATTAATTTTATCTACTAGCCCAACCCAAATACATGCCCATTCCAATTATGAATTAAATTATATTGTATCAGGAAGTGGGAAAAGAATTATTGGCCATAATATTTCAGACTTCTCAAAAGGTGATCTAATTTTTTTACCACCTCATGTTCCTCATTGCTGGTACTCATTGGATACCCTGACCAAAGAAGTATCAGTAGCCTATGTAACTCATTTTAATGAAAAGATTACAAGTCTGGACTTCTCTCGTATTCCAGAATTAGAGAAAGTTGTCAATTTATTTAGAAGTATACGTAAGGGGATTTGGTTCAAAGGTGAAAAAACAGAGAAAGCTGGTAACATCATTAAAAAAATGGCTAATCTAAGAGGTATTGAGCGTTACATTGAATTGATGAAAGTTTTTCAGCTTCTGATCCAGATAGAAGAAAGGGAATACCTGATACAGCCTATTTCACACGATAACCTTTTTGATAGAGATCATGATATTATCGATAAAGTATTTAAATATATTTATAATAATATTAAAACCGGAATATCCCTTAAGCAAGCGGCTGAACTGGTTTTTAAAGAGCCCGCTAATTTTTGTAAGTATTTTAAAACGAAAACTAATCAAACTTTTATGGAATATGTCACAAATGTTCGCATTTGGATGGCCGCAAAATTATTAGTTGAAACTAAAATGCAAATAACTGAAATATGCTATGAATGTGGATATAATAATCTGGCGAACTTTCATCATTATTTTAAATTAGTAATGAATAAAACTCCTTCGGAATACCGTAGAGCTTTTATCGTACAGTAAAATAAGTACATAAAATTGTACATTAAAGAGGTTTCTTTTTTATTTTAGTAATATTTGAATCTCATTGTAATTTTTTCATTTTAGAATATGAGGAGGATTCTTTCGAGTCTCCTCCTCATTAAAACTAACTATGAAATAGAAGGTATCAAAGTAAGGTCTGATGCTATTTTAGACTATTTATTGGCATATTTTCGGTTAAATGTAAATCCGATGATCAATAAAATCAACGCCCCTATAATTAATGCAATCGGTGGATTACCAGGAGTATTAACCCGAACTATTATTGTTGCATAAAGGGTACTTGTGGCGATAACTGATCCGGAAATTAAAATCATTGGTGGAATCCAATTTAATTTGGTTTCAGAAAATTTTAATTGCAACCAAAAAATTAATAAAGCGGCTAAAATGAACCCGCCACTAACTGCTCTCATCAGAGCTAAAATTAAAAATTGAATATTTATATCTAACTTATTCCATGGAATTGATACGGCTGCCATATGATATGGCATAAAACTGTCTTTAAAAAGATAGATCAATCCAAATCCACCTAACAATATTCCAACTAGATAATTTGAAATACTCCCAATTTTGTTTTTCATAATTTTTTTGTTCATTTTTTATTAAAGTAATTGGCTAACCTACATTGGTTTAATACGCCGGGCTAAAAAGTAGTAAAGTGTTGGTATGAATCTGCGTATGTGTAAAAACATTCTATCATTCCCCCCAGCCCAAATTTCTTTTTTCTCATGTTTTAATCCTGAATAAATAAGTCTTGCGGCTTTTTCTGCAGTAATTCCATGAGCTTGTCCGGGATCTAGTTTGCCATGTTCTTTCCCATCCTTTTCAATCGCATGTATTGAAATATTAGTAAGAACCCGACCAGGAATCAACATGCTTACTTTAATGTTGTATTTTGAGTTTTCGGCTAATAGACTTTCGAAAAACCCATGTAGTGCGTGTTTGGAAGCTGAATAAACCGAACGATATTGAAAACCAAACTTTCCTACCAGGCTTGATGTTGCAGCAAGTTGACCGCCGCCGTTCTCAATCATATGAGGCAAAAGAGATTTTGTTAATGCAACTACACCAAAGAAATTAACTTCCATAATCTTGCGATCAATTTCAATAGGTGTTTCAGTGACAAGTGAGCGTTGGCTGATTCCGGCAAACTGATACAAACCGGAGATCTTCTCTCCATCACTAATTATTTGTTTGGCCGTTTCGAATAGACGAAGAGTGTCAGACATGTCGAGTAATACAACCCGAACAGTACTCCCTCTTGTTACAATTTCATGGGCAGTTTGCTTTAATCCTTGTTCATCACGGTCAGAAATGATAAGTCGAACATGGTAATTGGCCAGCAATATTGAAAATGAACGCCCGATACCTGAGGCGGCTCCAGTAACCCAAAAGGTTCTTCCGGTAAAATCCATTTTGTGAATTTATTAATTGCGGTTAGAGTAAAAGAAGAATAATGAGCTATTAAGCAATGCAAATACATGATGTACTGTACAATCTGAAAATTTTATCGGTAAAATAATCAGAATCACATGCTGTTAAATTGAGAAGCTAAATATCCCGATTTTTAAATGGCCAGATTATACTGGAGTTGTTGAACAATTTTATCTGCCAGTCCACCGAAACAATGAGGTGTAGTTTTATTTAAAATATTTTTTCAGGTCAATATGGATGTAG
>Ga0364866_10422_pt1 | contig 26036 bp, 10 predicted proteins | sample ExccelAu500001D3_3_FD_206913 | JGI IMG/M metagenome (GOLD analysis project Ga0364866, IMG submission 206913) | Enriched cells from Trout Bog Lake Hypolimnion, Wisconsin, USA - BchlTB.Aug13.5000.01.D3 | ecosystem: Environmental > Aquatic > Freshwater > Lake > Hypolimnion/Profundal zone | place... | reverse complement strand
TGACCTCCAGCACCACAAATTTCATCTACGTGGATACCAACACGGTCACGTCGCAGAAGTTCTACAATCACCTTCATTTACCTAGGATCTGGAGGCTGCCAGAGCCAGAAGCCCGACTGGAGGTGGCGCGGACGGGCACTCCCGGGGGATAGTTCAAAGGTGCTATTAGAGCATTTCCATCAAATATGTAGTGCTGCGCTGGTGGTCCTGCGGGAAGCGGTCTTTTGGGCTTTTGGCAGCGTTTTGGCTCAGTTGCAGACCCATTTCGGGTATGCGTCTTCGCCAAAGCCTTGCCAAAAGCCCAAAATCCTCGCTTCGCAGCGCTACATCTTTTCTGTCAATGCTCTAAGTCGAATTTACCCGGAACTGATCGCACCCAAGTCACCCGTCCCCTCGCCAGGTCAGCAGACCCGGCCGAAGGATGTTGGCTGGCGAACCATGTCAAAGAGCATCCCAATCGAGGCAAAAATCCATGGGGGTGTGCGCTGCGGCAGAAAAACAAACAAACCAGCACTACTCCCACATATAGTATTCAGCGGGTGGCCGGGTTTGTCAAGAGGGGGCCATCCTATTTGTAAAGGGACAGCACCGCCGAGCCGGCAGCGCCCATTACATTTCGGAATTCGGAATCAAGGCAACTGCCGGAGCTGGTAGAACTTCTGCGACGTGACCGTGTTGGTATCCACGTAGATGAAATTTGTGGTGCTGGAGGTCAGGTACGGTGCGTTGGTGGGCACATAGACCCAGGGCGTCAGCAGGTTGGTGGTCCAGCCCAGCTGAAACTGGCTGTTCGCCGCGGCCGTCCATTGCAGGACCACGCCCTCGGCGAAAACCTGCACGGATGAGATATACGGAATCGGCGTGACAATGACCATGAAGGTGTTGGTGGAACTCAACTGGATCGCGCCGTCGTCCGTCACCACGGTGGTAAGGGTATTGGTGAGGCCGGCTTGGGCCAGGGTGGGTGTCCAGGTGATGATGCCGGTGTTGGCTCCCACCACCGGTTGATTGGTGCCGGTGAGCGTGCCGGTCACGGTGTAGGTGAGGATGGCGTTGGTGTTGATATCCGTGGCGGTGTTCGTGACCACCAGCGTGGACAGCGGAGTTACCAGGTAGACGGCCCCGTTGGTCGGAAATTGCGGCGGCTGGGTATTGACAATGGGGAGCACTTCGCGCAGCCGGTAAAAGCGCGAGCTTCCCAAACCGCCGGTCTGGCTGCCATCATCGAAGAACGTGAACAGCACGTTGGTGGGCGACGGCGGTCCGCTGTACACCACCAAGTTGGTAAAGGTTTGCCAGTTGGTCGCATTCAAGGGGGCGAGCCATTGCACATTGAACTGGTAGTTTGGCGGCGCATACCAGCTCAGCAAATAACCATTGGTGCCGCCCTGGTTGGTGGCGACAATGCTGCTCACGTCGATGGGCTGGATAGGATTCGTAAAGGTCAGGACCGCGCCGTAATTGGTGCCGGCGAGATTACCCGCAATGGCCTGGCAATAGTATACCACCCCGGGCAACAGACCGGGCAGCGGCGTGCTGACCAACTGGGGAGTGGTCAAATTATTCGTCAACAACACAGGCGGCGTGGACCCCAAGTAACGATTGGCAACCCCAAAGGCAAAATATACGGTCGCCGGAGCCCCATTGGGGGTCACCAGTGCGTTCAGGATGGGGAGGCCGGGCGGGAGGTTGGTGGCGCCCAAAGTGACCACGGTGGGGGGAGCCAGCGGATTGGTGAAGGTCAGATCACCACCGGCCGCCGTGCCCGCGCTATTGGCCGCAAAGGCTTGGAAATGGTAAACCTGCCCGGGCGAGAGATTGGTAACGTCGATCGCGGTCGTTTGCGAGAGATTCAGGTTGTTATTCAACGCATTAGTGGTCGAATAACTGTCATAATTCGTGGTGGCACCGTAGGCAAACCAGACCAAGGTGGCCGCGCCATTGGGTGTGACCGTCGCCGGCAAGGTGGCGCTCGTGGCCGTGATATTGGTGGCGGGCAGCGTGGCTATGGAGGGCGGCAAGGCCCTGGTTTTAAAGGTCAAGTCCGCCCCATAATTCGTGCCGGCACTGTTCGTGCCGACGGCACGGAAATGGTAGAGCACCCCGGGCAGCAGGCCGCTGGCGGTCAAAGCGACCGGTTGCGCCGTGTTCAAATTGGTGGTCAACTGCGCGGACGTGGTCAAGGAGCCGTAACTGGTATTCGTGCCGTAGGCGAACCAAACTGTGCTCGTCGCACCATTGGGAGTGACTGAGGCGTTCAGGAGGGCACCGGATGTGCCAATAATACTTGCGGCCATTGTGACGACCGTCGGCGGAGCGGGTGGAGTGGTGAAAGTCACATCCAAACCGTAATTTGTACCGACACTATTGGTGGCAATCGCCTGGTAATGATACGTGGTACCCGGCTGCAGGCTGCCGATGCCCGCCGCCACCGGCCAGGTGCTGAACAAACTATTGGTGATCAGTATGCCGGGGGTGACGCTGCCATAATTGGTGGTGAGGCCGTACGCGAACCAGACTCTGGTCGCCGCACCATTAGGTATAACCGATGCCTCCAATGTGCCGCGATTGGCGACAAGGTTGGTCGCCGGCAGCGTTGTGACACTTGGCGCACTAATGGTGAAGGGAACCAAATGGAAGTCCACTTCGATGGCGTTGGTGACCGGCGCGGGATTGGTATTCGCAAGGCCGAGGTAATAGAACGAGCCCGGCACTAGTTGCGCGGAACCGAATAGTTGATTGGAAGCCGTGGTGCCAAACACATTGAGGCCGTTGGTGGCACTGGCCAGCAGAAGAGCGTCATTCGCCAAGCCCACGGTGGGCGGCGTGTTGGTGCTAAACCAGACATTCAAAGGCCCGGTGGAAAACAGCAGGGTGTTGGTCACCCAGTCGGCGTTGGCTGGAACGTTCACCAGATAGAAATTGGTGCTAAATCCACCCACGACGTTGGTCTGGGGCGCATTGGTCGGGATCGTGATCGGCGGGACATTCGTGAATTCCTGCGCCAGGATGGTGTAGGTAATCGGCGCCGGATCGTTGTTCGGCACGCCCAGGTAATAGAGCGCATTCTGGCTGGCCGGGCTGACATTGGTGCTGGTCTGGATGGATTCCGGATTGTTGCCCGGCTGCTGGCTGATGCCGGCATACACCGGTGCGAACGGCAGCGCGTTGGTCTGGTACGTCAAATCGCCATTGCCACTTTGGTTGTACAATTGGAATTGCACGGAATTCGGCGAATTGGTGACCGTGAACCGGAAGAAATTCGTGAGGTCCGGCCCCGGCCCGGCAGTATAGGTGTAGGGCACGCCATTGGTAAGATTGATGATGGTGGGCGAAACCGGAATAGCGGTCGCCACAATGGTGTAGGAGACCGGATTGGTTCCGCCATTGGTTACGCCGAGATACCATTGGGCGTTGAGGGGACTCATATTGAAACTTCCAATGTTGGTGAGGGCAAAATTGGTCTGGACAAGAATCTGGACATCATTGGTGCCGCTGCTGCTGCTGCTCAGCAGGTAGTTGGGCGCCACCGGCAGGCCATTGGTTTGAACCACCAGGGTGGCGCTGCCCGTCAAGGCGTAGAGTTGGAATACCAGGGCGCCGGGGGAGTTGGTGGTATTAAAGCCAAAGATATTGGCCGGAATGGATCCTGGCGCGGCATTTGTGACGGTGTACGGGACGCCGTTGGTCAGGGCAACCACCACCGGTGAGTAGGTGAGGCTGGCGGCGCTCACGACCACGCTGACCGTCACGGGACCGATGTAGGCGACGGTGTCGTTATTGGTGACATAGAAGTCAAAGGATGCCGGATTGGTGAAGGAGCTGGTGTAATTGTTGGTCGGCGTGAAGACGGCCAGGCTGTTGCTCCGGATTACCGTGGAGTTGGTGTAAATGCCATTGGTGGTATAATAAGTGGTAATGACATTATTGGTGAGGTATACAAAGCCATTAAGGGCGTTGGTGACAAAGAAGGACAGCCGGCCGGTGCCGCCCGCCACCTGGTACAAGTCCACACTCACGGGACTGGCCTGGGTGGTGAGCGCATGCGGCGCGGCGAGCCAGTTCAGGTACATCTCGAGTTCGGTATAACCGGTGTTGCCCACCAGTTTGGCGCCGTCGGCGGCGTTGGTCGGATTGGTGCCGAACGTGATTTCCCAATAATCCGGCAGGCCATCCTGATCAGTGTCGAGCGGCGCGGGCTGGCTGCTCAAACCGGGCCAGCCGCCCGCCTGGGATGGCGAGGAGATAAACTGGCCGGACTGGGTGCGCAGATGGGTAATCGTAGTCAAATCCACCCGGTCGCGGCTGGCTTGCGCGCCGGAGAAATCCAGCACGCGCTCATAGGCCTGGTAAGCCTCCTCGGCGGGAACGGTCTGGAAAGTGGTGTTCGCGCCGGTGGGCGGTGGCAGGGTGAACGGATTGCCAAAGGGTGTGTAATGATTGGTAAACATTCCCCAGCCGGTATCGGATCCGTTCAGAATGAAGATCGTGTTGCTGCCGGCGATTTCCCGGTTCGTGTAGGCATCAATAAAGTTATTGGTCTGGAAAATCCAGGTGTTGGTACTGGCCCCCCAGAATGCGATATAATTGGTCCGGGAGTTCGTGCTGGACAGGAAGTAGTTGGCGGCGTAATTCAAGCGGTTGGTGGAACCGCTCCGGTAGAGCGCCGCGTAATTGGAAACACTCTGGCCGGCCATCAACCCCCAGTTGTAGACGATGTTGTTGACGAAATCCAAGCCCAGATTATCCCCGACCACCGGGCTGGCGATGTAATTATTGGCATAAAGATTGTGGTTGAAACTCAGCACGCCGCTGCCATACCGCAGATTTGAGCCCTGACCGGGCATCAAGAGCGAGCCCGGTTCAGGCTGGACATTGTTACTGTAGAGACTGTCCGAGATCATCGACCATTGCACCGTCACATTGCTGGAATTGAGCACTTCCAGGTCCGCATTCGTGCCCCAGGAAGCGGAAACGTGGTCAACCATCACATTGTAGGCGTTGTTTAATACCAGGGAGTCACCCGCGCCGATACCGCCGGTCGCGGCCGTTAGTTTGACCCCACTCACGGCCACATCTACGGGATAGGGTGTTACGGGATAACCAACGGCCTGGGAGAGCCCCAGCCGGATGCCCGAGGGGAATGCGGCGGAAGTATGGGCCAATGAGGTTCCCACCAACTCGACCCCGTTGTCATCCGTAATGGAGGCGCGAATATTCTGGTTGCCGCTGCCCTTTAACACCAAATGATACCAAGCATTATTGGTGTAATTAAATCCAACCAGGTAACCACTACCACCATCAATACTGCTGCCGGCCCAAAACGATTTGGAGGTGGAATAGCTTCCGCCAAAGGGAGAAACCAAGTCGTAACGACTGCTGTTGGCGGCATCAATGATCCAGATTTCGATGAAGGCATCAATGCTGGTGGTGCCCGACTGTACGAGGGTGTTGAATCGCACATCATAATCGAAATTGCTGCTGGTAAAACTCGAAGTGGTGCTCCAGCCCCGGCGCTGCGTATTATTAAGAATGTTGGTCAGCCGCAGCACCGTATTGGTGCCCAGCGTTTGGAAGCCGTATTGGGGCGGCCCCAAATAAGTCGTGATACTCGAACCACCGTAAGCCGCCGAGCGCGCCGGGGTGGGCAGGCTCGCCTGCCATATGGAATTCAACGGTGGCCCGCCAAAATTATCCGAAAACACCGGCGCGGCCGGCACGTTGCCCGGACGGAAACGCAGGAAGCGGACGATCACATTTTGCGCCCCGGAAACCACGGTCTGGTAATTTTGCAGAGTAATGCCGTCACCGGGAGCCGTCTGGCCAGAAATCGTCAGATTCGAGTTGGTGATCAGGAGCGGCGATTGCAGCGGGATATTGCCGGACACATCAAAGACAATGTTGCCGGCATTGGTCAGGGTGTTAACCCCGTAGCGCAGGCTGCCCGGTCCATCATCGCCCAGATTGGTGACGTGATAGGTATTGGTGCTGGCCCGGCCACCGGTGGCGTTGCCGCCCGCGCCCACCGCGCCGGGGAAGGCCGGCTGCGCGTTCGTGTCAATCACCGCCAGGATGGTAAAGCTAATGTTCGTAATCTCATGGCTGGGCACGCCCAGATACCATTGCGCGTTTAAATTCGTGACAGCGCTGTTGGTCCGCAAATAAACGTACTCGGCTTCACCACCCGGTTCCTGGCTGCTTTGATAAAACGGCGGAACCAGCGGCAGGCCGTTGGTCTGCACGGTCAAGTCCGCGTTGCCAGTGAGATTGTACAACTGGAAGTGGACGTTCTGGGCGGAATTGGTCACGTTGAAGAGGAAGAAATTGGTGAGCGCGGCCCCGGGGCCGGTCGTGAAATTAAAGGGCACGTTGTTTGTCAGCGTAATGACGTTGGGCGTGGGCGTGTCCAGTTCCTTGGCCAGCACGCTGTACGTCACCGGGCCGGGGCCGGTGCGGAACACCCCCAGATACCAGCGCCCGGGCGTGAGCGGCACGGGCGTGGAGTTGGTCTGGATGTAAATGCTTTGATCGGCGTTGCTGCCGTTGTAGCTGCCGTAGGCAGAATTATTCAAGGCGGGCAGCGGGGTGCCGTAACTGGCGACGAGGTTCGCATTCGCGGAAAGCTTCAAGAGTTGGAAGGTGGCTTCATACGCGTTCGTGCCGACGTCATAGGAGAAGTAACGCTCCGTCTCGTTGGTATCCAGCGTGGCGGTCAGCGGCGCGCTGTTGGTCAGGGCGGTGATGTCATAATCCACCCGCACCACCACCTCGGACGGCACGGTGCTGATATTTTTGACACCGAGATAATACGTTTGATTCGTATAGAGCGGCAGGTTCGCAGGATAGATGCCATTGGTCATCATGGTCGGCACACCGATGCCGCCGGTGGAATTCGGGAGCAGGGTGATGTCCCCCACACCGGTCCCGGTCGGGAAAGTGGTCTGGTTGAAGAGCAGATTCACCGGCGAGGTGGCCGAGACGAGGATATTGGTCGCAAAATGCGCCCAATCCGGCACCGGCACTGTGAAATAGGCGATGCCACCCGGCGGGATGGTGTTGGTTCCCGGCATCTCCGGATACAAGGTCAACGGAACCGGCGTGTTCGTTTGCAGGACCAGTTCCAACTGCCAGCTGACCAAACTCATGATGGCATTGGTGGCCCCCACGCGGTTGTCCAGAATCTCCAGCGTCCAATTGCCGGCGGCGCTCTCGCCCACAAGGCCGGCCAGCGGTTCCTCGGGTTGATAATACAAATTGCCCAAGGCCGCCTCGCTCACACTGAAATCATCCAGCAACATCCCCGGCTCCAAGCCGGTAAACTGGAACAGCGTGGCATTCGTGGTGGCGACAAACGTGTAGGTCACCCGCTGCCAGTTCTGGTTGTCCCCGAAAATCAAGTTGGTCCGGCCATCCAGCGTCACAAGGGCCATGGCCAGGCTTTGCGCGGGATTGTAATTCGGATTGAACTTGCCGAGCGTGGCAATGGGACCGTTCGTGGGGTTGTTATTGGTCGATTGCGCGGAGATATTATAGATTGCCGCAATCTCCGCGTCCGACAAGGCCCGGCCGTAGATGCTCATTTCATCCATCTCGCCCGAATAAAAATTATTCGTCAGCAGGCTCATGTCCTTGCCCAGCAGCACATCGCCGGTGGTTTTGGGGGTGAACACACCGAGATTGGTCGAACAGACATTCGTGCCGTCATAGTAGAGCGTCGCCACGCCCGAATTCGTGTTGTAGGTCAGCGCCACATGCTGGAAAACGTTGCTCTGAACCAGGCCCGGCGCGGAATAAATCTCATGGATGCCATTGGTCGTGTCCACGAGGTTGGCGTAGAGGCAGCCACTGCCCGTGAGCAGGCCCGCCCCGGTGGCCGGCGAGTTGGTGACCGACACCCACAGTTGCACGCCGTTAGGCTGCAGTTCATCCACCTCCACCACACCAAAGACGTTCGTGTTCGCCGGTCCACCGTTGGTGGTCCCATTGTTGGCCGCATTAATCCACAAGCCGGGCGTGCCATTGCTGGCGCCCAGCATCATGGCATAATTGTCGCCCGCCAGATTGTTCGGCTGCCCGGTCCGCCAGTTGAAATAATTGGTGGCCTGCCCGCTGATCCAGGTAAAACCGCTTTTGGAAAAAGCATTGTTCAGGCCAAGCCATAGATTCCGGTTGGTGCCGCCATAATTGCCGAAAGTGTCGTAGACCCAGTTCTGTTCGTTGGCATCATTGATGGTCACCAAATGCCCGCCCATGTTGGTGGCCCATTGCTCGGAGGCGACCCAGTTCGTGGAGCCCAGCAAATAGTAAAAGTGACTCGTCGACCGGTTCAGGAATGGCCCGCCCAGAATCACAATCTTCGTGACGTCCGTGTTTGTCGGCACCCGCGCCAGCCATTCGACCAAAGGCTCCTGCGTGTACAGGTTGGTGGGATTGATCCAGCCTTCCACGGTCAACCCGCCGCCCGCGCCCACATCCAGGCCGGCAGACTGGGGCACTTGAACATAATTATTCGTGCCGGCAAATTGATAGTTGTGGCCAAGATCCGCCATTTGGAAGGCCTGCCCCACCTCGCCCGCCGGGAAATTAAAGCGGCCGATCAACTGCCCATTGTTGCCATTGGTCTCGGGATAGGCACTATCCGCCGCATCGCCCTCCCCGCGCCACCAACCGGCGATGCCCGGGCCGCGGTAGGCGTAACTCACCGAATACTGGCGGTTCGGAATGGTCGTCAGCAGCCGCGTGATCGTGCCGTTCGCCAGCGCCAGATAATTGCTGCCGTCATAGGCGGTGGCCGGATCCGTGACCACACTCACCTCGTTGTTGGTCAGCGTGATAACATTCGTGCCGAGCCCTGGCAAATTTGTTGGCACCGTCCAGCCGCCGTACGCGTCAAAAATATTCGTCGGCGCCACGAAATCGCCGTTCGTCACCAGCTCAAAATTGCACAGCGTGTAGTTCGTGCCCAGATCGTTGAGATTGAATGGTGGCAGGGCGAACTTGATGAGAATGTCCGCCAGGTTTGTGTCATCCGTGAAGGCCAGGTAGGTGTAATTCTCGAGGACCACCGAAGGTGTGTACGTCCACAACGAACCGGCGTTCGGATCGCCGCCCTGGTCCATGATGATCGTGATGTTGGTGTCCGTGCCCGGCCCATAAGGAATCACGAACTGGCCGGCATAGCTGATATAGCCCGAGCTGAAGATTTTCACGCCGCCGTAATACACATCCATGTTGTCCGGCACCTGGTAAAAATCATAATTTACGACCAAAATGCCCTGCCGGGGCACGGGCCCAATCACGTTGGTGCTGCCGAGCGACGTTCCCGGCAGCGCTGTGCCGAAGAAGTTCGTCGTGATGTTTAAATGCCCCAGGTTCTGGGCCTCCGGGCCGCCGCGGTTCTCAAACAGCACATACCGCTGGCCGGTGGGGTCCAGCAGCGTCAGTGTCAAATCCGAAACGCGCGGATGATTCAAGACCACGCCCACGGCGGCGGAATAAATATTGTCCGTGTTGGTAATGACAATTGTGTTGGTCACCACCGCGTCGTCCTGGAGGGACACGATTCCGCCGGACTGGAAATTCGCCGTGCCGGACACGGCCGAGTAGCCAAAAGTGGCAATAACATATACATTGGTGGCCGGGTCCGTGCTCGGATTGTAAATCTCAAAGTAGTAACGGCCCGGCCGGATCGGCGGCAGCGAGGTGGGCGTCACGACAATCGAGCCGCCCAGGAGAGGTACGATCCCGTTGCTGACCACCACGCTCTGATCATAATCCGTGGGGATCGGCTGGGGACTCGGGGCCGCGCCAAATTTCAGGTAAACCTGAAGCGGAGGAATCGTGGTCGGCAGGGTCTCATTGGTGACGCTCAACGTCAGGTTGGTCACCCCGGCCGGCACGTCAATGTAGTCATTATAAACGCCGCCGCCCGCGACATACACATGCAACCCCTTGTCCGGGGGCGTGTGCGGGTAAATCCGCAGTCCGTAGCCGTTCACGCTGCCCGTATGCACGGGCACATTGTCCACCTCGGTCAAAATCCACGGCCCGACCGCCGACTGGCCTTGAAAATTCACCAGGCTTCCCGGACCGTCCGACGGATGCGGAGTCTCCACGTACACCGGACCAATGGGTGTGCTGATGGGATTATTCTGCGCATCGTAATAAATGATGTTGGTGCCGAACGGCGTGGTATTGCCGTAACCGGCGTGGTTGTTCAGCAGGTCATACACGTTCGCATGGGTGATTTGACCGTAGAGGTCGCCATAATTTTGATGACTGATGCGGTTGGTCACAATCACCTCATTAACGGTAATCGGATACAGGGCCAGGGCAAACACATACACTGAGCCCGGCAAGGCCGGCGTGCCCGATGGAATATACACCGGCAGGGTCAAGCCATTGACCGACTCGCTGCCATCCGCATTCATGGTGCTGAAGGGCGAGGCGCTGAACACGGGCAGGAAGCCGTAATTCACCCCAAGATGATCCTCTGATTTAATGCCAATGTAATAAACCTGGCCCTGATGCGAGTTGGTGTAGGCGACAAACTCCGTGCCCCCCTGCCCCGCCGAAACCGCGTCGCCACCCACACCATTCACGCAATTGGAAATCACCTGCGGATCCAGCGTGAGCAGGCCCGGCTCGCTGGCGACGTACAAATCAATATCGCCCTCCGTGCGGACCGCATTGGCCACCGTGGCCGCCAGCGTGCCCATGCGCGGGGTGGCCATTTCATCCGGGAAAAACGTGATGAAAGCCGCATTGGTGTAACCCTGGAAATTGGTCACCACATAGAAATGCCATTGGTTGGTCATGCCGAGCGTCACCACGCTTTTGCTGGCCAGCGTTGAATTGGTGCTGACCCCGACCACGGAATTGGTGCCGAGCAGCGGCGTGTTCGCACCAGCAATCTGGTTGAGCAGCGTCACATTGGTGGTGGAGACATCCGTGACATCCGGGTCGCCCAGCGGGTTTTGCACCACCGGACCGGCCACCACGGTCAGCGCGTTGCTCTCGGAGTCATAGCCATCGCCGGAGGAGATGACGAGCGCAAAGTCCTGCACCACATTGTTGGTTTGCGCGGTCACCGCATTGACGTTCACGCTGCGCCCAAACACCGTCACGGTGTAATTCGAACCCGTGAGGGGCGGTTGCACAAAAATGTTGCGCACATTGTTGATCACGTCCAGCACCGGCGGCCCGTTCGTTCCCGCCGCCAGGCTGTAGTTCGGATTGCCGGCGGTGGAAAAATCGTTGCCGTAATAAACATCGCCCGTGGCCACATTGGTAACAATGATATCCACATTGTTCACCAGCTTGATGGCGGCATTGGGATCGCCCGGCGGATCGGTATAGGCCAGGGTAAACCGCAGCGGCACGGTGGTCGCGCCGGGGTCCACCGTCACCTGGAAAGTCTGGCTGTCGCCCGTGGCCAGGGAATTGGCCGTGCTTTGATCCTGGAAATACAGGGGCGCCGGCTGGCCGGCGGGCAGGCCCACGGAATTGGTCAGGGCCTGGGGCAGTGAATTAGGCAGGCTGGGCAAACCCCAGCCCTGGTCATTGGGCGCGTTGGTGAGCGCAAACTGGTAACTGCCCACCGCGCGCGCGCCATTGATCAACATCGCCTTGAGCAGCGCCGGGCTGGGCGTCATTTGCAGCGTGTTGGTAAAGTAATCCTGCATGAGCGCCAGCACCCCGGACACCGCCGGAGCCGACATGCTGGTGCCCGTGCCATACAGGTAATAGGGCCCGAGCGTGTCATTCAAATTGCTCAGCACCTCAAAATAATTGCCCAGGTCGTTGGTGGTGATGATTTCCACCGAAAGATCAAAATTCACCGGAATCGGGAGCGGATCGCCCACGGCGAAATCGAAACCCACGTTCAAGTTTTGCAAATAACCCGACCCACCATCCGGCGGCATGACCACCTGGTTGTTGTAGGTGGCAAAATCATAGTTGTTCGTATCCGGATAGCCCGACTGCTGCACATAAATCGGCATGTCGGTCGGGAACGGGACGGGTGACAGGAGATTGGCCAAGATTTGGATTTTAACGGATACCGCGTTGGCCGGCACCGAAACGCTTTCGTACACCAGCGTGTCGGGCGTCACCACGAGATCCTGATAATACGTATAGGTATAATTGGTCGGATTATAATAAGCCGCTTGATCCAACTGGCTGGACCGCGTGGAGACCACGAAGTTCCCGGGCGCGACTACGTCCGGCTTGAACCGTCCGGATGGCCCTTCCACGCCGATGCCCACGTTGCCCCGGGAGGAGTAGTTCGCCACCTCGGAGCTGGAACTGGTTTCACCCTGCCAGACGGCGTTGGAAACGCCAAATTGGTCAGTGACAATGTTCGTGATGTTCCGGAATTGTTGCAAGGCGCCAACCGTGATCACGTTTTTCGCCGTTCCGGGGGATTCGATGCTGTCGCCATTGGCGCCCGTGCCGAAATCATCACCATAACCGCCATTGCCCGCTGCGAAGACGAACAACACCGGCTGGGAGCCGGTTACCATCGGCAAGGCATCGCGCACTGCGGCGTCATAGCTCGCCGCTGCCAGATCGTAGTAGGTATCGCCGCCATAGGTCCAACTGTTGTTGGAAATCAGCGCCTTCGCCAGCACCGGGGCGGTCTGCAAATAATAGTCCGAAACGTTCGCGATATCCGGGAACGGATTGGCGGTCGCCGCATCGTAGGCCGGATCATAGCCGCCCACGTAATCGTTTCCGTAAGTGGGAATGGCCCCAAAACCACCAATGGCGCCCACCGAATACAAAGTCGCCAAGGGAGCCTTGCCCCGAAAATCCGCGTTCGAAACCGAGCCACTGGCATACACGCCCACATTGACCATGGGGTTATTACCGGTACCCCAGCTTTCCGCGCCATTGCCGGCAATAATTCCGGCTACTTGAGTGCCGTGACCGTTGGTGTCCGTCAAACTGCCCGCCGAGTCACCAAAAATCCGCGAGGCGCCACCCGGACCCAACAGCGGCGACCCGCCCAGCGTAAAATCGGGGTGCGTCGCATCAATGCCCGAATCGTTCACCTCCACCACCACGTTGGAACCATAAAGATTCAAGTAGTTGGTGCTGGTAAGCGTGTCCAGCGACACGCCCAGAGTCACCCGCGAGAGATCGTTGGCCACCCGGCGGCGGTAAGTGGGTTCAACCACCTGCACGCCCGGCAATTGCGCCAACGCTGTCCAATCGGCCGGGGGTGAGACCCGGTAAATCGGGCCGAACGGGGAAATATCCTGCGCCAGAATAATACCACCCAGGGATTCGATTTGTTTTTCCACCGCCGCGCCTTGGCTGGCGAAGGCCCCCACATTGAGCAGGGTATCCACCGGCAACGGTTGCTGCGTCGCCGCTTGGGCCAGAAGTCCGGAGGCTACCTTGTAATAAGGTTCATAGGGCAGAACGGTCCCGGACAAGCCGCTGCTTTGAATGGCGGCTGCCTGCCCCGCCGAGGCCTGCACCAAGTAGGCATTATTGGGAATGTAGGAAATAATTTGCGCGCCCGAAGCGGCGACCATTTGGCGGAAACCGGCGGTGATCGACCCGTTGGCCTGGACAATATAAGCCCCCGGATCGCCCTTGGCCTGGAGGTTCTTTGGGATGCTGAAGTTCAGCGCCGCCCGGGTGTCAATCAAGGCATTTGCCAGCAGAATGGCATGCGCGTCGTGGGAAAGTTGGGCGAGCGATTTCGTGGTGTTGGTCAACCGGAAGGCAAACCGGTTGGTGTTCTTCAAGCTGCCCGTGACGGAATTGGAGGCGGCTCCTGAGTGGACGTACAGACTGGCGGAGGGATTGCCAACTTGAACCACGGTGGCCACCGGTTTGGCGGCGGTCGTGGCGGGTTGGAGCAGTCCGGTCCTGGCCACGTGCCGGGGCCAGAACAACCACACCACCGCAAAGCAGGCCACGCAGAGCAAAATCCATTTAAAATAACGAGCATTCATATCATTTACCTCCGGGCGCATCAGGCACCCTCACCGCCGCAAAAAACTATTTTTTCAAAATTTGAAATTGGGGACGTGGCCATCCTATGCTCACTGCCGATGGACCCTCGGCCACATTTTGGAGTGCCGCGCTCCGGCAGGCCGGCACGGGTCATTAAATCTTTGGCAGTTGAGAAACTATTCATGCGAACCCTCCATCAATCAATCCGGTGGCAGCGGGTTTACATTCTTCAAGACCACATGCGGGGTGTTGCCCGTCGCCCCCTGGATCTCCACCACCGCCCGAATCGCGGATTCCGAAACCACTGTATAATTCGTGATCATCCCGGAATATGTGCCACCAGCGACCGTGCCATTTTGCTCCTGTTTCAACGCCTGACCATAACAATACACCACATACCGCGGCGCGCCTAATTTCAACAGGCCCATGGTTTCTTGCGGCAGCCATTCGTACATTTCATCGTTGATCTTGCCATGGGATTTCTTTTGGTTTGCATCATTGAGCAACGGCACCAGGTAGGGCGATTGCTCGGTCAGGGCCGGTGAGGCCAGGACATCACCCAAATGGGCGAAGACCTGTTTGCGGAACAAATTCGTATTCGCCCGGGTTTGTTGGATGGAATTCCAAATGTACCCCAGCGGACTGTTGGTCCCATTCACCCCGGCATGGTCAAAGATGGCGTTGGTACCCGTGAGATTCGTGAAGACCGGTATGCCGCTAAACACCGCCGACCAGGCGGCGAGCTGGGTCTGGTTAACCGAAAGCTGCCCCAGCGTGGCATTTTGATTGGGCGCAGCGGTAAACAGATCAAACAGCCAGCGGTCATAAACTGGCGCGGTATTCGTGGCATCGAACGGATTGCCGGTGTTTCCGGTCCAAGTCTGCCAGGTGGCCAGGCCATTACGAACAAATTGGTTTGTCTGGTCCAACACATCTGTCGCCTTGAGAAAAACCGTCTGCCACGGCGTGCCGCGATGCACCCGGCCCAGCCAGCCGATGTTCGGGAAGAGATTGGTGGGGAAATTCCAGGAATCCGAGCCCAGCGCGAGGGGATCCTTGTAAGCCAGATTGTACACATTGGTATCCACCCCGGCCACTCCGGCCATTTGACCTGCCAGCCCCCACGGCTGATAACGGTTGCCCAATTGATTCAACTGGATGCCGGGCAGTGTGGGTATTTTGCCGTCGGTACGCAACAAACCCGTGGTTCCGGGAGCCACATAATTCAAGTCACTGGCCAGGTAATGCACCAAAGGATCATTTGCCTGCCACAGGGTGTAATCATACATTGTCCGGGTCGGGGTGTACGGGGCCTGGACTCGCAACTCCACATTCGCATAAGTTTTTCCATTGTAAATGAAGTTGGGTTTCCAAAAACCGGCAAAAAAGGCCTGTTGCGCTCCCACCGTCGTGAACCCCGGCCCAACGGGAGCTTGCGACCAAACCCCGCCCGGCGGAGCGTTTAATTGGCCCTCGGAAACCAGAATCTGATTCACCTCGCCATACGTCGGCACCGGTTGGGGATTGCGCAAGCCGTAACCATTCGTGCTCCACATGTATGCGAACTGCGGCGGTCCGCCATAGTTGGGATCGGCCAGCTCGGTGGTGAGGTTCCGGCTGCGGTTGGGGCCGCTTAGCTGGACGTAATCAATGACATGCTTGATTTTTGAAGTTCCATCCAAGATGTAGGCCTGCAACCAATTGGTGGTCATAAACTGGAATTGCGGGAACGGCCGGTTGTCGGTAATGTTAATTTCCCAAGCCGGATTGTTGCTGATATTAATAAACGAGCCGGATTGCCACTGATACGCCGAGGGATACAGGAACGGGACGGTAAAGTTGGTGAAAATAAAGGAGCCCGGCACCGGAGCGGGGGCGGATGCCGAAGCGAACGTCCAGCCGGACCCGGGCCAATAGCCGAGGCTGGCGGCATACCGGTGGACATAAGTTGAAATGCCATAATTAAAGGCATTGGACAAGGCCACCCGCATGGTGTTCTGCACGTATACTTGGATATTTCCGCCACCCAAATAATTGCTGTTGTAGGAGTTCCAGAGCGACACGCCCACCGAATTCGAGATGCTCATAACGTACATCTGGTTGGTCGTGTAGTCGGACGGTTTGATGGTATTCGTCGAAGTTCGGGTGAATTGCAACAGGCGGGTGACCTGCACGGTGTTGAGCACATTCATCTCGTTGAAATTGGGCAGGCCCTTCTTGGCGCCGACAATCCAGGGAATCCCATAAACATTGATGTGATTATCCTGGTTGGCTTTAAGAATGGCGGGATTATTGGTCAGCACCGTAATATCAATCGGTGACGATAATCTGACATCATTCGGGCCGGAAACGTAGGGGACATTGGTGTACCCAACGATGTAAATATTTCCGTTATAATTCGTGAAGATGGGCTGAAATACGGAGGGATAAATGGCTTTGGTCACGGGATCAACACTGTTGGTGGTGGCGTCATAAATGTTCGCCGCCAGTTGCAGCAGACGGTGGACCGCCGGGGTGTAGGTAAACTGGCCATTCACCATTACCGGAATTTTGGTGATCCCGAAGGCATTGGTGGTACTCGCGCCAAAGGTGTTGGTGTAGGCAAAGTGATTGGCATTGATCCAGTTTGTCGTGTAGTTGCGCAGCATGATATCGGCGGCCACGGTAAAAAAGGACTGTGCGTCGGGCCACGGCGCCAGCGTGGCCGCTTGATTGGCCTGGGCAGGCAGCACGTCCCCCAGGTTGTCCACATTCTTGTAATTAATGTTGACCTTGCCCACTTGCGGCTCGCTGTCCGAACCAAGCTGCGCCAGCATGCGGTAAAAGGTGTAGCGGTCATAGGTGGGCACCAGCGCGGGATTGGCGCCCCCGAAGGTATTGGTCCCGGCCTGGAGCAACCGGTCGGTAAACACCTGCACGCCGGGCGCGATATTGTAAGCCACCGGCCGGAAAATGCCCGGATTGAAAAAGTCCCCGAGTCCAAAAAAGTGGTTGGTATTGTCCGAGCCGGCCCAGGGACGGTTGATATTGGCAAAGGCCGAGTTCAGCGTGTTGTTGGTCGTCAGCGGTCCGACACTATAATTGTCAACGCTCTTGAAATGCGTGGTGGGAACCTGGTTCCCCGTCACTACGAGGTGGGGGAAATTGAAGTACAAATTGTAAATCGAGGCCTGGTTGCCAAAGGAATAATCATACCGATACCGGAGGATCGAGAGGGCATCATCAAAGGCCGCGCCCGTGTTGGGGAACCTGACCGTGCCATTGGGCAGCAAGCCGTAAGGTGCCCGGTAATTATAAACCCCATCCTTGAACGGCGAATCCCATTCGTTGGTGTTCAGGTCGGCGAGGAACGCCGCGAGGTTGATCTCCCAGGAACCCACGCCCTGGTTGCGCAGGAAGCCATCCTCGCCGGGCTTCATATTCAAAGCCGCAGTGAAGTCCGGCATGGTCGCATCATTATGAATGGCATTCACGTCCAGGGTGTTGCCCACCGGCACGGCAATGAACGCGTACCGCGCAATGAATGGATTCAGCGGACCATGCGGCTGGTCCGGATGTTCCAGCACCCCGATCCACTGCGGATCGCCGACTTCCGAAATGTACCCATTGGTGGTGAAGGTGCCGTTGATGAACATGTAGTTCGTGACCGACCCGGTATCATCGAACTGCCGGTTGCGATTCAAATCCAGGTAAAAGCGGAAGTCATTCCGCCCCAGGCTGTTCGTGGGCACAAACACGGGGGCGCGGGGCAAATATTCGAGATTGGCGATGTTTTGCTGGATGTCCCCCGGCGCCAGTTTTCCCCCGGTGTTCAGGTAGTCATAATTGACATTGGTGGGGTTGGCGAGGCCCGGGACGAACCCGTAGCGGTTGATAAAATTGGTGGAGACGAACAAGCCGAAGTTGTAGGGATTCGTGGTGGAGAGCATCGAAGCAATGACCTGAACCTCGGCATGGGCCAGGGCGGCCTCGGTGGCGAGCCGGGCGTGATTTGCATCCGTGCTGCTGGTGACCGATCCACGTTCGCGCGTGCTGATGGCCAGAAATGCCACCGCCATGACCAGCGTCACCGCCAGCATGATCAGCGTGATGACCAGGGCAATGCCCGAACGGGGGGATGGATGAAGGGAAAGCGGGGTGCGGCGGTTCCCGTCAACCGGGCGTTCTTTATGGAATCGGATTTTCATTCGGCAAAATTAAATTGGGACATGCCACGCGCCTCACCCGGGGGAAAGGGCGAATGCAGCCTCCTCCCGCAGGGCTTTTCTGCATTCTTCATTCTGCACTCTGCATTCTTCATTCTCGTCATTGCTGGTAAGCAGCGGGATCCACATTCGGAATGTTCACGCGCTGGCGGAACAGGTGCAGTTTGCCGGCCTGCTGGGCCAGGTAATTGCTGCGAACGCTCTGCCCGGGACTGGGCGGCGGCAGGGACAATGCACGCTGCAAGGTTCGGTCTTCCAGCACCCCCATTTGAATTTCAACGGAGGCCGGCAGGGTGTTGCTGCACATGTAAAAAGCCACTTCGCCGCCTTCGGGCGGATAAAAGACGGCGTTGGTGACGTAAAATTGATGGTATTGGGAATAGTTGTTCGTCAGCCACATGCCGTTGGTGCTGTAGGCCCGCACGTTCAGGTGCAGCACCCCATCCAGCAGGTGGTTAAGGTTGGTGTTATAATCCAGGTTGGGCTGGGTGCCGAGCACGTAGGAAAAATTGGTGAAAATTTGCAGGGGCGTCGGCCGCGACGGCAGCAGCGGTGACCCGTAGGAATCATACCGGTACAAGGGATAAATATACCTGGCGGAGTTGGTGTCCACACAATAGCCCACGCCCCGCCAGACGTCATTCTGGCGGGTCAAAATAAAAAAGCTTTGCACCTGGTTGGTGCGTAATTGGTTGTCGGAAACGGCAATGAGGGTTTGCGCCACCGTGCGGTACGGGCTGCTCAGCCAGAAGTTGAGCGGCGCGGAGGGCGGGTTGTCCGCCGTGGCAGAATATTCCGGTTCGTAAATGGGATACGGCAAAAACGCATTGGACCGGCCGGAGGGATACAGTTGCCGAAAGTCGCCCGCCAGGAGGTCCATCGTGGCCCGGCTGCCTTCGAGCACATCCGTTTGCGTGATGCTGGCACGAAAGGCGTTTTGCGTGGTGTTGAACACCGCCATCAGCGCCAGCATGATCAGCGAGAGCAGCACCGTCACCAGCAAAATTTCCACCAGGGAAAACGCGGAGCGCCGGGCCAATCCCGTTTGCCGGCGCGCCGTCGCCGGGTTGCCTTTCAATAAAAATTGCATGTTCAAGAGAGGTTTCACGGCGCGGCGGTGAACGATTGGGGCTGGTAAAAATACAAACGCTGCTGCGCGTTGGTGGCAAAGATGCTGCCGGCAATCAGGGTGCGCTGGGTTTGGGGACGCGGTCCGCTCTGGCCAATTTTCCCATTGGGCCGCACCGGCCAGGCAAAGGTCAGGCGCAATTCATGCAAATTGGCGTTGAGCTGCCGGGTGTACGCTTGCTCATTCAGGGGCAGCGCCAGCAAATTGGTGTCTGTGGCAACCGGGGCGTTGACCACCAACACCCGGTAGGTGAATGAATCACTGATGAGGATGGGATTGTCCTGCGGCGGTTTTTCCACCGCCGGCCCGCTCATCGCATGCACATAAGCGACCACGTGGTTGCTAAAGCCGCCACTGTAGAGGTTGTTGGTGGGGACGAGGGAGGTATTAAGATATTCCGGCGTGCTTAACAAACCAATGATCCGCAGGTTGTTTGTAATGCCGAAGGTGGAGGGCACACCCGCCAGCAAAGAGCCATGGTAAGAATAGCCGTCGACATACGCATTCAAGACCTGCATTTCCGGGCTGAATTTCGTCACATAATTGGTGATGGCGTAGATATAATTCGTCAGGTCTCCCCCAGCCTGGACCCCGCCACGAATGGATTCCATCAACACCGTGGCATCCTGGTTGATAATGGTTTCCTCGCGGTTGTCCCGCTGCACATTCATGCCAATCGGAAGCACGCCGATGATGGCCACCAACGCCAGCCCGATAATGGCCAGGCAGATGGCAATTTCCACCATCGTGAAGGCGGACTGACCGGACCGGTTATGTTTGGGCCAAATTTTCATGCTGCATGCTTCATTCTGCATTTTTCATTGCACCTGCTGGTGTTCCTGCCGGGCACGGCCGGTGAGCCAGTCAATATGAATAATGCTGTAGCTGGAACTTGAACTGTTGTTGGGCGGAATTTCCTTTACGGAAGGATCCAGCCCGACTTGATATGCCCGGGTGTCAGGATAAATGGCCGGGAAGACGGTGCCCTGCGCCAGGGGAATGTATTCATCGTGCTGCGAGGCGTTCGGGGAAAGCTCTTCGGTCGTCAACTGGCCCAGATAATTGAACGCAATATACGGCAGATTAACCGCCCCCGGCGACTGGGCATCGGGAAACGGAATGCGGTTGATGGTGGTCCGGTTGAATCCCGGAACGCTGTAGACTTTGCCGGAAACGATGTCCGTGATATTGGACACATTGTTGCGCGGGAAAAACTTCCATTGGGCGATGAAATTGCCGTCCGGCAGGCTCTTCCATTCCGTCAAATAATTCGTGGTCCCCTGCCCCGGCTGGTCGCCCACTGAACGCAAAGTGACCAGACTGTACCCCGTGAGTTGTTTGTCACAGAGGTTGGTGAAATCGGTCGTGGCCGGATACTGCCCCGGCGACCAATAAGTGGTGTTCCAAAAATTGGTGGGGACAAAAATCATGTACACTGTGGTGCGCTGGACCATGGCGAGCTGCCGGGCCCGGGCCACCTCATCCAGCAACTGCCGCGCCGCGCTCAGGCGCACATTGGATTTGCCCAGGTTCTTGACCGCCGGCACCGCCAGTCCCGCGAGCAACCCCAGAATGGAGATGACCACCAGCAGCTCAATGAGCGTAAACCCGGATTGGAGACGCGCGCGTTTCACAAGCGTTACTGCCAGCTCAGGACATTGTCCTTGTTCGCCCCGGTGTTGGCCTTGGTACCCGCATCCACTTTTTGGTCCGGTCCCGCCGACCACACCATGACCTTGCCGTGGAATTGGTAATGGTCGCCAGTTCCACCCGGGTCCACATTATTGAACAGCCCGAAGTATCCCGCCGGTCCGCTGCCGATTTGGGAGATATTATGGTTGCCATAAAATGAATCCAGGCTTTGCTCGTCGTAATTCAAATCCATGGTGATGATGTAGGGATTGCCCCAGGGATCGCGATAAACCAGGTCCGGCCCAATGCCGCCCAAGCTGGGATCGCTGACAAAATTCGCGTTCAAAAATTTGGTCTGCAGGGGATTTTTCACATGATTCATGTTCACCGTGGGCAGGCCGCTCCCGGGATAGTTTGTGATGTCCAGCAGGATGGCCATCACCTCGGAATTGGTCAGCACCCGGCCACCGGGTAACAGGGTGCCGACGGTGAGGGAAAGATTGGGGGAATTGATCGTGCCGCCGTAGGTAAAATCCCCCTGCCCGCTGGACGCCGCCGCGTTTTGGGCATTGGTCGAAACCGGGAACCGGCCGTACGCGGAGTCGTACGCCTCAATGGCCTGCACAATGGCGCTCATTTCGATTTTGGCCTTGCTCTTCTGGGCCGACCGTTTGGCGGCGGACAAGGCGGGGAGCAGCATGGCGGCGAGAATCGCAATGATGGCAATGACCGTGAGCAATTCAACCAGCGTGAAGGCGGAACGTGAACGGCGGAAGGCCGGGTTCGACCAGCTCAATGAGCGGACCGCCGGGAGGGGCGAGTTATAATAATGATTCATAGCACGGCAGTTGACTTTGGACTTTGATTTTTGGCCGGTGACCGCCCGGGCTTCGGCTTCCAACTTGGGGGCTTTTTGGACCATGACCGGGAGACTGCACGCGCAATCATGCCAGTCCACGGTGACCGTTCGTTCGGTGCGGCACAGGTTGTGATTCAAAATGCGACACATATGGGGTTCAAGGCAGGGGGCTGTTAATCTGAGCTTGTTTGCTCCAGTTGGAAATCAGGTTGGTCTTGCCGCCAATTTTCAACTGGATCCATAAATCATAGCTGCCGGGATTGTTGGTGGGGTTCGCCGAATTATAGCGCCACGGATTCAATCCCTGAGCGCCCAACGGTTGATAATTCTGGTCCGGTCCGCCCACCGAGGAGATCAGGATGGCAACCGCCGGGTTGCCCGAACCGGGGGGGGTTTGTCACCGAGCCGATTTGATTGGCTTTTAACGACGGCAGGAAGATTTTGGCCGGCACGGCATCTTCACCGGACCCTTTGGAAGAATTCAGAAAACCATCCACGCCAAAACTGCTATTCACAAATGTGCTCTTCACATTGTTCATGCGATCCAAGGTATAATAGGTGCCGTTATCATTCGTGACACCTTGAAGTTCGAAATAAAGAGGATTCACCGTAAATCGGTTGGGCTGGGTGATGTCTCCGCTGGGAGGATAAACCCCATAGGTGGCTTTGTAACGATCGATCCCGGCCTGGATGAAGGCCATTTCCGACCGCGCGGTGCTGATATATTTGTTGCGAAACACCCCGGAAAGGGTGGTGACCGTAAAGGCCGCCAGCACGCCAATGACACTGATCACTATGAGCAGCTCAACCAGCGTGAAAGCACGCCGCGTTAGAGCGGGCGGTTGTGAGGAGTTCGCTTTGATGTCGATTTCTTTCATTTGTCCCTCAATTCCTGTTCCATTCGTTCACTCAGCCACTGTTTGATCATGCTTTGATAATTCAGGTAGCGCGACCGGGCCAACCGCTTGATCCGCGCCAGCATCCGCGGATCGATGCGCAACGTTATCGTTACCGACTCTGCACCTTCACTGCTTCCCGAGGTGGCGGCGGACATGAGCCGCAAGTCCGGCCGGTTTTCCGCCCAAAAGACCGCCTCAGCCACTTCGCTGTCGAAGATCGGCACGTCTTCCCAATTCGCAAAAGTTTGCAAGGCCGCCATTTCCGTTTAAGTTCATTTCCCGTCTGTGCCCGTCTTATCCCGCTTTTCGCTTTTTTATTGTGCCAGCGTCTGATCCACCTTCCGCTGGTAAAAAAACCGTTCTTCCGGCTCAAATACCCTGGCATGCAATACCCGGATTAACCGGCCATTTGTCCGATAAACACTGAATATGCCGGTCCCCGCTGCGGACATGCCCAAATTAAAATACCGTGCCTGAACTGAGAACCGTGCGGAATCCGGCAGCAACCGGATGGCGAACGCATCCTCAAACGATTCCTCAATTTCCCGTTGAGACAAAGAACCATCCAGATCGAAGGGTGGATTATTCCAATCAAACTCCATATCAGTGGTTCAATTGTAAATAGAACGCCCATGCAATGTGTTTACTTTGTATTTACACAATCAATGAGCCTTTGTCAACATTTTTCACCATTATTAAGAACTATTCGGGTTTTACCACCAAAAAGTGTGGCGGACCCAGCCTGTCTGGTGTCCGCCATACTCATGCCCAAAAGTTTTAATGCTTACTTGTCGCCTTTGCCGCCCGCATCGTCACCGCTCAGGCTGTTAATCATGGCGATCAAGGGCAGGAACATCGCGATTACAATACTGCCGACAATCACCGCCAAAAATACAATCATGATGGGTTCCAGCAGCGAAGTCATGGCCGCCACCGAGTTGTCCACCTGTTCGTCATAATCATCGGCAATGCGCATGAGCATTTCCGGCATGGCACCGGTTTGCTCGCCGACGTCCACCATGCTGCAGACCATGGGCGGAAACACGCCGGACCCTTCCAGCGGTGCGGTAATGGTTTCCCCTTCTTTCACGCTCTCATGGATTTTGTTGACCGCGTTGGCAATCACCACGTTTCCCGCTGTTTCCTTCACAATCGTCAACGCCTGCAAAATCGGCACACCGCTGCTCACCAGGGTGCCCAGCGTCCGGGTAAACCGGGAAATGGCCACCTTTGAGATCACCGGCCCGACGGCCGGCAACTTGAGCTGGGTTTTATCCCAGACCAGCCGGCCAAACTTGGTTTTGATGAACAATAAAAACGCGACCACGATCAGGACCACCACCCCCATGGTCTCGAGAATGTTGTTCTTGATCATGTCGCTCATGGCCATGACAAAGAGGGTGAAACCGGGCATTTGCACCCCCATCCCGGCGAACACTTCCTTGAACTTGGGAATCACGAACACCATCAGCAGCAGCAAAATACCGATCGCCACGAACATAACGGCGATGGGGTAAAAAAGCGCCGCTTTCACCTTACCCTTGATTTTCTGGGCTTTTTCGGAAAATTCCGCCAGGCGCTTCAAGACGACTTCGAGCACACCGCCCAGTTCGCCGGCCTTGACCATGTTCACAAACAGCCGGTTGAAGACTTTGGGATGCTGAGCCAGACCCTCAGAAAACGTGCTGCCACCCTCGATCGAAACCGCCAGCTTGCCCAAAATCTCCTTGAGGGCGGGACTTTTCTCCTGTTTTTCCAGCACCCGCAACCCGCGCAGCAGGGGCAAACCGGCATCCACCAGCGTCGCCAACTGGCGCGTAAAGGTGGTGAGCACTTTGGGTTTCACCCCACTGCCCATGCCGGGGATCTTGATGTTGATGTTGACCCCTTTTTTACCGCCTTTGGCCGCCACCTTGGGGGCCGGACCTTTCTTGCCTTTGCCAGCATCCTTGTCCGCCTCCACAATTTTGACGGGGAACAAACCCATGTCCTTGACGCGGCCAATGGCATCATTCTGGCTGGCCACTTCGAAAGTGCCCTTCGTCTCATTTCCGCGCTGGTCGAGCGCTACGTAATTGAATTTAGGCATGGCAGGAAAGTGTTTACGTGTATTTAACGACTTCTTCTATGGTTGTATCACCGTCGAAGATACCACGCAAGCCATCTTCGCGCAATGAGGTCATTCCCAATTCAATGGCCTTTTGGCGGAGCACCACCGTCGGGGCCCGTTCGTTAATCAGCGCTCGAACCTGGTCCGTGACCACCAGGAGTTCGAAGATGCCTTTGCGCCCCTTGTATCCGCTGTCGTGGCAAATCTGGCAGCCGCGACCGTAATGGAACACTTTGTCGCCCAAGTCGTGCGGTGAAAGGTTCAAGAGGGCCAGTTGATTTTCGGTCGGTTCAAACGGTGTCCGGCAATTTTTGCAAACCGTGCGGACCAAGCGCTGAGCCAGCACGGCCATCAGCGTGGAGGAAATCAAGAACGGTTCCACTCCCATGTCCACCAGACGGGTCACCGCCCCGGCGGAATCGTTGGTGTGCAGGGTGCTCAGCACCAAGTGCCCGGTGAGCGACGCTTGAATGGAAATCTGAGCGGTGGTCAAATCGCGCATTTCCCCCACCATGATAATGTCCGGATCCTGACGCAAAAAGGAACGCAGGGCTTTGCCAAACGTCATGCCGGCGGCATCATTGACCGCCACTTGCATGATGCCTTCGATGTCAAATTCGACGGGATCCTCCGCCGTGAGCAGCTTCGAATCAATGGTGTTGACCCGGCGCAAACAGGAATAAAGCGTGGTCGTCTTGCCGCAACCGGTCGGGCCGGTCACCACGAAAATGCCGTTGGGCCGGAGAATAACTTCACTGACGAATTCGTAAATGGGCTTGGGCAACCCCAGAGCCTCAATCTCGAGGTTCACCGAGGCGCGGTCCAAAACGCGCAACACCACCGATTCGCCGAACGCCGTCGGCAGGGTGGACATGCGCAAATCGATCTGCCGCCCATTGATAAATACCGTGATACGACCGTCCTGCGGCATGCGACGCTCGGAAATGTTCAAGCCGGCCATGACTTTCAAGCGTGAAATCACCGGCAGGGCCAGATGCTTCGGAGGCGGCGCCATCTCGTAAAGCGCGCCGTCCACGCGGTAACGGATGCGGAATTCCGTTTCAAACGGTTCAAAGTGAATATCGCTCGCCCGGTCCTGCACGGCTTGCTGCAAAATGACGTTCACGAATTTGACGATCGGCACCTCGTTGGCCAAATCGGTCATTTGCCGGTCGTTCGCCCCCTCTCCCACTTCAGAGACTTCCCGGGCAATGTCCTTGTCCGAACCCAG
>Ga0364866_10443_pt1 | contig 26051 bp, 24 predicted proteins | sample ExccelAu500001D3_3_FD_206913 | JGI IMG/M metagenome (GOLD analysis project Ga0364866, IMG submission 206913) | Enriched cells from Trout Bog Lake Hypolimnion, Wisconsin, USA - BchlTB.Aug13.5000.01.D3 | ecosystem: Environmental > Aquatic > Freshwater > Lake > Hypolimnion/Profundal zone | place... | reverse complement strand
TCACGGGCATTGCATTCCAGCACCCTGACTATGCCGGCCAATTGTGGGTACCGGTTTTGGGACTGGTGATATTGCGAGCCGCCGACACCTTAGCGACAGCGTCCTTCAGCGCGCCCAAGGTCCGCGGAATTCATTCCGCATTGTTTGGGCTCAACTGCCGGCTAAGTCCGAATCCATAGTGCCTTGGGCGCGCCGGCAGGAGCCATCTGGCGGCCACAAAATGCTATTCGCTATCGGCCTTCGCTGAAGAGGCTGCGGATAACTTCTTCAATGTCGACTTGCTCGATAGCGACATCGGAAACGGGCAAGATCTGGAGCATGGCAGCAGTCGCAGAAGCGGTGTCCTTCTGGGCAACTTCCACAACTGCGCTATCGGAGACGTCGCCGATTAACTTGCCGTACTTCTCAAGGTCGGAAGCGACGACGGCCTCCGAGAAGCTCAAACGAATCCTGCGGACATCGCTAAACCGGTTCGTTAGGAGGTCGAGAGTCCCCTCGAAGATCACGGCGCCGTGATCGATAACGACAACGCGGTCGCAGAGTTCTTGCACATCCTGCATATAGTGACTTGTGAGGAGCATCGTGCAATTGTCTTCCTCATGCAATGTGTTAAGGAAATCTCGAATGCGTTTCTGGCTCACGACGTCCAACCCGATGGTCGGCTCATCTAGGAAGACAATCTGAGGCGAGTGAAGCAGCGCCGCGACCAATTCGCATTTCATCCGTTCGCCTAGGCTTAGCTTGCGGACTTGGGTGTTGATCTTGTCGCTGATCTGCAAGGCCTCGATGAGGTGATCGACGCGCCGCCGGAATTTCGATTCTTCGACCTCATACATCTCTTTGAGCACCATAAAGCTGTCCCAAGCGGGAAGATCCCACCACAGCTGCATCTTGTTGCCCATCACCAGCGAGATCTGTCGAAGCATCTCGGGTTTTCGATCACTCGGTGTATATCCGAGTACGCTGGCGTAGCCGGAAGTCGGATAGAGGATTCCGCTAAGCATCTTGAGGGTCGTGGTCTTGCCGGCGCCGTTTGGCCCGAGGAATCCGACCATCTCGCCCTTCTCGATCTTGAGATCGACTCCCTTTACGGCTTCAACGTACGCTTTCTCTCGACTGAATAGCGACTTGATGCCCCCCGCGATCCCTGGGGATTTCTTATTCGACACATACGTCTTTTTGAGTTCGCGTGTCTCGATCGCAGGCATGGGCTCTAGGGTACCAAAGATCGGCTACTGCAGCTTAAAGAACGTGAGAATGGCATAGACGATGGGAGCAGTAAAGAGGACGCTGTCGATACGGTCAAGAAGACCCCCATGCCCTGGCAAGAGCGAACCGCTGTCTTTCACACCTGCCTGTCGTTTGACGTAACTCTCAAATAGATCGCCAACCTGGCCGAAAATACCCGCCGCGGCTCCGCAAGCGAGCGCGACTGGCCATGAATAGCCAATCCAAGTACCAAGGGGAAGGGCTACTAGGCAACACGCAAGAAGGTTGGCAATACCGCCCTCTACCGTCTTCTTGGGCGAGATCTTCGGCGCCAGGGGGTGCTTTCCGAACGCCTTCCCAGCGAAGATTGCCGCGGTATCTCCTCCCCAAAGGGGAACCACTGCCATCAGGATCGGGTTGGCAAACACCCAACTGCTACCGTGAGGAATCATCTTGTGCAGCTCGAGTAGACACCATAGCGGCATCATGAACCACAGCACAGATACTAAATCTGCCAGGATCCACTTCACCACCGAATCTTTCGCCAAGCGGGAAGCGTAAAGGACGGCAGCGACACCGATCAACGCCCCCCCTAACCCAAAGCCTAGACCGGCATTTGGTGGAGCGAGGGCCGATATCGGGCCTGGAGCGACGATCAGGCACATCAAAACCCCATAAAGCGCCCCGAAGGAAGGAGATGGTCTCTTCAACAGGGTCTGCAGCTCAAGGGCACATAAAATAGCCACTACTCCCGCAAGCAGGAGCAGTGGCCATATCGAGGCGCAAAAAAAGGTCCCCAACACGAACGGAATCAGGCCGATCGCGGTGAGGACCCTAGATCTCACTCTTCGCCGATTTCTTCGGTAACTCCGACTCTAGTCAATTTGAGGGCGACTTGAACGCGGTTCTCGCAATGCAGCTTTCGCATGATCACGCTTACGAGGTTCTTGATGCTCTGCTCGCGCAAGCCGGTGACTTGCGAGATCTTTCGATTCGACATTCCCTTCGAAACGAGCTGAGCCACTTCGTATTCGCGTCGGGTCAGGTCATTGCCATTCCCGTAGCTGCGTCGTGTCTCTCGAATATACGGCCGGGTCATCTTGACCTTGCCGCCCAAGTCATCGAGGGCCTCAAACAACTGGGTTGCGCTGCTTCCACGACCGATAAGTCGGTCGACGGGTACTTCGATGAACTCTTCGCGCTCGTGCTCACCGGCGATCAGTACGATCGCAAAGTCGCCGAAAGCGCGGGCGCCCAGTAAGAACTGAAGATCGTTTCGATCGAGTTCAAAAGAGTCGACGACGAGAATTTGGGCACGATAGTCTTTCGCGGCGTTAATCAACGACCTGGCGCTGTCTTCGGCTGCCACGACCTGAAAATTGCCCTGGTGATCCAGGAGGCTCGCTAAAGCCTCTCCGAATAAACCTTCCTTACTGCACAAAGCGATTCGCATTAGATTCCCTCTAGCCACTAATATTTTCCTTGCGGCTGCTGTGCCCTCTCATCACCAGCTAACCCAAAACCAAAACCTCATTTCCATGAGTCCTGCATAAAGGATAACCTAATTCGTACGGAAATATGCAGTGAAATTCTGCTATTCCTTTAGCAGAACACCGAGTTTTCTCTTAACTCGCTGCAGTGCGTTATCAATGGACTTAGTGTGACATGCCAATTCCCTACTCATCTCGCGATAGGATAATCCATCCAAATAGCAGCGCAAAACATGGGTTTCAAGTTCGCTGAGTGAGCCCTTCATCATCTCTTGGATGTTCTGTGGGAGCGACTCGGAGACTGCGTTTCGCTCCGGGTTCTCAGAATCTTGATCGGCCAGTACGTCCAAAAGGGTGGATTCCTGTGCTTCGCCGGTCCCTGAGCGATGGAGGCTGACGTAACCGTTCAGAGGTACGTGCTTTTGGCGAGTAGCGGTCTTGACTGCGGTGATGATCTGACGTGTGACACACAGTTCTGCGAAAGGACGAAATTTATTTAACCGGTCAACCCGAAAATCGCGGATGGCTTTGTATAGGCCAATCATCCCTTCTTGAATAACATCTTCTTTGTCGGCGCCCATGACAAAGTACGCCTTGGCTTTCGTTTCAACCAAGGGGCGGTACCGAGAGATGAGGAACTCTGTGGCTGCCGAATGACCCGATCTGGCCAAATCGACGACCTCTTCGTCAAGCATGTACCCAAAACTGGTTGCCGTGACGCCATAGCTTGGGCTTTCCATACTGTACTTGTCCCCGATTGAAGCCTGGCGGAAGTGCATAAGTGCCAACAGGCCCGGGCACAAGTGTAAGGGAAATGGCACGAGAAGGGAAGTGGTTTATGCGCACTTGCCCGCAGTTCCTGCGAATCATGCAGGAAAAAGGGGCAGCGACGTCGAGTCACTGCCCCATTGAGGTTTCCGTCTACGGATTGACGACGACTTTGATCGTGCTTGAGTACGGCTGCTTCAAGCCGTAAAAGTCTGAGATCGTCACCGTGACCGTATAGTTGCCCGCTTTTCGGAACTTGCGGACTACGCTCTGGCCTTCGGCATCGACTTGGATTCCGTCCTTGTCGTCGAAGTCCCATGTGTACTTCAGGATGCTGGAGCCGCCAAATCCAGTTGCGCTGAACGTGTATTCGTCTCCGAGTGCCAGGTTCAACTCCCGAACGGTCGCTTCGCCTCGAATCGGCGTCGAGTCGTCGACGACTCTAAGGTCGCCTAGGTAGAAGGTTGCCGTCGAATTACCGGCAAATGCGATGCTCTGGATCGTCTTATTAGTCCGATCGAAACCGGTGATTGCCTGAAGAGGGATCGAAACCGTCTTCCAGCCTTCGTCGGTTGCAGCGCTCGTGTTTGCGGGTACGTAAACTTCGCTCTTCTTGCCGTCGCTAGTCGTAACGATTAACCGGAACGACTTGAGTTCAGGAGGTGCAGACGATCCGCCGGCTCCGCCGGGGCCGCCAGGTCCACCGAGTCCGCCCGGCTCACCGCCGCGCTGACCTCCAAATCCGCCGGGACCTCCAGGACCGCCTGGGCCGATGCCGCCCTTCTGTCCACCGAAGCCTCCACGCTGACCACCAGGGCCTCCTAGACCACCTGGAGGGCCACCAAAGCCGCCCGGAGGGCCACCGAAGCCACCTGGCCGACCGCCACCGGCCTTTCCGCCGCCAGTGCCACCTGTTCCAGCACCGGACGGGCCACCGGGTCCTGCTAGACCGCCAGCGCCAGCCTTACCGCCGCCACCGAGACCGCCTTTCCCGCCACCGCCGTTGATCACTCCAGAATCGGCAACCTTGAAGGTGACCTTGAGAAGATTCGTCTTCACGTTGAAGTCTTTGGTCAGATCTATGGGCGACGCAAATCCGAGAATTCCGCCCTGGAAGTAGTTGTGCGTCGAAATACGGACGGAGTGGGTTCCTTGGAACGCCGTCTCATCTGTCTCCGAAATGGTGCCGCTTCCCCATGACCTGATCGATAAGCCCTGGTCTTTGACGCCGCGCGCCGGTTGGTACAACACGGCACTCTGTGCCATGGCTGAGCCGCTTACGGCTGATGCTAACAATGCCACCCAAACTCTATTCACTCGATTCCTCCGCGAATTCACGCTGCTTCACCAAATCGGATCCGCTCAATACTTTTTGCGCGCCCCGTTTCTCTTTCGACGCTAATTACTACTCCACAGATTACACCAGGTTCGTTCGCAACCTCGAATCGTTGTGGCAAGGTCGTTCTGAATCGCCTCAAGATGATCTCGCGATCCATCCCAAGAACGCTCCGTACCGGCCCGCACATCCCGACATCGGTGATGTAAGCAGTCCCTCCCGGCAGGATCGTTTCATCTGCCGTTTGAACGTGCGTGTGGGTTCCCACGACGGCAGTGGCACGTCCATTGCAGTGCCAACCCATCGCAATCTTCTCGCTCGTCGCCTCTCCGTGAAAGTCGACAAAGCGGTGTGGTGTTTCAATGGACTCGAAAAGTCGATCGATCTCAGCGAACGGGTCGCCGTAACCTTCCATAAACACTCTTCCGCACAGATTCATGATCGCAAGCCGGATCCCATCCTTGGAGATTGTCTTCAAGCCCGTTCCGGGAACTCCCTTGGGCATGTTGGATGGACGAACGATCGGCCTTTGCGTTTCAAGATAGTCGTTGATCTCACGCTTGTTGAAGGCGTGGTTGCCTAGCGTAATCGCATCGGCGCCGGCATCGAATATCTCGTCGGCGATATCGGGCGTGATCCCGACTCCGCCTGCCGCGTTCTCCCCATTGACGATGGTGAACAACGGTCGATAGGTGTTTGCGAGGACTGGAAGGTCGTGCTGGATTGCGGAGCGACCGGGTCGTCCCACGACGTCGCCCAAGAAAAGAATATTGTAGGTGGCCATTTGGGTTCTAATTCCGCCTATTTTGCGACTTGTTGGATTCGCGTTTCCCGAATCACCGTAACCTTGATCTGGCCGGGGTACTCAAGGTCCTTTTCGATCTTCTTGGCAACTTCGTTCGCCAGACGAGCGGCGCCCAGGTCGTCCACTTCTAGCGGTTTGACGATCAAGCGAATCTCTCGTCCGGCTTGGACCGCGTAGGAGCGCTCGACGCCATCGAAGGAATTGGCCAGCGTTTCGAGCGATGAGAGCCGCTTGAGGTAGTTCTCAAGGTTCTCTCGTCGTGCACCTGGTCGGGCTGCGCTGATCGAATCGGCGATGATGACCAGAATGGCCTCAGCGGTACAGGGTTCGATCTCGTTATGGTGGGCGCCTACGGCATGCAGCACCGATTCTCGCTCGCCAACCGTTCGCAGATATTCCATTCCGGTCAGAGCATGCGGACCTTCCCACTCAGGACCCAAAGCTTTACCAATATCGTGAAGCAGTCCGGCCCGCTTAGCAACTTCCGTGTTTAGCCCCATCTCGGCAGCGAGGTTTTCTGCCAGTCGAGCGACTTCGACCGAATGGTCCAACACGTTCTGAGCGTAGCTCGTTCTGAATCGCAGTCGTCCCATCGTCTCAATGACTTTGGGTGAGAGGCCGGGTACGTTCGCTCGGTCGCTTGCCCGCTCCCCCGCCTCGAGAATCATTCGGCTCACTTCGGCTTGGGCCTTCTCGTACAGCTCTTCGATCCTTCCCGGATGGATGCGGCCGTCGACCATGAGGTTCATGAGCGCCAAACGCGCCGTTTCACGTCGAACAGGATCGAAGCAGGAGATGACCACCGCTTCCGGCGTTTCGTCGATGATGAGGTCAACGCCGGTCACCTGCTCGAATGCGCGGATATTCCTGCCCTCGCGGCCGATTATTCGGCCCTTCATATCTTCGCTGGGCAGTTCGACGACGGCAAGCGTCGCTTCCGTGACGTAGTCGACCACCGATCGTTGAATGACGTCAAGGACGGTCTTTTTGGCTCTCTTCTCAGCCTCAAGGATCGCTTGCGCTTCGACCTCTTTGGCTTTGCGCAAACCGATCTCGGCGAACTCCACTTCAATCTGTTTCAGATAGAAATCGCGAGCCTGCTCTTTGTTCAAGCAGGAGATTCTCTGCATCTCGGTGTCGATCGCTTTCAATCGGCCTTCGATCGAGTTCTCTTTCTCGGAAAGCAGCCGGGCTTTCTCAGCGAGGTTGTTCTCTTTTTCCTCAAGCTGGGTCCGTCTAAGTTCAAGCCCCTCGTCCTTTGCGCAGAGACGGTCTTCCGTTCGCGTCAGGCTGGCAAGTTTCTCTTTGGCTTCGGCCTCGGATTGTTCACGTATCTTCAGTGCGCTCTCTTTCGCTTCCAGAAGGATTGCGCTCTTTTGGTATTCCGATTCCTGTTGGATTCTCTTTTCGGTTGCGGCGGCGTCCTCTTGTGCTTTGATCGCCTGCAGATAAAGCGGACGCACCCAGCCCCAAAGTGCGATCAGCACTGTGACGAGCCCAATCCCTATAGCCACTAAAATTTGGCCCATCGTTTTCCTCAATGCCGGGAGATTCTAGGCTTGGAAGAAACGATCGAGCACACTTTCGATCTCCTCCTCCGGGAAACCTCGGGAAAAGAGAAAACGCGCCGCTTTGGCGCGCAAACCATCGGACGGCGAGAATTTCGCCGACAGTGCATCAAGCATCCTTTGGCGTTCGTCACCTAAGACCTCGCCAGCGATTGCATCAATCGTGTCTTCCGGGGCGCCTCGCTCTAGGAGTTCGGCGCGTAATTTTTCTAAACCGACCGATCGCTTCCCGGAATAGCGCTCGACCAGACTTAATGTCGTTTTCCTGTCGTCTATGATTCTACGTTCTTTAAGGAACGTAATGACACGATCCACGATATGTGCTGGGAACTCCGCCAAAAAGGTGCGGATTTCCAACTCAAATCGGTCCTTTGACTTAAGCTTATGAAGAGCGACTTGCATGGCCTGCCGGTAGAGATCTTCTTCCGACATGGGTCCGCTAATCTTCGGGTTCTTCCTCAGGATCGTCTATGCTGACCGGCTCAGCCGTCTTCAGGGCCTTTTCGGCCTTGAACATGTCCCGGACCTTCTTGTCGATCTCCTGGTACACCTCAGGGTGTTCCTCTAGGTAGTTTCGAGCGTTGTCGCGTCCTTGCCCGAGACGAAGTTCTCCATAGTTGAAGTAGGTTCCCGATCGACCGATCAAGTTCCGCGCTGCGGCGACGTCTAGGAGATCGCCGGCTCGGGAGATTCCTTTGCCGAAGATCATGTCGAACTCCGCGGTTTTGAACGGCGGCGCAACCTTGTTTTTGACGATTTTGACCTTGGTGCGAGTGCCGATCTGGTCGGTGCCGACCTTGATCGCGTCCCCTTTTCGAACTTCCAGTCGGACGCTTGCCCAGAACTTGAGTGCTCGGCCGCCGGGAGTCGTTTCAGGGTTTCCGTACATCACTCCGATCTTCTCTCGAAGCTGGTTGATGAAGATCGCCGCAGTCTTCGACTTGTTGAGGCTGCCACCCAACTTTCGAAGCGCTTGCGACATCATTCGCGCCTGAACGCCGACGAACGCGTCTCCCATTTCGCCTTCGATTTCGGCTTTGGGAACGAGGGCGGCGACGGAATCCAAAACAACGATATCGACGGCGCCGGATCGGACGATCGCATCCATGATCTCCAGGGCCTCTTCGCCGTTGCTCGGCTGTGAGATGTACAGCCGATCGACGTCGACGCCCAATGCACGGGCATACTCGGTATCGAGCGCATGCTCGGCGTCTACGTAAAGTGCGAGTCCACCGGCCTTTTGCGCCTCTGCGACGCAATGGAGGGCTAGAGTCGTCTTACCTCCCGATTCAGGGCCGTAGATCTCGGTGATTCTGCCTTTGGGCAGTCCGCCGACGCCAAGACACATGTCCAGGCTGAGGGAACCGGTGGAGATGACGTCGATCGCTTCTCGCGTTCCGTCGCCCATGCGCATGATTGCGCCTTTGCCGAATGCCTTCTCAACTTGGCTGAGCGCCATGTCGAGAGCGCGCTCTCTTTCGGCGCCAAGGCTGGGGGCAGATGCTGTCTTGTCCGAAATACCTGAGGCTTTTCTCACTGTTTTATACCTTTGTGCGGGCGAGACTACCACGAACCGCTAACCGCTGATAATAGTAGTCGTTATTCTACTAATATCATACAGCGCTTGACTACTGGCGTGAACGCACTTTGTCGATCAGGTATCACAACCGAACCATTTGATGCGCAGATTATTCGCGTTCTTGATACTCCTGTGTGCGATGTTGCCGGCTTACGCTGAAACGCCGATAACGATTCGCATGATGGCGGGGACCGCGTATGGGATCCCTCCAAAAGAGGCAACGACGACGACGGCTGTCATTCGAAGGTCGATTTTCGAGACGTTCGAACGCCGGAATCCGGGAATCAAGGTCGTTAATGCAGGCGGACTTGAGTCGGTCGGCGATCAAGCCGACAACATGTTCCTGATGTCGATGGCAGGGGACACCGCCCCCGACGTCTTTTACGTCAACTTCCGCCAGTACTACACGTTCCTGGAGCAGGGGTTCTGCCGGCCGTTGGACGATCTGGTCGCGAAAGACCCCGAGTCGGTCGTGCGAATCAACCCTGCAGTTCGGAAGGTTTTGACTAGCTTTGACGGAAAAATCTATGCAATTCCGTTTTTCCAAGTAGCCGTCGCCCTCTACTATCGCAAAGACTTCTACCTGGATGCCGGCCTCGATCCTAACCGTCCCCCTCAGACGTGGGATGAGTTCTATCGGTATGCGCTCAAGCTGACTACTGCCAAGAGATATGGCTTCGAATTCTCAAGCCCTGCCGGATACCAATGGCAGAACTTAGCCTATCAGGCCGGCGGTGAGATCGTAGGACCGGACGCGAACGGAACGTGGAAGTCGCTGATCGGATCGCCCGAAAATGCGAAGGCGGTCGACTTTTATCGCAAGCTCGTTCTTCCGCAGAAAGGACCGAATGGCAAAACCGTCGGACCTGCCGCAGCCGACGCACTCGATCTGACCGACGACGTCAACAAGGGCAAGACCGCGATGTGGTTCTCGTATACCAACGATGTGCTTCTCGCCTCCAGTGAGTTGCCACCCTCGATTGTAGGCATCGCCGCGTTGCCGGCCGGGCCCGCCGGGCGAAGAAACGAAGTCAATGCGGGAATGTGGGCGATCAGTTCAAGGGTTAGGGATCCCAAGCGGCTCGAAGCGTGCTGGAAATTCATCCGGTTCTTCTCGGGCGACGATGCGGCAAGAATCAACACTCAGAAGAGCGTGGAGTTGGGCCTCGGCAACTTGGTCAACCCGAGTTGGCTTAAGAAGTTCGGGTATTCCGACCTGCTCGGACAAGTCGACCCATCCTACGTGGCGGCGAACGAGTCCTTGTTTGAAACCGGTCATCCTGAGCCGTACGGCAAGAACTGCCAGCAGGTCTATACGGTACTTGACGACGTGCTCGCACGGGCGAAACTAGAACCTACGACGCCCGCGATCGATATCCTCAATCGTGCCAAAGCGGACATGAACCAGAAGCTGCTTGGGTACACACCGCCCGAGGTGCTTGCTCGGCAACGGGCATGGGCGCTTGGAATGCTGATCTGTTTCGTTGCAATCGTGACCGGGCTGGCATCTACGTTCATCTTGAGAGCACGAAAGAACAGGGAAGTGTTCATTGAGCGGCTGCCGGCAGGGATGAGCCGCAAGAAGGTTTGGATCTTCCTCGGCATCTGCCTGTTTCCTGCCAGCGCGAGCATTATCCTGTGGGCGTACTATCCGCTGGGGCGCGGCCTTGTGATCGCCTTCCAGGACTACAAGATTCTGGGTTCGGCAAAGTGGGTCGGTCTCGATAACTTCATCGGTGTGTTCACTCAGCCGGTGTTTTACCGTTCGATTATCAACAGCTTCTTGTATGTGGGGTTGAGTCTTGCCATCGGATTCTTCCTTCCGATCTTCCTTGCCCTGGCGCTGAACGAAATCCCCCGCGGCAAGGTGCTGTTTCGGACGATCTTCTATCTACCTGCGATGACTTCTTCGATTGTCGTGTCGTTGGTCTGGCGGCAGTTTTACGACAAGACGGATGCCGGGCTCCTGAACACGCTCCTTGCGCCTGTCATCGTCCACGTCGTCAATCCAGTTTGCTCGCTGTTTGGCCATCCGCCATTGCCGACAGCTAACGACTGGCTCGGAAATCCCTCGTTAGCGATGTTCGCGGTGGTCCTTCCCGGAATATGGGCTGGGGCGGGGGCCGGATCGATTCTGTACTTGGCGGCTCTCAAGAACATCTCCTCCGAGCGATATGAGGCGGCTGATATCGACGGGGCGAACTGGATGCAGAAGATCCGCCATATCACTTTGCCCGGGCTGAAGCCCTTGATCCTGATCAACCTCCTCGGCGTCTTCATCGGCGGATTCAAGGCGATGGAGAACATCTTCGTCCTCACCCAAGGCGGTCCGCTCAACGCTACGCGCACGATCGGTCTTGAGGTCTGGCAGAACGCATTCATGTACCTGAAGTTCGGATACGCGACCGCTGCCGCTTGGGTCATGGGAAGCATCCTGATTGGGTTTACGCTGATTCAGATTCGGTCGCTGGTGAAGATGAAGTTCACGACCAGCCGGGCCTAGGAGTAGGGCGTCATAATCCGGTTGGGTCTACGAATGGCATCTATCGATTCGATACTTTTTCCCGAAGGACACGTTCTTCCTACCATTTCGGCTTGCGACCACTATGCCGGATCCGAGAAGCTGATCTTGAAGAGCCTTGAGCTTCAATCGAAGCTAAACGGCTTGTTCGATGTCACTTGCGACCTAGAGGATGGCGCCGCTGTCGGCGATGAGGTTGCCCACCGGAGGCGCGTCTGCGAGATTGTCGCATCCTCGCTGAATACGACCCAACGGGTCGGTATTCGATTCCACGACTTCGACTCCCCACATTTCGGGCCCGACTTGGACGAAGTGATGCGCTCAGTCGGAAAGGTCCTATCCCATGTGACGGTGCCAAAAACGGCCGACTTCGCACAGGCAAGGAAGATCGTCGACTCGATTCTGAAGTCGTGCGCCGACAACGGAATTGAGGATCCTGTGCCGATCCACCTCCTTATCGAGACCCACGGTGGGCTTCATGACGCGTGGGAGATTGCATCCTTGCCTGGGATTCGTGGCCTCGACTTCGGGCTGATGGACTTCGTTTCATCGCACTATGGAGCTTTGCCCGACGAATGTATGAGGTCGCCTGCCCAGTTCGAAAACCCGATGATCTTGCGGGCAAAGACGACGCTTGCTTCAGCGTGTTTGGCTCATGGAGTCATCCCGGTCCACAACGTCACGATCGATTTCAACGATCCCGAACGAACCTTTGACGATGCGTTGCAGGCGCGGGCAAAATTCGGATTCCTTCGGATGTGGAGTATCCATCCCAACCAAGTCCAGCCGATCCTCTCTGCTTTCAAACCCGACCCGAACGAAGCTATAAAAGCAGCCGAGATCATTCTCGCAGCCCGTGCCGCGGCGTGGGCTCCTATCCGCCACAACGACCATTTACACGACCGCGCGTCGTTCCGGTTCTACTGGATGGTGCTGAAGCGTGCGAAGAGGGCGGGGATCGAGCTTCCCAGTGAAGTCGAAGATCTTGACTAAATCAGACATCAGTCTCTTGTCGGCGTCATCTGCAAAACGTCTGCCATGTTTGGGCCCGTCGATTTGGTATGGACAAAAAGCGCGCTTTCAGCCTGGCTGAGTTGATCGTTGTCGTCGCGATCTTGCTTATCCTAGCGGCGTTGCTCTTTCCAGTCTTCAGTCAAACCAAGATCCGCGCGAAGATTCTGGATTGTCAGGCGCGCCTTCATCAGGACGGCTTGGCTCTCCAGATGTACCGAGCCGATAACGACGGCCAAGCATGGATCCGCTATTCCGATTGGTCAAGAGGAAGGCACTACACGACAGCGGGGAACTTCAGGTATCCGTGGAACGATTGGCTTCCTGCCGCCCCCTATCTCAAGGACGGCAATCTCGTCTGGTGCTCACTTCCCAATCGAGATACTTCCGGGATATCGGCCTTCAACCTTGACGCACTTCGCTACCTTCAACCTCCTGAAGTTGCTACCGAAAATACGATCACGGCCTTCTATCCGCTCAACCCCGACCCGAGTCGGGTCGTCGCTTTCTGTTCGAACCACACCGTTGACGAACGGGAAAAGCCCTCTCCCAGATTCTCAAGCGAGATGGACCTTTGGAAGGGGGTCTATCCCGTAGTGCGAGAGGACGGGTCTGCATCCACTGTCAAGAGCTCACAGATTGAGCTCTGGTACCTATGGCAAGATGGCACCTGGCACCCTCAAGAGCAGGTCTCGCAGGTGTCGTCTCAAGTGTGGCGTTTTCCCAACGAGCAGTGGCCGCCAACAATTCCGTGGCAGTAGAGCGGGCAAGTCGGTCTTGGAAAGTCATTCCGAGCGTGGGATAGAATCGCCTATGGCCCATGAACACCACTTTGCAGCGCTGATCTCTTGGACCGGGGCGAGTGCCGGCCCGACCGCTACCTACAGATCCTACTCCCGTGAATTTCGAATTCAGGTTGAGGGTAAACCCGACCTAACCGGGTCCGCGGACGCAGTCTTTCTAGGTGATGCCTCGCTTCACAATCCAGAGGATTATCTCGTGATCGCCATCTCGACGTGTCACCTCCTCAGCTACTTGGCGCTTGCCGCCCGAAAGGGTGTTCTCGTGACTTCCTACACCGATGAGGCGACGGCAACGATGACGATGAAGGATGGGAAAACGCGATTCGTCGAAGCGACCTTGAGGCCAAGGATGACAGTTGCCCGCGGTACCGATCTTGCCCTAGCAATGCAGCTTCACCACGAAGCGAACGCAGAGTGCTACATCGCCAATTCGCTCAACTTCCCGGTTCACCACCTACCGGAAATCACGGTCGAGGGATAGGTGATGGGTGTCGGGTATGGAAGGCGAGGGCGGGCCAATGCCTCCATCCGCGAGCGAGTAGCCAGCCTCTACGGACGGAATGGAGAACGGCCCAAGTGGGCTGAGACCCCATTTGCGACGTTCGAAGGAAATGGGCCCGGAAGGTGATCCTTTGATCGCTGTAATTCGACGCCTCCTCTTAATGCCACGAATGGCCCAACTCGGCAAGGGTGTTGAACTCGAGGTTTCTTGGGAGGCGATGACTCCCACCTCGGAAGGACCGCCCCGGGGAACCTTCGAAGGCTGGTCGGATAATAGCCTCCACAGTTCGCCTGAGGCTCACGGATGGAGGCATCGATCGGCTCTTGCGCTTGCTTTTGCCACCATTCTCAGCGCCCAATACCCAATACCCAATACCTCGTCTCCCTCACATCAACGAATACGGGTCGACGTCGATGACTACTTGGACGTTTTTGGGTGCGAAGCCGAGTAGCGCTTCGCCGACGGGGGCGGAGGAGGTACCTGTGGGGAGTTTGAGGAGCAGGTGACGCCGCCAGCGGTTTTGGACTCGTTCGACGGCACAGTCGACGGGGCCGAGGATTTGGCCGGTTAGGCTAAGGGATCGCAATCGATGGTGGGCTTCGTCGCCGGCGGCGATGACGGCGGACTGCGATTCGCCGCTCAGCACGATGTTGACCAGACGCCGAAAAGGCGGATAGCCAGCTTGCTCGCGCTCAACCTTGATCGACTCGTAGAACGAAACGAAATCGTGGACCTGCGCCGTCCGGACGCTCACGTGATTCGGATTGAACGTCTGGATCACTACGCTTCCCAGAGCAGTGCCGCGACCGGCGCGTCCGGCGACTTGGGAAAGCAGTTGAAACGTCCGTTCGGAGCTGCGGAAGTCGGGGATGTTCAAGGAGACGTCGGCTGCGATGACGCCGACTAACGTCACGTTCGGGAAGTCGAGACCTTTCGCGACCATCTGGGTTCCGACAAGAATTTGGATATCTCCGGACCGGAACTGGGCGAGCGTCTCTTCGAGAGCCCCTTTCCGTTTTGCGACGTCCCTGTCCAATCGTGCGACTCTTGCTTGCGGGAACTCGGCAGCGACCGCTTCCTCGACCTTCTCGGTGCCGACTCCAAACGGATTGAGTCTCGCGCCGCCGCACTTCGGACAAGCCTCCGGGGGGCGGGTGTTGTAGCCGCAGTGGTGGCAACGCAGTCGACCATCTTTCCGGTGGAAGCTCAGCGATACAGCACAGTGGGGGCACTGCATCTGGTTGCCGCAATCGCGGCAGATGATGAACGGCGCGTAGGCTCGCCGATTGAGGAACAGGATCACTTGCCGTCCGTCGGCCAATGTGCTGACGATACGGTCGTGGAGATCTTGGGCAAGGATGCTCGGTTTGCCTCGCTTATATCCCTCGGTGAGGTCGTCGATGTAGACCTTTGGCAGCTCGGCTTTGGCCGCTCGTTGAGGGATGCTGAGGAGGGTCAGTGCAGGCGGCTCAGCTTCCGCTTCAAAGAAGCTCTCGATACTCGGTGTCGCCGAGCCGAGAACTACCGGACACTTATGGTGTTTGCCGAGAAACAGGGCGAGTGCCTTCGAGTGGTACCTCGGCGCATTTTCTTGCTTGTAGCTCGCCTCATGCTCTTCGTCGACGATCACAAGGCCAAGGTTTGCCAACGGCGCAAACAGCGCCGAACGGGCGCCGAGCACAACGCTTGCTTTTCCATCTCGGATGCGAAGCCAGTTGTTGAGCCGTTCGTTGTTGGGCAGTTCGGAGTGGAGAATCGCGACGCCACTCCCAAATCGCGCTCTCAGTTGGGCGATCGCCTGGGTAGCGAGCGCGATCTCGGGAACCAGGTAGAGCACTTGGCGGCCCTCTTGAAGGGCGACTGCGGCCGCGCGAAGATACACCTCTGTTTTGCCGCTCCCGGTAACACCGTAAAGGAGAAACGGCCGAAATTCATGTGCGGTAACCGATTCTGAAATCGAGTCGATTGCGATCTGTTGGGCAGGATTCGGTCGAGGCGGCTGGGATGGGTTTGCCGACTGAGGATCGAATCGTTCGAGAAGTCCGATGTCGAGGAGGGCTTTGATCGTTGTCTCAGTGACGCCGGCCAGAGCCTTGATTTCTGAGGCGGTGAGTCGGGCCGACTCTGCGCCCTGCATCCTCATCAGAGTCAACGCTTGCGCCGGCTTACGCTTGCCTTCTTTGTGGAGAAACTCCTCGAGGCGTCCCTCGTCCGAGGTCAGGTGAAGCAGGACATCGCCCTTCTTCTTCTCGGGGAACGGCAGAATCTTGAGCGACTGAGAAACAACCCCTCGCGCACGGAGCAGTCGAAGCGAGCGAGCGGTCGCAGCCTCGATCCTTTTGCCCTTCTGATCGATGAGGAAGCCGCCTGCTTCACGCATTACTCGCAAAACCTCAGTTTGCAGCGGAGTCAGCGGCATATCGGGGTCGTCGTTGACGAGGCTCCACGCCGTCATGAGGCGATCGCGAACACCGGGGGGGGTTGCCGCTCCGAGCGCAACCGGCAACGTGCACAGATACTCGGATGCGATGAACTTCGCGAGTTCGATGACCGAGTTCGGAAGCGAAAGACCCTGGATAACGCCGAGAATCGGCTTCAGGTTTTTGATCGGAAATCCTAATTCGGTCTCAGTTGCCTCATAGACGCTCGTCACAAACCCAAGATTGGTTTGCGCCCCCACCGACACGAATACGGCGTCGCCGGGCGTGAGTGGACCCTCGGCAAGATAGGTGTAAAGCGCCTCGGCCCCACCCGTGCGGGGGTCGATCGCAACATCCGCAACGCGCACAGTGGACACTCGACGAGGGTACCAGTCATCCGTCCGCACCGCAAGGGCGGTACCCTTGCACAGATGTTTATCACGTTCGAAGGGCCTGAAGGAGCAGGCAAGTCGACTGCGTTAGCGATCCTTGCCGAGCGAATTCGCGCTGCCGGGCACGAGGTCCTGACGACGCGCGAACCGGGTGCGGGGAACTTCGGCAGGAGCATTCGCGAGATCTTGCTCCACGGCGAAGAACTGGATCCAAAAGCCGAGCTGCTTTTGTTCCTAGCCGACCGTTCGAATCATGTTGCCAGCATCATTCGACCGGCGCTGGAGGCAGGCAAGGTCGTTCTATGCGACCGCTACGCCGATTCGACCCTCGTGTACCAGTCTTTTGCGCGCGGCCTCGACGAAGGATTCGCCAGGGTCGGGAATCAGTTTGCCACCGGCGGGCTCACTCCAGACTTAACGTTGCTGTTCGATCTCGATCCTGAAATCGGCCTTAGAAGGCTGCAAAGCAAAGATAGGCTGGACTCACAGCCGATCGAATTTCATCGGCGCGTGCGCGAGGGGTTTCTCCGGGAAGCTGCAGCAGGACCGAAACGTTGGAGAGTCGTCGATGCCGCCGGCGAGCCGGATGCGGTGGTTTGCGAATGTTGGGAAATCCTTCAAGGCCTTGGTTTTCTGGAGCGACAGAACCCCTAGAACTTAAGATCCATCGCATAATGGCCGTGGTGGACAATCGATGACATCTATATTCCTGCTCTTGGTCATGCGCGACGCTCGAGGCGAGGCCGCGTTTGCACGCTTCAAAACGGCGATGAAAGCGATGCCGTCGTACGAGGTCCATTTTTCCGGCGGGCAAAAAGGCCACCATCGGGTAACCGCCGATCTGATCTTCGATGGCACCAAACGGTTCTATTACGACGCTGAAACAGCGAGGGGACATTACCGAGCGACGATTTGTCCGACTGGATTTCGTGAGCTCGACTTCGCATCCAGAACCTACGACGAATTCCAATTTCCAGGTCACGTGACAGCCTACGCCTCCCGCATTACCTCAACTCCGGGGACGATCCCGTTTTGGCTGTTGCAGGGCGATCTGTACAGGATGTTGCCACCCGGAACAAAGCCGGTTTACGTCGGGCAGGAATCTGTAAACGGAATCTCCTGCGACTCGCTTACCGCTAGTTTCGAGAACCCACAGGGACGCGGTAAGTTTGAGTTTTGTGTCGCCAGGTCCGGCTTGGTCTATCGGCTTTACCGTTCGGTCGATTCCGCCGAAGGTCACTCCGAGTTCGAATGGACGTTCAAGGACTACAAGCCGTTCCAAACGATGAGCCAGTCCCGATTCGAGAACCAAGTACCTGACGCGTTTTCGCCGTTCTCGCTGCCGGATCGCGATATTCCGGTTCCGGTCGGCAAGAAACCCGATTTGCGCGGATGGATGGATCCGAATACAGGCCGAGCGTGGACGGCGCCATCCGGTCGACCGCTTCTCTTTGTGCTTTCCGGCCGAGACAGCCTTCCGAGCGCCAAGGCGGTCAAAGCGATTGAACAGTGGAGATCGGCGTTGAGGACCCAGGGAATTACAGTCGCGGTCGGAATCGATTCTCCGAGCGCTGCCGGGTCGAAAGGGTTGCTCTACGATCCCGATCAGCGGAGTTTGAACGACCTCGAGGCTCCAGCGACGCCGATGTTTTATCTAGTGGACAAGCACGGCGTCGTCCAAAACCTCTGGATGGGTTTTGACGCTGGAAAGGCTGAGAAATTCCGCAGCGACCTGTTCAAGGCAGCTGCCGCCCTCAAGTAGGCTTTTCGGAGCCTGTCATACTTGAGGATGTGAAGGAGATCCAAGGTCGGATGGACGCTGCTGGGAAACGGTTCGCAATCGTTGTGAGTCGTTGGAACGAGTTGGTGACGAAAGAGCTGCTGGAAGGCGCCCTTTCCGAATTGAAGCGTTGCGGCGATCCTGAAGTTGAAGTCATCCATGTGCCGGGAACCTGGGAAATGCCGCCCGTCGTCAAGGCGCTGGTTACTCGCACGGTGAATCGTCCAAACGCGGTTATCGCGCTTGGATGCATCCTCCAAGGGCAGACGCCTCATGCCAAGCTCCTCGGTTCGGATGTGGGTGGCGCTCTCATGGGGCTTCAAGTCGCTCACGGTGTTCCGATTGCATGGGGAGTTCTTACTCCCGATACTCAGGATCAGGCGCTCGATCGTGCCGGGCTAAAGCTGGGTAACAAAGGTCGGGAAGCTGCACAAGCTGCCGTCGAGACGGCGAGCTTGTTGGAGCAGATCTGACTTTTCACTCAATCGGCGCCGGACAGGCACTGATTCTTTTCGTGCTTGGAGCTGTGGCAAGCGCGATCAATGCAGTAGCCGGTGGGGGTTCCCTCATTACTTTTCCTGCCCTCACGGTTGGGTTCCGAATGCCCTCCAACATCGCCAATGCCACCAATTCTGTCGCGCTGTGGCCCGGTTCGATGGCAGGCGCCATTGGGTTCAGGAACCTTCTTCCGAAAACGGCCAAGTATCTCAAGGTCTTGATTGTGCCGACCGTCGTCGGTTCGATCATCGGGGCCGAGATGTTTATCCATACGAGCACCCGGATGTTCGACCGGGTCATTCCTTGGTTAATCTTGCTTGCCGCGCTTCTACTGCTGTTCCAACCGACCGTCAAGTCGTTCGCGCTAAAGCACGGAAGAACGACTTCTCCGGCAACGGGCGCTGTCCTTCAACTCCTGGTGTCGATTTACGGCGGCTACTTTGGCGCGGGAATGGGAATCATGATGCTAGCCGCATTCGCGCTCTTCATGGAGGGAACGATCCACGAACTGAACGCGGTCAAGTCGTGGCTAGGTCTCGTTATCAACTTCGCCGCTTCGGTGATGTTCGTATTCCAGCGCATCATCGACCCCACCGTCGCCATCGTCCTGACCATGGGTTCGGTAGTCGGAGGCTTCTACGCCGCCAAGTTCTCGCAGAAAGTGAACCCCGACAAGATGCGCATTGTGATCGCAGCCTACGGGCTAATAGCCTCGATGTACTTCATGTACAAGGCGTTCCGGCTGCCGTCGTGGCCGGAAATCGGATGAGCGTTACGGAAGCGTTGCACTTCGTTAGCGTTAGCGTTGAAGCATTCGAGGGAGGCTGAATTCGCTCAATTGCCCTCGAACGCTCCAAACGCTTTAACGCTTTAGGACTCTTACCCAGTCACTTTCGTCGGCGCTCCGCCGTTGGCGCCGGAGGCCCAGGCAGCTTCGGTTAGGCGGATAACTTCGAGGCCGCACTCGAATGGCGACTCGCACTCCACTTTTCCGAGGATTGAATGGATGAAGTTCTTGTCGGGGGTCGAACCGCCGGACAGGCTTTCCGCTTTCAGCTTGTTCTGAGCTCTGTCGACGATCGTCAGTTTTCCGTCTCGGACGAAGAACGCCATCTTGTCGCACCAGATCGTGATGTCCTCGTGCCAGCCCATGCCGTCGCCGATGATCGCGATGTTGCCCATTGCGCCGCCCTTGAACATCATGGAGAGGGTCGAGTTGATGTCGACTTCGGTTCCCTTGTTATCGGTGAATGCCGATACCGTGTCGACGCTCTGACTGGTCGTCCATAGAATGATGTCGAGAACGTGGCTTCCCGAGTCGTTGAGCTGACCACCACCGGAGAGGGCGGCGATCTGGCGCCACGTTCCCTTAACGGCTCTTAGCCACTCTTGGCTTTGAAGCACGCTGATGTACTGAACGGGGCCGGCTTCGCCCGAATCGATCTTCGCCTTGATGTAGCGAAACTCTGCCTGGAAGTGACGCTGATAGCTGACCATTCCAATCTTGCCGACTCGGTCTCGCTCGGCGATAATCTTGTGCGCATCGGCGACGGTGGTGACCAGCGGCTTCTCTGAGCACACATGGCAACCGGCGCCGAGGCCGTCCATGATCTGATCCACGTGCTGCGTATGCGGGGTGGCGATCATGATCGCGTCCGGCTTGATCTCATCGAGCATCTTCTTGTGATCGCTATACTCGGGAACGTCAACCAGCTTGGAATGCGCCTTCTTCGTTAAACGGATCTGCTCTTCCGTCGGGTCGCAGAGCGCCACGATCTCGGCCTCCGCTACCTGCTGTAGGTTTCCGAGACGATATCTCTGAAAACCACCACAACCCACCATTGCTACTCTGACTTTATCCATGTCCACAACCTCTCTGTCGAAATCCAAGTGGGATGTTACGCTATCGCGTTCACCTAGATCACCCCTAAGGCGACAAGATGTTCACGGAGTTGTGTCGGAGTGTCTTTGGAGGCGTCGATCCACCTCGCTTGCCACCCGCAAGCGAGTGCTCCGTCGACATTTGCCTGGTAATCGTCGAAGAACGCGATAGAGTTGGGCTCGATCCCGAAGGTCGTCGTGTAAAGCTCAAAGATCTCGGGAGAAGGTTTGTTGACGCCGGCGAGATGGGATGCCATCTTCATCTCCAGCGAGTGAATGGCGGGGTATTGCCCGTTAAGTGCGAGGACATCCCAATGTGGCGGATTCGTGTTGGAAAGGCAACCTGTTCGCACCCCTTTTTGATGCAGATCATCGACAAGTTGGCGAATCCCAGGGTACTCCTCAACCAAGATTCCGTTATGAACGCGGAGCGCATCTTCCGGCGAACAGCCGGCAAACTCAGCCAACCGTCCGAGGTATTCGTCCAAAGAGATCTGTCCAGCCTGATAGGGCTCGAATGCGTCGAGCGCAGTCAACTTAGTCGAGTGGCTCCGAAGGTTACTGCAGGTCACCCCTGCGCACAGCGCGGCATCCTCCCAGGTGTGACTGATCTCTGCCATGACGCCTCCGAGATCAAAGACGACGTTAGAAGGTGGATTCGCAGAAATTTGGTTGGTCAATGGGTGCTTCCTTTGAGAAACGAAAGAGGGTTAACGGTTTCATGTGATAAACAGCACAACGTCCCCGAGGAGCCGAATGACGGAAATGGCGTACCGTATGTAATGTTTACCGCACCCGCCGGAACATCAAATGGCTAACTTTCGTCGAACCCCCCTTTTCCTGATTGCTTTATTAGGAGTTACTGGTTCAGCCAACCCGGGCCGAGGGGTTGCGCCGATCCTTCCCGAGGTCAAGAAGCATCTGGCGGCAGCCCACAAATACCTGGCGAGCGGATCCTGGGAGTTCGCCGCCGCCCACGCCGACATGGTGCTCATTTCAGACGACGTTGGTGTTGCCGTCAAAGTCGATGGGGTCGGCGAATCTCAGCGAAGAGACTGCATGAGAGCGCTCGACGCTTGCCTGGATCGATGGGAAGAAGCGCTAGGGAACACCGTTCGTTTCCATCTTGAGTCCGATCCCGCGAAGGCAGAATTGACGGTCAGATTTCGAAAGGATGTCCGAATGAAGAGGGAACCGGTCGCCGGTTTGACAAACTGGAAGCGATCGATTAGTACGACCGGAGGCAAAGTCACCGATTCGAGTTTCAAGGCAGATATCCAAGTTCGGACGCTGGATCTAGATTACAGACCGCTCTCTTATGAGGCGATGAGGCAGGAGGCCGAGCACGAGTTCGGTCACGTCCTTGGCCTCGAAGACAGCTCTCACCTTGGCGATCTAATGGGTGAGCTAGACGTCATGAACCTTGTTTCGGGTCCACGTGAGTACGAGATCCTGGCAGTAAGGAATCTGCGCGATGAAGCGAAGCAATTGAAAACAGACGCGGAAACTCGGTCCAGAGGCGCGGGCCGGAGCGAGTAACCGTTTACTAACCTTTGTGAGCCATAAACACGGCGACGAAATCGCCTGAATTTGTTACCACCAATTCATGGCAAATGATGCCATCGATTGTCCCCGCTGCGGATCCAAGCACAGCATCCAAGGCGTCGAGTCCGCTGGCGTGGACGGTGTCGATATGTCCGAGCGTGACTGCAGACAGTGTCACCGGATAGCCAGGTTCATCGTCGCGATATCCGAGGCTGAGGAGAAGTTGGTCAGCCGAATTGACGTGAACGATACCGATGCTTTTCGGGGCAACTCCGCTGGAGTTCACGAAGCTCGAAACGTCTGCAGCAATCGACTCGATGCTAGATCCGATAAAGCTCTTAAAGCTATCGTGAACTTGATGTGCAACTGTACTCATGGAAAGGCCTCCTAATTTTCAACGGCAATATACCTTCCAGTGTCGTACAGACCGACGTTAGGATTGCTTGCCACGCTCTAAGTTACGGAAAGGTGAACTGTGTTCGTTGCGATCGCAGGTAGAGAGATTTGCGGCGACTATACTTCCTAGGTGAGACTGTTGAAGGTCCTTCAAAAGGACGTGGTTCTTGGGGATGGTGCGAACGGTACGTGCCTTGCCGCCTCCGGTTATAACAAGCAGCCGTACGACTTAGCCAATCTTGACGCGCCTGATTTGGTTGTAAAGGTCCATCGAGCCTACTTTGAGGCGGGATCCGACTTCGTTGAAACCAACACTTTCCAATCCAACAGGATTCGACTCGGCGATTATCCGGTCGATGTGAAAGCTCTGAACCGAGCCGGGGCAAAGTTGGCGAGGGAAGCTGCCGGCGAGGAAGGAGTCGTGCTTGGCGCAATTGGGCCTTGTGGAAAGCCGGTCGAACCAATTGGCACCGTGACGGCTGAAGAGGTTTCTGCTGCGATTCGCGAGCAGGCAGCCGCCCTTGCGGAAGGCGATATCGATGGGTTTATTCTTGAAACCTATACGGATCTTGAAGAGCTCCGCATCGCGGTCCGCGCAGTTCAAGAGGTCTCCAATCTACCGATTCTCGTAAGCCGGGCGTACATCGAGGACGGCGAGATGTTGGCAGAAGGTCTGCCTGGGCGCTGTTCTCAGGCAATGGCCGAACTTGGCGTGGTCGGCGTTGGGGCCAACTGCATTGTAGGCCCCCAGAGAATGCTCGACCTCGTTCGCCAGATGGCGGAGTCGACAAACCTTCCGATTCTTGCGTTCCCAACTCCGGGCCTTCCCCAATTAGTGAAGGGTCAGATTAGTTACGACACTTCGCCGGACTACTTCGCCAAAGCAGTGGTGCGTCTGGTAGAAGAGGGCGCGAAAATTGTCGGCGGGTGCTGCGGCACAACCCCAGACCATATTCGAGCCCTTCGCGCTCAACTGGACGGCGGAAAAGTGAAGCTCAAGCCGCGCGTTGCCGTCAACCGGTCGGAGTCGGAAAAAAAGCCTCTGCCAGTGACCGAGCCGAGCGAGTTGGCCCAGAAGATCGGAAGGAAGTTCGTCATTGCCGTTGAGATGGACGTCCCTCGTGGACTCAATATCGACCGGATCGTCGCTGGGGCGAGGGCTCTTAAGATTGCCGGGGCGGACATCATCAATATCTCCGACGGAGCGCGGGCGCGGCTGAGAATGAATCCGACCGCGGTGAGCACGATCGTTCAGAGTCGGGTTGGCATTGAAGTGACGATGCACTTCTCATGCCGCGACAGAAACCTATTGGCGATCCAAAGCGACCTATTGGGTTGTCACGCACTGGGCATCCGAAATATCCTCGCCGTAACCGGCGATCCCGCGAATATCGGCGACTACCCGAGTGCGACAAGCGTGTTCGACATCGACGCCGTCGGGCTTTGCCGAATTCTGGCTCGGTTCAACGACGGGATCGACTTGGCCGGTTATTCGGTCGGCGTCAAGTGCGGGTTTACGATCGCTTGCGCGTTCAATCCCGAATCGCTGGAGGGAGGGCTCGAATTGGACCGTTTGAAGAGGAAGGTTGAAGCTGGCGCCAGTGTCGTCTACACTCAGCCCATTTTTGGTGAAGAGGGCCTTGAGAAGGCGCTCGCAGCGTGTGGCGACTTGAAGGTCCCTTGCCTGGTTGGGCTTTTGCCGTTACGATCCTCTCGGCATGCGGAGTTCATGCACCATGAAGTCCCTGGGATTCAGATTCCCGACCGCCTTCGACAACGGATCACGGATGCCAAGGACGACCTTTCGGCACTTGCCATAGGAGTTGAGGAATCTCAAGCTCTTGCAGTCCTTGCCAAGCAAAGGGCAGCGGGCATCTACCTCATGCCGCCTTTTGGCAACCATGCGATCGCCCAACGCGTGATGGAAGCAGTTGTCTAGTCAAGTAACCTTCATCAATAGCAATGGAAGACCGTTCGTTTGAGGGGGTGAATTTCGAACAGAACGCGTTCGATGACCTTGAGTGGATCCAATGTCGATTCAGCAAATGCTCGTTCAAGGGATTGCGCATCTCGGAGTTGGCGACGAAGGGATGCGAATTCGACGAGTGTGACTTCACCGGGGGCGGACTGTCGTCCTCGAAGCACCGCTCGACGGGATTCCTAAACTGTGTATTCGTCAATTCGGATCTCTTCGGTTCTCGCTTCGAAAAGTGCCGCATGATCGGGTCCACGTTCGACGGCGCCAATCTCTCGGCCATCGAGATCGTCTCCGGCGATTGGTCGTTTGTGAACCTCCGGTACCAGGAACTCAATGGAATGGATCTGCGGACGGTGCGGTTCAAGGGCGCCGATTTTGCGGGAGCGTCATTGAGGAAATGCGATCTTCGAGACACGCTGTTCGATCAGGCGTCGCTCATCCACGCGAAGCTACGGGATTCGGACTTACGTGGTGCAAGCTTGGATGAGGTCGACCTTCGAAACACCGACCTCAAGGGTGCGCGATTCGATATTGCGCAGGCGATTCACTTTGCTCACTGCTACGGAATTATCGTCGAGTGAAATCAGCCAAATACAGGCAAATGGAACATGGTCGGCTGAAAATCGGTCCTGAGTAGGCGAATTGCCTCGTGAGGATGCGAATGCCCCCACCTAACACACCGCAGGCCGCTGACGGCCAAAAAAAGGACATTGAGGACCTCGGAAAGGCTCAGTCGCACGCCACACCTCGTTTTGAGAAGGTCCCTTTCTGGAAGCAGTTCGGCCCTGGCCTGATTACTGGCGCTGCGGATGACGATCCATCCGGCGTGGGTACCTATTCGGTCACTGGAGCCCAGTTCGGCTACCTATTGCTTTGGCTCGTCCCATTTTGTATCCCGCTCATGATCGCGGTGCAGGAGATGTGCGGCCGGATCTCGCTTATAACGGGTCAGGGACTCGCCTCGGTCATTAAGCAGCACTACCCGAAGTGGCTGCTCTATTCGTGCGTGACGCTCCTCATCGGAGCGAACGTCATCAACATCTATGCCGACCTTAACGCAATGGCGGCATCTGCCCAGATGCTATTCGGATTATCCCAGACCTTCTGGTTGGTAGCGTTTACCGCGACGATCTGCGCGGCCGTCATCCTCATTCCGTACCGTCAGTACGTAAGGGTTCTTAAGTGGCTCTGTATCTCCCTGGGCGCTTACGTCCTGGTCGTTTTTCTGCCCGGCATGAAGAACGATTGGAAAGCGATCGCCTCCCACTTCTTTGTGCCGACATGGAGCAATCGCCCAGAGTTCATACTCGTCGTCGTTGGATTCTTAGGAACAACGATTTCGCCTTACTTGTTCTTCTGGCAGGCCGGCGAAGAGGTCGAAGAGGAGATCGCCGACAAGCTGGCCAACGCCCCTGGCCATCGAAAACATTCCGTACGTAACGTCGAGATAAGGCGTCTTCATACGGACACATCGATCGGGATGATCGTATCGCAACTCGTTGCGTTCTTCATCGTTATTTGCGCGGCTGGAACGCTTCACGCCTCTGGCAAAACCGACATCAGCACAGC